>JGI994J12354_10000353_pt1 | contig 45397 bp, 58 predicted proteins | sample IntmicLarv3ML3BL_FD_12354 | JGI IMG/M metagenome (IMG submission 12354) | reverse complement strand
TCTAGGAAGGAGGGCGTTTTATATTGCTTGAATTTAAAGTAACAGAAGAACTAAAACCAAATAGTGAGATACTAGAGATTATCAAAAATTACAAGTACAAAACTACAAATGGCAAGGTCAAAGTTCTTCTAAAGACTAATCTACAACTTGTTACACCTACTACTTATGCTATTACATCTCCTACTAATATTACTATACTTGAATATAAAGTAAATGAAATTAGTGGCAAGCCATTTTATATCAAAGAATATAACCAAAAGTATAACTTAAAAGAAATAAAGCAGATACTTACAAATTTAGGAAGAAATTAAAACAAAGTTATTGACTATTCTTGAAAAATTTATTATACTATATTTACAAAACTACTGAAACAAGTGCGTTTGTGGGAGTACAAAATGAATAAATATATACGAAAAAAGAGTAAATGTAATTTAATAGATATTAAGAATGTCAATAGCAAGTATGCTGTTGGCATTTTTCGTGGGAGTACAAATTGGGAGTATATTCTAAAAATTAAGGAACAGGAGATGATGATATGAGTGTAAGAGCAGGAATATATGTAAGAGTATCAACAGATGACCAAAGAGATAATGGACATTCCATTGATTCACAACTTAGAATGTTAAAAGAACATTGTGAAAAAGAAGACTATGACATTATAGATGTCTACAATGATGCAGGATATTCTGGTAAAGATTTATTTAGACCAGAAATGCAAAGATTACAACAAGATATTAAAAATAAAAAACTAGATAAACTACTTGCTATTAAAGTGGATAGATTAACAAGAAATAATTTTGATGGTTTTTGGCTTTTAAATTTTTGTGAAAGTAATGATGTAAAAATAGAACTAATATTAGAGCCTTATGATGTATCTACTGCTAATGGAGAAATGATATATGGTATGAACCTAGTATTTGGACAAAGAGAAAGAAAAGAAATAGGAGCTAGAACAAAAAGAGCATTAGAAGAAATGGCATTAAAGAAAATACACCCAGCAAAAGCACCATTTGGCTATACTAGAAATAAAGAAACAGGGCATTTAGAAATAGAATCAATACAAGCACAAGCAGTTAGAGAAGTATTTGATTTGTGTTCAAAAGGACATTCTACTAGAGAAATTGCTAGAATTATGAAAGAAAGTGGTAGAAACTTCAAATGGGATAGAGTTCACAATATGTTAATAAATTCTATTTATATTGGTAAATTTGCATTTGGGCAATATAGCAGAAAGCCACAAGATATTTTATATGTAGAAGATTATTGCGAACCTATTATCGATATAAAAACTTGGAACATTACTAGAACCACTTTAGAAAAGAATAAACACCCCAACTATGGAGAACATATACATCTATTTACAGCTTTAGTTAAATGTCCAGATTGTGGCAAAATATTATCTTCAACATTAAGTTATAAAAATAGTGGTACACTTAAACAAAAAGATTATTATTTCCTAACTTGTAAAAATCAAACCTGCAAATCTAAAGGGCTTCACTATAACTGTGAGAAAATAGAACAGAAATTACTTCTGGTGTTAAATGGATGATATAGAAATAAAAGATAATAATAAAAATGATGCTTATAAAATGTTTGAAGATATTAAACACATTGATGAAAATGGTAATGAATATTGGTGGGCTCGTGAACTTATGCCATTATTATAATATCTTCGCTGGGAGAATTTTCAAAAAGTAATTAAAAAAGCTATTAAAAGTTACAAAAATAGCGAAATATCAGTATTTGAACAATTTCGTGAGGTTATGAAGTTGTCAAAACGTGCTAATAATGCTAATGTAGAGATTCAAGAGTATAAACTATCTCGCTATGCTTGTTACTTAATTGCTTTAAATGGAGATGTTACAAAAAAATCAATTGCACAGGCACAGGCTTATTTTATTATTCAAACAAGAAAACGAGAATTGAGCGAGAAAGAATATAGTTCATTAACTGAAGATGAAAAAAGATTTTATCAAAGGGATTTAACTAAAAAAGGTAATTATTCTCTTAATCAAGTAGCAAAGGATTCTGGCGTAAAAAACTTTGATAAATTTCATAATGCAGGATATAAAGGCTTATATAAAGGCGAAACTGCTGATGACATAGCTAAAAGAAAAGGCTTGCGTTATAGAGAGGATATTTTAGATAATATGGGAAGTACTGAATTGGCTGCAAATTTATTTAGAATTACTCAAACTGAAGAAAAACTAAAAAATGATAAGATACAAGGAGAAGGCAAAGCAAACAATGCACATTATAAAATTGGGAAAAATGTAAGAAAATTCATGGCACAAAATAGTGGAACTATGCCAGAGGAACTACCTACTCCAGATAAAAGTTTAAAACAGCTAGAAAAAGAAAATAAACGAAAATTGAAAAAGAAATAGAAATACAATATATATAGAAAATTATAGCAAAATGCTTGAAATACAACTCAAATGTTGATATAATGTTGACATAAAATTATGAAAACAAAAATAAAAAAACGATATTGTTTAAGGAGTACATGTATGTTAGATGTAATAAAAGAATTAACAGAATTGCAAGAAGCTTTTGAGATTAAGAATATTATTAGTGAATTGCCACATGAAGTGGATATTGCTCAAACTACTGCGAAATTCCCATCTAAAATATATTTAGTGAAAGGTGGGATTATTTCCAATAAAGCTGATTTTAGAAAGCAAAGAGCAGTTGATTCTGAAGGTAGAGAATATATTGTCAATCATAGAAAATACAAACCAGAGAGAAAACATGAACAAGAGGATGAATGGATGGAAGTACATGGGTTTAAGCCTTCATCAAAATACATAAAAAGCACGAACGAAAGAGTTTCGGCAGTAGTTGAAGTGCCAGAAATAGGAAGTGATAAAACAAAAATATCTTTGGATAGTCATAGAAGAAGGCAACTATATGAAGAATCATTAGAAGAAAGAATAGGTGGTAATAATTCAAAAGGACTAATTAAAAAAGGGCATAAAGTTAACTATACTGTTTATCATGGGTACGACCATTCAATTGGAGATGCAATTGAACAAGAAACAATTTTTCAAGTATGTAGAGATATAGAAGAAGGGTTTTACTATCTAAGAATATCAGTAGAGTCACGTTCATGGAGAGATAGAAATGATACAAAAGACCCAAATGAATCTGCACCAATAAAACATAACACTTGTAAAGTTAGAGTAGGAAAAAGAACATATTCAAAAGGCGTTAAAGATGATGACATAGAATATACATTGGAAAGAACGAGTGAAGGAGATATTATACTTTGTGAGAGAGATTTAGGCATAACAGATATGAGTGGAGAAGATGTTGTGAACATAGAAGGACAGGGAGTAAAATATTATCCAATTAAAGAAATAAATCCAGATGGTCTTTTTACTCTGGGTTCTGGATATATTGAAGATGAAGAAAAGGTATATTCTGAAAGAGGAAATGAAATACTGCAAATTTTAACTGAATATGGTCTAATACAAGAACATAGTGAAGAAGATTTTAAAAAATGGCAAGCTAAATATGAGCAAGCAAAAGAAGTATTGTATGATAATCAGCTAATATCTATTGAAGATCAAAGAGAATCAGAAATTACAGAAAATAAAAAAGCTAAGGAGGAAGATGACTCAAATGATACTCATACAGGAAGATAAAATAGAAATAATGTAATAGTTTGTGGACAATTAAAAGTGAGAGGTATAGTAGCCTTTCACTTTTAAAATATAATTTTAGAAAGTATGTGTTTTTCTGTACTCCCATTGCAATTAGTATTGATGTTATGTATAATGATTTCAGAAAGAGAACCAATATAAATAGTTCGTAACCTGTGGAGAAAATGCTCCAATTTAAAAACATATAACTTACAAATAGTTATATGTTTTTTTGTTTGCTAAGATATATAGTTAAGGTTAAATAATTGAATAGACTTTATAAAGAGTATATAGAAAAAAAGCCCTAACTTCAACAAACAAGAGAAGTTAGGGTTTTGGTTTATATGAGTTTTCTGTAAGTAACAAAAAACATATCATATGGACCTGTGTATTGAAAAGCATATGTGCCAATGGAACTGTCAACTATTTCAAATTCACTATCCAATTCATCAAGAAACTTAAAATATTCTTGTACATTATCAGTACTAAACAAAGAATATTCATACTGTTTACTTGTGTCTTTAAATTCACATACCTTATAAGTTACTGTATATACATGGTATGGTCCAGTATATTTTAAGGCATATGATGTATTTGATATATCAACTATCTCCAGAGTATTGTGACTGTCCATATCTTTAAGAAAATCCAGGTATTCTTGAGAATCCTCTGTCTTAAAAAGAGAGTAGTCACCTATTGTCTCCTGCACATACTGTGTTGTTGAGTTGGTTGAGTTTCCACATCCTACAAGAGAAATACAGAAAATCATCAAACATATTACGAAAACAAACCTTTTCATTGTTTTTACCTCCTTATTATTTATAATAAATTTATATATATAAATGGAGGTTTCCCTCCGAGTATTTTTTACACAAAGGGAATACATCAAAAATGTATCATAATTCTATTTTACTATAATTTACATAAAAAATCAAATTTAGTTTACCATAAATCACATTATATAACTTAAAACATATAGTGAAAAATTTTGTTACACATTATTATAAATGTATTTGATCATGTTTTTTTATTTTATGATATAATATGAATAAAAAAATTAAAGGTAGGTATTGTTATGTCGCAAAACAAAGGATGGAATAGTGAATTAGCTCATATTTGGACAAAAATGGTAGGTCCATCTAGACCTACTATATCAGAGATAAATATATATATGAAACATATTAGAAAATTACAATATACTTTAAATAGAAAAGTTAAAATGCTAATATTAGGTTCTACATCAGAGTTTAGAGATTTAGCTTTTGAAGAAAATTTTGATGTTACTGTGGTTGATTGTAATGAAACATATTATAAAAATATAAGTAGAGAGATTAGGCATAAAACTCTTTTAGATAATGAAAAAGTTATATTTAAAAAATGGCAAGATTTGAATTTTTTGGATGAATTTGATGTTGTTATTGGAGATTTAGTCATTGGAAATGTTGCGCCAGAGGAGTTTGAAAATTTTATATCTTGTATCTCTAATACATTAAAACAGAATGGTTTATTTTTAAGTAAAAGTTTTTTTAAGATTGCCACATATAAAGTGAAGAATCCAAAAACTCTTATTAAAGAATATTATGAAGGTCCACCTATACATCCTTATTCAGCATTTGCATATGATTTAACAATTTACTCATTGGATGAAAATAATCTTTTAGAATTTAAAAAACAATATGATATATTAAAAAACTTAATTCTCAATCTATTTTAAAAGATGAAACTTTTGAGTTTTTCAAAAATGTAGGTTGGGATAAAGAAATGAAATTCAAGTTTTATGTTCCTGATTTAAAATATTTTGAAGATATAGTTTCTAGAAAATTTAATATAAGTGATATAGAATATGCTAATGAAATATATTCTAAAAATTTTCCATTACATATTCTAAAGAAAAAATAATTATATTTTTATTATAATTTATACAAGTGAGGGTGGTAAAATATGGCTAGTTTTGACATACATTTAGCAGTTGCTAAAAGATATATTGCTAAAAATCATATTAATAATGAAAATGATTTTTATGAAGGGACAATTGATCCAGATTTAAATGATGATAAAAATTCATCTCATTATACTGAAAAAAAGAATAAAAATTTGTTAATACCATATTTACAGGGGAAAGTGATGTTGTATAAATTTTTATCTGAAAATAATATTGATGATGACTATAATAAAGGTGTATTTTTACATTTAATAACAGATTACTTGTTCTACAATGATTTTTTTAATATTAATTATCTTGAAAATGTAACCTATGAAGAATTTATTAAAGATTTGTATTATAGTTATGATTGTACAAATGAGTACTTAAAAGATAAGTATAAAATCAACTTAAATAAATTCTATGAAAAGATTAATATAGGTGTTGATAGAGAAAAAAAGAAAAAAAACATAAATAATCCTAGTGGTAAAAATATTTTAGATTTTGATAAATTAAGTTTTTTTATTGAAAGAGTTTCTGATATTAATTTAGAAAAATATAAGGATAAATTATTAGAAGAGAAAGAAAACATATTACCAGATTAAAATAAAATATTGAAAGAGGTATACTAATAATGATGCATACTATGAAGTTGAATACTAGACCATTTGAAAGAATGAAAGAAGGCAAAAAAATGGTTGAATATAGATTAAATGATGAAAAGAGAAAAAGATTAAAACTTGGAGATACTATTATATTTCAAAAATTATCGAATTTAGATGAAAAGCTTTTAATGGAAATTACAGATTTAAATTTATTTAATAACTTTTATGATGCTTTTTTAGAATTTGTTAATGTTGAAAACAGTGATATTGGAGAAAGTATTGAAAAAGCAGTAAATTCTATGTATGAGTACTATGAAAAAAATGATGAAAAGAAATATGGATGTTTAGCAATTAGCTTAAAAACACTGAATTAACTACTACTAGAATTAAAAAGAAACAACTTACAAAAACCAATAAGGTATGTAAGTTGTTTCTTTTGTAATCATATTTTGTTTTAACTGTTTTTAATAATTAATAATTATGTGTTGAAATAATATTACCATCTATGTCATAAATTGTTGATTTCACATTTGTAAGATATAAGGCTTGAAAATTTGGATTATCTAAAGTATAACCAGCTTCTTCTGCCCAATCAAACTCGTCAATTATTGCTTGTTTTGCTTCAGTATTATTACTATCATCAATAAGTTCACAGTTAATTCTAATCCAATCATCAGTTTCTTCATCATATGCTACAATACAAACATTGTTATTTATAGCAATTTGTTTTGATACGTTTTTTTCTTTATTAGTTAAAATATAAATTTTTCCATCAAATAATACTGGATCTCCAAATGGTCTATTGCTTGGTCTGTTCCCATCAATAGTAGCAAGATAATTCACTTTTGTTTTTTCTTTTAAAAATTCATATGTTTCATTCATTTTATAAATCTCCTTTATTTCTAATTCCAATATCATTATATAATATTTTTATTGATTTTCCAATCAATTGAAATATATTTTATAATAAGGTATAATTATTTTAGTTTAGGAGGCAGGAAAGATGCATATTGAAGAATTTTATAATCATAATGAATTAGTAGATTTTTATATATCTAGAGAAATTGAATTTGATGATACTAAAGAATATTTTCGTCCTCCTTTATTTTCTTATGTGGCTAAAATAAATGATCTAATTGTAGGCGCTATTACTGTTTGTCAAGAAGGTGAAGATTTTATTTTAGATGAAATGGCAGTTGCTACTGAATATGAAAATCAAGGAATTGGAACAAAGTTATTTGAAACAAGTATTAACCATATAAAGGAACAATATGGTAATAAAAAAATATATTTGGTTGCAAAAATTATAGAATTTTGGAAAAACAAAAGGTTTGAAGTGATTACACGAGAGGAATCACCTGATTTTTCAGAATGCTTTACTTGTGAAGAATTTCAAAAAACTTGCTTTCCAGAAATAATGGTTTTAGATTTAAGTAATAAATAATAATAATTTTGTATTTAAAAGCCAAAAACAAAACTCTAAAAAAGATAATAAAAGAATTTGAAACTGCTTGAAATAGACAGATTAGAGAAAAAATGATATAATATAAAAAGTTTTTAAATAAAAATTGTAGAAGAGGAGACAAGGTCTATGTATCGGATTGTAAAAGGTGCACTATTTGAATATTATCCTATGTACATTGTTTGCTATTTTCCTGATGGATTAGATGAAAAAGAAGTAGAGTCTATCATAGAAAAAAGGAGTTATCAAACTATAGGGGTAATGGAAATAGTAGAAGGTAAAAAACAAGTTTATTTCCCATTTAATCCAGCATCAGCGTTTAATAGAGGATTTGATAGAATGGAATTAGAAAAATGGGAAGAAATATTTGAAGTTATTAGAAAATATGTAGATGCTAATGAACTTTAAATCGGTAAAGACTAAAATTACTATGTTAAATTAATATAGTAAAACTCAAATTAATGAGAAAAAGCATTTTGTTCTTATTAAAGAGGGATGGTAGTTAAAAACTATTATCCCTCTAATTTTTAGATAAATAAGTTTATTTTAGATAAATACTTTTATTATATAAAGAAGAATTGAAGAAAAAAATTATACATCATCTTTCATATATTATGATTTTATAGTAAAATATTATTATATCTCTTGAAAGGAGAATTAAAATGACAAAGTTAATTATGCTGGGAACAGGACATGCAATGGTTACAAAATATTATAATACTTGTTTTTTAATTGAGAATAATAATCAATATTTATTAGTTGATACTGGTGGTGGAAATCAAATACTAGAGCAATTAGAAAAAGTAAGTGTGAATATTAACCAAATACATGATGTTTTTATAACACATAACCATATTGACCATATGGTAGGATTGTTTTGGATATTAAGATGTGTTGTAAGACAAATTCGTGCAGGAAAGTATGATGGTAACCTAAATATTTATATAACAAAAAAAAATGCTAAATTGGTAAAAGATTATATTTTGGCTATTTATAAAGAATATATAGGAGAATTCTTTGATAGGAGAATTTTTTTCATTGATATTTATGATGGTATGAAATTAAAGGTTGGTGGAAATTATTTTGAGATATTGGATTTACACTCATTGAGATGTTCACAATTTGGTTTCAAAATGACATATGATGATAATAAAACATTATCCTTTTTTGGAGATTTACCATACAATATTGATTATAATGAACAAGTTCACAGTAGCAATTATATTATTCATGAAGCATTTTGTTTAGATAGTCAAAAAGAAATATTTAAACCACATGAAAAAAGTCATTCAACAGTTAAAGATGCTTGTGAAACTGCAACCAAATTGAATGCTAAAAACATAATTTTAGTTCATACAGAAGATAGTAATATTCAAAATAGAAGAGAGCTATATATATATGAAGGTAAGAAATATTTTGAAGGAAATATTTATGTACCAGAAGATTTAGAAGAAATAAATTTGTAAGCAGATGTTAAAACATGGAATGTTTGGATTAGGTGGTTAAATTATGAAGAAAATTAAAAATTTAAATAAATTAGTAATAGATACTTATGATGTTATTGCAGATAGATATAATCAAGAATTTGGTGATGATATGTCTGATAAAGAATATGTTGATAAGTTTTTGGAATTTGTTGAAAAAGGAAAAATATTGGATGTTGGATGTGGAGTTGGTAATTTAACAAAGTATATAAATGATAATGGTTTTGATGTTATTGGAATAGATTTATCACAAGGAATGTTAAATATTGCAAAAGAAAGATTTAAAGATATTGATTTTAAAATAATGGATATGACTAATATTGAATTACCTAAAAATAGTTTTGATGCTTTATTTGTAGCATATTCATTGTTCTATTTACCATCTGATAAAATAGAAGGGACTATTAGTGGTTTTGTGGAATTATTAAAAGAAAAGGGTAAGATCATGTTCATATTACAAGAAGGTGAAGGAGATATAATTATTGATGAACCATTTTATCCTAATAAAAAATTATATATAAATTATTTCACAAAAGAAGAAATATCAAATTTACTAGAAAGTTTTGGTTTTAAGATTTTATATTTAGATACTAGATGTCCAAAAAGTGATATAGAATTGAAAAATAACAAAATCATTATTATAGCAGAATTAAAATAATGATTAAAAAGTATAATATTATATATAAAATACTATATAAATTAAGAAAGTGCTCTTTGCAAAAAAAAGAGTGCTTTTTAGTGTTAAAAAACTTAATAATTGCCAGAAAATATATTAAGAATAAAGAAAATTTAAAAATTTTTTAATATTTTTAATAAAAGTATTGACTACTTATTATCAAAATGATAAAATGTAGTTAGTATCAAAACAATAATAAGTACTTAATTTAAATATTTACTGTTATTACAAGGAATTGAAAGAAACTAAGTAGCGGATAAATATGAAAAAGGTAGAGTTATCTATCAAATTATATAAAGATAGGAGTGAAGAATATGTTAGATAAAATAAATAAAAATTTTAAAAATTGGAAAAAACTAGACTTTGTTTGGATTATACTGACAACTATTATTATGATACTTGCAAGTATAGCTCTTTGGGATAAAACAGATAATACAATAAGTATGTTTGCTTTAGTTGGAACAGTTATGGGGATGATTAATGTTATATTAGTTGCAAAACGTGAAGTATATGTGAATATTATTACAGCAATTATTGGAGAAATTGCAATGGGAATATGTTATTTGCATTGGAATCTACTAGGAAATGCAGTATTAAATCTTGCAATATTCTTACCATCAAATATTGCATTTCTATATTGGATTAAGAGATCAAAAGATAATACTGTACCTACTTTTAGATTAAGTAATAAGAAAAGAATTGTTTTGATAGTACTTACTTTGGTAATTACATTATTGTTAGGGTTAACTTTTGCAAATATAGATGCAACAACACCATATATAGGAGAATTTTTAAATGCAGACTTTTATGGAGGTAATAATCCTATGCCATATATAGATGCTTTTACATTTATTGCTAATATAATAGCACTTGTTCTAATGTATTTACTTTATACAGAACAATGGCATTTATGGGTTTTTGTTGATGTAGCTACACTTATTATATGGATCATTACAGCAATTAAATCTGGAAGTTTAATGGCTATTACATATTGTGTTATGTATGCATGTTGGTTATTGAATGCCATATATGGTATTCGAAATTGGAAAAAGGATCAGAAAATAAAATAGTATAAATTATAAAAATTGAATATAAGAGAAGGAAGTGAGGGAAATGTATGAATTAGGAATGTTTGGAGGTAGTTTTAATCCTCTACATCTAGGTCATGTTAATAATATTATAGAAGCTAGTACAATGTGTGAAAAGCTATATGTGGTACTAAGTTATTCTAATAATAGAAATGAAATAAATCATAAAGAAAGATATAAATGGCTAAAATTAATAACAAAGGATTTACCCTCATGTAGAAGTAATTGAAGTATTAGATAATGATGAAAGTAAAAATACATATAATTGGGAAAAGGGTAGAGATAACATTTTAGAAAAAATAGATGGGAAGCTTGATATAGTATTTTGTGGAGATGATTATAAAGGTACTAAAAGATTTGAAAAACTTTATCCAAACTGTATTATTCATTATTTCCCAAGAGATACTATCAAAGTATCATCTACTGAAATAAGAAATGACCCTATGAAATATTTTGAATATATTCCTAAAGTTGCTAGACCATATTTTACAAAAAAAGTTGTTATTATTGGTACTGAAAGTTGTGGGAAATCTTCATTAGTAAGTAACTTAGCAAAAGTATATAATACTACATATGTTGAGGAAACAGGTCGAGAAGTATGTGATAATGCAGGTGGTATTGATAATATGATTTCTACTGATTTTTTCGAAATAATGATTAAACATAAAGTAAGAGAATTAGAGGTAATCAAAAATGCTAATAAAGTGTTGTTTATTGATACTGAAGCTATTGTAACAATGTATTATTTGAAATTATTGTTTGATGAAACTAATGAAAATATTAATACAATATTTGAACTTGGTGATTCAATTAGTAAATTAAATAATGATTATTTGTATATATTTTTAGAACCTGATGTAAAATGGGTACAAGATGGTACAAGAACTTATGGTGAAGATGAAGTAAGAGAGAAAAATAATATTTTGCTAAAGAAAATGTTTAATGAAAGAAAGATAGATTATGAAATTGTAAAAGGTAATTATCATTATCGTTTTCAAAAAGCAAAAGAGATAATAGATAGATTATTAATTAAATAAAGTATACAAATTAAGTTATAGAAGAGGTAGATAATTATATATCTGCCTCTTTACTGTTAAAATAACAAAAATATATTAAAAAACTCTGTAAATTGATTTAAGGTATTGGTTTTTTATGTAAAGTATGATATACTTGTCAAAAGTTATATACTATGTATATATTAACTCCCTTTTTACAGCTTAGCTGTTTACATATATTAAAAAATTTTAGGAGGTAAATGCTATGTTAGTGATAGGTACTATAGGTATACCAGTGTTTACTATGTTGGCTTTATTATTAGGTTATGTTATAAAAAAAGAACATAATAAACGGTTATGGATTAGAAATTTAATTATTATGATTATAAGTGTAATAATAGGAGGTAGTTGTTTTTTGGCTACTAAGATTATGGTTGAAAGTAGTTATGAAGAAACTTACAAAGTAGAAAAATATGAACTTAATACATTATCTAATAATGAATATATTAATATTAATGGAAAAGAAGTTTATGTTTATAAGTCAAAAGATAGTAAACAGGGAACTATATATACTTTCAACTATAATTACAATGGTAATGAAGTGGAGAAAAAAGATATATTAGGAACAAGAGTAATTGTCAATGAGCAAGAAAATTGTACTCCTCATGTTGAGGTGTGTTCTGTTGAAAGAAAGAATGATGTGATAAGTGAAAAGTGGAATAATATTCTAATGTTTGGAATGTTAACATTTGATTATGTGGAATATAAACTATTTGTACCTACAGGAACTGAGGTAGAAATATATAATGGCCAATTCCCAATACTTGTTAAATCAAATAACAGATAGTAAAAAGAAAAATTATTCATAGCAAAAAGGTAAACACTCACCAGATATTATTATCTAGTGAGTGTTTACCTTTTATTTTAATTAATTATATTAATTTACTTTTATATAATTGATTTAAAGTATTGGATTTTTATGTAAATTGTGGTATACTTGTCAAAAGTTATATACTATGTATATATTAACTCCATTTTCACAGCTTAGCTGTTTACATATATTAAAAAATTTTAGGAGGAAAAGACAATGTTAATATTATGTACTGTAGTTATACCAATGCTTACAGGATATGTTTTGTTTCGTCGCTATTCGAGGAAAGATCAGTATAAACAAGTAGGGATTAGAAATTTAATTATTATGCTTATAAGTATAGTAATAGGAGGTAGTTGTTTTTTTACAAGTAAAGTTATAGTTGGAAGTAGTTATAAAGAAACTTATAAAACAGAAGAATATGGACTTAATACATTATCTAGTAATGAGTTTATTGCTGTTAATGGAAAAGAATTTTATGTTTATAAGTCAAAAGGTAGTAACAATGAAGATATATATACTTTCTACTATTATGATAATGGTAATGAAGTAGAAATAAAAAATATATCAAATGTGCAAATAACTATTAATGAACAAGAGAATTGTATTCCTCATGTTGAGGAACATTTTGTTGAAAGAAAGAATGATATTATAAGTGAAAAATGGGATAATATTTTATTATTAGGAATGGCAAAAGGTAAATATAAAGAATATGAGATATTTATACCTACAGGAACTATAGCAGAAAAGCATAAGGAATATGCACCAATACTTGTAGAAGCAAGTAGCAGATAACAATTGTTCATAGCAAAAACTAAACACTCATAAGATATTATTATCTTATGAGTGTTTGTTTTTTATTTATAAAAATTGTATTGATTTACTTTTATATATTGTATTTTTATAGTAAAATGTTAATATATATTTTTGAAAAAGAAAATGATATTTTAAAAGAATGTTTTTATATAATTAAAATTTTAAAATATAGGAGGAAATAATGGATAAGGAAATAATAATAACAGGAGCTGCTAATGGTGTAGGAAAAGCAATAGCAAGTGTATTAAAAGGTAATAAATTAATATTGATTGATGAAGATGAGATTAATTTAAAAAAAGCAGCTAAAGAAACTAATTCAAAATATTTTATTTGTGATTTATCAAATGAAAATGATATTTTAAAAGTTATAGATGAAATAAAAAAGGAAAGTAAAAAAGTAGATTGTCTAATTAATTGTGCTGGTATGTGGATTGCTGGAGATATGTCAAAATTAGAAGAAATTAAATTTAGTGAAATGAATTCAATATCAAGAATAAAAAAAGTTATTGATACAAACATATTTGGAACTATAGCAATGATAAAATCTATATTTCCTATAATGAAAGATCAAGGGTATGGTCAAATAATAAATATTAATTCTCAAAGTGGAGTTATGTGTGAACCTGAATTTCCAGTTTATAATGCTACTAAACAAAGTACAAATTCTTTTAGAAAGGCAATACAATCTGATCTTGCTCAAAACAACATTAAAATTACAGATGTATGTCCAGGATTAATAAAGACTGATTTCTATAAAAGAGCAAATAGTGATCTGCCACCAGAAATTATGGATTGTGGATTGAAATCAGAGGTTGTAGCAAACACAGTTAAATATATTTTAGATTTACCAGAAGATATTACAATTCCTAGTATAGAAATAAAAAATATAAAAAATTATTAAGGAGGAAAAAATAGTGAAAATTATAAAAAAGAATAAAGAAAGTTTTATAAGAGAAGATGCACATGGTGGAAGTGGAGGAAGAAAATTATTTATTGATGAGGATGAAATAAAAAACTTTCATGGAATGACATATGGATATTTACCATCAGGTGCAAAATTTGCTTGGCATTCACATGATAATATTAATGAAGTTATGGTAGTACTTAAAGGTACAGGAGTAGTTAGAGATAGTGATGGAGAATATCAATATACAGCAGGAGATGTTTTTATTTATCCAAAAAATGAAGAACATGAAATTGAAAATAACAGTAATGAAGAGCACGAATATATTTTTGTTAGAATAAAAGAATAATTATTGTGTTTAAAGGATGTTAAAAATAAAAAAGCAGTATATAAACTAATTATAAGTTTATATACTATTTTTTTATAATATATTAATTTATTATTTATAATACTTTCTTATAGTATCAATAACTTCATTATGAACTATACCATTACTAACTATTGCTCCAATAATATCTGTATCATATCGTTGTTCATTTCCAAATAAATTAGTAACTTTACCACCAGCTTCTTCAACAATAACTTTTACAGCAGCAATATCACAATTTTTATGTTTTGTTCCTGGAAATATTGCTAGATTGAATTCACCACTTGCAACACACATACAAGCTCTTATAACACTTCCAATACTTAGAAAATATGTTTTTTTCCCAAGTTCTGTAATTATTGGATAAAGATTGTATGGTGATTCAGGCCAATTGTCAAAATTTGAAATACTTTTCATATCATCTAATTGAGTATCATTAACAGAAATTTTTATTCCATTTTTAAAAGCACCTTGACCTTTGATTGCTGAATACAAACTATTAGTAAAAGGATCAAATACAACACCTATTATACTTACTCCATCAATAACAAGTGCTAAAGAAAATACTGCAACAGGAATGTGCTTTGCATAAGGGTTAGTACCATCAACAGGATCACATACCCAAACATAATTGCTTTTTCCAAATTGTTCTTCTTCACCATCTACTGAATGATTAGGAAAATTTTCTTTAACTTTTTCAATTAAATATGTATTAATTTCAGTGTCAGCAAGTGTAACAATAGTATTATCACTTTTATAGCTAGAACCATTATTTTGATTAAAATATTTAATCATTATTTCACCTGCATATTTTGCAATATCTTTTGCAAATTTTAGATATTCATTATTCATATAAATTAACCTCAGTTTCATAAATTATTAATTTTAATAATTATATAATAAAATTAGAAAATATTCCAGATAATTGATTTTTAATTTTTATTATACTAGCATTGTGAAAAATTAAAATGTAATATATAATTAATTAAACTAAATGAAGAAAACAATCATAAATATTTTTATTATTTAAATATAGAAAAGATATAGGTGGAGTAAAAATGGATATAGAAAATATAGCATTAGTCAGAGCAACTAATATAATACCTTTTGAAGGTAAAATTAAATCTATTAATGAATCAAGGTATATTACTAAAAAAATATATACTGAACTTGCTTTTGCTTTAGGTGATTTGTTAAAAAAGCAAAAAGAATATAATTTATATGATGAAACTGAAAAAAAGGAATATACAGATAAAGTTATGGAATTAATGCCATATACATCAGAATATAATTCAATGGTACTTCTTTCTTTAAATGGGATAGTACCAGATGATATGAATAATACATTTTCTAATAAAACTTGTGCAATTATAGAAGATACAAGTTTACAAATGGAAAAAGTAAATTTTATATCTTTAGTCCCAACTGATACAGCTATAAAAGGAAGTGTTGAATTATCAGAAAAATCTGTAGTATTAATAGAAAAAAATAGATATGGCATGTTAAGTGATGAAGAAAAAGAAATGCTTGAAAAATCTAAACCAGAAATAAGGATATTTGAAGGTGAAGTAAAAGATGCTGTTAAAGAAGTATTATCTGAAAGTGATAAATACCATTTTGAAGAGCTATCATTAGAAAGAAAAAATAATGGTTATGAACCATCTGATACTAGTGAACAAACAATAGAAACAATAGATAGTATTGCAAAAGAGTATGATATACCACAAGAGCTACATTATAATGTAATAACTATTAGAAATCCAGAGCATCCAAAACTTGAAGAGGTAAAAGATGAAGCTGTAAAATCTGCTAAAGTAGAAAGATTTTATCAAAATGGATTTTTTAAATATTTATCTGAAAAAATTGATATAGATGAACAGTTAGAATATTGTTTGTGTAAAATAGGTTCTATTCCATATATGAAGGAATTATGTGATGAAATAGAGAAAGTTGGTATAGATAAATATAAAGAAATAGTTAAAGAATATAATGAAAGTATAGAAATATTAAAAGAAAGAGAAATATTACCAACACCTGAAGATATTATAGAGTCAATCAGTAAAAAGGAACCAATAGACTTACTGAAATTAGTAAAAGAAGTAGAAAAAGAAAAAGAAACAGGAGAACATTCTTCAAAGGGTGATTTAAAGAAAATAGTTTATAATAATAATCTAACTCAAGTACAAACAGCAGAAAATGAAACTAATAGGGAAATTGACAAAGAGGAAAAAACAGTAGATACAAATGAAAAGGGGGGTTAATTTGGTAAGTAAAGAATATAGTGAAGCAGTAGTAGAAACAATAGATATATTAGAACATACAAAAAAAGAAGATATTGAAAAAATACCATTGCAATTAATGGAGTTTTTTCTTAAAGTAAAATCTACAACATACAAATCAAATATAAATCACAATATTCCTTTAGATGAACAAGAATTAAAACCAAAGACTTTAGGGATACTAGGAATGCTATACAAAAATTATTGGTGTAATGAAGAAGAGAAAATAGAATATATTGAAAAATTAAAAGAAAATGAAATAATATATCAAAATGAATTAAGTGAAAAATATAGTTATGATGATTTGTTTAAAAATAGAAAAAGAGAAATTAATGAAGCAGTTTCATCTAATTTGCCAATAGAGATAAAGAAGAAAAACATGTTTGAAAAAATGATAGAATATATAAAAAAATTCTTTAAAAAAAGTTAAAATATATAAAAAAATGCTAATGTTTCAAAATCTGAAACATCAGCGTTTTTTATTTCATTTTATTAATATTTTATCAAACTCTGATTTATCACTAAAATTCAAACCTGAAACTCCTTTGTTAAACCAAAAATCAGTTTCATCTGAATTGTTACCAATACTTTTTTGATAACTTGATTGCATTAAAAACATTGCATTAGAAATATCAAATAATAACTTAAAAACTTCTTTTTCATATGTTGTTAAAGGATAAGTAATAGAATATTCATTAATTAACAGTTTTATTCTTTTATATGATTCTTCCTTGTTATTAGTCATACAAATATTACAAGCAACTACTACCAAATCTTGTATTCTAGGTAAATAGTTTGATACAGCAAAATCTATTAACCATAGTTTGTTGTTATTATCTTTCATAATATTTGTATTCATTATATCTCCATGAACAAAAGAATGTGGTAATTTATCAAAATCAATATTGTTGTAGCTAGTGTATAGTTCATTAATTCTATTTTTAAAATTATCTGGTATTACATCTTTGTTTTTAACATATTCAGAAGGGAAACTACTAATTGCCCAAGAATCATATATGAAATTTGGTTTCAAATCTACCTTATGTATAAGCTTTATTTGATTAGCAATATATATAATTTCCTCATTATTCAAAGTTAATCCAAGTTCAAGTAAATTCTTACCATTTATATATTCAAATACAAATATTCTGTATAAAACATTATCAATTTGTAGTTCATAAAGTGCATTATTGTTTGAATATAATAATTTAGGAAAGGCTATTTCTGATTTGCGAACTTGTTCTAATCTGTTTAAATAATCATTTGTTTCATTTTTATCTCTACCATTATAAAGAATTTTGACAAAAAATTTGTTTTTGGAAGAGGTAAGAATGTAGTTGAAATCTTCATAACCTATTTCAATTATTTTATCAGATATATAATTTCCAAGATCATATTTTTTACATATTTCTTTTGAAATATTGCTTAAATCAGTATTAAGATCAATTCTATTATAATAATCTTGCATAATTATTCTCCTTTTTATTTTAATATTTTAGTTAATATCAAATGTATCTCCATCATTAGGGAATAAGACCTTATCAGTATTTGGTACTTCATAATCACTTCTATGTACTGAATAAAATTTACAATTCATATAATTATCTGTGATTGCTAATAAATCACTTAAACCAATATGAGCTGGATTAGATTCATTTTGCATACAAGTGTCAACAATCATATAGTTTGCTTTTTCACACATTTTATAAAAGTTATCACATAAAGTGCTATCACCAGTATAACCAATAACCTTATTTTCTTTTTCTAATAAGTATCCAAAATTAGGTGTAGCATTTCCATGTTTTAATTCATAAGTAGTCAAAGTATATTCATTGAAATTAAATTTTGTATTTGGTTCTAATTCAATAAATTCAATATTTGCATAATCTTCAAGTGAACCTAAATCACCAAAAGACAATATCATCATATCATAAGTTTTTTGTTTTATACCTGTTGGTCCAACAATATATATTTTTTTATCTAGCTCTTTTCTTATTTTTTTACCTATTATTAAATTAGGTAAATCAAAAAAATGATCTGCATGAAAATGTGAAATAACAACATAATCTAAATCTTTTACTCTGTTTCCAAGTTTTTCTAATTGTTTAATAGTTCCCATACCACAGTCAAATAAGATATTATCTATTAAAATACTTGTATTTGCTTTTTTAACACTTCCCATTGTACCTGTACCTATAAATTTACCATTCATTATTTATCTCCTTTATATATAATTAACATCATTATATCAGAAAAGTTTTTTTAAAAGCAACTTGCAAAAATATTTTTCTATGATATAATAAATTACAGAAAATTTGTTTGTAAAGGAAGATAGTATGTTTTCATATATAAAAGGTAAATTAGAAGTTAAATCAAATAATTACATAGTAATAGATATAAATGGAATAGGGTTCAAAATTTTTATGTCTGAGTTAGCAATAGATAATGTAGGTGAAATAGGAGAAGAAATAAAAGTACACACACATTTTAAAGTTAGTGAAGATAATATGAGTCTATATGGATTTATAACAAATGAAGAACTAAGAATGTTTGAATTATTAATATCAGTTAGTGGAATAGGAGCGAAATCTGCTATTGCAATGTTATCAGCAATAACTCCTTCAAGTTTTGCACTTGCTGTAATATCTAATGATATATCTAAATTAGTGAAAATACCTGGAATAGGATCAAAAACAGCACAAAGAATTGTACTAGAATTAAAAGATAAAATAAAGACAGAAGAAACTGTTAAAAAAGAAAATGAGCAAATAGTAAAAATTATAGAAGAAGATGAAAAAACAACTGAAGCAATATCAGCACTTAAAGTATTAGGGTATACTAAAAAAGAAATAGATAAAGTAGTAGAGAAAATTGATGCAGATACTTTATCAGTAGAAGATATAATAAGAAAAGCATTAGTGTTTTTAGGAATGTAAAATAAAAAGGGTGATAATAATGAATTTAAATGAACCTTTAGCATATAGAATGAGGCCAAAAAATTTAGATGAATATGTGGGACAAGAACATATACTGGGTAAAGATAAAATATTGTATAGAACAATTAAAGCTGATAGATTATCTAGTATTATTCTTTTTGGACCTCCAGGAAGTGGAAAAACATCTTTAGCAAGGGTTATTAGTGAAACTACTAAATATAAATTTCATAAAATGAATGCAGTTACATCAGGTGTTGCAGATATTAAAAAAGTTATTGAAGAAACTAAAAATTTCATGTTAAATCCAATAGGGAAAGCCATTTTATTCATTGATGAGATACATAGATTTAATAAATTACAACAAGATGCATTACTTCCATTTGTGGAAGAGGGAAGTATAATATTAATAGGTGCAACAACAGAAAATCCATATTTTGAAGTAAATAAGGCTTTAATTTCAAGATCTATGGTATTTAAACTTAATCCACTTAGTATAGAAGAAATATATAAAGTTTTAAAAAGTTGCTTAAAAAAAGAAGAAGGATTAGGATCATATAATATAAAAATAGAAGATGATACTTTAATGAAAATAGCTGATGTTGCAAATGGAGATGTAAGAACAGCCATGAATGGATTAGAAGTAGCTGTATTAACAACAGAAATGTCAAAGGATGGATATATTAATATTACATCAGAAATAGCAGCAGATAGTGTAAGAAGTAGAAAAGCAATATTTGATAAAAATGGAGAAAATCATTATGATAATATAAGTGCATTTATAAAATCTATGAGAGGAAGCGATCCAGATGCAACTGTATTTTATCTGGCAAGAGCAATAGAGGGAGGTGAAGACCCTGTGTTTTTAGCTAGAAGAATTGTGATTGCAGCAGCAGAAGATGTTGGAATGGCTAATCCAAATGCTTTAGTTGTAGCTACATCAGCTATGCAAGCTGTTACCATGATTGGGATGCCAGAATCAAGAATAATATTATCAGAAGCAGCAATATATGTTGCAGAATCAAAAAAATCTAATGCAGCTTATCTTGCAATAGATAAAGCAATTTATGATGCACAAAATAAAGAAACTGGACAAATACCAATGCATATTAGAAATGCACCAGCTGAAGGTATGAAATCATTAGGATATGGAGAAGGATATTTATATCCACATGATTTTCCAGGTCATATGGTTGAACAACAATACTTACCAGATAAAGTAAAAGGAACAAAATATTATATAAAAGATGACACTGTAGATTAAGAAAAATGCAAAAATACTACAAAAATAGAATTATTGTTTAATAAAAAAACAAAAAATATAAAAAATGTATAAAAAAATAAGGGTTATATAAAAAATGCTAGTTGTAAACTAGTGTTTTTTTATATAATTAAAATTAACCTATTGATTAAAAAACATAAAAGGAGTGGTATTATGAAATATATTATTGTTAATAATAAAAAGGTTGGAATTCCTAAATGGAAATATGAAAATGAAAAATATTTATTTGAATTACAAAAATTTTTAGATAAAGTTACAAATATCAAAGATAAGAAATTACAAGAAGGGATAATAATTCAAATGTTAATATGTGATGAGGTTCTTACAAATGCATCAGAAAAACATTTTAAGCAATATTATGGTGATGTTAATAATAAATAGAAGATTTATAGAAAAATGTATAAAAATATGAATAAATAGAAAAAATAACAATACTATGTGGAAAAAATTTATTATTATTTTAGTTGGTTTTTTATCTGGTTTTATAAGTGGTTTTTTTGCTGCAGGTGGTGGAATGGTATTAGTTGCAGCATATATATATTTATTTAAATTGGATGAAATAGAGGCAAGAACAACATCTATTTTCACTGTTTTTCCAATGATTTTTGTAAGTAGTATAGTTTATTTCAAAGATAATTTCATTGATTGGAAGGCAGGAATACTTTGTGCAATTGGAGGAATAATAGGAGGTACAATTGGAGCAAAGTTATTAAAAAGAATTCCTGAAAAATTTTTGAAAATATTTTTTATAATGTTTCTTGTTTATTCATCAATAAGAATGATATTTTTTTAAAAGGGGAATAATATATGTTGTTTTTTATTGGTCTTTTTGCAGGTATGGTAAGTCGGTACAGGAATGGGTGGTGGAACAGTATTAATATTGTTTCTTACCATTTTTAAAAATTTTAGCCAGCATAGTGCTCAAGCTACAAATTTGATATTTTTTATACCAACATCTATAGCTGTTATATTAATAAATTTGAAGAATAAATCTATAAATTTAAAAATAGGTACACAGGTTGCATTAACAGGAATTGTAGGTGCATTTGTAGGGGCAGTGCTATCATCAAAAATAGATGTTAATATGCTTAAAAAGTTTTTCGGTATTTTTTTAGCTTTTATTGCTATTAATGAAATATACTCTTACATAAAGATGTATATATATAGGGAAAAGAGGCATACTAAAAATGAATTAAAATAAATTAGGTTTAAGGAGGAATCATGTATATGAAAATTATAAAAGGAATAATGATAGGTTCTATGGTAACAGCAGGTATAGTTATGATGCATAATGATTATATGGGAAAAAATAGAAAAAAAGTTTTAAAAAGAGGAAGACAATTTGCTAAAAAAGTTGGAATTATATAAAAACAAAAAGGATACTTTATAAAAGTATCCTTTTTTTATAGCAAAATAAATTTGGTATTAACCTTTTCTTTCACAACATGGGTTTTCATCTTTGCATTGTGGTTTGCATTGTGGCTTACATTCTGGTTTACAAATTGGTTTGCATGGTCTACTAGGTTTAAAGTCACAACAATCTAAGTTTGTACCTTTTAGGCATGAACCTTCATGTTCGCATTTTGCACAAATTTTTACATGTTTTACTTGATTAACCCAGAATAAGATTTCATAAACTTTATTTGGACATAAAGGACCAAATACAAATTCACCATCTTTATCAGTAAAAGTATGAGAAACTGGTTTTCTTTCTTCTTTACCATGTTCACAAGTAACTTCAATTAATTTTACAACAGCATCTTTAATAGGCTCTCTATAACAATCTTTTATAACACCATAAATAACATTTCTATTATCTTCTGGAAGCATTATATCAAGATCAAATTGTTTTCCAGCAGCTATAACACCATTTACATCAGCTATAGGGCAAATGTTTTTATCAAATTCCATAATTTATTCTTCCTTTCTTTTTTAGCAATAAGCTTAATATATATTATGTAAAATATGATAAAGTGTTAATAGAAAAAAGGAAAATATTAAAAATTGGACAAAAATAAAAAGACTTTAAAAGTCTTTTTATTTAATATATTGTTTAAATTAAATTATATATATAGAATACTTAATTATTTTTCATCTAATGTAGGTTTTATTATTAACTGATCATAATCTGGTGTTCCAGAAGAGAACGAAGTACCGCCTCCAGAATAAGCTGAAGAGCTATCTCCAGATCCTGCAGGTTTATACTTATTATCAAAATGTAAACTATTTAAAAAATTTTTTCTTTGTTCTTCCTTATTATAAAAATCATTTTTCTTATTTTCAGGAATTTCGAAATAGTACTCCATAATGAACACCTCACCTTTTAATACTCACTTATTATACCAAAGAAGAAAAATAATGTCAAATATTTTTCTATTAAATAACATGTTTTATATGCTTTATTATTATCATAAAATAAAAAAAATAAATAAAAAAGTATGAATATGATATATGTATATTTACATGTATAGCAAAGAATGCTATAATAAACAACATAAAAAATATAAGATATAATAAACTTTAGGAGGTTAACATGAAGCGGATCAAAGAAGAGAAAGACCAGGATAAAAAAGAATTAGGTTTTAAAATCTCAGTAATAGTAGGTTTAGTTTTTAGTTTAATTTTATTTGTAGCATCTATATGGAGTTGGCTTTGTTATACTTCAACTCTTTCCATATTTAGTTTAATTGCATCATTTCTTCTAAGTATAGTAATATATGCAGTTCTTAAAGAAAATATAGAATTTGAAGAAAAACAAACAGATAATGATTTAACTGATATGAAAAAATTAAAGAAGATATCAATAATTTTAGCAAGTGTAATATCTCTTGGTATAATTTTGCTAGGAATACTTATGATAATTGGATCAATTATGATCAAATATTATCCATATACAATATTATTTGCTATTTTAACTTTCTTTTTTGTTTATCTAGCATATCAGAAAATATTTAAAAAGTTATTTGAATATTTGAAAGAATTATTCAAAAAGATATTCAGAAAAATATGAAGAAAAAATTATATCTAAAAGAGACATTAAAATAATGTCTCTTTTTTATATGGTTTATTATTTAGTGTTGTTGTATAAGAGGGAATTAAAAAATTTATTTATGTTTTATAGCTAGAAATGAAATATAAAAATATAAGCATAAATAAATATATATATGAATAATATTAAGTATAAAATATTAGGAGGTTTTTTATGTTCTTTGTAATTAATAAAGAAAAAATATATTCATTTATTGTAGCACTATCTACAGTGGTTATTTTATTTCTAATTGCTATGAGTTTTAATACAGGAGATTCTATACATACATCAGCAAAGGTATCTGAAAAGCTCCCAATATATAATGTGGAAACTACAGAAAAAAAGGTGGCATTTACAATGAATGCTGCTTGGAATGCAGATGATATAGATAAAATTTTAGAAGTTTTAAATAAAACAAATTCTAAAATAACCTTTTTTATAGTAGGGGATTGGGTTGATAAATATCCAGAAGCAGTTAAAAAAATATCAGATAATGGTCATGAAATTGCAAATCACTCAAATACACACCCACACGTTAATAATTTGAGTCTAGAAAAAAATATAGAAGAAATAAAGTTGTGTAATGATAAAATAGAAAAAATTACAGGAGTAAGACCTACTTTATATAGGGGACCTTATGGAGAATATAATGATATAGTTATAAGTGCTGCTGAAAATGAAAATATGAGAACAATGCAATGGAATTTAGATACATTAGATTATTCAGGATTAACTGGAGAACAAATGTGGAAAAGAATAGAAAATAAACTATCAAATGGAAGTATTGTTTTAAGCCATAATGGAACAAAACACACAGCAGATAGTTTAGAAATGTTAATAAATAATATAAAAGAAAAGGGTTATAGCATTGTAAAGGTATCAGAAATTATGTATAAAGATAACTATATTATTGATAAAAATGGTATACAAAAAGAAAATATGCACTAGTAAAAAAAGTGTAAAATAGTATTTTATGTAGACAAAATTGGAAAAAAGTAGTATAATATAAAAGTATTGAAAATAATGCTAAAGAAATACTTAAAATAAATACAATAGAAAAAATTTAATATATTTAGGAGGAAATTAAATTGATTACAAATTATTTAGAAAACAATCATTTAACATTGGTTGGAAAAATTACAAGTGATAAAAGATTTAGTCATGAAATATATGGAGAAACATTTTACATATTTGATTTAGAAGTACCACGTTTAAGTGGAAATGCAGATATAATTCCAATAACAATATCTGAAAGACTAATAACAAATGGAGAAATAGAAATTAATAAAAAGGTATTAATAGAAGGTCAATTTAGATCATATAATAGTTATCAAAATGAAAGAAATAAACTTGTTTTAACAGTTTTTGCTAAAGATATAAAAGAGAATGATGAACAAGAAAAAAGTTTAGAAGAACAAGATAGACAAGAAATGAATGATATTGTTTCAAATGAAGTTATGCTTATAGGATATATATGTAAAAAACCTATATATAGACAAACTCCATTTGGTCGTGAAATATCAGATGTATTATTAGCAGTTAATAGAGCATACAATAAAAGTGATTACATACCTTGCATAGCATGGGGACGTAATGCTAGATTTTGTCAAAATATAGAAGTTGGAACTAAAGTAAAAGTAACAGGAAGAGTTCAATCAAGATCATATGAGAAAAAGTTTGAAGATGGAACTGTGGAAACAAGAATTGCATATGAGGTTTCAGTAGGTAGTTTAGAAATAATAAATGAAAATAATGATATAAATAATGAAGAAACAGAAGATAAAGAGGCAATATAAAATTAAAAAAATAAAGAATTTTATAATATAAAAAATCAAAAAGAAACTAAAAAGTACTATGCTTTTTAGTTTCTTTTTGATATAATGTGAAAAAATATCGAAATATAAAAATTGAGGAGAAAAAATATATAAATGGACATAGTGATAAATAAAAAAAGTGAAACAAAAAAAGATAATTCAAATGTAAAGTTTGCAATATTAGCAGTTTTTATTATATTAGTTTTATCAGCAGTAATAACACCAATAGTATTACAAAATGATACATTTTATACAGTAAAAATAGGAGAAAAGATACTTGAAAATGGAATAGATATGAAAGATTCATTTTCATGGCATGATTTATCATATACTTATCCACATTGGTTATATGATGTAATTACATATTTAATATATAATGCATTTGGATGGTTAGGAGTATATATAGCTACTGCAATACTTTCTTGTATTTTAGGGCTTACAATATATATTACAAATAAAAAATTAACAAAAAATCAATTAACATCATTGATTTTGACAATAGGTGTTATGTATTTAGGAAAAAATTATATTGCTGCTAGAGCACAACTGCCAACATTTATATTGTTTGTACTTACAATATACTATATAGAAAAATTTTTAGAAACAAAAAAAACAGGATATGCAATTGGTCTTGTTGTTATTCCAATATTGATAGCAAATTTACATGTTGCAGTATGGCCATTTTACTTTATACTATTTTTACCATACATAGCAGAATATTTAATATGTGAATTTATAGATTTGGAATTATTTATAAGAGTTAGAATTATATGGCATATGATAGATTTAAAGCTTGCTAAAAGGGAAAAAAATCAGGATAGAATTAAGTCTATAGAAGAAAAATTAGAAAAGGAAAGAGAAAAGTTATTAAAGGCAAATCAATTAAGAATAAAGAGAAGAGAAAACCCATATAAAATAGAAATGAGCAAAAATAAAAATGTTAAATTTTTAATAATTATAATGATAGTATGTGCATTAACTGGTTTTTTAACACCTCTAGGAACAACACCATATACATATTTAGTTAAAACAATGAATGGTAATACAACTCAAAATATAAATGAGCATTTACCAATGACATTAATAAACCAAAAAGATATACTGTGCATAATAGCATTTTTTATAGCATTTTTAATGGTTACAGATGTAAAAATAAGATTAAATGATTTGTTGTTGATATCAGGACTTATATTTCTTTTATTAATGTCTAGAAGACAGGTATCTATGTTTTTATTTGTAGGTGTTTTAGTAATAAATAGAATTATTAATTATTTTATAAATAAATATGATAAAGAAAATACTAAAAAAGCTATAAAAGCAATGATTTCATTGCCAGGAAAAATTATTATAATATCTTTGTTAGTATTAGTATGCTATAAAATAGTAATACCAAAAGTGAAGAACAATGAAACATTTGTGGATGAAAAAGTATATCCAAGTGAGGCAAGTGAATATATATTGGAAAATTTAGATTTAGGAGAAGTTAAATTTTTTAATGAATATAATTATGGTAGTTATATGCTGTACAAAGGAATACCAGTATTTATAGATTCTAGAGCTGATTTATATGCACCTGAATTTAATAAAGGAAAAGATATATTTAATGATTATATAAAAACAGTAGGGTTAAATGTATTTTATGAAAATACATTTAATGATTATGGAATAACACATGTAATATTACATAAAAATGCTAAATTAAATTTATTTTTAACAGCAGATACTAGATATAAAGAAATATATAAAGATGATTATTTTGTTATACATGAAAGATCAGAATATAAACAAGAAAGTAGTGAATAAATATGGAAAAAAACAAAAAGAAATTGTATATAATTATAGGTGTAATTGTATTACTTATAATTTTAGATCAAGCTTTGAAAATTTTTGCTAATACTAATAATATGGAGATAATATCAGGTATATTAAAATTTACTACTGTAGAAAATACTGGTGGTGCATTTGGGGTAGGACAAAATAGTACAATGACATTTATTATTACTAATTTTGTTGTTTTAGGTATAATAATAAGATTTATGATGATGCAAAAAGAACAAATAGATAAAAAAACATATTTTTCGTTATCTCTAATACTAGCAGGAGGTATTAGTAATCTTATAGATAGAATATTTAGAGGTTATGTTTTAGATTTTATAGATTTTTCTGAAATAATAAATTTCCCTAAATTTAATTTAGCAGATGTTTATATAATAATAGGTTGGGTTACACTTGCATTATTTTTTGCAATATTTACAGCAAAAGAGGTAAAATCTAGAAAACAAAAAGGAGCATAAAAATAAAATTATGAAAAAATATATTGTATCTGAAGAATATAGTGATTATAGGTTAGATAAATTCATAAGCATAGTAAATAATGAATTATCTAGAGTAGCTATACAAAGATTAATAAATGAAGAAAAAATATTAGTTAATAAAAAGTTTCAAAAACCATCATATAAAGTGAGAATAGGTGAAGAAATACAAGTAGGAGATATAGAGGTAAAAGAAACAGAATTGAAAGCACAAAATCTGCCTATAGAAGTTATATATGAAGATACAGATATAATAGTTGTTAATAAACCTAAAAACATGGTAGTTCATCCAGCAAATCGGAAATAAAGATGGAACATTAGTAAATGCACTTATGGCTATATGTAAAGATAGTTTGTCAGGAATAGGTGGAGAAATACGACCAGGAATAGTACATAGATTAGATAAAGATACATCAGGAGTTTTAATAGTTGCTAAGAATGATAAAGCACATGTTGAATTAAGCAGACAAATTAAAGATAGAGAAGTAAAAAAAACATATATTGCATTAGTTAGAGGATTAATTAATGAAAATGAGGCTACAATTAGTATGCCAATTGCAAGAAGTAAAAAAGATAGAAAAAAAATGGATGTAGATAAAAATGGAAAAGAAGCTATAACACATTTTAAAGTTTTAAAAAGATATGACAACAAGTATACTTTATTAGAAATAAATATAGAAACAGGAAGAACTCATCAAATACGTGTACATTTGTCTAAAATAGGTTATCCTATTATTGGAGATAGTGTATATTCAAATGGAAAAAATGAATTTAATGTTAAAGGGCAAATGTTACATGCTTCAAAATTAAAATTTAAACATCCTATAACACAAAAAGATATTTCTGTTGAGGCAGATGTTCCAAATTATTTTCAAGAAATATTAAATCAAATCCGGCACTATATAGCACCGGATAATCTATATTAACTTTTTATATTATCTATTTTTAAATAATATAAAAAGAAGATTAAAGACAAAGTTGTTAAATTACATAATATATCATATGTAAAAAGTTTGAATTTGATACAAATAAAAAGGAGAAAAATATACTAATGGTTCAAAGTAGTGAAAATAAAGAGGATATAAGAGTTCAGAAATATTTGGCAGACAATGGAATTGCTTCAAGAAGAAAATGTGAACAATATATATTAGAAGGAAAAGTTGAAGTTAATGGAAAAGTTGTATCAGAGTTAGGAACAAAAATTAATCCTAATAAAGATAAAGTTTTTTTTGAAAAAAAAGAAGTGAAAAAAATTTCTGAGAAAAAAGTATATATATTACTTAATAAACCAATAGGATATGTAACAACATCAAATGATGAATTTGGAAGAGATAAAGTGCTAGATCTTATTAAAATAAAAGAAAGAATAGTTTCAGTTGGAAGACTGGATATGTATACATCAGGTGCTTTAATACTTAGTAATGATGGAGAATTTGTATATAAAGTTACACATCCAAAGCATGAAATTAATAAAACATATGTAGTTACAATTAAAGGTGTGGCTACAAAAGAGGATATAGAAAAATTAGAAAATGGAATAGAAATAGATGATTATATAACTCATAAAGCGAAAGCCAAAATTATTAAAATAGATAATGAAAAAAATATTAGTAGAATAGAAATAATTATACATGAAGGAAAAAATAGGCAGGTCAGAAAAATGTGTGAAGCAATTGGTAAAAAAGTAGTAGCTTTACATAGAAGTAAAATAGGAAATATAGATGTTAAGAGTTTAAAAATTGGAACATGGAGATTTTTAAATGAAAAAGAAGTTAAATTATTAATTTCAAATAGTTAGAAATTTTAATACATACATACACAAAAGAAAAAGGAGAATATATATGAAATACAAAAAATTTGTACCTATTAATGATGAGTTGCAAGAGAAAATGATTACCAATGGAATTGTAAAAAGCATACAACCATATGGAGCTTTCATAGAAATAGAAAATGGTATAGTAGGTTTGTTACATATTGAAGATATATCAATAGCTAGGATAAAATCACCTTTTGAAAGGTTCCAAATTGGACAAAAAGTGCAAATTATGGTAAAATCTATAGATAGGGTAGAAAATAAAGTAATGTTTACTCATAAAGAATTACTAGGTACCTGGGAAGATAATATAACAGAATTTAAAGAAGGTACAAAAGTAAAAGGAATAATAAAAGAAACTGAAAAATCAAAAAATGGTATATTTATAGAATTAACACCAAATTTAGTAGGTATGGCTGAATATAAAGAAAATTTTGAGTATGGACAAAGTGTGGAAGTATACATTAAAAAAATAATACCAGAAAAGAAAAAAGTAAAATTAATTATAATTTAATAAATTGATTAATTATTAAAAGGAGGAATTAATAATGGTACAAGATAATGAAATAAAAGCAGAGGTGTCTCCATTTTCGATCAGAAAAGGAGAAATTAAAACTTTTGATGGTAAAGATGGATATGTGTCTATGAATCAAATAATACATAAAATAAATATAGGACATATTACAGATATACATTTTACTATAATAGAATTAGTAAATGAATTTGAATTTATAACTTCAAGACAGTTATATCAAATCTTATTGTGGAAAGGTATAGATCCTAAATCACAAGATAAATTAAATAATAAATTAGAACAATTAGTTAAATCAAAAATACTAACAAGATATTATTTTAGTTCAGAAGAGGGAAAAGGTATTTATAGAATTTACTGTTTAGAAAAAATGGGTAAATATTTATTAAATTCAAGAGGAATAGAATGTAAATGGCAACCTACAGATAACACAAAACCTGTAGGAATGATAAAAAAAAGATTATCAGGTAATCAAACATTACTTGCATATTTAAGAAAAGTAAAAGCTTTTGATGCATATGTTGTAAAACCAGCAATAACAGCAAAAACACTTGGTAAAGTATTTAAAGCTACAGGTGGTAGTGTAAAACTTACAAAAAACAAAAAATCAATATGTTTTTTATTTGAATCTGTAAGAAGAGAAGATGATTGGGAGAAAAAATTCATAGATAAAATGAATTTATATAAAGATTTTTATGATAATTTTATCCAATTAGATTCAGGATTTGATACAATACCACAATTAATTTTTATATGCGAAGATGAGAAACATACAGCAGAAGTGTTTAAATTAATAGTAACAAATAAGTTAGAGTTAGATAAAATAAAATTATATTTTACAACAGATCTAAGACAAAATAAAGATACTTTAAAAGATACATTAATAGAATTTAAGATAGATGAGAAAACAAATAAATACAAAATAGCTGATGTAGAATTAAAACTTTTAGCTGAGTAAAATAAAAAATTAAATAGAAAAAGATATGTATATGAAATTTATACATATCTTTTTTTATTATTCTTTTTTCATATATTTATGATTTAGTATTTCGTTTTTTTAAATCTACTATAATTGCATCATCATTATCAAATATAAAATTTGAATCAGTTGTATTTGTTTTTATTGGATCAATATCACCAGAACTTCCAATCTTATCAAAATTTACATTTCTATAATCGAATTTGTTTTTCTTTTGTTGTTGTTCATTATCTTCTTCAATAATACCACTTGCAAATTTAGAAAAATTATATTTTTTAGTCTTTTTTGGTTCTTTATATTTTGATTCTAAGAAATCAACTTTACCTTGACCAATAACAGCTCCACCTCTAACATTTTTAGTTTTGTATGCTAAAGATTTAAATCCTAATGCACGTATTTTATCAAGAGGGAAATTTTTAACCCAATCCCATTTTATATTTCCTTTTTTTGAATCATAAGAACCTTTTGCGGTATCATATGTATTAGAATAAGTCCATTTTCTCTTGTTACCTAATTCAGCAGTCCACCATTCATTATCTTCAGGTGTACCATTACCAAATATCATTTTTGTAGTACAGTTAGAAAGAATTGTTTGCCTAAATTTAGAATTAGATTTATTTCCTAATTGATCTAAATTTTGTGCAGATATTATTGTTCCAACTTTATATTTTCTATAAAGTGTAAATATAGAATCTGTATTTTGAGAAATGAAATCAGGAAATTCATCTATATAAAAGAAGTGAGGAACTCTATTTCTTTCATTACCAGGTCTTCTAAGTACAGAGTATTGCATTAATAATATAAAGAACAGTCCAAATGCTTTATGAGAAGAAGAACCTAAATCACCTCTTCTAGTACATACAAAAGTTAATTCTCCATTTGATAATGCTTTATCAAAATCTATATTGTTATTTCTATTACATAATATATTTTTAACACCTTGAATTCTTAAAAGATTATCCAATTGTGTAACTGCAGAATATATGAATCTTTCAGTATCTGCTTTACCACTACCATCACTATAAAAATTCTTTTTAAAATATGCTAATAATAATTTGTATTTTTTTGATAATTTTTCATTACTTTCTAATTTTCTACACATATTTTCTACTAAATTAAAATCTATTAACATATTCAAAATATCTTCTAAGTTAGGCAGTCCATCATCATGAAGTAAAGGGTACATTTCTTTTAATAATATAGTAATATTTTCAATTGCTTGAGCAGCAACATTTTCTCTAAATGCAATTTCATTATCAACATGAGATGTATTATACATACCTTTCAAAACAGAAGAGATTGCTATAGCTGTTTGAGCTGGATTATCAAATATGAAAGGATTCATTCCTATAGAAGAATTATCATTAGGATCAATTATATTGTACGGAATGTTGAAATTATTAGCTACATCAATCATATGTGATGTAGATTCATAATCAGGAGACATAGCTGTAATACCAACATTTTTATATGTTATATTATCAGAACTAGGTTCTATTAACATTTTTTTCATATAGGCTTTATATAATTTTAATTTATTAGGATTTGGTGTTAACATACTTAAATTAAAATTCTTATTTAAATAATCATTATTATATGGTGCATTTAATGTAGCTAGTCCAGTTTTTAAAGCAGTGAATCCCATTTCCTTTGATACCTCTTTGAAGAAATGTTTTTTTGATATATCTTTAGCAATCATTGGTTCAAATACCATAGATGTTTTTCCAGATCCAGAACCACCAACAACTAACATTGATTCAAATCTCTTGTTTTCTGGGACAATTACAGGTTTTCCTTTAGATGTATCCATACATATAGTGATTTCGCTAGTATAAGGACCAGTACCATCTTTTTGATCAGATAAATTTATTCCACGATAATCTAAAATAGAATCAGTTAAATCAGGAGTATCATCAATTTTTGTTACAATCAGTCTAAATACTCCAAAGAATGTAGTTATAGGTAAATATATTGAAATTGCTGTAAATGCAGCTCTTACTAATTCAGGTGAATCTACTACTATTTTTACATAGTTTGGAACAGACATAAATAATAGCCATAATATACTATTTAACCATTGTACCACCATAGATATTCCAATTACATATAAAGTAATAATATATACATATACAAATGATATTTTTACTTTATCTGATTTAACAAAAGAAGAAGATCCTGAAAAAAGAAAGGCAAATACAGGACAAGCCAAAGCTAAAGTATACTGTATTGGTCCCCAATATGATACAGAAATACCAGTAAAGAAAAGAAATAGCATTTCAACTATTCTATCTACAAAAATATATAATGATATTAAAGTTAATATATATGTAAAAAAAGTATTTCTGTCAGTTTTTAAGAATTTTAAAAACTTATCGATATATTTCAAAATTTTCACCACTTTCGAATTTAATTGTTTCTAATTATTTTAGTATATATATTATATAATTTATTCAATAATCATATATATATATTATCCTATAAAATGCCCAAAAAAACAAGGTTTTTAAGGTAAAAAAAGGTAAAAATCTGAAAAAACTATATTTTTTCTATTGAAACATAGATAATTTATTAATATAATAATATAATATAATATAGTGAAAGGAAGAAGAAATGCAAAAAACAGAAAAAAAGATTAAAAAGGAAAGTTTTATGCAAGGCGTTTTTGCATTAATGTTTTCTCAAGTATTAATAAAATTTTTAGGTTTAATATATAATTTGTACCTTACAAATAAAGAAGGTTTTGGAGATAAAGGAAATGCTATATATAGTGGAGGATATCAAATATATGCTTTATTATTAACTTTATCATCAATAGGAGTTCCAAATGCAATATCAAAGTTAGTATCTGAAAGAACAGCAGTAGGAGATCATAAGGGAGCAAATAGAATATTTAAAATAGCTTTTGCAACATTTTCTGTAATAGGACTTTTTGGTACAGTATTATTATTCTTTGGGGCAAAAATAATTGCAAATAGTTGGCTTCAAATACCAAGTGCAGAAAATACACTTGTTGCTTTATCACCAGCTATTTTCTTTGTATCAATATCTTCAGTAGTAAGAGGATATTTTAATGGAAGAGAAAATATGAAAGTAACTGCAAGGTCTCAAACTCTAGAACAATTTTTTAAAGCATCACTTACTATAATAATTGTAGAAGTAATGTTCATAGTATCAAATTCTAATACAGCTCTTATGGCAGCAGGTGCAAATCTAGCTACAACACTTGCAACATTTTTAAGTTTTGCATATTTGTTTGCATATTATAGAAGTAGAAGAGAAGAATTAGGAAAAGAAATAAAAAGTTCAGTCAATTCAAAACTATATAGTGTAAAAACTACAATAAAGAAAATCTTATCAGTATCAATTCCAATGTCACTTTCAGCAATAATGTCATCATTTAATAAGAATATAGATTCATTCACAGTAGTAAGAAATCTTAAACTTTTTATGACAGAAGGAGAAGCGTTGTCACAATATGGAATATTAAGTGGAAAAGTAGATACATTAACATCATTACCATTATCGTTTAATATAGCATTTGCAACAGCATTAGTTCCAGCAATAGCTGCAGCTAGAGCAAAAAAAGACAATGAAACAGCAAATAGAAGAGTATCTTTTTCATTATTAATAACTATGCTAATAGGACTTCCTTGTACAATAGGTATGATTGTATTTGCAAAACCAATATTGAATCTTCTATATCCAAATGCCACAAATGGTGCATTAATTTTACAGGTATCTGCTTTAGCAATAATATTTACAGTTTTGGATCAAACTATAAATGGTACATTACAAGGAATAGGAAAAGCTATGGTCCCAGCAAAAGCATTGGGGTGTGGAGTAATAGTTAAATTAATATTGAATTTAATATTAGTACCAATACCATCTATAGGAACATTAGGAGCGGCAATAGGATCTTTAGCATGTCATGTTGTAGCATTTTCAATAGCATTTACAGTATTAAGAAAAAATATAAAATTAGATCTGACAATTTCTAAAATGATAATTAAGCCAATTATAGCAACATTAATTATGGGTATATGTTCATATTGTTTGTATATGTTATTACAAGGAGTTATGGCAGAAAAGCTAGCTACAATAATTTCACTATGTTTTGCAATAATAATTTATATAATTTTAGTGTTTGTATTCAAAATTTTAAACAAAGAGGATATACATATGATACCTCATGGTAATAAAATATATAAGATTCTTGAAAAGATGGGTATATATGAATAAAAATGGTATATAATATTAATGAAAAAGGTAAAAAATACAGTGTTTTTCAAAAAATAAAAGAAATTAATAAAAAAAGTACAAATAAAAAGAAGGATTTTATCAAAAATTGGCGAATAATCTTTAGTAGTAGGCTAAATAAGGCGCTACATAAAGAAATATTATTAGGAGGTATTTTAAATGAACAAAGCTGATTTAATCGCAGCAATAGCTGCAAAAACAGGAGAAACTAAAAAAAGCGCTGAAGCAACAGTAAACGCATTTGTAGATGTTGTTACAGGATCTTTAGTAAAAGGTGACAAAGTTCAATTAGTTGGATTTGGATCTTTTGAAGTAAGAAAAAGAGCTGCAAGAAAAGGTAGAAACCCACAAACTAAAGAAGAAATCAAAATTCCTGCATCAAAAGCTCCAGTATTTAAAGCTGGTAAAGCATTAAAAGACTTAGTAAATAATAGATAAGAGAATTTGATAAAGATAAATTTATATGAATTCATATAAAAAGAATATAGCTGTGCTATATTCTTTTTTTTTCAAATTATAATCCTTTTTTATATAAAGTACAATATTAAAATAAAACTCATATAATGTAATAAGGAGGTATAAAATGAAAAAAATAGTAAAAAAATTAATAGTTTTACTTGTAGCATCAGTAATAGTATTATTTAATAATATATATTTTGTATGTGCATTTTCTCCAGATAGCAATATAATATATGATGGAATAGATGTCAGTGATTGGCAAGGAAGCATAAATTTTCAAAAAGTAAAAAACAGTGGAATAGATATAGTGTATATAAAAGCAACAGAAGGAAAAAACTATGTTGATCCATATTTTAATATAAATTATGAAAATGCAAAGGCAAATAATTTAAAAATAGGTTTCTATCATTTTGTAAGGGCTGAAAATATATCAGAAGCAATAACTGAAGCAGAACATTTTGCAAATACAATATCAAATAAGGAAGTAGATTGTAAGTTAGCAATGGATTTTGAAGAATTTGGATCCTTATCAAATTCACAAATAAATGATATATCTAAAGAATTTTTAATTAGATTAGAAGAAGTAACACAAAAACAAGTGATAATATATAGTAATACAAATTCTGCAAAAAATGTGTTTAGTCAAACATTAGCAGATATGTATCCTCTATGGGTAGCTCATTATGGAGTTTCAAGTCCAGGAGATAATGGTAAATGGCAATATTGGACTGGGTGGCAATATACTAGTACAGGATCTATTGATGGAATAAATGGAAGTGTGGATAAAAGTAAATTTACTGAAAATATATTATTAGATACATCATATGAAATACCTGATAATAATGTAGAAGAAAATAATAATACAATAATATATATAGTAAAAAGAGGAGATACTTTAAGTGAAATAGCATTAAGATTTAGAACAACAATATCTAATTTAGTAAGATTGAACAATATACAAAACCCTAATCTAATATTTATAGGACAAAGATTAATAATAAGTGGAAGTAGTGTAAATGTAAGTAATAATACAGTGAATTATATAGTAAGAAGAGGAGACACTTTGAGTGAAATAGCATTAAAGTTTGGAACAACAATATCTAATTTAGTGAGATTGAACAATATACAAAACCCTAATCTAATATTTATAGGACAAAGATTAATAATAACTGGAAGTAGTGCAAATGTAAATAATAATACAGTAAGTTATATAGTAAGAAGAGGAGACACTTTAAGTGAAATAGCACTAAGATTTAGAACAACAGTATCTAATTTAGTGAGATTAAATAATATACAAAATCCTAATCTAATATTTGTAGGACAAAAATTAGTGATATAAGTAACCAATAATAAAAAGCACTAAAAGATATAAATTGCAATTGTTAAAAAATAATATCTAAAAGTGCTTTTTATTTTTATTATCAAATATATTAATATGAATAAAGAATTATTGCTTTAATAAATCTTTAAACTTTTCACCTCGTTCTTTAAAGTTCTTAAAAAAACCATAACTAGAAGCAGCAGGAGATAACAAACATATATTATTTTGTTTAGTTACTTTTTTTGAGATATCAACTACTTCTTCCATAGTTTGAGCTATATATATTTTTTTAAAATAATTTTTCTCTTTTTGAATTTTTAATATTTCATTACCTATAAAAGTCCCAACATCTGGCATACATATAATATTTTCAATTTTTGACTCCAATATAAATTTAATGAAATTAGAATAATCTATTTTTCTATCCATACCGCCAATTATTAATGTGTGTACATCTTTTAAAGATTCAACACAACTAATTGTTGCCTCAGGAATTGTAGCAATTGAATCATTATAATATTTTATTCCATTATATTCACCAACAAATTCCATCCTATGAGGCAGTGTTTCAAAGTTATTTATTGCTAATGTTGCCTTTGCAATATCTAAATTCAAAATTTTACATATAGATAAGCAAGCCATAATATTAAATAAGTTATGATTTCCTAATAGTTTTCTATCACTATTTACATCATATAGTTTGTATTCAAAATTATTTTCTTTATATACAATAAAATTATCTTTTATAAAAATAGAATTATTGTTTTCTTTGTTTTCAAATGTTATACCTATTTGTTTTGAATGTATTTTTTCTTCTTTTAAAAGATTTTGAATAATTATATTATCCATATTATAAATTGAAAAATCATTATCATTTTGAAACTTAAATATATTGTATTTTGCATTAGAATAGTCTATAAATGAATGATAATGATCTAAATGTTCTTCGAAAACATTCAAAAGTACAGCTATATTAGGCGATTTTCTCATATATTCTAATTGGTGTGAAGAAATTTCTAAAACTACAAAAGTATCATCTTTTAATATATCTAAAGAATCAAATATTGGTGTACCAATATTTCCTAATAAGGTTACATTATGATTTTGTTCTTTTATTATTCTATATAGTAAAGAACTTGTTGTGCTTTTTCCTTTAGTTCCAGTTATTCCAATAGTTTTACCGTTAAAAAAAGATAGAAAAAGTTGTAGTTGTGAAGAAATTTTATCTTTAAATGGAGAAATATCAATATTTTTAAAAGATATACCAGGTGATTTAATAATCAAATCATATATATTTAAATTGTCTAAATATTGTTTTCCAGAAATAATATCTAAATTATTATCAACATTTAAAATTTCATTATTTTCATTTAAAAAATCTCTTTTATCTAATAATGTTAATTTTTTATTAGGTAGGTGCTTTCGTATAAATTCATATGTAGAAATACCTTCAGCACCGAAATCCTAAAATGGCTATATTTTTATTAGATAAATATTTAATTAAATCTTTAAACATTATTAAATCCTCTTTCTATAAAAATGTTAAATTGCTCAGGAATATTATTGACTTCATTGTAGGTGTTCATTAATTGATTATCTATGTATGATAATTCAAAATTTTCATAATAGTAATTAAGTAAATATGGTAAGTTCTTTTTTTCTTTTTGTAAATTTAGTATTGTTGTTGAAATTGCATAATTTACTTCTTCAAAAGTACCAACACATTCAAATGGTTTTACATTAGTTTTTCCAGCCAATTCTAAAAATGTCTGTAATAATTCAGTTTTTGTATATAAATCTTCTTCAAATATATTTACTAAGTTTTCTTCATATAAAAATGGACTAAGTATTATATAAGCAAATAAACATTTAGGACAATTACAACACCATTTCCATTCTTGTTCTTTACTACCAACATTACAACTTTTAAAAGTTGTATGATATTGTGCATATTTAGAGAATATAGATGCTATTTGTAATTCATTTAAAGGTCTTAAAAAACTAAAATATTTAATATCTTTATTAAAGTACATTGAAGTATAATTATTAAAATCTTCCTCAAACTCATAGCTTTTCGAATATTGATGATTAATTTTTTCTCCTAGAACATTACTTTCATTGGCACTTGATTCATTAGATAATGCAATATATTGTATATCAAGTAGATATGATATAGCATATGTAATAAAAGCAAGTAATGAAGAAAATGGGGTATGACCATTTAGAAATCCTTTTTGATTTAATAAAATAAGTTCTTTATCAATTTGTCTATATATTAATATAGTATTAGTATCATCAAATCCTGCAATTTTTGAGCATTCTAAAGAAACATTTTTAGGATTCATCATTATACAATATTTTTTATCAATATCTTTTAATAATTCTAATGTAACACAAGAGTCTTTACCACCACCTATAGGTATTAGAACTCCTTCAGGATTAATATTATTATGATTAAAGACTAAAGTGTTTTGATTTATACATGTTATATTCATAAAATTTTGCATATTAGTATTGATAGAATTAAGATAGAAAAATTCTCCTAATCCATGAAAATATAGTTTTTTAAACCAATTAATTTGATCTTGATTAATATGTCCACATTCAATAATTACATTAGGAGAACATGTACATTTCCAGTAACTAATAAGTTCCACTAATCCTATATTAAAAGATAAAATTTTAAAATTATCATCATTATCTATATTTTTAAAATCCAAGTCACTTTTTGGTATTTTTATACTTGGATTAAAATCAGCCAAATTGTCTATTGAAAAGTTATATGTAATTATTAGTTCTTTTTCATCTTGTGTTATATTATAGTTTTTAAATCTAAACACAGGATATGTATTTCTTAAATTATTAAATTTTTCTTGATTATTGACCACTATATGACCTCCATAAATATTTTCTTCATATTATATTAATATAATATTTTACTTTAACTATTATTGTGATGTTAAAGTTACTTAGAGTTAATTGATTTTATCATATTTTTATAAAGTTTTATATAATTTTATGAATTTATATGAAAAAATACAATCTATATATTATAATTATATGTTGTTAAGATAAAATATAAATTGATTTTAATAGAAAAACATGTTAAAATGTAATGTATCATTTAATATAATGAATTGTATGTAAGGTGCTTTTATAAAATTTTGTAGGAGGATAATTATGTGTAAAAAAAATTGTGAATGTGTAAATGGAATTTGTAGTAAAATGCAAAAAGAAAGTATTCGGACAGCTGTTGATGAATTAGAAAAAAATACAAATGCAAAAATAGCAAGGAACATTTTGGAAACAATTAAGAATGCAATGGAAATATATGACTGTTTTCCAAAAGATTGTTTGTGTAAAAGAATTGAATATGTTATGCTGCAGATTGATGCTAGAGGTAATTTAAACATAAATGAAAAAAGCATCATAAACATATTAATTTCAGAAATAGAAGTTTTTCTTTCTGAAAAAGAAGAAAACTCTGAAGAAGGCATTAATGGTGTCTATAGGGGATAGTGATTTCTGTTTTGAGAACTGATATTTTTCAATAAATAAAAAGATACATACATAATGGTATGTGTCTTTTTTTGAAAGAGTTGGGTGAAAAAATATTAAATGAAATTACTAACTGGATAGACATTTTATAGAGAAGTTGGTGAAAGTTGGGGAAAATTGGTGAAAAATGAAAAAAAGAGAGTAATTGTAAAGAAATAAAAAAATCGCCACACCTATTGGTGCGACAATAATATAGGGTGGTGCCTTCACCTGGAATCGAACCAGGGACACAAGGATTTTCAGTGCAATTGTCTTGAGAACAACTGCATTCCAAAAAAAACTTACTTTCTGTAGGGATATATTTGATTTAGGCTTTAAATCAATATCTATAGAAATTGTTTAAAAAATTTGTAATAAATTAAAGTAGTTCAGATAAGTTTAAAACAATTCGAAAAGTTGACGGAAAAGTATAAAAACAACAAAAAGTTGACGGAAAATACCAAAATAAGTTTGGGATGGTGAGTATAAATACCACCATTTTTTATGTACAACAATATTTATTAAATTATAATTTGCACTTTCTAAGAGGTTTTATTTTTTCAAACTTACCCTCAATCATATATCTCATATAAATTGTGAATTCAATACTATATTTATTTGTTCGAGAAGTTCTCCTCCAAATGCTTTTGAAAGAATCAGTCTGGTTGCCTTTATCTTTATAATTTAGAGAGACAAGCCTATAACTATTACTTCTTGTCCATTCCATGATATCTTTGTTTTTTAGTTTTCTATTTCGCCAAAGAGTAAATTGATGTGCAAATAAATCTGTTAAAAGGGAAACATTACCTTTAAAAGATATAATATCTTCATTAAAAATACTTGTTTCAATATCTCTAATCGTTTTACAATACCGTTCATTAAGAGTGTCAATTCTACTTTGATAATTGTTGTCATTATTTAATTTGCTGAAAATTAATGCTATTATTGAAATTACTATAGCAACAAAGGAAAAGCTTGCAGTAATCATTTTGAAAGTTGTGTCCCAATCTGTCATTTTGTTAGTCTCCTTAATTTTTGTATATATTATAATTATAATAAAAGTATGTCAATGGAAAACACTATTTTTATATTGCTTAAGAAACTATTAGAACATATTTGGAATGATTAGTATAAAAAAACAAAACTTTCTTCATTTTTCTTGCTTTTTTTAAAAATGTTTAATATATTTATTAGGGTATATTAAAAAAATAGAAAAATATTAATAGAATATTTTAGAAAGAGGGAAGAAATGAATAAATTAAAGATAACATTAATTATATCATTATCATTGCTAACAATATTTAGTGGCATAATGTTTGTACAGTCAACATCTGCTGAGAACAATGGTCTTTATGCAGAAATAATCACAGACAAAGAGAATTATTCCGAAGGTGAAGACATAATGCTTACTATAAAACTTGAGAATAAAAATAATTATCAAGTGGAAAATATTTTTATTCTAGGAATGATTCCAGATGATTTTACACTAAAAAGTGGAGAATTAGAAAGAGAAAGAATAAGTTTAGGTGCTAATGAGAGTACAGAAGTTTCCTTTGTTGCAGTTAAACAATCTGAAAATGAAATTCTAACAGTGACACCAACACCAACAACTACTATAGAGCCAACTCGGGTAGTTACACCAACACCAACAGTTGCAAAAAAACAGATAGTAAAAGTAAAATCAATAAAGTTAAATAAGAAAAAGATTACTTTGAAGAGAAAAAAATCTAAAAAACTGAAAGTGACTATAAATCCAATTAATACTACAAATAAAAAGATTTTGTGGAAAAGTTCTAATAGGAAAATTGTTAAAGTAAATGCAAAAGGCAAAGTTACAGCTCTAAAAAAGGGCAAAGCTAAAATATATGCCAAAACCAAAGATGGTAGCAAGAAAAAAGCTGTTTGTAAAGTTATAGTCAAAAAATAAAGGAGTGATTTAAATGAATATATTATATTTACTAATATTTTTGATATCAACAGTATCTCTTACATTTGTAGTGACATATAAATCCGACAAAAAATTAGTTAAAATTATATCTTACATACTATGCTTCACAATAAGCATATCTATGTTTGTGTCAGTTAATGTAAAAGCTGTTGAGAAACAAGAAAGATTTACTATAAAACGAGAAATTAATGTTGAAGACCAAACATACAATATTAAAGCTAAGATAATGTATAACATGGATAGTAGTGGATTCACAGAGAATGAAGTAAGTGACTATACTGAAATGAGTGAAGGCATTTTGAAAGTTGAAAAGAAATATAAAAATATTATGGGATATGTAAAAGATGAAGATATAGATGATTTATTATCGGAAATTTGTGAATATTTAGAAGAGTTAAAAGAAGAAAACATTGTAGAAAGTTATAACAATAATAATGGAACAATAGCTGTAAATTTGACTAGTGGAATAGGATATCTATTTTCCCCAGCTAAGAAAGGACGGTTTTTAAATTCGGGTACAGATTGTGATATTGTGACATTAGAACCTGCACATAATAAAGTAGTAACACAGATTGGATACTTTCAAGCATTTTTGGATATAAAATTTAATGAACTTGGATATCAAGATTCATATAGTCTTTCAGATAATGCAGAAAAAGTAGAACAAACATTCAATGAATATAAATATAAATCTAAAGTGCAAAATTCAAATGTAGATATAGACCAGTTAAAAGAATTAAACAAATATAGTATGATTATTTGGGAGGGACATGGAGACTATAATGATGAATACAATTCAGTATTAATTACTAGAGAAAAAGCTAGTTGGATTCTTGAAGATACTATTTATCGTGAGGACATATCAGAAAAAAGAATGATAATAACAGGAGATGGACATTGTGCTATTTCATCTAAATTTGTTGACGAATATATTAGAAATATGAATAGTAGTGTGGTTTATTTAGGAGCATGTGTATCAGGAAAAGATGATGTTCTTGCTAAAAGTTTTCTTTCTAATGGAGCAAAAGCAGTTTATGGATATAATGAGAATGTGTCAATCCCCTATGAAATAATGATGAGAACTTATACAATTCTTTCATTATGCAATAAAGACGAAAATGGAAAGTATAATAATGTGCAACAAGCTTTAGATAATGCGAAGAGACTAATTAATGATAAAGATTTTTATGCAGACGATAATCCAGCTGAATTAGTTTTGTTTTCTAATGATTTTAATTATAGCTTGGATAACAAATATATTACTGGTACAGTAAAGTCAATTGATACAAATGAAGTAATAAGAAATGCTCGTATAGAAGTTAATGATAATTCATATGAAGTTAATGAAAAAGGAGAATTCTTGATTTATCTTCCCTCTGGAGAATACAGTTTAACAATAACTTCGCCTGATTATGAAGAAAAAACAATATCTAATATTATAGTAAATGATAATGAAAGTAAAAATTTATCAGATGTCTTTTTAACAGTTAAAGATATTTGGGATATGGAATATCCTAAATATCCTTCGGATATTTCTCAAAAATATTGGATTATTTTTAATGAAGGTTATAGAAATGGCAGAGTGGAAATGGCAGTATTTGATGTTAAAAATATAAATGATAATACACATATAATATGGGATAGAAACTTAAAATTAAATGACCATTCAAAATTTTCAAATTGTGACCAATATTATATTGATGAAAATGTATGGAAGAACTTTATTAATAACTATCGTGTTATGAGTGATTATGCTACTAATGTTTTAGCAAGCAATTTAGATATTTATAATAAAGATGGTGAATTGATTTTAGCAAAAAAACAATATAATAGTAAGTAATTAAAATATCTCATTTAAAGAAAAGGGTTAGATTTCAAATAAAGTAGTTAGTGTTTATTAAAGACTTATAAGTTGATTAATTTCAACTTGTGGGTCTTTTGGTTAAATAAACTGATTGACATATGGAATATATAAGGTTATACTAACATAGCGGTTAAGAAATATGCATTGTGAAGTTAGATAGAAAAAATCCTACGCAGTGTTAAGAATTTGTACAAACATATTTTAAA
>JGI994J12354_10000352_pt1 | contig 45485 bp, 38 predicted proteins | sample IntmicLarv3ML3BL_FD_12354 | JGI IMG/M metagenome (IMG submission 12354) | reverse complement strand
CATTTTCGCCGCCAACTCCGAGTGCAGCGTTTCAAAGTTACATTGCCTTAGTGATGGTTACGGAAAGCGCACGTGGGATGCTTCGTCAAAGGATGCTGCCTGTATGTTTTCAGTCTCTGCTCCGCTGTTGAAGTTCAGCAACGCTCCTCTGCCCCGTATGGTTCCGGCCCGGCAAAAATTTCCCCTGCCGGAAATTGCCGACCCGGCCGGGTGCCTCCGCCAGCGGCTCGCGGCTCTCGACCTGCCGGAAGATATGCAGCACAAGCGCGTTGCTGTGGCTGTTGGCAGCCGGGGTATCACCGATCTTTTTCTGTTGGTGCGTGAACTTGTTCATTTCCTTCTGTCGAAAGGGGCCAGTCCCTTTATTCTTCCGGCCATGGGCAGCCACGGCGGGGCAACGGCCGAGGGCCAGGCGGAAATACTGGCCAGCTACGGCCTCACAGCGCAGGCTCTGGGCGTGCCCGTTGTGTCCTCCATGCATGTTACCGTCATAGGGCATGCCCGGGGCCTGCCGGTCTATTGCGATGCCGCGGCCTGGGGTGCCGACGCCATCGTCCCTGTCAACAGGATAAAACCCCATACCCAGTTTCGCGCCCCCATTGAAAGCGGCCTGCTCAAAATGCTGGCCATAGGGCTTGGCAAGGACAAGGGCGCGGCCCTGATTCACGGCCACGGAATCCCCGGTCTGGTCGATCTGATTCCGGCCTTTGCCGAGCTGTTTCTGCATTCGGGAAAAATACTTTTCGGCGTGGGGGTTGTGGAGAATGCCCGGCACAGGGCTGCGCGCATCGAAGCTCTGCTGCCCGCCTCCATGCCCGCCGAAGAAGCCCGGCTGTTGCGCGAGGCGCGCGAGCTTTTGCCGCGCCTGCCCGTGCAGAGCCTCGACATGCTGATCCTTGACCGCATTGGCAAGGATATAAGCGGCCCCGGCATGGACAGCAGCGTTACCGGGCGCATCATGGCCAACGGCATTCCCGATCCGCCAACCCCCCGCATCGGCCTGCTTGCGGGTCTTGACCTGACGGAAGATTCTCACGGCAACGCCGTGGGCGTGGGCCTTGCCGACTTCATTTCCCAACGGCTGGCAAACAAAATAGACTTGCGCGCCACATATATCAACGCTATCGTAGGCGGATTTCCCGTGCAGGGAAAGTTGCCCATGATCATGCCCAACGACAGGGAACTGCTGAACGCGGCTGCCGTTCTGACAGGCGCAACACCTTTACACCAGGCCGCAATCATTCATGCCGACAGTACCTTGAACCTGGAAAAAATCCTGATTTCCGAAGCCCTGCTCCAGCGGGATATGGACGGAATTGAAATCACAGGGCCGGCCGCCCCGCCCCAGTTTGACGAAAACAATAACCTTATTCCAATAGAAAAATTATGAACGACCTCTCCAACTCACGGCTTCTGCCTTTCGATGTGCACGAAAAACTGCGTGAAGACATTCTTGCGGCGCGCCTGAAGCCGGGTTCTGTTTTACTGGAGCGCCCTCTGGCCGAACGCATGGGCGTCAGCCGTACCCCTGTGCGCGAGGCTCTGCTGCGCCTGGAAGCCGAAGGCCTGACCCGGCGCTACCCCAAAATGGGCATGGTTGTTGCGGAATTGACCCTGCAAGATGTGGTTGATGCCTTTCAAATCCGCGAATTCATTGAACCCCCGGCCGCCGCAGAGGCTGCCAGCCGCCTGGATCCGAAGGAAATGGCGGAATTGCTCTCCCTTTTCGATAAACTGGAAACAGCCGATCTGCCCGACGAGGAAAAGCACCTCCGCCATAATCAACTGGACACGAAACTCCATGACCTGATCATCGAATGCCTGGGCAACCGCCGGCTTGTGGATATCATGGACACCATCAGAAGCGTTTGTGTTCGTGCCAGAATCATGGGCACGCCCATACGCTTTACCCAAAGCACCGATGAACACAGGGAACTCATTCGCGCCATTATCAACCGCGACAGCGCTTTGGCGGCCCAGTCCATGCGCGTGCATCTGGCCAACACCAGACAGCGGCTGATTCTTTCACTGTAAGGTATGCCCCCAACCTTAGCTCTGGAGCCTGTCATGCATCGCAGAATCATCAAAATTCTCAACGCCCGGATTGAACTCGTCTCCAACACCGAGCTTATTCACGCGCCAAACTATTTTTCTCTGACAGACGTGGAATCGCTGCTCTCCGACTATGCTCCCTTCGAGGAACTGCCGCCCGACGCCCGGCCTGATGGCAGTATTCTGATTCTGGACGAGGACTGCGCCCCGTGCATACAGGTGAACGGCGCCCTTGCCGTTGCCAGAGGCCCCTTTGCCAAACTGGAAAAAACCATGCAGGACAAACGCTATACCCTGCTCGGCAACCAGGGGCTTCTGTATCGCTTCATCATGTATATTCTTGAGAGCGCCCATGCCACCTACAGCTTCCATGCCAACGCGCTCTATAATGAACAGCGCAATGAACTGTTCGTGGTGTTCGGCGGCGCTGCATCGGGAAAAAGCCCCGCGCTCATGGCCGGGCTTGCCAATGGATTGAAAGTTTTCGGCACGGAGCTTGTGCACTTCAGCGTTGCGGACAAGGCCTTCCATTTCTACCAAAGCTCCTGCCTCGATAATATACGCCCCCAATGCATTCACGAAGACTTTCCAGAACTGCTGACAACACTTGCCGTGCCCGACTGCCAGGGGTTTTCCTCTCCAAGCTCGAAATTTCTGCTGGATATGCGCCACTTCGCCGCGCCGGAACCAACCCTGACCTCGCCCCGCCTGCGGCTTATTATCCCCCGCGTGGAAGCCGGGCGTTCTCCTGTCATTCAGGTAACAACAGACGATCAGGCTCTGGTCGCCAAAATGCTCTTTGACAATCTCTCGGAAAAAATCGCGGCCTCCTTCACCATGTACAACTGCATGGCCAGCAGCGGCCTTGACACCCCCCTTCTGGCCGCCCGCCGCCTGAGCGCCGTACAGGCCCTTTTGCGCGCGGCAGGCGGGCCATGGGTCGAAACCTGTCTTGCGCCGCCCCGCCATTTTCTGGAGGTTCTGCGATGAATTCCGCATCCGTATGGGGTGATTTGCTGGCAGGGCTGCCTGTTGTCGGTTCCGCAAAGCCACGCGAACAGGGTTTGACCTGCGTTCTGGACAAATACCTCGGCGAATCGGGTCTGCGCGATCTCATTGCCGTGGCCGGCCCCTATATTGATGTTTTCAAACTCACCTCCCTGACCAGCGCCTTTTATGACGAGGCCCTGCTACGCCGTAAAATCGGCCTGTTGCGCGATGCGGGCATAGAGGTCTGCCCTGGCGGCACCTGCACTGAAGTCATGATCTGGCAGAAGGTGTACCCTGACTACCTGAAACGCGCCAGGGTACTGGGCTTCAGTGGCATTGAAATTTCCGATGGCACCATAGACATGCCTGATGCGCTACGGCGTGAGGCTATCGGCAGGGCGGCGGAAATGGGGTTCAGGGTCTTTAGTGAGGTGGGCCGCAAAGAATGGTCACCACAGACCGGACTGGCGGACCTGGCCGCCGACCTGAAGCGCGACCTGGCCTATGGCGCGGAAAAGGTCATTGTGGAAGCCATGGAGGTGGGCCAGAGCGTGGGCATTATGGACGCCGATGGCCACCCCAGCGAAGAGGGCATAAAAACCCTGCTTCAGGCGGCTGGCGGGCCGGAAAAAGTCATCTTTGAAGCACCCTTGCGGCAGCAACAGGAACTCTTTATCGACCGTATCGGGCCTGCGGTCAATTTGGGCAACATACCGCCCCAGGAAGTGCTGGTCGTGGAAGCCACCCGCCGCGGCACAACAGGGGTTCCTTTCATGACCGCTTACCAGGCTGGCCTTTAGGGCCCTTTCACTTTGGAATGGCTGCTTGACAGCGAGCCTCCCTCGTCTGCACGCCTTTCGCGACAAGGAGTTACAGATACTTCCTTGCAGGGCAAAGGCTCTTTCCCAAATCTTGTAAAAGACACGGAACATGCTTGAATATTTTGAAAAATAACACCTTACACGCTATCATCCCTTGAGGAGAGAACCATGATAAAAAAGCTGACATTATGGACAACGGCGTTCCTGTTCAGCCTGCACCTTTGCGGTTCCGGGCTGGCGCGGGCCGAAACCTTCACCGTGGGCTACATTCCCTATGACACCATTTCGTACAATGTTATCGTCAACAATGAATTGGGCCTCTGGAAAAAATACTTGCCGCAAGGCACGGAATTGCAATTCGAGGCTTTCATAACTGGCCCAACCCTCGCCAACACCATGCTGGCCGGAAGAACGCATATAGGCTACATCAGTATGATGCCAGCGGTTATCCTGTGTTCCAAGCCGGACATGGCCCGCATAAAAATGGCTGCCACGCTGGGTATTTCCGAGGGTACGCGCAGTTCGGTTCTTCTTGTGCGCAAGGACGCTCCAGAATTCAACAATTATGGAGACCTGGCCCGCTGGCTGGACGGCAAGGTTATCGCCTCTCCGCGTGGCAGCGGTTCCGACCAGTTTTTGCGCCGCTTCTTCGCAAAATATAATGTCAAGCCCAAGGAATACCTGAACCAGAACATCGAGGCCATTGCCACCAACTTCCGGGGCAACAAACTCGATGCCGCTGCCTGCTGGGAACCGACGCTTTCACGCATTGCTGCGGATGTGGGCGAAGGATATGCCCGAATAGTGGCTGACGGCCGTTCGTGCGACAACCCGGATGTGGGTGTGCTCATGATGCGTGCGGACTTCATGGAACAGCACCCCGAAGTGGCCAAGGGGTATTTAAAGGCGGAACTTGAGGCCCAGCGCTACATTCTGAACCCGGAAAACCAGGCCTCGGTCATTGAAATGGTCTCAAAATATGCGACCGGAATTCCCAAACGCATTCTGTGGTACTCGATTTTCGGCAAGGTGCCTGTCAACCATCCTGACCCCATCCGTGAATGGAAGAATTATTATTTTACGGAACGCGAACGCGATTACGTGAACATTGTCACGCCCTTTCTACTGGAGGAAAAGGTCATCAACACCGCCACCCTGCCTGAAGGAACCATAGACGATGCCCTGGCCCGTCAGGTTTTCAAGGAAAGCGGATACCCCCCGTTCAGTGACAAGGCCGTGCTTGGCGTCATCAACGGAAGGCTCGCTTCGGAGTGCCCCTTTAACGATTAAAGCGGCTTCTCCCCCACGACAGACGCCCGGTGATTTTGAATATTTTACCAAGGATACAACCATGTCACCCACCGACAACGCTGCAATCACTTTCTTTTCGGGTGAAAATATTCCTCTGGAAATGCACAGGGTTCGCATGGTTCAGCGTATACATCTGCAATCGGCGGAGCAGCGGCTTCGGGCACTGAAACAGGCTGGCAACAACACCTTTTTACTGCTGGGCCGGGATGTCTTTCTGGATATGCTCACCGACAGCGGCGCCAATGCCATGAGCGAAGCGCAGTATGCCGCCATGTTTCTTGCCGATGACAGCTATGCCGGTTCGGAAACCTTTTTCCGTCTGGAAGAAACCCTGCGCGACCTTTTTGGAACGCAATACTTTCTGCCTGCGCATCAGGGGCGGGCCTGTGAAAACATTCTGGCCTGCGCCTTTGTGAAGCCCGGCCAGCAGACCTTGACGAATTACCACTTCACCACCCTCAAAGCCCATATAACCCGCCTTGGCGGCAGCATAGTTGAAGCCATTGACGACAGGGCCTTTGAAAGCACAAGCACCCATCCTTTCAAGGGCAATATGGACATGCAGAAACTGGCTGCGGCCGTAACGGAAGCCGGGCCTGAAACGATCAGCTTTGTCCGCATCGAAGCCGGAACCAACCTGATTGGCGGCCAACCGGTTTCCCTGCAAAACATGCGCGAGGTTTCGGCCTTCTGCCGGAAGCACGGCCTGCTGCTGGTGTTTGACGCCAGCCTTCTGGCCGACAACCTGTACTTTGTCAAAACTCGCGAAGAGTCCTGCGCCAATCGTTCCCTTGAAGACATCGCCAGAGAAATGGTCTCCCTGATGGATATCACCTATTTCTCCGGGCGCAAATTGGGGTGCGCCCGGGGTGGGGCGCTCATCACCTCAAGGGAAGATTTGCACAGGCGGATGCGTGATTATGTACCGCTTTTTGAAGGTTTTCTGACCTATGGCGGCATGGCGCTGCGCGAAATGGAAGCCATGGCCGTTGGCCTGCGCGAAACCATGGATTTGCAGGTCATCAACCAGACCCCGCTTTTTGTGGAAGCTCTGGGCCGGGAACTGCAGAAACAGGGAATAGTGGTCGTCACTCCCTTTGGCGGTCTGGGCTGCCATGTGGACGCCCGATCGTTTGTCGGCCATATTCCCCAGGAACAGTATCCGGCAGGCGCCCTTGCCGCGGCCATTTACCTGGTCAGCGGCGTGCGCACCATGGAACGCGGAACCCTTTCCACCCAGCGCAACCCGGACGGAAGCGAACATTTGGCCAACATGGAACTGGTGCGTTTCGCCATACCCAAGCGGGTCTATACCTTTTCCCAGATCCGCTTTGTGGCTGATCGTCTGGCCTGGCTGCATCAACACCGCCATCTCATCGGCGGCCTGCAATTTGAAGATGAACCCAAAACCATGCGCTCTTTCCTTGGCACCTTGCGGCCCCTTGGTGATTGGCAGGAACAATTGCTGAAACAGTTTCTGCACGATATGCCCAACGGGTTGTAGGCGATTTACCCGCCTTGTGTTCACAGTTCCCTGGGGGCCTTGTGAACACAAGGCACTGTACCCGTCCCGCGCGGGGCCTGACGGCACAAGAACCCAACACCGGATGTTGGAGAAATTTCCCTGCACTCACTTGGCCGCCGAGAGAGTACTCGCTCGGAACAGCGCCCGGGCAAAGTGAGTGCAGGGTCACGGCACAAGAACCCAACACCGGGTGTTGGAGAAATTTTGCCGTCAGGCAAGGAAGGCGAATTTTTTGCTGCGGGAGTGTACTCTTCTCGTACTCGACCAAAGCAATAAATGAAGCCTGACGCAGCATCACGGCAAAAGAGCCCAACACCCATTTTGCGCTGTTATTGACACCCCTCTCTGGATAATAGTACAGAGAGGGTTGTTTTTATGCGGTTTACTGAAAGAGCGGCCTTCTGCCGGGCCACCGGGCTTTTTCATGTAACATTTCTCTGGATTCGCATAGTCAACATGCCCGAACAGCCGCCCTGCCGCTGTTCCAGGGTGTGCAGTGGACACCGCCATGCCCAAAAACAAGCCTCCAGTTCAGGAACCTTCCCAGGAAACTCTCCCGGAACCTTCCCTAGACGACGACATTCTCGATCTCCTTGAGGTCGTCAAGCCCGGCAAGCCCATGTCCAGGGAAGAAGCTCTACCTGCCGACGACTTTGCCGCCGGGCTTGATGCCATGCTGGAAGACCTTGCCCAGAACGAACAACAGCCCTTCGCTGACCCCACACCCGTTGACTATGATGTGGACATGGATGAAAAACTCGCCATGCCAAGCATGGGCGACCTGGACGATTTGCTGGAAAGCCTTGGCGCGAAGCCGGAAGAGCCTTCTGGCAGGCCCGCGCCCACTGCGACGGGCGATGCCCTTGACGCGCCCGCAGAACCTGCCGATATACCTGAGTTTTCCGAAGATATTGCGGAAACCATCAACAGCAGGCACAACCGCGAGGGTGTGGCCGCAGCCTTGAACAGCGCCCTTGAAGCCCTGGACCAGCCCGGGGAAGAAGCCTTTCCAGAACCTGATACAGCGGCAGAGCCCGAGAACCAGGCTGACGACGACCTGCTGAATGAACTGCTGGCGCAGGCGAAACCCGAGGCTTCTCCCCCGGCTCCGGACGACGACCTGCTGAACGAACTGCTGGCTCAGGCGAAAACACCGCCCCCTGCCAGCCCCGCGGCCCCTCCGCCGAGCGAACTGCCAGACGAACTACCTGACGAGTTGCCGGACGAACTGCCGACACAGGCGCAACCCGAGGCTTCTCCCCCGGCTCCGGAAGACGACCTGCTGAACGAGCTGCTGGGGCAGACGAAACCCGAGGCTTCTCCCAAGACGCCTCTGGACGACGATCTGCTGAACGAGCTGCTGGCGCAGGCGAAAACACCGCCCCCTGCAAGCCCCGCTGCCCCTCCGCCGAGCGCGTTGCCGGACGAACTGCCGACACAGGCGCAACCCGAGGCTTCTCCCCCGGCTCCGGACGACGACCTGCTGAACGAACTGCTGGCGCAGGCGAAACCCCCTGCCCCTGCGGAAGAACCAGAAAACGCTCCGCCTGAATCGCCGATGCCGGATTTGCCCGCCGAAGTAGCCGTTGCCAGCCCTCTGGGCGATATTCCCCTGGACTATGACGACCTGCCCATCCCCCAGGCCCGGCCAGCGGCCCCTGCGGAGGAGGCGCTTTCCCCTGGGGATATTCAGCCAGAAGAACTTCTGCCCGAGGCATCCCTGACAGACGCGCCGCTGCCCCCTGACGATCTGCCCGAAGAAGAACCTGTTGACGAAGGCGCGCCAGAAGAGACACCAGAGCCAGAAGAGACACCAGAACCAGAAGAGGCACCTGAACCGGAAGAGGCACCTGAACCGGAAGAAGCGGACGCTCCAGACGAACCGGCAGAACCTGCCGCGCCCGAAGCCGCGCCCCTTGCAGAGCCGCCCTTGCCCCCGGCGGCGGTTGAAGACGAGGTGCCCTCTCCTTCCGCTCTGGAAGATGTTGATTTGAACGAGCTTGATGCCCTGATTGACGGAATGCTCGCCTCCGCGCCCGCGCCCGGCGGAATGCCCGTTGCGTCGGAGCCCCAGCCTGTTCCTGCGCCAGAGCTTTCGGCAGGAGCCCTCAAACGGCTCGACGAGCTTGAAAAACTGCTCAAAGCCCCGCCTCAACGCATTGACGTGCTTGAGGAACTGACCAAAACCCAGGCAGCCCGCATTGACGAGCTTGAAAAACTCCTTAAAGCCGAGGCTGCCCGCATTGACGAATTTGAACATAATCTGGAGAAGTTGGCGGCAGCAGCGGCAGCCAGGGTCATTCGGGAAGAAATTGTCGCCCTTCTTGCTGCCGAAGGAGTGAAATAAGACGCCTTGCTGCTGGCTCACAACGCAGGTATTCCCCACATGAAAGCCCGAATCGTCAGATTCGGGCTTTCATGCATGGTGTACCCTCACACAAGCATCGCGCCCATCAACAGGGAGGAGAAGGCCAGTGTGATCAGGGGCAGAAGGGAGGGAGCCGGAATGACCGGGAGGCCGTCGGGCGGGGTCACCAGGGCGAAGCGGCCGCAAAAACCCCGCAGGCTCATGGCCCGGTTCACCCTGTTCGAGCGCTGAAACGAGCGTATCAGCAGCATTCCCATAAGCCAGGCAAAGGTCCGGTACGAGGCCAGAGTGGTGCGGGGTTGAAAGCCGCGCAACTTCGCGGCGGTCATCAGGGTGGCGTATTCGCGGGTCATGAGGGCAATATTGGCGTGGGTCAGCAGGACGAGGGTCACAAACTTCGCGGGCACCCGCAGGTGCAGCAGGGCCCGCGCATTGAGGGCCAGGGGCGCGCCAGCCACAAGCATGAGCACGGTAGCGGCAATGGCGTTGCCCTTGCAGGTGATGATGAAGGCCGCCTGAACCCCTTCTCGGGAAAGGGCAAAGGGGCCGAAAACCGCAAGGGCGTCTGCGCTGGCGCTGTTCAGGGACAGGGGCAGGGTCAGCCACAAAAACAGGAAAAACCCGTTCACCGGAACAAGAACCCGGCGCAGGCTCTGCCAGGGGGTGCGGTACAGGGGAAAAAGCAGGGCCGGGAACCCACAGGCAAAGCAAGCGGCAAGCGGGGTGGACTGAATGCTTGCCACCACGGAAAAACCAAGGGCGCAGGCAATGCTGCGGGCCTGCACAGCGGTTGAAGAAGGGCCTGTTGCGTCGGACGGAAGGCTGTTCTGGGGGCTGGGGACGCGTTGGGCCGGGGCTGCGCTCATGCGGCCCGTCCGGCATTTTCCGGCTTCTCGGGTCGGGCCTTGAAGACCCCGACGGCCAGAACAGGGGCGACCGCGCGGTGCAGGTTCAGCATTTCCGGGGCCACAAGATACACCAGCTTGAAAATGAAGGCTGTGACAATGCCCTCGACCAGCATCACCGGAATATGCCCCAGCAAAAGGGCGGTGGCCGTGACCTGAAACACCTCTCCTGAAAGGGCCAGGGCCAGGGCGGCCAGAAGGCCGGAAAGGGCCACGCCAAGAGCGCCGCAGAAAAAGGCCGCGCCCATGCCGGACACCCTGTTTCCGTGCAGAAGCGAGCGAAACAGGGCCCCGCAGACAAGGGCGGGAAAGCCCATGATGGCAATGTTCACGCCCAGGGAAACCAGCCCTCCGAAGTGGAAGAGCAGGGCTTGCAGAAAGAGGGCTACGGCAATGGCTGGCAGGGCCGCCGGGCCCAGTATGACCCCCGCAAGCCCGTTCAGCAACAGATGCACCGAGGAGACGCCCACAGGAAGATGCACCAGGGAGGCCACAAAAAAGGCCGAAGACACGATGGCGGTGGGCATGAGATTCTCCCACGGCAGCCTTTTCAGCGATACCGCCACCCCGGCAAGGGCGGCAGCGCTGCCGACGACCAGAACAGGAACCGAAAGCACCCCATCTGCTATGTGCATGGTCTCTCCAGAACTAGGCGGGTTTGTAACGATTGCCCAAAAGCAGACAACCCTTGCCTGCATCGAGTATTACAATTCATAATTTTGTAATACCGCGACTCTAGGCTGCCTGCCCGCCCGTGTCAACCAGTGCGGCAGAGGAATTTCGGCTCAAACAGCGTCTTCCGCCTTCTTTGCGGATTCTTCAACAAGTTCGCAGATCACCTCTATGGTTTCGCCATTTTCCGCCGTGGGGGAGGGGGGCAGGGCCTTTGCCGCTTCCGGGGCGGCAATGGGGGTAAAGTACCCCTGCATGCCCTCGCCCGGCTGAAGCACAAGGCTCCGCTTGTCCACAATGATCATGCCGGTTTTTTCCAGCACTGCCCGACGGTATTCGTACTCCGCATAGACCTTGCGGGTGCGGTAGGCAAAAAAGAAGGCGGAAACCCCGATAAGAGCCAGCAACACACCAATGCCCGCCAGGATATGCGGCACATAGGGAATGAGCAGGGCCAGCAGGCTTTCCATGGCCTGAAGGGCCCCTTCTATGGTGAACAGGGCTGTTCCAAGAAGGAGGAGGCCAAAGAGCAGCACAACGGCGGGCGCGCGGGCGATAATGGAATAGGCCTTGCGGAGCTTTTCGGGCAGGTGTTTTTGCCATTCGGTGTCCTGTTCTTCCTGGCCCGAAGAAAAGAGCCCCACAGCCATATGCACGCAAATAAGGATTATGGCGGGCAGGGCAAGGGCCGCCGCTGTCCACGAAAGCCAGGGAAACACAAGGGTGCCGCTGGCCCCCTGCACGGCCCCGCGCATGAAGCCGAACAGCAGGGCTGCGGCGAAAACCATGACCTCGACAGCAACAATGGATACGGCCAGATACATCCACAGTTCGCGCCGCTGACGTTCCGCCCTTGCCGTCGCGTAGGTTGCGGCCCGCTGTTCGGTTTCAGCCGGATTTTCAGGTTCGGGGCTTTCGCCCTGTTCCTTTTTGTGGGTTTTGTCCACCTGATCATTATTGAATATAGCCATGAATTTCTCGTATCGTGTTGCCGTATTTCAGTGAATACGAGGGAGGAAGTCACGCGGGCGGCTGTGCCCCGTTGCAACTCCCTCCCCCGCATAGGCGTCATATTGTTCCGCAAGGATTGAGCGCATTTTCAAAATGAAAATGCTCTAAAAGGCGGAGACCATACCCTTCGGCTCCAGTTCTTTTTCGATGAACGCCTTCACCTCGGGCGAAAGAACGGCCTTTACCAGGGCCTTGGCAAAGTCGCTGTCCTTGTCTTTGCCGCGCACCACAACGATGTTCGCGTAGGGCGAATCCTTGGGCTCGATGATGATGGCGTCTCTGGCGGGAATAAGGCCGGCCTCGGTGGCAAAGTTGGTATTGATGACCGCAGCCCTGACATCGTTCAGGGTGCGCGGCAGAAAACCGGCTTCCAGTTCCTTGATGTCAATGCCGCTGGGGTTTTCAACAACATCGCGGGCAGAAACTAGGTCGCCCGCCTTGCACTTGACAAGCCCGGCAGATTCCAGCAGACGCAGGGCGCGGGCCCCATTGGTGGGGTCATTGGGTATAACCACAAGGTCGCCCTTCTTCAGTTCTTCGAGCTTGGTAATCTTCTTTGAATACAGGCCCAGAGGTTCAATATGCACCTTGGCAATCCACTCAAGGTCGAGCTTCTTTTCCTGCTTCATGTTCTCAAGGTAGGGCACATGCTGGTAGAAATTGGCGTCAAGGGAACCTTCCGCAAGGGCCATGTTCGGAAGAACGTAGTCGGAAAATTCTCTGATTTCAATGAGGTAGCCTTCTTTTTCAAGCAATGGTTGGGCAATCTTGATAATGTCCTTGTGCGGGAAGGGGGTCACGCCGATAACCAGCTTTTTTCCTTCGGCAGCTACAGCGGCAGAGGCGCAGACAACAAGCAGGGCAAGGGCCACAAGCAGTTTTTTCATGGGAACCTCCAAAAAATTTCCTATGAGACGCGGTCTCATGCAGGGTCCTTCGTTCTCATGCACTATCCAGGCCAGAGCCTTTTCACTTTGACAAGGCCCTGACGGACGATGGCGCGAGCCTCGTCCGCGCACACAAGGAGCAGGCGAAATGCCTTTTCGCCGCCAACGCCGCGTGCCGCGTTTCAACGTTACTTTGCCTTGGAAGTGTACGGCCTAATGGAATATTTGACTAGCGCAATTTTTTATAACAGAAATTCCCAACAGATTGAATCACTTGCACAAGAAGCAGCAGAATGAGGACACTCCACACAATGGCGTCGCGCTGAAAGCGCAGAAACCCTATTCTGTAGGCAAGGTCGCCAAGCCCGCCCCCGCCCACAACCCCTGCCATGGCCGAATAGCCCACAACGGCAATGGCAAGAACAGCAATGTTGAGCACAATGGAGGGAAGGGCTTCGGGCAGCATTACCTTCAAAATAAGCTGCCAGCGGCTTGCCCCGAAAGAGCGGGCCGCCTCGACAACGCCCCTGTCCACCTCAAGGAAGCTGCCCTCGATAATGCGGGCTGCAAAGGGCGCGGCCGCCACCGTAAGGGGAAAGATGGCGGCCCGTGTGCCGATGGTGGTTCCCATGACAAAAGAGGTAATGCCCATGAGCAGAAGGATGAGAATGATGAAGGGAATGGAGCGCACAAGGTTGACCACCAGATCAAGCACTCTGTAAATGCGGGCATTGGGCTTGAGGCCGTGCGGGCCGGTAAGAATCATCAGAATGGCAAGGCCAAAACCTGCGATCACGGCAAACCCTGTTGTGGCAAAGGTCATGTACAGGGTTTCAATGGTGGCCCGCCAGAGGTCCATTTTCAAATCGTCGTACGAGGCCAGCACCGACCGGGCAAGCTGGGCGGCCCACACTACAGGGTCGGCAAAGACGGAAGCCGCATCAGGATTCATCGTCCATGACCTCCCAGTACAGGCTGTTTTCCTGAAGGTAATTCAGCACCCTTTCCAGGTTCTCGTCAGCCACGTTGATGATGAGAAAGCCGAGCACATCGGCAAGATACCGCTCGATCTTGCCGCCCACAATGGAAAAATTGATGTCAAGGGAGCGGGCCATGTTGGTGATGACCGCATCCTGGGCTATGTGGCCCGGAAACCACAGCCGTATGTTCGTGCCCGTGGGAATGAGGGTAAATTCGTCTTCAATCAGGTTCTTCATGTCCTTTGTGGGCGACAGGAAGAGTTCGTCGGTTTTGCCAATGCCCTGGGTTATGCCCTTGTCCAGCAGCAGCATACGGTTGCACACCCGCTTGACCACCTCCATCTGGTGGGTCACGATGACAATGGTGAGGGACAGGCGTTTGCGTATGCTTTCGAGCAGGTCGAGTATGGCTATGGTGGTTTTGGGGTCAAGGGCCGAGGTCGCCTCGTCGCAGAGCAGAATGCGCGGCGAAAGAGCCAGGGCGCGGGCAATGCCCACCCGCTGCTTCTGCCCGCCGGAGAGGCTCTGCACCCTTACCGAAAACTTGTCGGCAAGGCCGACCAGATGCAGAAGCTCCATAACCCGTTCTTTGCGGCTGGCCTTGGGCATACCCCATATTTCGAGGGGAAAGGACACATTCTCGAACACATTCTTGCTGGACATGAGATTGAAGGTCTGAAACACCATGCCCATATCCTTGCGCAGGCGTTTTATGCCCTCGCGGTCAAGCTCGGCCACCTCCTGCCCCATAACGCGCACACTGCCCGCCTGGTAGTCTTCAAGGGCGTTGAAGCAGCGCAGAAGGGTGGATTTTCCCGCCCCGGAATGGCCCACAACGCCAAAGACCTCCCCTTCCTCAACGGAAAAGGAGATGTTGTCAAGAACAGTGGTCTGGCCGAATCGCTTTGAAAGCCCTTCCACTCTGATTATGCTGTTGTGCGGCATAGGGGTCTTTCCTCAACCGTTCGGCACCATAGGCCCCGGTTTTCGAGGAGGTAATGAGCATTAGATTCCAAGGTATGCCTTGCGCACCGCTTCGTTGGCAAGAAGCCTGTCGCCCGCATCATGCATGGTAATGCGCCCTGTTTCCATAACGTAGCCCCGGTGGGCCACACGCAGGGCCTGGTTGGCGTTCTGCTCCACCAGAAACACGGTGGTGCCTTCGGCATTGACCTTCCTGATAATCTGGAAAATCTGGCGGATGATAATGGGCGCAAGGCCAAGGGAAGGCTCGTCCAGCAGCAGGAGCTTGGGCCGCGCCATGAGGGCGCGGGAAATGGCGAGCATTTGCTGCTCACCCCCCGAAAGGGTGCCCCCAAGCTGGGAAACACGCTTTTTCAAAATGGGGAACAGGGTGAAGGTGTAGTCCAAGTCCTCGCGTATGCCCTTGTGGTCATCGCGCAAATACGCGCCCAGCTCAAGGTTTTCCTGCACGGTAAGGTCGGGAAAGATAAGCCGCCCCTCGGGAACCTGGCTGATGCCCAGGCGGACGATATGGTTGGTTTTCAGGGTATGAATGGGCTTGCCCTCAAACAGTATTTCCCCGCGCGAAACAGGCACGACCCCGCAAATGGCCATAAGGGTGGTGCTTTTGCCTGCCCCGTTCGCGCCCACAAGGGTGACAATTTCCCCCTCGCCAATGCGCAGGTTCACGTCCCACAGGGCCTGAATGTTGCCGTACGAGGTGCATACGTCCCTGAGCTCAAGCATCGTCTTCCTCCCCCAGGTAGGCGCGGATAACCTGCGGGTTACGGCTTACCTCCTCGGGCGTGCCGCTCGCAATGTTCATGCCGTATTCCACCACATACACGCGGTTGGATATGGACATGACCATGCTCATGTCGTGCTCGATAAGCAGGATGGAAAGCCCGAAGCTTTTCCGTATATTGAGCACCATGGCCTTCAGGGCCTCGGTTTCCTGCGGGTTCATGCCCGCGGCCGGCTCGTCCAGAAGAAGCAGAAAGGGTTCCGTGGCCAGGGCGCGGGCAATTTCAAGGCGGCGTTGCTGGCCGTAGGAAAGGTTGCAGGCCTTTTCTTCATACAGGGGGGCCAGCCCCATGTATTCGAGCAGGGAATAGCTTTTTTCCTCTATGTTCCGCTCTTCCTCGCGCACCCAGGGGGGGCGGAACAGGGCGCCGAGCACCCCGGCCCTTGTGCGGCAATGCCGGGCAATCATGACGTTTTCCAGCACGGTCATGGAGGAAAAAAGCCGGATGTTCTGGAAGGTGCGGGCCATGCCAAGGGCCGTAACCTCGTGGGGCTTGCACCGGGGCACGGAATGCGGCTCCCCCTTGGGCGTGACAAGCACTATGTCGCCCGAGGTCGGCTTGTAAATGCTGGTAATACAGTTGAAAAGGGTTGTCTTGCCCGCGCCGTTCGGCCCGATGAGGGCGACAATTTCCCCCCTGTTCACCACCAGATCGGTTTCCGAAAGGGCCAGAAGGCCGCCAAAGCGCTTGCTCACATTGCTTACTGTCAAAACCGCAGCGGGGGTCATGCCGCACCCCCGGCTTCGCCCTTTCTGCCTGCGGGCTTCATGGCCCTGTGCCTGGCTTGGGGAATGATCAGCCCCTGCGGGCGGAAGACCATCATGAGCACCATGCTGGCCCCGAAAATGAGCATCCGGTATTCGTCAAAGGAACGGAGGTATTCCGGCAGCAGAATGAGCACCGCAGCCCCGAGCACCACCCCGAGAATGGAGCCAAGCCCGCCAAGCACCACCACCGAAAGGATAAGGGCCGATTCCATGAAGGTGAAGCTCGCCGGGTTGATGAAGCTCGTTTTCGCGGCAAAGAGCACCCCGCCGAATCCGGCCCAGCAGGCGCCCAGGGCAAAGGCCGAGAGCTTGACCGAAACCTTGTTTATGCCCATGGCCTCGCAGGCGATTTCATCTTCCCGCAGGGCCGCCCAGGAACGGCCAAGGCGCGAATCGCGAAGGCGGGAAACCACAAATATGGTCAGAACGGCAAAGGCCAGGGCCACAAAGTAGAGAAAGCGGGCACTCTGATCAAGGTCAAACTCCACACCGGGAATACGCGGGGGCGGAATGGCCGCAATGCCCGCAGGCCCGCCCATTTGCAGAGGGGTGACAAACCAGTCGGGCATGGTATAGCCGGACACAGCATGGATGAGGTCGGCAACGGGCTGAAGGGACAGGGAACCCCCTTCAAGGGTAACGCGCAGAATCTCNCCAAAGCCAAGGGTGACAATGGCAAGGTAGTCGCCCTTCAGCCGGAGCACGGGCAGGCTGAGCACAATGCCCGCCATGGCCGCGAGAAAGCCGCCCACAGGCAGAAGAATCCAGAAGGCCATGTACGGCTCGCCCAGAAGCTGGTTGCCAAGGGCGTAGGAATACGCGCCAACAGCGTAAAAGGCCACATAGCCAAGCACCAGCATGCCCGCCTGCCCGACAACAATGTTCAGGCCAAGGCCAAGCATGACCCAGATGAAGGTGGAAATAAGCACATTGATGCGGTAGGTATCAACCACAAAAACAAGCCCGACCATCAGTACAAGGCAGACCAGGCCCGCCCCTGCGCGCAGGGGCCGGTTGGCCGCAAAGCTCCGCACGCCCTGACGGGCGGCAGTGGAAACCCTGTTGCGCCAGCCTGCAAGAATGACAACGGTAATGACCAGGCAGGCCGCTATCCACAGCACAAGGCCGGGGGTGAAGGTGGCGCCCCGGAGGCCCAGAGTTGCCGACACCAGGGGCACAGCCGCGTGGCAGAAGGCCACAAAGGCAAGACACCACTCCCTTGTCCGGGGGTTGTTCATGAGGGTGAAAAGCCAGACAAGGTCGGCCTCTTCGGCTGTGAGAAGGGACTTTCGCACCAGCAGCCAGCGCCAGACAAAGGAAAAAAGGAACACGCCCCCACCCACCAGGGCCACGTTTTCAAAGCGCCACATCACCTGCCCGGTGGCGGGAATAAGCTTGATGCCCATGAGGGGGAAGGTCAGCACCATGAACCACAGGGCAACGCAGAATGACCGGAGTACGCCTCTCATGCCCTACACCTTTTCCACCTTTGGCTTGCCGAGCAGACCGGCGGGCCGGAAAATGAGGATGAGAATAAGGATGGCAAAGGCGAAAAAGTCTTCATAATCGGAAGAAAAATAGCCGGAGGCATAGCTTTCGCAAAGCCCGAGAACCAGCCCGCCAAGCATGGCCCCCGGAATGCTGCCTATTCCGCCGAGCACAGCGGCGGTAAAGGCCTTGATGCCCGCCAGAAAGCCGATATTGAAGTTGATTTGCTGGGTATGCGAAGCAATGAGAATGCCGCCAATGGCTGCAAGACCCGAACCGATGATAAAGGTGGCGGAAATAATTCTGTCTGCGTCAATGCCGAGCAGGGTCGCCATTTTGCGGTTCTGGGCCGTGGCGCGCATGGCCTTGCCGAGCCGGGTGAACTTGATGAACAGGGTAAGGGCCAGCATGGCCGCCCCGCTGGTAACAATGATGACAAAGCTCGAATTGCCCACAAACCCTTCCAGAGGGCCGAGGGAAAAGTCGGGAATAAGGTTCGGGTAACGCAGGAAGTCCTGGGTCTGGGCCAGCAGAACATAGTTCTGCAGAAAAATGGACATACCTATCGCACTGATGAGCGGGGAAAGGCGCTGGGCCTGACGCAAGGGCCGGTAGGCGATTTTTTCCATGGTGAAGCCGTAGGCCGCGCAGTACACAACAGCCACCACCCCGCCGATAACCAGAATGCCTACCTGGGGAAACCCGAATGCGCCAAGAATTCCGGCCACAATCAGGCCGGTAAAGGCGCCGATCATGTAAATTTCACCGTGGGCAAAATTGATAAGCTCAATAATGCCGTACACCATGGTGTAGCCGAGTGAAATCAGGGCATAGATACTGCCTTTGGTGATGCCGCTGAAAAAAAGATCGACTGTGTAGCGCCAGTCTATTTCTGTTATTATGTCCATAACAAAGCCGTGTTTCGGACTGGAGCAGTTTCTCAGCTATTTTTTCTCAAATTTCTTGTCAACAAATTTGCCGCCTTCCACCCGGTACATGGAGAAGCCGGAACCTTCCATGTCGCCAATGGCGTCAAAGCGAATCTTGCCAAGGGAGGTCTCCACATACTCTTCACGCAGAATCTTTGCAATGGCGTCGGCATCGTCCACCCCGCCCGCCTTTTCAACAGCGGCAAGAAGGGCCTGGGTTGCGGCATAGGCCTGCACAAAGAACTGGCCCGGTGCGGCATTGTACTGCTTCTGATGGTCGGCAAAGGCCTTCTGGGTCATGGCCAGGTCGGAATAGTCACGCGAGCTGGAGGCGTACACCCCTTCGGAATCCTTGTCCGCAAGGGTGATGAAACTTTCGGTTTTCACCCCGTCTTCAGAAACAAAGTGGGTGGTCATGCCGAGCTTTTTCATCTGGCTGACAATTTTGGAAGCCTCGGGATAGTAGCCGCCAAAGACAAGGGTATCGGCCCCGCTGCGCTGGATTTTCTTCACCACAGTGGAATAGTCCACCTGACCGGGGGTGATGCCGTCAAAAAACACCTCTGTGGCGCGGCCGTCTTCTTTAAGGAACTGACGGACAAATTCGGCATAGCCCTTGCCGTAGTCGCCCTTGTCATGCAGTATGGCGACCTTTTTCGCGCCAAGCACATCCAGAGAGAAGTCTACGCCCGTGCGGGCCTGGGCATCGTCTGAGGGGGTTGTGCGGAAAAAGTAGGGAAACTTCTTGTCCTGGGTCAGGTCGGGCGCTGTGGCCGAGGGGGAAACAACGATGACCTTTTTGGAGGTGTACATGGGCATGACAGCCTTGGTCGCGCCGGAACAGGTCGGGCCCATGACAATTTTCACGTCTTCGGAAATGAGCTTGCTGGCCGCGTTGGTGCTGAGGTCAGGGCGGCACTGGTCGTCCTGGGCCACAATGACCACCTGCTTTCCGCCAATGCCGCCCCTGGCATTCAGGTCGTTCACAACGAGTTGGGCCGCATTGAGGGAGGGAATGCCGTACCCGGCAAGATCGCCTGTGTGCGCACCGTGTACGCCGAGCTTGATGACGCCGTCAGCCGCATTGGCGGCGAGGCTTGTTCCAAGCAGAAAGACCGTAACGGAAAAAATCTTCACGAGTGTTTTACCAAGCATGAAATCCTCCAGAAGGTGGGTTGGAAAGTTGGTGCGTGGTGAAGAGTCTGCCACAAGCCGATGCGGTGGGCAGAAAAGCCGCAGGGGGCAAGGCCCCCCACAGGAAAGCCCTGCCCATGCCGGGTGTGAGCATGTTTAACCTGTTCATAGTGCCCGAAGCGGCTTGCCTTGTCAATTCAGGCGATTTTGGGGTGTTGGGCGCCCGCTTTTTTCAGCCACCTCTTCAGGGCGGCAATCTGCGCCCGTACCGGTTCCGGCCCGGTGCCGCCGGGGGTTGTGCGCCGCGCCACAGCGTTTCCATAGTCCAGCACCCCGAAAACCTCTTTCTGAATAGCCGGGCATACAGCCTGCATGGCCGAAAGGGAAAGCCCCTCCAGGGGCACGCCCTTTTTCTCGGCCAGGGCCACCAGGGTGCCGGTGTAATGGTGGGCATCGCGAAAGGGAATGCCAAGGGTGACAAGGTAGTCTGCCAGTTCCGTGGCATTCAGGAACCCCCGTGCAAGGGCGCTTCGCATGGCTTCGGCGTTGAAGGTCAGCTCGCGCATCATGCCCGCCATGATGGAAAGGGAATCAAACACCGTGGCCGAAAGGTCGATGAAGGGTTCCTTGTCTTCCTGCAAATCGCGGTTGTAGGTCATGGGCACCCCCTTCATGGTGGTGAGCAGGGAAACAAGGCTCCCGTAGGCCCGGCCTGTTTTTCCCCGCATAAGCTCGCACAGGTCCGGGTTTTTCTTCTGGGGCATGATGGAAGATCCGGTGGAATAGTCGTCGGGCAGCTTCACAAAGCCAAAGGCCGGGTTGGCCCAGAGAATAAGGTCTTCACACAGGCGGGAAAGGTGCATCATGACAAGGCTGCCGCAAAACATGGCCTCAAGGGCAAAATCTCTGTCCGAAACCGCGTCCATGCTATTTTCAAACACCCCGAACATGCCGAGTTCCGCAGCCACCTGCGAAGGGTCAAGGGGGTAGGTGGTGCCCGCAAGGGCCGCTGCCCCGAGGGGGCACACCCGTATGCGGCGGTCGGCATCCGAGAGGCGCAGGGCGTCGCGCTTGAGCATGGCCGCATAGGCCAGCAGGTGGTGGGCCAGGCTTACGGGCTGGGCAGGCTGCATATGCGTGTAGCCGGGCATGAGGGTATGCACATTTTTTTCCGCCCGGGAAACAAGCACCCGCACAAGGGCGTACAGGGCCTTTTGCCATTCCCTGAGCGAATCGGAAACAAAGAGGCGAAAATCCAGGCATACCTGATCATTCCGGCTGCGCCCGGTGTGCAGTTTCTTGCCCACCTCGCCCACAAGTTCGGTCAGGCGAAATTCCACATTCATGTGCACATCTTCTTTTTCCATGCTCCAGGCGAATTGCCCGGCCTCAATTTCCGCCTGCACGCGGTCAAGGCCCTGGCGCAGGGTTTCCGCCTCCCTCGCGGTCAGCACGCCCTGCCGCGCCAGCATGGCGGCATGGGCCCTGGATCCGGCAATATCCTGCCTGTACATGGCCTGATCATACGATACAGATTCGGAATAGTGTTGCAGCACTTCCGAGGGGCTTTTGCTGAAACGCCCGCCCCACATGGCGGAAGGGCCCTGGGCAACCGGAGGGGCGGTTTGGTGCGAATGCGGTTTTTTTGACATGGCAGACCCTCTTGATACTGTTGGCTAGATGAAAAACGGAAGGAGAACGGGGAATGCTCCGGCAGCCTTTTCATGCAGCCGGAGCATTCACTAGAGCATTTTCACTTTGAAAATGCTCTAACGGACGAGTCTAGCCTCTGGTCTTGTACCCCTGAATACGCAACCCAAGCAGGCGGATAAAACCCTCGGCATCGGCCTGGTTGTATACCTCGTCGCGCTCAAAGGTGCACAGGTCAACACGGAAAAGGGACCTGGGCGAGGTACGGGCCACGCAGTACACATTGCCCTTGTACAGTTTGACTCGCGCGGTGCCGGTCACGTTTTCCTGCGACTTGTCAAAGAAGGCCTGCAGGGCTTCGCGCTCGGGCGCGTACCAGAAGCCGCTGTAAATGGCCTCGGCATAGCGCGGAATGAGGGAATCGCGAATGTGCATGACCTCGCGGTCAAGGGTAATGCCCTCAAGGTCGCGGTGCGCGGCGTGCAGAATGGTGCCGCCAGGAGTTTCGTACACCCCGCGGGCCTTCATGCCCACAAAGCGGTTTTCCACCATGTCTATGCGGCCAACACCGTGCCGCCCGCCAATTTCGTTCAGGGTTTTGATGAGGCTGGCCGGGGAAAGCCTTGTGCCATTCACAGCCACCGGGTCGCCCCTTTCAAATTCGACATCCACATATTCCGCCTTGTCCGGGGCCTTTTCGGGCGGCACGGTCACAATATAGCTTCCCTCGCCCGCCTCGCAGCCGGGGTCTTCAAGCTCGGCCCCTTCAAAGCTCAGGTGCAGCATGTTGCGGTCCATGCTGTAATGCTTGTTGCTGGCGGAAATATGGATATTGTGTTTGGTGGCGAATGCGTTCAGGTCGGTGCGGGACTTCAAATCCCACTCGCGCCACGGGGCAATGACGCGCAAATCGGGCGCAAGGGAGTTCACGGAAATTTCAAAGCGAACCTGATCGTTGCCCTTGCCGGTTGCGCCGTGGGAAACCGCGTCCGCGGCCACCTGACGGGCAATTTCCACCAGCTTTTTGGCAATGAGGGGCCGGGCAATGGAAGTGCCGAGCAGGTAGCGGCCCTCGTAAATGGCCCCGGCGCGCATCATGGGAAAAATGAAGTCTGCGGCAAATTCTTCACGCACATCCACCACATGGGCTGCCGAGGCACCCGTGGTAAGGGCCTTTTTGTCCACGCCCGTCAAATCTTCTTCCTGCCCCAGATCGCAGGTGAGGGTCACAACCTCGCAGCCGTAGTTTTCAATAAGCCATTTCAGTATGATGGAGGTATCCAGCCCGCCCGAGTAGGCGAGAACCACTTTTTTTATATTCTTGCTCATGCAATTATCCTTGTTATAGCAGGTTTTTCAGCCAGACCGACCCTGGCTGTCCCTAGGCGCTGAACACCCATTCCAAAATCGCCTTTTGAATATGCAGGCGGTTTTCCGCCTGATCGAACACGATGGAAGCTGGCCCTTCAAAAACCTCTTCCGTAACCTCTTCTCCCCTGTGGGCGGGCAGGCAGTGCATGAATTTGGCTTCCGGCGCGGCTTTACGCATGATGGCGGTACTGATGCAGTACCCGGCAAAGGCCTGTTCACGGGCGATCTGTTCATTTTCCTGGCCCATGGAAGACCATACATCGGTATTGACATAGTGCGCGCCCTCAACCGCTTCGGCTGGCGTGCGCACAAGACGCACCCTTGCCCCGGCGGCCTGGGCCTCTTCCACAAGACCGGGCAGGGGGTCATACCCCTCGGGGCAGGCAAGGGTGAGGGTAAAGGGAAAGAGCATGGCCGCTTCAATCCATGAATTCGCCATGTTGTTGCCGTCTCCCACCCAGGCCACGCGTATCTTGGAGAGGTCGGGTGTACGCTCTGTCATGGTCATGACATCGCCCAGCACCTGACAGGGGTGGCCCTCGTCCGTCAGGGCGTTAATAACGGGAACCGTGCCGTATTTCATGAGTTTTTTGAGCTTTTCCTCGCCAAAGGTACGCACCACCATGCCGTGATTGTACCGGGAAATAACCCGCGCCGTATCGCGCAGCGGCTCTGAACGGCCAAGCTGGCTCTCGTTCGGCGTCATGAACACGGTGCCGCCCCCAAGCTCGCGCACGGCGGTTTCAAAGGAGAGCCTTGTGCGTGTGGAAGCCTTTTCAAAAATCAGCACTATGGTCTTGCCGTCCAGAAGGGTGCTTCTGTATCGGGGAGACTTCATGGCAATGGCCCGGTTGACAAGCTCCTGCGCGGTTTTACTGCCTGCTTCGCGCAGGGAAAAGAAATGCCTGATCATAACACTCACTCCCAAAAAAAATTCCCGCAGACAGTCATTTTCCGGTAGCGGACTAAGGCAATTTACCTTTGAAACGCTGCACTCGGAATTGGCGGCGAAAATAATTTTCGCCTACTCCTCGTTTGCGCGGACGAGGCTCCCGCCATCGTCCGTTAGAGCATTTTCAAAGTGAAAAGGCTCTAGGGTGAATTGCAGGCTCTCCAGCGCATGGCGCCATGCGGGGCCGGACAACGCGCAGCCCGGAAAGCCTGTGAAAACAGCCTTTGCGGAGCAGGGGGCGCTGTTGCGGTACCTCTCCGGAAAAAAGGCGCAGCCATACGGGTATGGATTTTTCCCCGCAATGGACGGGACAAGCGTGAGAATGCGCCCGCCGTGCAGGAAAAAGTGACAATAGAAGGAAACACACGCTTTTGTAAAGCCCCGAACCATGGAGCCGGCAAGAATTTATGCCCTGGGAAAGACTCAGAACGAACAGGTCTCCTTTTCTGCTATTCACCAATTTTTCTTTGCACTTATCAACAGCAACGCCCCTGCGGGCAGTCGCTCCGGCCGGTTTTTCTCCCTGGGCCGCGCATTGCACAAAGAAGGACTTTCGCCTATACTTCGACTTTTCCAATTCTGTGTCTTTTGCCCCTTTTTTACGGAGGACCCCATATGCGGCAAATTTTACTCTTCGGTTTTTTCCTTGTCGCCCTTCTTCTTCCCGGTTCCGGGAATGCTGCCGAACCCTCATCCCCCAAGGAGCCCCTCGTGGTTGAACTGCATACTTCCAAAGGACTTATCGTACTTGCACTTGACGCTGAAAAAGCCCCGGCCACGGTTGCCAACTTCAAACGCTATGTCAGTGAAGGCTTTTACGACAACACCATTTTCCACCGCGTTATTCCCGGCTTCATGATTCAGGGCGGCGGCTTTTCCCCTGAAATGAAGGAAAAGGACACCCGCGATCCCGTCAAAAACGAGGCGAACAACGGCCTGGGCAACGACAAGTACACCATTGCCATGGCGCGTACCAACGAACCTCATTCGGCCTCTGCCCAGTTCTTCATCAATACCGCGACGAACAAATTCCTGAACCACACGGAACCCACCACGCGCGGCTGGGGCTACGCGGTATTCGGCAAGGTGGTGGAAGGCATGGATGTGGTTGACCTTATCGAACGCGAATCCACCCAGACGGTCGGCTATTTTGAAAATGTTCCGGTCACCCCCGTGATCATTCAAAGCGCCAGCATCAGGGAAAAATAGGCGTATTGCATTGTCGGGCAGCGCGGTCGTGAAATTGGAGTATCTTCTCTGCCAAGGCGCGAAAGGCCAGGAAGGGGCCTTTGCCCTGAACGCCGCCCCTGCCTGCGAGCGGCCCCCTTTCCCGCCTGCCCGACAGTGTTTCAACCCTTCCGGCCCTTTCGCGGCACCTTTTGTTTCCCTGCTTCTTCTGCTCGTGCTGGCTCTGGCCCTTTCTACGGGCTGTTCCCTGCGCGGTTCCGGCAGCAGCGAAGAGGCCCCGACCACCAAGGGCAGCTCAAAAAAAAGGGGCACAAAGCCCTATACCATACGCGGGCAAACCTACCACCCCCTCGAATCTGCCTCGGGCTTTACCGAAAACGGCATTGCCTCATGGTATGGCCGCGATTTTCATGGAAAAACCACGGCAAACGGCGAACGCTACAATATGTACGGCATGACCGCGGCCCACAAGCTCCTGCCCTTTGGCACCCAGGTGCGCGTTACCAACAAAAACAACGGCAAATCCATTGTTGTCCGCATTAACGACCGTGGCCCCTTTGTGGCCAACCGCGTCATAGACCTCACCAAAACCGGGGCGGAAAAAATAGATATGCTCGGCCCCGGAACAGCCCCGGTGCGCCTTGAGGCCATAGGCGGGGTTGCGGGTCTGCGTCAAGACGGGAACATGGACGGGAAATTCTATGTGCAGGTCGGGGCCTTCCGCTCCAAAGACAATGCCGACCGTCTGGTTGCCCGTCTGACGTCTTCCGGTTCCCCGGCCCGCAGCCTGTATAATGATAATGACGGGTACTGGCGCGTGCAGGTCGGCCCCGTGCCCACCCTTTTTGAAGCGCAAAACAGGGGCCGCGCCCTTTCGGGCGAATTCAGTACGAACTTTGTCATCGCTGAATAAGTGGTGTTGGAGAAGTTTTGCCGTCAGGCAAGGAAGGCGAGTTTTTTGCTGCGGGAGTATACTCTTATGGTATTCGACCAAAGCAAAAAATGATGCCTGACACAGCATCACGGCAAAAGAGCCCAACACCGTATAAGGCTACCCCTTCCCCCCCGCTGCCGGGCCGCTCTGCTGCTTTGTTGCCACCCTGGAAAATACTCTGGCGGCCTGCTCGCGCAGCAGGTATTTCTGAATTTTTCCCGAAGCGGTCAGGGGAAATTCCGCAACGCACTGTATGTGGCGCGGCACCTTCTGCCAGGCTATGCGGCCCTTGGCAAAGGCCCGCAGGTCTTTGTAGGTGATGGTTTCGTTGTTGCGCGGAATGATGAAGGCCGCCACCTCTTCGCCGTAGGTATAGCTTGGCACAGCCACCACCTGAATGTCGAAAACCTTGGGCATGGCGGAAAAAAATTCTTCTATTTCGCGAGGGTAAATATTTTCACCCCCGCGCACTATCATATCCTTGTTCCGCCCTGTAATAATCACATAGCCCTCGTCGTCCATTTTCCCAAGGTCGCCGGAACGCAGCCAGCCCTCGGGGGAGACGGCCTCGGCCGTTTCCTTTGGCATCTTGTAATAGCCCTTCATTATATTGTAGCCACGGCAGACCACCTCGCCCACAGCGCCCCTGGGCACCTCTTCCATGGTCGCGGGGTCAACTATGCGCACCTCCACCCCCGGCATGGCGCGGCCAACGGTGCTGACGCGGCGGCTAAATTCTTCGTCCGCATGGGTTTGGGTCATCACGGGCGAGCTTTCGGTCAGGCCATAGCATATGGTTATTTCCCGCATGTTCATTTCATTGATAGCCCGGCGCATGAGCGGTTCCGGGCAGACAGAGCCGGCCATGATGCCCGTGCGAAGGGTGGAAACGTCTGTGGTCGGGAAAATCTTGTGCTCCAGCATGGCAAGGTACATGGTAGGCACGCCGTACACGGCGGTGCAGCGTTCTTCCTCAATGGTGACAAGCACGGTGCGCGGCTCAAAGTATTCCACCACCACAATGGCAGAGGCGTGGTTCATGCAGGCCATGATGCCGAGCACGCAGCCAAAGCAGTGAAAAAAAGGCACAGGCAGGCATACGCGGTCAAGGTGAGAAAAATTCTGGTGTCTGCCTATCCAAAAGCCGTTATTCAGAATGTTGACATGGCTGAGCATGACCCCCTTGGGAAAGCCCGTGGTGCCCGAGGTGAACTGCATGTTGGTAACGTCATGGGGCCGGACCTCGGCCACGCGCGCGGCCAGGGCCTCTTCTGAAACCGAGGCCGCAAGCTCGCCCATGACCTCGGTCAGGGTGTACATGCCAGGGTGAACCGTATCGCCAAAAAAGACAAATTTCCTCATTTCCGGCAGGGCGGCGCAGGAAACAGCCTCCTTGTCCTGGGTGGCCAGCTCGGGAACCACGGAATACAGGGTGTTGATAAAGTCGTGGTCGCGGTAGCCCCTGCCTATAAAGGCCATATTGGTGTCAGACTGCTCGAAAATAAACCGGAGCTCTTCCTTCCGGTAGCTGGTATTTATGGGCAGAAGCACAGCGCCTATTTTGGAACAGGCAAACATGAGGGTTATCCAGTGCGGGTCGTTGGTGGCCCATATGGCAACCCTGTCGCCGTTCTGCACCCCAAGGGCGATGAGCCCCCTTGCCAGGATTTCCACATCACGCTTGAGCGAAGCCCATGTTTGCCGAAGCTGCTGGTTCACATAAATGACCGCATCCCCTTCCGGGTAACGGGCGGCGTTTTCGTCGATGAGCTCGCCAAGGGTTTTTTCTTGAAGAACAAACGGTTCGGTAATCATCCTCAATCCTTTTCTTCAAACCCCGTATCCGGGGGCAGGTCGGGCCTGGAAGCAGCAGCACGGGCAAGGTCGTCCACCTCTTCGTTATCTGCATGACCGGCATGGCCTTCCACCCAGTGAAAGCGTACCCGGTGTTTTTTGAGCAGGGGAAGCAGGCGTTCCCACAGGTCGCGGTTCAGCACGGGTTTTTTGTCTGCCTTGACCCAGCCCTTTTTCAACCAGTTGTAAAGCCAGCCCTTGGAAACAGCATCGCAAAGATACCGTGAATCGGAAAACAGATCTACCATGCAGGGGCGTGAGAGTTGTGACAGAGCCATGACAGACGACAGAATTTCCATGCGATTGTTTGTGGTTTTTCTAAAGCCCCCGGAAAGGCGCCTGACTTTGTCGCCATAGGCCAGCTTTGCCGCCCAGCCGCCGGGGCCGGGGTTGCCAAGGCATGAGCCGTCAGTGTGAATGACCACCATACCCTGCCCCCCGGTTTTCTGATCGGGTTCTTTCACAGCGGGGCCGGGGGCGGGTTCACACGGCAGAGGGCGTGGAGCGGGCATCAGCTTCCTCCCCCTTTCGCGCCCTGTGCCATGGCATCAAGCCGGGCAGTAAGCCGTTCAAGGGCGGTTTTCAGGGCCACGGGCCAGGTTTCGTCGTCGGATCTGTCTGTTTCCATGAAGATGCTGTTTCCCCCTGTTTGTTCCGGTGCCGGTTTCCCTGCCCGCTCTGTTGCGCCGGCTTCCGGGCGTCTTTGGGCCATGCCCTGTTCAAGAAGATCGTGCAGGGCAACAAGGGTTTCTTCCCCCAGGGCCGCGCGCACAAGCGGGGAAGCCTCTACCCGGGCCCGGCGGCCAGCTTCCGGGGCATGGGGCCGCAAAACAAGCAAAATTGCAGGCTGGCTGCCCTGCCTCGCCAGATCGGGCAGGGGGGTCTCCTGGGTCTCCACCACCCGGATAAAAAGCCTGATGGTGTACGCCTTGAAAAAGGCGGCCTGAAAATGCGCGAGTTCCTGTTCCTGTTCTTCCGTCAGGGTGCCGGTGTGGTCAATACGCCCGGCAGTGGTCTGAACAATGTTGCCGATACGGTTTTGAAAGTGGCTGTAAAAACCATAGCCGACAAGGGCAAAAACCAGAAGTAACCCCAGTGCTCGCGCCCCGGAAAGCGGGCGTAAGGGCCGGGCAGAGTTTCCGCTGGCAGGAGAAAAGGGTGGCGGCATGGTATTGTGACAGGCGTAAAAATACGCCCTGTGCGGAAAAAGGTGAAAGAGTTCGTCCATTCAATAGCATTTTCCCGCGTGTTTGTATAGATGCGTACCTGACCAGTACCGCGGCCCCGGTTTTTCCGGGCAGCCACCCCCTTCCCATTCATACTGCTTTACAAAATGCGGCGGCTGATTCATGATCGTAGAACAGCGAGCGTCATGCGCAAAACAGCAGCGGCCCCTGCATCGGGTAGCGGCCATTTTGAACCGGAAGAGGGGAAAAAGACCACACATCTGATTAATGAGGATTGTTGTTCTCTGCCAAGAAAGGCGAGTTCCGGGCGGAGCGATGTGTATAGGGACATACATGAGCTTCGCACGAAACGAGCCAGACGCAGGCAGAGGGCAAAAAGACCATTACTCTGATTAATGAGGATTGTTGTTCTCTGCCAAGAAAGGCGAGTTCCGGGCGGAGCGATGTGTATGGGGACATACATGAGCTTCGCACGAAACGAGCCAGACGCGGGCAGAGGGCAAAAAGACCATTAATCAACCTTCTTGACCGGACAAATACCTTACCATATACTGGAAAAATTATGAACTGGGACTGGGACAAACTACAAGAAAAAAGGCAAAGGCAAAAGACCACAGGGCCAATTCGCAGGCCGGACAACGACGATCCGTCAGGGGAACCACCCCTTGGCAGTATCGATCTGGGCAAGTATCTACCCAAATTCAGCTCCGGCGTACCTGTCTGGCCGGTGGTCGTTCTGGCTGCCATTATCTGGCTTGCCTCGGGTATTTTTATCGTGAACCCCGGCGAGGTCGGGGTTGTGCAGCGGTTTGGCGAGTACAACCGGACAGTGCAGGAAGGCCTGCACTACCGATTGCCCTTCCCCGTTGAAACGCGGGTGCTGGTCAATACCAAGCTCTTGCGCACGGTAGTTATCGGTCAGGCATCGGAAAGCGTACGCTTTTCCGCGCAGGGTACAGCCGAAGAATCGAGCATGTTCACGGGCGATGAAAACATCGTTCACATGCAGTTCAACGTGCAGTACAGCGTGGACAGTGCCATGAAGTACCTTTTCAACGTGAAGTCGCCTGACGCCCTTGTGCGCACTGCTGCGGAAGCGGCCATGCGCGAGGTTGTCGGCTCGCGTGAAATCGACGCCATTCTCACGGCCGAGCGCGCCGGGGTGCAGATTCGCGCCCAGGAAGTGCTTGAATCCATCTTGAGCCTGTATGACAGCGGCATACGCATTCACGCGGTGCAGCTTCTTGACGTGCAGCCGCCAGCCGAAGTGGCGGACGCCTTCAAGGATGTTGCCAGTGCGCGTGAAGACAGGGTGCGCATCATCAACCAGGCCGAAGCCTACCGCAACAATATCGTGCCTGTGGCAAACGGTACGGCCAAGAGCATGGTCAACGCGGCCACAGGCTACAGCCGCCGGGTTGTGCTTGAGGCCGAAGGCGAGGCCGAGCGCTTCCTTGCCATGGTGGGCGAATACAACAAGGCCAAGGATATCACCGAAAAACGCCTGCGGCTTGAAGCCATGCAGGAAGTGCTTTCCGCTGCCGGTATTGACAAGGTTGTCATATCCAACGAGGCCAAGGGCGGTTTTCTGCCCCTTATGAACCTTGAAAAATCCGGGCAACAGCTCCAGATTCCCCTGACCTCCGGTGCCACGGAAAACACACCCGCCAGGAGGGTCGCACAATGAACAAAACACTGTCGTTCCTTCTCATAGTGGTGGCCGCGCTCTTGTTCATTGCCACCCAGAGCATCTTTTTTGTCGGCCAGGCCCAGCACGGGCTGGTGCTCCAGTTTGGCGAACCCCAGCTTCCGGTGCGCACTGCGGGCCTGAACTTCAAAATTCCCCTTATCCAGAACGTGGTGCTCCTGGAAAAGCGCATTTTGAGCTTTGACATTCCCAAAACCCTGGGCCTTTCTTCCGACTTGAAACCCTTTGAAATAGATAACTATTCATGCTGGCGCATTGTAGACCCCATTGCCTTTGTGAAAACCATGCGCACCGAGGATGTTGCCACGGAAAGGCTGAAAAATATTGTCTACTCGCAGCTTCGCGCCGCCATCGGCGGGGAAACGCTGAAAGATGTTGTGGATACAAAGCGTACCACCATCATGGCCCAGGTGCTCGCCCGTTCCAACGCCCAGGTAAAGGAATACGGCCTTGAAATAATGGACGTGCGCATAAAGCGCACAGACCTGCCAAACCGCCAGGCCATTTTCCAGCGCATGAACGCGGACAGGGAAAAAATGGCCAATATGTACAGGGCCGAAGGCGAATCTGCCAGCCGCGACATCCGCTCGCTGGCGGAAAAAACACGCGATGTCATCCTCGCCGAAGCCCAGAAAACCAGCACCATAATGCGGGGCGAGGCGGACGCGGCAGCCATGCGCATTTTCGCGGACGCCATTGTTACCTCGCCGGGGTTCTACGAGTTTACCAAGAGCCTTGAGCTGTATAAAAAATCTTTCAGCGCAAACTCCCGCGTCATTCTTTCGACAGACGACCCTCTGCTGCAATTTTTTGCCAGATAGGGCCGGGGCCGGTAAACAGACTCGGGGAAAAGGCAACGCACAGGGCCGGCTTTGAAACAAGGAGCAGGTTGTGGCCTATTTTGATGAAGTATTCGAGCGTATTAAATACGCCACAGACAAAAAGACCCAAGTGGCGCTTGCGGAAGTGCTTGAAATACGGCAGTCCAGTATTTCCGATGCCAAGCGCAGAAACTCGGTGCCTGCGGACTGGCTGATTACCCTTTTTGAAAAGTTCGGCCTGAACCCCGTCTGGCTCAAAAACGGCACAGGTCCAATGTATTTTACCCAGGAAGGGCAGGGAAAGAAAATAAAGATTCCCGCCCTTGTCCTGCGCGAGCAGGGGGCGAAATACGACGCGGATCAGGCTCCGAGTGTTGTTGTGCCCGTTCTTTCCTCCCTGCAATTTGACGGGGGCGGCGATGCCCAGGCCAAACTGAACATACCGGAATTGTTCTATTTCCCCTCTTTGAGCGTCATTCTTATAGACAGCTCGTTCATGCATCCGGTGATCAGGCGGGGCGCCTATGTGGGCATTGATACGGCCAGCCGCCACCTTTCTTCCGGCGAGCTGTACGCTGTTCGTATGCCCTACGAGGGAATTGTTGTTCGCAAGGCCTTTGTGGATGCGGAAAACGAACGCATTCTTCTGCGCTCCGAAGCGCAGGGCAGCCCGGAAGTCTCCTTTCCCATTGCCGAAGCGGAAAAAAGAGTTGCCGGGCGCGTGATGTGGGTATTCCAATTTCTTGGCTGACGGCAAACAAGGTCTTCTGGAGGGGTTCCGCCCCTCCCCGGTTTTGTGTTGCTTGACAGCGGCAAGGGTTTGAGGACAAATCCTTGCAGAGCATTTCACGTGTGCAATGCACCAGTCAATGGCTCCACGAGCCCTCTTTTTTTTATACCAGCCCCGTGCCCTGTCCGGCCTGTTTACCGCCAGGGGTCGGGCCTAGTCTCAAAGCAAAAAGATTCAAGGATAACGCATGATTTTACCTGTTTTGCAATATCCCGACCCCCGTCTGCAACGCCTCAGCGAAAGGGTGGAAGAGGTCACCACCGATTTGCGCGCCCTTGTGGATGACATGGTTGAAACCATGTACGAGCGGGATGGGGTTGGCCTTGCCGCGCCGCAAATCGGCAAGAGTATACGGCTTGTGGTTATTGATACCTCCGGCCCGGAGGCCAGAAACAAGCTCATGATTCTGATCAACCCGGAGCTCACCCTTTCCGGGCCGGAGATCGACAGCGAAGAAGGCTGCCTTTCGGTGGCGGATCTGCGTTCCACAATAAGCCGCTCGGCCCTTGTGCATCTGAAGGCCACGGATCTGGAAGGCAACCTTGTGGAGCTTGACCTTGATGCGCGAGACGAGGAAAGCAGCCTGCTTGCCATCTGCCTGCAGCATGAATGCGACCACCTTGACGGCAAGCTCTTTGTTGACCGCATGGGCAGGCTGAAAAAGATGCTCTACGACAACAAAATCGCCAAAAAACGGCGGTAGGGTCAGGCTGCCGCAGGTACACGGCCCTTGCCTGTTCCTGTCAGGCCCCTCAAGGAGAAACGCCATGCGCGCAGTGTTTATGGGAACCCCCGAATTTGCCGCAGACATTTTACAGATTCTGCTCGATTCCGGGTGCGTTGATATTGCGGCTGTGTACACACAGCCCGACCGGCCTGCCGGGCGCGGCAAGGCCCTGAAACAATCTGCCGTCAAGGTGCTGGCCGAAAATCGCGGCCTTCCCGTATTCCAGCCGGAACATTTCAAATCGCCCGCCCCGGTGGAAGCCCTTGCCGCCCTTGAACCCGACCTTCTGCTTGTGGCGGCTTACGGTCTCATCCTGCCAAGGACGGTTCTTGCCATTCCCAGGCTTCTGCCCATAAACGTCCATGCTTCCCTTCTGCCGAAATACCGGGGCGCTGCCCCCATACAGCGGGCCATAATGGAGGGCGAGGTGGTCACGGGCGTTACCATCATGCGCATGGAAGAGGGGCTTGATACCGGGCCCATACTTATGCAGCAGGCCCTTGGCATTGGCATACACGACACGGCCGCCGACCTGCACAGGGAACTGGCCGAGGCCGGGGGAGAACTTCTGGTGCGCGCCCTTGAACGGCTGAAAGAGGGCAGGCTTGCCTCCATCCCCCAGGATACGGCACGGGCCACCCATGCCCCAAAGCTCACCAAGGCAGACGGCCTGCTCAATTTTTCCCGCCCGGTGCGGGAGGTACACGCCCATATCCGTGCTGTAACCCCCTGGCCGGGCGCGTATTTTTATATCCACCGCCACGGCACCGCTAGCGGCCCCCTGCTTGTTCACTGCCAGCCAGGGAACTACCCCTTCGAGGGCATGGAACCCGAGCCTGGCGGAGAGTTCCGCAATGACATGCTCTCGGGTTCCATCTCCGGCGTTTGCGCAAATGCCCTTCTTGTGCGCTGCGCCGACGGCTACTACGCCTTTACCGCCCTTCAGCCCTCGGGCAAAAAAATGATGGATGGCAGGGCCTTTTACAATGGTTACCTCACGGGCTTTTCCGATATTGCCATTACCCCCCTGAACGCCGACACCCCGGAACGTGGTAACGGTTCTTGACCCGCCCTGATTCGCGCTCCCTTGCCCTTGCCGCCCTGATGGCTGTTCTGGAAAAAGGAACAGACGCGCAGGCTGCCCTTGATCAGGCGCTCTCCCGCCCTGCGCCCCCCCCTTCGGCTCGCGGAGCAACCGAAGCTGCCGCCTCCGCCCAGGGCAACAGCGGGTTGTGCACGGAACTGGTGTACGGCACCCTCAGAAACTGCATTCGCATCCAATGGTTTTTACAGCAATTTTTACCAAACCCCGAAAGCCTGCCCAGGGAAATGACCCTTGCCCTGACAGCCGCCTGCCATGAGCTTTTTTTCCTGCGGGTGCCCGAATACGCCACCGTTGACACCTATGTGGGCATGATCAGGAAAAAGTTCGGCCCCTCCCTCGCCGGGGTGACAAACGGAGTTTTGCGCAATGCCCTGCGCTCTGCCGACAATTTTGTCAATTTCGCCCATTATGAAGCCGCTTTTCCCGACAGGCTCACGGCTCTGGCCTGCTATCATTCCTGCCCCGAATGGCTGGCCCGCCTCTGGGCCGCTCACTATGGCCAGGAAAGGGCCGCGCAGTATATGGCGGCCTCTTGCCAGCCCGCGCCCGTTGGCCTGCGCCTCTATCCCCGCCGCCTGCGGGCCGCCGGAAAGCAGGCCCTTGTTGAACCCCTGCTGGCAAAGGCTGTGGTCTGCCTTGACCTTCAAGGCGAGATGCAGGCGCCGCAACATTGCAATGCCTCTTCAGCCCTGCATCTGGCCTTTGAACGCGGTCTGCCGCCCGAGGCCCTGGCCCTTGTGCGCTCAGGTCTGGCTTCGCGCCAGTCTGGAGCGTCCTTGCAGGCCCTTTTGGCCCTGCGCCCGGAAACCTGGGCCAGCCCGGTGTGGGATTGCTGCGCGGGCAGGGGCGGAAAAACCATGGCCCTGCTTGAGGCTGGCCTTCCCGTGGCCCTGTGCAGTGACATTTCCGCAAGCCGCCTTAAAGGGCTTTCAGCGGAACTGCAGCGTATTTTCGGCCAGAAAGAGGGGGAAGGTTTGGAGGAAAGGTCTCTGATACCGCAGGTTTGCCGCCACGGAGCAGACAAACCGCTTGCGCCCGAAATGGCTGCCATGCCAAAGGAAGGCTTTGGGGCCGTGCTGGTTGATGCCCCCTGCTCGGGCTTTGGCACCCTGGCCCGGCACCCGGAAATACGACTGCGCCGCACAGAGGAAGATGTGCGCACCCTTGCGGCCCTGCAGGGGCGAATTCTGCGGGAAACGGCCAAAAACATACGCAGGGGCGGTGTGCTGGTCTATATGACCTGCACCACAACCCCTGCGGAAAATGAAGAGCAGGTTGCGGCTTTCGTCGAGGAGAGTCCGGGCTTTACCCGGGAGCGCGTGTTTGCGACGCCGCCCGATACTCCGTACAGGGAATTCTTCTTTGGCGCGGTGCTGCGAAAAAACCCTGCCTGAGGGGGGGCTGACCTTGCCTATTCGCCGATCTCTTCCATGGCTTTGTCAATGAGCTTTCCAAGGGCTTCCACGGAGCTTTCGTCTGCATCAAGGAATTTTACGCCCATAAGAAAGACCCCGGACTGCGGTCTGGCCCAGGTAACCTCCCCGATGGCTTCAAAGGTCTGCTCCGCATCATTTTCATATACCTTGAAAAAGCCGGAACGAAACTTGTTGAGCAGGGGAACATGCACACTCAGATGCAGCCGCGTGCCCTCCGGCAGGGGAGAGCGCGATTCAATGCAAATGCCCCCCTTGCTGATGTCCGCAGCCCCGGAATCTATAACAGGGTGCCTGGCAATGGGAAAAACCAGTTCACGCGCCTGCACCCTGTAGGGGCGTGGCAAACGGGCATACTGGCGCTTGTCTTTACTGGCGGCATGGTCAACTTCCATGCGTTCCTCCTTGGCTGGCCGCTACGCGGGCCTTTGTCAACGAATTTTGTCAATGACTCATGCAGGGAAGCCTCTGCANGGTAATTTATGCCTTAATGGGAGAGTAGTCTTTTTTCAATTTTTGTGCAATAGTTGCGTGGATATAGCGGCTGGGCAACCAGGGGCTGTTTGCCTGATACCATATTTTTTAACTCATGAAAACTGCTCAAAGCCTCGTTACTCATACAGTATCCGGAACAGGCTTCAACTGATCAGGAGGGTATAATGTCCGAACATTGCTACTGCGGCTCTTCCAGAGCCTTTGCCGAATGCTGCGAGCCCATAATACTGGGCGCGGCAAAGGCCAGAACACCGGAAGAGCTCATGCGCGCCCGGTTTTCCGCCCACTGCACCCAGTCTTTTCAATTTCTGGTCGATTCCATTCACCCTGACCACCGCGAAGGTGTGTCAGTTGAGGAACTCGAGCAGTGGTCGCCCAAGGTGAATTGGGAAAAACTTGAAGTGCATTCGGCCACCCCTGGTGAAACCGATGATACGGGCACGGTTTCGTACACCGCCCACTATACGGTCAAGGATGTGGCCCAGGAACTGCGCGAAGACAGCACCTTCCGCAGGGAAAACGGCGAATGGATGTATATTGACGGCATTGTGCACGGGGAAGAACCCTACCGCCGCGAAAACCCGAAGGTGGGAAGAAACGACCCCTGCCCCTGCGGCAGCGGCCTCAAATACAAAAAATGCCACGGTAAATAACATGGGCGCGCCCCTTTCAGGGTCTCCCTCCCACGGGGGCAAGGTCGCACGGGCCATTCGCCGCTTCTGCCTCGACTGTCAGGGCGACAGCCCCCCCCACGTTACCGGGTGCAAGGATACAGCCTGCCCGCTCTTTTCCCTGCGCGACAGCACCCTGCGCCCCCTTCTGCCGGAAGAACGCCCCCTGCGCAGCATACGAAGATACTGCCTTTCCTGCGCTGAAACGCGAGATGATGTGCGCAAATGTGATGCCCGTGAACAATGCGGCCTCTGGTCGTTTCGCTTTGGCGTGCTTCCGCAGACCTTCAAGCGCGTTGTTTCGCGCAGGAAAAGGGGGAAGGAACTCTTCCTGCTGCCTGCGAACAATTCCGGTGCTTGAGCAGGGTAGTGACGCTGCGGGCTTTGGAACAGTCCTTGCTATACACGGTAAGCAGATGACGGTTTTTCGACACGAGGTTGTTCATGGCCCCTTTCCGCTTTCGCCTGGAACAGGTATTACAGTACCGCAAGCAGCTTGAAGAACAGGCCATGCAGCGGCTTGGCGAAGCCAGAGCGCTCAGGGACGCCACCCTGGCCCGCATCCATGAAATTGAAGCAGAGCGCGAAGCCCAGCTCGACAGGCTGGCCAGCTACCATTGCATGAGCGCCGGCGAACGCTATGTGGAAACCCATTACGCCACGGCCCTTCGCGCCGAAAAGCAGTCGGCTCTCTCCCGCCTTGTCATGCAGAATTCAACAGTAGACCTCTGCCGTCAACAGTTGATAGAAAAGGCGCAGGAACGCAGCCTGCTTGCCAAGCTCAGAGAAAAACAGGCCAAAAGATTCAGTATAGAGGAACGGCAATATGAACAGCGAACAAACGACGAAACAGCAACCCTGCGCTTCACCCCACCGTCCTTCTAGGTGGTGCAGGCTTCTGCTCGCGGCCCTTTCCGTCAAGCTGCTCCTTCTGGGCGGCCTCGCATACGATGCCGTACAGGGCAGATCGCCCGAAAGCCTCTTGCCCTCACGCGCCCATGCGGCCGAAGGGGCCGCTCCTGCCACCCCCATCATCTCCCCCCTGCCCGAAGCCGGGCCGACCAGTGTTTCCCCTGCTTTGCCCGCCCCTGCCCAGGAGGGAAGCCGCGCCCCCTCCACAACCCTGCCGGGCATTGGCGCGCGCGCGGCAAACGCCACTGGGGCCGATTCCCCCGACCTTTCCCGCGAGGCCCTCATACGGCGGCAAGACGAGCTTGCCCGCAAGGAAGAAGAGTTGAAAAGCCTTGAAAGGGAGCTTGACGCCCGTCTTGAACAGATGCAGGTGCTGGAAAACAGGCTGCAAATTATGATCACCGACGCCAAGGGCACCACAGACGCGAAATTGCGGCATCTTGTGGATGTGCTCTCCAACATGAAGGCCCGTCAGGCGGCCACGGTTCTTGAAACCCTTGATCAGCGCGTTGGCGTCAAAATTTTGGCCAACATGCGCGGCAGACAGGCTGGCGAGATTTTGACCTTCATGAACCCCGAACGGGCCGCAAGCCTTGCCGAAGCCCTGTCGCGAATGCAAATGCCCGTGGAATAGCCCCCCGGCACTTGTGAAGCAGGGCCGTATCCGCTAAAATGCCTGCCATGCAGCGCATCAAACTCGTCCTCGCCTACCAGGGCACCCGCTATGCCGGGTGGCAAATGCAATCCGCCCAGCCCCACCTTTCCACCATTCAGGGAGAACTGGAAAGGGTTTTGCTTGGCCTTGCCGGAAACCGCGTTGCCGTACACGGGGCCGGGCGCACCGATGCCGGGGTTCATGCTGAAGGCCAGGTCTGCCATTTTGACATTCCTGAGCACAAGGGCCACTACGATTTCCTGCGTATATTCAATGCTGTTTTGCCCCCAGATATTCGCGTGCTGAATGCGGAATGCGTTTCCCCGGAATTTCACGCCCGCTTTGAGGCGAAAAAAAAATGCTATGCCTACACCCTGTGGTCTGCGCGGGAACGCGCCCTGCCCCGCCTTGCCCCCTTTGCCCTGTCTACCCCGCCCCTTGATACAAAGGCCATGGTGCGCGCCGCAGGCCACCTCACGGGCGAGCAGGATTTTGCCAGCTTCCAGAACAGCGGAACCCCGCACCATTCCACTGTGCGCACCCTGTATTCCATTACTCCTGTGCCCGGCATGGCTGGCCCCCTGCACTGCCCGGCAGCATGGCCTGTGAGCACCTGGCTGCTGGAAGGCAACGGTTTCCTGCGCCAGATGGTTCGCAATATCATGGGGCTTCTGGTCTGGGTGGGTCTTGGCAAAGTTGCGCCGGAAGAGGTGCCCGCCATTGTGGAGGCGAAAAACCGGCAGGCCCTGCCGAGCCCCACGGCAGAGGCGCGGGGGCTCACCCTTATGCGCATAGACTATTAGGCTGCGCTGACAAAAATCCTCATTTGTCAGCGCAGCCTGGAAACCAGACTCACTTGTGTTCGCCAGGCGCAAAATCTCTTGCCCCACAAAACAACACCCTTGTTTTTTCCCGGTTTTTTTTTTACCAAAGGATAGCCCGCATTTTGCGCGAAGGGGTGCTCTTTTGACTCGGAAGGTGTTGGAGGAATTGGCAATGCGTCATCAACTGCTTCTGCTGCTCGTCGGCTTTGCCGCCGGGTGCGCTTTCATGGCCCTTCTGCTTTCCGGTCCGGAACGCGGCCCTGTGCTTTCCGTTCGAACGGAACAGACAAGAGGCCCCGATGCCGTGGCCGGACAGAACAACGCCCTGCCCGACCCCAAGGCCGGGCCGCAGGCCGAACCGGCCCCCTCCCCCACAGTTGCCGATGCCGGAACAGAACCCCCGCACGAAGAGGCGGGGCCACAGGAAAGCCCGGCCCCTGGCACCATGCCGGGGTCTGCCCCAACAAACCCTGCCCCGCAGGCTTCCATCGCCTTTTTTCCTTCCCGCCCTTCCCACGCGATTCAGCCGATTCAACTGGCCCCGATCAGGGCCGACCGATCGCCACTCCAGCATGGCGAACCCAAAGGCAGCAGGCTGCCCTTTGCCTCCGCGCCCTCGCAGTTTTCCCTGCTCAAGCTTGGCGCCCCGCAGCGTGCAGAGGCCCCAACCCTTCTGGTCATTGGCGGCATTCAGGGCGACGAGCCGGGCGGTTTTTCCGCTGCCGCGCTGCTCGCCACACGCTACTCCATTGAACACGGGCAGGTATGGGTGGTTCCCGACCTGAATTTCGCCAGTATTTTGGAGCGCAACCGGGGCATTCATGGCGACATGAACCGAAAATTCGCCCACCTGGACAAGAGCGACCCGGAATACCCCCTCATCAGCGAACTGAAAGGGGTGTTGCTGGACAATCAGGTGGATCTCGTCCTCAACCTGCACGATGGAAGCGGTTTTTACCGCCCAACCTATGAAAGCCCCCGTTTCAACCCCTCCCGCTGGGGCCAGTCCGTGATCATCGACCAGCAGGAAATGGAGGCCCTGCGCTTCAACCGCCTGCACCATATGGCCGAGCATGCCCAGGAAGAGGTGAACAGGGTTCTGGTGCACCCGGATCACCGCTATTTCATCCGCAACACCGAAACCCGCCTCGGCGACAAGGAAATGGAAAAAAGCCTGAGCTACTTCGCGGTGCTCAATGGCAAACCCGCCTTCGGCATTGAGGCCAGCAAAGAATTTACCACCGAATTCCGCGCCTATTACCACCTGACCGCCATTGAATCCTTCATGCGTCAAATGGGCATTGCCTATTCCCGCTCCTTCGAGCTTTCCCCCCGGGGAGTGCTGGCCGCGCTCAATTCCGGCCTCACCCTTGCCATGTTCAATGACCGGGTCGTGCTGCCCCTGGACAATGTGCGCCCCACCCTGCCGAATATCCCCTTTCAGACAAATGCGGCCCCGAAAAGCCGCGCCTCTCGCCCCCTGCTGACCCTGGTGAACGAGAAGAACGGCTGGCGTGTGGCCTACGGGAACAGAACCCTTACACGGGTAGAGCCCGCGACCATGCCCTTTGACGATTCCCTGACCAGCTTCGAGATTATTGCCGACGGCGAAAAACGCACGGTGCGGGTGGGAGAGGTCATTCCCGTGCGCAGCTCGTTCACTGTCTGCCCTCTGGACGAGTACCGGGTGAACGCCATTGGAGCGCTTGCGGAAAAAAACGGCACCGAAGCAGGGGTGGAACTGTATAAAAAGGATTTTCTGCCACGCTTTTCCGTGGACAAGGACGCCACCCTGTACCGGGTGGAAGTTTACAAGGGCAAGGCCTTTTCCGGCATGGTGCTTGTTTCTTTCGCCGATGAAGACGGGGCGGCCCATGACGACCCGCCCCTGACAGCCGTTAGTGGCCCGGAATCAACCCTGGGATATTGAATTACTTCTCCCCCCTCAACGAACCCACGCCCCTGAACAGGTGCTGGGCTGCCCCAGCTGCCGCAGGCGATGAAAACACATACACATGGTCGCCTGCCAGCAATTCAAAATCGCCGCCAGGGTGAGCATGGGTTTCCCCGTTGCGGGCCACGGCCACGACAGTAATGTTGGCCTGCTGGCGCAGACCCGCTGTTATCAGGGTCTGCCCGTCCAGCGGGGCTTCCTTTTCCAGTTCAAACACCGAAACACAGATATCCGGCATATGTTTTTTCAGTACATCAATGGGCGCGCCCGCCTGCTCCACCCGCCGCAGCATTTCATAGTTTTCAGCCCGCACACCATGGGTAAACTCCTCGATTTGCAGGCGCGGCACAAGATACTGCGAAAGCACCCTGGTAAAAATCTCGATGGCTGTTTCAAACTCTTCGGGTATGACCTCGCTGGCCCCCAGTTCCTTCAGGCCGTTCACCTCGCCCAGAAACCGGGTTCGCACAAGAATGTGCAGGTGGTTGTTCATGCGGGCGGCCAGTTCGATGATGACGCGCGTTGCCGCCGGGTCGGAAATGACCACGGCCAGCACACGGGCTGACTTGACCCCCAGGTGATTCAGCATGGCCTCGTGAATGGCGTCGCCATGCACAATGGGCTCGCCCCTGGCCGCAAAGGTACGCACTGTATCCGGGTTCATTTCCAAAATGATATACTGTATTCCCGCCATTTTGGCTGCCCTTGCCAGGAGCTTGCCGCCCACCCCGTAGCCGAGAATGATCAGGTGGTCTGCAAGGGCATGGGCATTGGTGGCTGCCTCGTAGCCCTCTTCCGCCTCCCCGGCTTGCCTCTTTCTGGCGAACAGGTTGCAGATTTTGCGGGAAAGGGTGGGCGCGCCGCTGATGAGAAAGGGGGTTGCTGCCATGGTCAGAATGCTGGCTGCCAGAAAAAGCTGGTAGTGGTCGGGGGTAAGCAGGTTGAAATCCGCCCCCTGCTTTGCCAGAACAAAGGAAAATTCCCCTACCTGGCACAGGGCCAGACCGGCAATGAGGGCCGTGCGCAGGGGGTAGCCGATAAGCCTGGCCCCAAGCACCACAATACCCCCCTTCAGGCCAAGGATAAGGGCGGTAACAACAAGAATTTCCACTACATTGGAAAGGAAATAATTGATATCCAGCAGCATTCCCACAGAAATGAAGAACATGCTGGTAAACACCTCCTTGAAGGGCAGAATGCCTTCAAGAGCGCTGTGGCTGTATTCCGACTCGGCCACCACCAGCCCGGCCATAAAGGCCCCAAGAGAAAGGGAAAGGCCTATTTCTTCAGTAAGATAGGCTGTACCAAGGCAAATGCCGATAATGGAGATAAGAAACAGTTCCCGGCTCTTGGTTCTGATAATTCTGTGCAGGGCCAGGGGCACAACCTTGCGGGCCAGCAGAAAGACCACAAGGACGAGGCCAAGGGTTTTGACAGCGGCAATGACCAGGGGGCCCATCTCCATGTCCGGCTGGGTGCGCCCGGCCAGAACAGGTATGAGCAGCATCATGGGAACAATGACAAGGTCTTGATAAATGAGTATGGACAGGCTGATGCGTCCGGCCGGGGCCTCCATCATGGCATTGCGCTGCAAGGCCTGCAACACAATGGCCGTGGAGGAAAGGGCTATGAGAAAGCCCACGAAGAGGTCTGCGCCCGTGGTATCGTGCCACACCCATTCGGTAAGGCCCCAGAAAACCGCTATGGTCAGAAGAACCTGAAAGCTGCCGCCTATGAACACGGGCTTTCGCAAGCGCACAAGCTCGCCAATGGAAATTTCCAGGCCAATGGTGAACAGCAGAAAGACAATGCCGATTTCGGCCAGAATCATGACCGATTCCATGTCTCTCACCAGGGCGAAGGTGTAAGGGCCACAAAGAATACCTGTTATGAGAAACCCCACAATGGGGGAAACCTTCATTCTATGGCAGATATAAATGACCGCTGTGGAAAGAATGCAGATAATGAACAGTTCGTGAAGTAAGGCTTCCATAAAATAACACCCGGTTCAAAGTGAGCACTTTTCGCCCGCACCAAAAAAGAGGGCAGACAATAGCTGATTTTGCTATTTCTGCCCATTGACACTTTTTGTCAAGAACTGGATGGATACTTTGGAAAAAGAACTCGGGGGGTTTTGTCAGACAACCCCGCAAGGCCGTGCCGGGAGTAGGGCCAAACAGCCCTGCGCCCAGCACGGCCGACACAGTCTGTCTATTCGGTGATGCGCAACTGTCCGCCCTTTCCGATGGCGGATACCTGCGGGTTATACATGGCTTCCGCGGCAACAGGCGGAATGGTATACTGCCCGTCGAATATGGCGCGGGCAGTGTAGCGGTATTCCACCCCCTTCGCGCCTATGCCGGCAAAGGCAAGCACTATCCTGTCTTCCCGCGCATCCATGTGCATGTCGTACGCCAGCTTGCTGCCCTCCTGGGCCTCAATGGCCCCTGCGGTCTTCAGGCGGGGGTTTTCCATTTCAAAGCCGCCGGGAAGAAGGTCTGAAACCACCACATCCCGCGTGTAGGTCTGGGCAGCCACATACAGCGACACTGTAACCCGCTGCCCCCGTTTCAGGGTGACAACCCCATTGGTGGCCAGCAGATCATTCCCCATATCGTCAAGCCACCGGCGGGTTACCGAAAGGCCATTGGCAAAGGGGACTGGCGCGGCAGCAGGCACCCCGCGCACACTATAGAGCACATGGGCCTGCCCGCTGCCTTCGGCTGTCACGCTTACGAGCGGGGCTTCCCGGGTTTCAGGGCCGACAAGCCCGGCCAGGGAAACCGTCTGCGGCAAGGACTTCACTGTGGCGAACCTTTGGCCGCCGCTGTTTTCAAAGATCAGGGAAGCCGCCCTGTTCTTGCCGAGGGCGTTTTTCTCCGCGTACAGGCCAAAGGCCAGGGCGGAAAACCCTGCTTCCTGGGTCGTCATGGAGGGATTTTCCAGCAGCATTTTGGAAAGGGCAAGGAAGAGGCGCCCGGCTTCGCTTGAACCCGGCTCTACCAGTGACCAGGCATACAGGCGCAGGGCCATGTTTCGCATGGTGCTTTCAAGGGTTTCCGACTGGCCAAAAGAGGCATTGCCCGTGGCAACCGAGCCAAAGCTGCGCTCAAGCTCGCGCAGGGCCGCCCCGTTTCCGGCAGCCAGAGACTGCGCCGCAGCAAGGAATATCTGGCCTGACGGGGTTTTCTTCTGCCCGGCAAGGTGCTGCAGCCAGCCAAGGGGAGCCTCGCCAGCGCGGGTCAGGGCAAAGGCCGCGAACGACTTGGTGGAAGCGGCCACAAGGGGCGTTGAATAGAAGGAATCGGGCACGGCCAGTAAAAAGTTCATGTACCGGGTCGCCAGCTTGAAGGGGGTCTCGGGCAGGGGCACGGAAGCCTTGGCCTCTGCCAGAAAGAGGTAGGCGTTCACGCTCTTCCACGGGTCTGCCTCCGAGCCTCCCGGCCACATGGCAAAACCGCCGTCAGCCGTCTGCATGGTAAACACATGGGCAACCACCTCGGCAAGGCTGGCCTTTCTGCTGTTTTCATAGCCGCGGGCCAGGTCGGCATCACCCTTTGCTTCGAGCTTCGCCTGCCATTCGGCCAGACCAAGCCAGGGCCAGGCGCGGGAAACCGTCTGCTCAAGGCAGCCGTGGGGGTATTCCCGCAAAAACTGCAGGGCGGGCAGCACGGCAAAGATTGGGGAGTCCGAGGCAACAAGGGACATGGTGGCCCCGCCCGGAACCCATTTTCCGGCAGGCGCGAGCACAAGACCCTTGCTGCCCACAAGGCCGAAAGCCACGGAACTGGTGCGCGGATAAGGCGAGCGAACCGCTGTTTCCACCTTCCGGACAAAGGTGAGGTCGTTGCGCCCTGGCACGGAAACCGCTGCCGCGAACGAGCCCATTCCTGTGGCCTCTCTGGCCTTCACCGAAACAAGCTGCACCGGAGTATCGCTGCGCAGGGGCAGAGTCAGGGAAGTCTCTTCTCTGCCTCCTTTGCCCACAAAGGCTACAGGCCCGCTGGCCGTGAGGGTGATGCGGCCCTTGCCGTCAAGGGCCGGGTCAAGCACAAAGCCCCGCACGGTCAGGGTAAAGGTATCGCCAGGGGCCACGGCCAGGGGAGCGGCCGATTCGACAACAATGTCGCGAGACACCGGAACCTGAGCCGAAGAGGAGGCAAAGGCCCCCTTTGCCGCGCCCACAATCATGAGCCGCGCCTTGCCGGAATATTCCGGCAAATCAAAGCTGGCAAGGCCGCGCCCCTGCTTGTCGGTTTTCACTGTGGGCAGAAAGGCTGTCAGGAAAATCTGCTGGGGTGAAAGGCTGCCAAGGTAGGCGTCCATGCCCCCGCCCCCCGGTTTGAGGAAGGGCGAGGCATTCTTTTCCGGGCGCAGAAGCATGTCAAAGGAATCGTGGGTCACAGCACGGCTTTTTCGCGGGGCCATGAAAAATTCCAGGGGAGAAGGCGTGGAAAAGGCCGTAAGCGAAAGTATGCCCTCATCCACAAAGGCCACGGAAAACTCGCCAGCCACCGGGTTGCCCTGGGCATCGACCACGGTAAAGGGTATGGCCAGGGGCGCGGCCGGGGTGGCCCTTGCCGGGGTTTCGGGCCTGACGGCGAGGGTACGCTCTGCCGAGGAAAGGGGCAGGCTCACCCCGCCA
>JGI994J12354_10000351_pt1 | contig 45532 bp, 35 predicted proteins | sample IntmicLarv3ML3BL_FD_12354 | JGI IMG/M metagenome (IMG submission 12354) | reverse complement strand
CCTAGTATCAGACATCTGCGCGAATACTCTATCGTCGACTAGCTCCACTGATAAAGCTTCTAGCAATCTCGCATTTTTCTCAGCAAATTCTGCCGTTGCATAGACTTCTAAAATACTTTTTCTTGGTAGCTCTTTAAGCATCTTTAGCCCCTCAACGACATAGACTTTTTGCTCCACGCGTGACTTGGCGTGTTTTTGCAAATCTATTATATTTTTTACTTTGGCATTGCTTTTGCTTGTAATCATATGTGAAACCTCGCCCCTACATCACGCCTTTTTATAGTTCGATGATAGTGACTCGGCTACCTTTACTTGGTATGCTGGGAGTTCCTTTTTCATCGCTAATGCTTCATTAATATCAAAATCTGTGTATTCACCGTGCTTATATGCTACAACTCGCTTTGTCTTGCCCTCCACTAACAAATCCACCGCATACGCGCCCATAATCGAAGCGTAAACTCGGTCTTTACAAGTTGGACTACCACCACGTTGCATATATCCAAGAATTGTCGCTCTGGTCTCAACTCCAGTTGCCGCTTCAATTCTCTTTGCCATGCTAGTTGAATGTCCAATTCCCTCCGCATTAACAATGATATGGTGTTTTTTGCCTTTTTTGCGGCTATCAATAATGTTGTCAATTATTCGTTGCTCATCATAATCATAATTTTCTGGCAATAAAATATCTTCCGCACCATTGGCAATACCACACCATAATGCAATATGTCCAGCATTGCGCCCCATGACTTCAATAATACTACAGCGTTCATGTGATGTTGAAGTATCTCGTACTTTATCAATCGCTTCCATTGCCGTATTAACAGCCGTGTCAAATCCGATTGTGTACTCCGTACAATCAATATCAAGGTCGATACTTCCTGGTATGCCGATTACATTCAAACCCAAATTCGCCAAAGCTTGCGCTCCTCTAAATGAACCGTCACCGCCGATAACCACGATACCATCAATACCATGCTTCTTACACACTTCAACGGCTCTTTTTTGACCTTCTAACTCTACCATCTTTGGGCAACGTGCTGTATAAAGAATTGTCCCGCCACGTTCAATAATATCTGACACATCTTTGGCTTCAAGGTCAATGATTTCGTCATTAATCATGCCATCGTATCCTTTTAAAATTCCTTTCATCGTACATCCTAGTGCTAAACCACGTCTTACTACTGCACGGATTGCTGCGTTCATCCCTGGGGCATCGCCACCACTCGTTAAAACTGCAATTGTCATACCTTCTTTTTTCATCGTCATGTTGTCTCCTTTCGAAACATTTTGTCATTCCGAGCGTTCTTCCTATTAAGCGAGTGCGTATCCGCAATCTGCTCTTCACTTAAACGACTTTTATATTGTCTTCACCGTATTCTTCATTTAGCTTTGCCAACAACTCTTCATTGATTTTGATATTGCGACTTGGTGGCAATTTCTTGATTTCTTTGGTATCCCGAATATAGATTGCTACTTTGTCATTGCCATCCGAGTCTTTTAAGGTATCATAAAGTCCATTTATCTTCGTCTCGTATTCTGCCATATCTGCAAATTGCACCCACAAACGTCTGGTGACATTTTCAAAAGGCGTAATCCTTTCACAAATAAGTTTACTTGGCTTGTCCTCCTCAATTGAAACTCGTCCACTTATAAAAACCTTAGAGTCAACTGTCATCAAGTCAGCATTGGCTTCATAGTCACGAGGGAAAACTACTATTTCAACAACACCAACTAAATCTTCTAACGTCAAAAATGCCATCGTTTTATTATTGCGAGTGTACTTAATGGTTCTATCGGTAATCATGCCGCCGACTGTTTGTCTCGAATTATCACCCACTTTTGGCTCATCCGTCTCTTCATCAGGCAGGAAATCTGTCGTTACGGCAGTGATATTTTTACGCCATAATCCTTCTACCTCTTCTAGGGGATGTCCGCTTAGATAAATACCGACAACCTCTTTTTCAAAGGCCAATCTTTGCTCCTTATCAAATTCTGGAACGTCTGGAAAAGCGATATCGTAAGATTGCTTTTCTTCTTCATCCATCATATCAAACATACTCATCTGTCCCGACATCGAAGCCTTTTTTTCTTGGGTTACAGCATCAACTATTTGCGCGTAAACTTGCATAAACTGACGACGATTGCCTCCCAATCCGTCAAATGCTCCTGCCTTGATAAAGTTTTCAACCGTTCTTTTGTTGACTTCCTTACCAGTTAGACGCTCAACAAAATTCTTAAGTGTCGTATACTCACCATTCTTTTCGCGTTCTTCCACAATCACCTCTTGCACAGGCTTGCCTATCCCCTTGATTGCTGATAAACCGTAACGGATATTACCACCCTCTACCGAGAAATTACCTTCACTAAGATTAATATCTGGTGGCAAAATTCCGATTTCCATTTGGCGACAACTTAAAATATATTCTGATACTTTATTAGGGTGGTCGATGCACGAAGTCATTAACGCCGCCATAAATTCAACTGGGTAATATGCTTTTAGGTATGCCGTCTGATACGACACTACCGCATAAGCCGCCGCATGAGATTTATTAAATGCATATTTAGCAAAATCTGTCATCTTATCATATATTCTATTGGCGATGCTTTCAGGAATGCCATTGGCTACACAGCCTGGAATATTCTCTTGTGCATCACCATGGACAAATGTCTGGCGTTCTTTTGCCATAACACTGGTCTTTTTCTTTGACATTGCTCTTCTTAATAAGTCACTTCGTCCTAATGTATAACCGCCTAAATCGCGCACTATTTGCATAACTTGTTCTTGATAAACAATACAGCCATACGTTGGTTTTAAGATATGTTCTAATTGTGGACACTCATAAGCGATTGTCTCGGGGTGGTTCTTGCCTCTAATGTATTGAGGAATAAAATCCATCGGACCTGGGCGATACAGCGAAAGCCCCGCAATGATATCTTCTAGACCTTGTGGTTTAAGTTCCTTCATAAAGCTACTCATACCAGCGCCTTCCAATTGGAAAACACCCTCGGTTTTGGCAGCACCAATCATCGTTAACACGGTTTTGTCATTGTAATCAATGTTCTCCATATCAAGCTTAATGCCCGTGCTTTCCTCGACAAGTTGAACCGCCTTTTGAATAACCGTCAAGGTTCTAAGCCCTAAAAAGTCCATCTTCAAAAGACCCAGCTCTTCTAAGGTTGTCATCGTAAATTGGGTCGTAATCGAGCCGTCCGATGCCCTTGATAACGGTACATACTCATCCGCAGATTTTTGACAAATAACAACTCCCGCCGCGTGCATTGAGGCATGACGTGGCAGTCCTTCTAACCTTTTTGACATATCAATTAGACCTGCAACTTCGATATTCTCATCATACAAAGTTCTCAGCTCGCGATTAATTTCCATAGCTTTTTTAATGGTAATTCCTAAGTCCGTAGGAATCATCTTGGCAATTGCATCCACTTGTGCATATGGCATATTAAGCACTCGCCCAACATCACGAATAACCCCACGAGCCGCCATCGTACCAAATGTAATAATCTGAACCACGCGGTCATGACCGTATTTTTCAACAACATAGTTGATAACTTCTTGGCGACGCTCAAAACAAAAATCAATATCAATATCCGGCATTGAGACACGTTCTGGATTTAAGAAACGTTCAAATAGCAGTTGGTATTTCAAGGGGTCAAGTTTCGTGATGCCTAATGTATATGACACAATACTTCCCGCCGCACTACCACGTCCTGGTCCAACGATGATACCTTGCTCTTCAGCGTATTTGATAAAGTCCCATGTGATTAGAAAATAGTCAACGAAGCCCATTTCCTTGATGGTGTTTAATTCGAAGTCTAATCTTGCTTTAATCTCTGGTGCAATCTTTGATTGGGATTGCGGGTCAAGCCCGCCATAACGCTTTTCCAATCCCTCGTTGCACAATTTATTGAGATATGTCCATGCATCATATCCTGCTGGCACATCGTATTGTGGCAATTTCGTTACGCCAAATTCTATCTCAACATTACATCTTTTACCAATTTTATAAGCATTTTCTAAGGCTTGTGGGGCATATGGGAAAACTTCGCTCATCTCCTGTGCGCTTTTAACATAGTATTGTCCACCCTCATAGCGCATTCTATCTTCATCATCGATTTTCTTCACCGTTTGAATACACAAAAGAACATCGTGCGAAGTCTCATCTTCTTGGTATGTATAATGAATATCATTGGTACAAACCAACTCTATTCCTGTTTCTTGACTCATGCGAACCAACTGCTGGTTCACCATCTTTTGTTCTGGAATGCCATGGTCTTGTAACTCTAGAAAATAGTTGCCCTTGCCAAAAACTTTTTCGTATTTGAGTGCACTTTCTTTGGCTTCTTCGTAAAAGCCTTTTTGGATGTTACGTGCCACTTCGCCTGCTAAGCAGGCACTAAGAGCAATAATGCCCTCATGATGTTCTGCCAAAACTTCCATATCAACACGAGGCTTATAATAAAAACCCTCGACAAAACCCTTGGAAACAATTTTAACCAAATTGCTATAGCCAACGTTATTCTCAGCCAATAAAACTAAGTGGTAGTAACGGTCCTCGCCACCAGTTAATTCCTTGTCAAAACGCGAATTGGGCGCAACATAAACCTCACATCCCATAATTGGCTTAATACCTGCCTCGGTTGCAGCTCGGTAAAAATCAATGCACCCAAACATAACCCCATGGTCGGTAATCGCCGCGGCGTCCATGCCAAGTTCTTTGACACGTTCAACATATTCTTTTATTTTATTCGAGCCGTCCAAGAGGCTGTATTCTGTATGGACGTGTAGATGTGTGAATTTCAAATCTAGTGCTCCTTTACTATTAATCGTTAGCAATCTACTTCAGATATGTCTTACCATCTTTTAATTCAATTTTGCCATCTTTTAGCAAACGCCCTACGGCGCGCTTAAACGCATTTTTGCTAAGGCCCATTTGCTCTTTGATTACTTCTGGCGTTGCTTTATCGTCAAATGGCAAAACTCCATTTAACTCACGCAATTCTTTTAATAACATCGCCCCGTCCTCATCCATTTGGTCTGAGATTGTTTTGCGATTACTTAAGTTTAGTTTGCCATCTTCTTTAACCACCGTAACGCGAAATTCCATCACTTCGCCAATGTTGTATTGCCCTTGTGCTTCTTGACGCGGAACAAGCCCTGAATATTGATTATCAACTGCAACAAAGACCCCAAAATTGTCACTAATCTCATAGACACTACCGACTACATTATCACCAATGATATACGGCGAATTAGTCTTGAGGTACTGATAAACCTTCATCGTCGCACATAGGCGTTTACTTTTATCAATATAAAGTGCTACCAAACAACTATCACCTGCTTTTAATTTCTTGGTCTGCTCACGAAATGGTAGCAACAAATCTTTTTCAAGCCCCCAACTAAGAAATGCCCCGATGTGTCCTGTCTCAGCCACTTCTAGCACGGCAACCTCATCTAGCTTAAGCAATGGTTCATTAGTCGTTGCAATCAAACGGTCTGACGAATCTTTGTAAATGAAAACCTCTACCTCATCGCCGTCCTTGGCTCCTTCGGGCACTTGTTTTTTAGGCAATAAAACTCTGTCATTTTCGCCCGCATCGGCGGTTTCACCAACATATGCGCCGACTTCTACTTGTCTAACTATTATTAATTTTTGCTTCTTCCCTAATCTAATCATATACTACCTTTCTCTCGGAAATAAAATCATTTCTTAGCGGGTGGGAGACCCCACCCCTACATTAATTTTGCTGTGAATTCCACTACTGCATAAGGTGCGCCCGCTTCGTTGCATAGTGCCACTGTTATCTTATCGGTAGTCTCCTCAATTTGCGGAACAACTATTTTCCCTAGGGTCGCTTGGTTTTTATATTCGGCACGTAATTGTTTGACCTTAAATCCAGCCGGCAGATATCGCTCTGCCATAACGATATATCTACCATTATTGACATGATGATTAATATCCAAATCGCATAGTTCTACTTTAAATGTCTCCTTGGTGATACTATTCTTAGGCATGGCAACTTTACGTGGAGCATAGTCCATGGCAAGCTTTTCTTCCATTCCATACCCTTCAACTTCTTCCATATCAACTTTTAGTGGCGTGCCCTTATCCGCATCAAGATAGACCCAATTCGTATTGGCATACGCTAATCGCTCACCCTTAGTCGTCTCCATTAGGTAATTACGGTATCCATAAAATCCCTTAAAATCATAGGCCCAAGTGCTAATTATGACCTCTTCTTCCACTTGTGGTAGGCGTTCTACCTCGATTTGCCAACTAGAAAGCAACCACACGCGGTTCTTTTCTCTTAATGCATCCGCTCCCATATTCAAGCTATTAGAATGGAAATTACTACAATCTTGAAAATAGTTAACAAGGCTCGTAATCTTTAGTTTTCCATCTTCACCCGTCTCGCTAAAACGAATACGACTATCAAATGAATATCTCATATAATTTCCTCCTCTATATCACTTGTAAATAGCTTATCTTGGCTGTAATGAAAAAGAATTTCGTAGGCGAAACCCGCCACACCGAGCGTTTTTCACTTAAGCAAGTGCACATCTAAGCAAAGCGTTTTGTATAATAGGACATGATTTCCTATTATACAAAATGGTCTTAGGTATGAGCCTAAGACCGATAAATACTGGGCTACAAGGATTCGAACCTTGAAATGACGGAGTCAGAGTCCGTTGCCTTACCGTTTGGCGATAGCCCATCAACGATACGCTTTAATTATAGTCGATACGAGCTCTTTTTTCAAGTTATACATAAATCCCTTTAATTCATCTTTCTTTTCATATATACTGTAACATATCGGAAGAAAAGCAAGCAAACATTTGATACAATAAATCACAAGAGGAATTAAACTATGAAAATTTTGATTATAGATGGGATGGGCGGCGGTATCGGCAAAGCTGTTGTTGAACATCTAAAAAAGGAATTACCAGATACTGAAATTACAGCTGTTGGAACAAATGGATTGGCAACAGCTGCTATGTTAAAAGCAGGCGCTACTTACGGAGCGACCGGCGAAAACGCTGTTATCTATAATTGCACGAAAGCCGATTATATTATCGGTGGCATGGGAATTATCATTGCCAATTCCATGTATGGTGAAATCAGCCCCCAAATGGCTGAAGCGGTGTCTTCGAGTACCGCGCATAAAATATTAATACCTATCGAAAAATGTAGCGCAACTGTTTTAGGTTTGACCGAAAAACCTATCCAAGCGTACATAAGCGAAATCCCTAAACTGTTAAAATAATTACGAGATTGACAAATTTCATTGAAAAACAGTATAATGGTTTATAATGTATATCATGAAGGTATACGCACGAAGACAAATGTAGCTATTTAATGATAATAATGCCAGAAGGTACCGTATGCAACTGAAGTTGTATAATCCTTTTGGTATTTTTTATTGCACTTTTGAGGAGGTTTAAAAAGATGAAACGCAGACAACTCTTTACACTATTATTAGCTATCGCCATAATATTTAGCTTTACCGCTTGTAGTTCGTCAAAGGACGCAAACGGTAACACCAAGAATACAAGAATTGTAACCGATGCACAAGGTCGTGAAGTAGAAATACCCGCAGACGTTGAAACTATAATATGTTTAGGCTCGGGTGCTCCGCGAATTGCCGCTTATCTTGATGTAATAGATATGATTATCGGGGCGGAAGAATACCTTTCACAAGGGGTTAATGTTGCCAGGGATTACAATCCTGTTAATCATGCAAAACTTGTTGACCTTCCTTTCGTTGGTGAAGGCGGTGGTAGTGGAAATAACAACGGCTATCCCGAAGAAATAATTACGGTTGCCCCAGATGTAATACTTGCTGGTTTCGATTTGGAAGCCGCCGATGAATTGCAATCACAAACTGGCATTCCCGTCGTTTCGGTTAGGCATACCACCGGATTAGCACCTGACGAATTTTATAATGCCATGCGGATTTTTGCCGAAGTAGTAGGCGCACAGGAACGATGTGAAATGCTTTTATCCTATATTGACGACATGAAAGAAGATTTACATAACCGTACCGTGGATATTCCCGAAGATGATAAATTAAGAGCCTACGCCGGAGCGATTACATGGAACGGTGCTCGCGGTTTTTCGGGTACATACTCAGTTTTTGACATATTTGAAGCAATAAATGCTCATAATGTGGCGTATGACGAAAGTATTCCCGCTTTTTACGAAGCTGATTTGGAAAGTATTGTGGTCTGGGACCCCGATATTATTTTCCTTGACCCTGGTAACATGGATTTAGTAAATGGCGATTATGCGACAAATCCTAATTTCTTTAATTCGCTTAAAGCTGTTCAAGCAGATGAAGTTTATACCATGCCCGCTTTTAACTCTGCGGGAACAAATATAACCTATGCATTTATGGATACTTATTTCGCCGGGACAGCCTTATTCCCTGAACAATTTGCGGACATTGACATCGCCCAAAAGTCCGAAGAGATATTGACGACTTTTCTTGGGGTAAATACTTACGATGCCATGGCCGAAGGTGGTTTGTACTATGGCAAAATCAAAATAGGTGAATAGACAAATGACTTTAGAAAAACATGCGTACAATCATTATATCGGCAAAAAATGGTTAGTTCTAATTATTCTTGCCGTTACACTATTTGTTACCGTTTTAATCGCTCTTTTTGTCGGCTCCTCGGAAATGCCTTTTTCTGAAATAGTAAAGGTAATCTTTGGCGGTGGCGGGAGCGCTCAAAGGACGATTATTTTTAACGTCCGTATGCCCCGCATTGCTACGGGGATTGCTGTTGGCTTAGCCCTTGCTATGGCAGGTTGCATTATGCAAAATGTCCTTCGCAACCCCTTGGCTTCCGCTTCAACGCTCGGTGTTTCACAAGGAGCATCTTTTGGTGCAGCTATGGCGATTATTTACTTTGGCGGCGGTACTCAAATTAGCAATGCCGCTACTAATGCCATCACATTTGATAACCCCTATACGGTTGTTATCTGTGCCTTTCTCGGTGGGATTGTCACAACGATTTTGGTCTTATTTTTATCGCGTGTAACCAGCGTAACACCGTCCGTGATGATATTGGCTGGCGTTGCCATTAGCTCGCTGTTTACCGGAGCTACTGCACTAATTCAATATTTCGCTGATGATAACAAAGTTGCCGCCGTTGTCTATTGGACTTTTGGGAATCTTGGTCGGGCTGGCTATCGAGAAATAACTTTAATGCTTACTTTAAGTGCCGGCGCATTTATATACTTTATTTTAAACCGTTGGAACTATAATGCTATGGAAAGCGGAACCAATACGGCAAAGAGTCTGGGGGTAAATGTTGACCGAATAATCCTCATTAGTATGGTCGTGGCTACATTGATTTCAGCGACAGCTATTGCGTTTGTCGGAACAATAAGTTTTATCGGGTTAGTCGCCCCACATATCGTGCGAAGATTTGTCGGCAACGATTACCGTTTTCTAATTCCTGGCTCTGCGCTAATGGGTGCGGTTGTTATGATTGGCGCGGATATAGTCTCGCGCATGGTGAAAGCTCCTGCTATTCTACCGATTGGTGCAATTACATCTTTTCTAGGTGCACCGTTGTTTCTATACTTAATTATAAAACAAGGAAAGAGAAAATTATATGATTGAAATAGCAAATGTTTCTTTTTCCTACGGAAAAAGTGAAGCAGTAAAAGATGTCAGTTTTAATGTTGAGTTTGGTGAGTGTGTCGGTGTTTTGGGCAAAAACGGTTCTGGGAAAAGTACGCTGATTACTTGTCTTAATAAAATACGAACCCCGAAAGCAGGCAGCGTTTACATCAACAATCAGGATTTATTAAAAATGAACCGCCTTGAGACAGCACGACATATATCTTACGTGGCACAAAAGAATGAAATAAGCCAAATAACCGTATTTGATTCTGTGCTACTGGGACGAAAGCCGTATATTAAATGGGCAGTTTCACAAAAGGACATTGACATATGCGATGAAACTATTGACAAATTAGGCTTATCCGAGTTTAAATTAAGGTATGTTGACGAACTTTCAGGTGGCGAATTGCAAAAGGTAATGCTTGCACGAGCACTTGTTCAACAGCCAAAATTGATGCTTTTAGACGAACCAACAAGCAACCTTGACCCGAAAAATCAATATGAAATGTTAGCGATTGTCCAAAGCATAACTGCCACACAAAATATAAGTGCCGTTATCGTACTTCATGATATTAGCCTCGCCTTACGCTATTGTAATAAATTTTTGTTTATTAAGAATGGCGAGGTTTATAAATATGGCGATGACTCCATCGTTACCGCAGAAACAATAAACGCTGTTTATGATGTTGATTGTACAATTGAGGTTATAAATGGCCGGAAAATCGTTATTATAAATTAAATTTTGGGAGGACAATATTATCACACTAGAACAGTTTTTCAAAGAAAACAAATCCGTTGCACTGGGTTTTTCGGGCGGTGTTGATTCATCGTACCTATTATATGCAGCTTTGCAATATGGTGCCAAAGTGAAAGCCTACTATGTAAAAACTGCGTTTCAGCCAGAGTTTGAATTACATGACGCATACAAGCTTGCCAAGCAAGTTGGGGCTGATATGACAGTATTGGAAATGAATGTTTTAAGTAACGAACAAGTCACTGCTAATCCGTCTAATCGTTGTTATTACTGCAAGACAGCCATATTCGGGGCACTGCAAGCACAAGCTTTTGCCGATGGTTATACGCTTATTATCGACGGCTCAAATGCTTCTGACGACGCTGGTGACCGCCCTGGCATGAAAGCCTTGTCGGAACTTTCGGTGCGCTCACCGCTCCGCGAAAGTGGTCTCACCAAAGATGAAGTGCGTCATTTGTCAAAAAAAGCAGGCTTATTTACATGGGATAAACCTGCCTATGCTTGCCTTGCTACACGTATACCTTCGGGGCGTGCCATCACAGCGGAACTATTGCATAGCATAGAAAAAGCAGAGGATGCTTTATTTTCACTCGGGTTTACAGACTTTCGTGTTCGCGTGTTCAATGAAGCGGCAAAATTGCAATTTCCACTAGAACAAATGAACGAAGCATTACATAAGCGTGATGATATAATACAAGCAATAAAACCGCACTTTTCGATGGTTTTATTGGATTTAGAAGGGAGATAAGCAAATAATATGAATCAACCAGACACTTTAAAGCTTTTGAAAAAAATACAAAACGGCGAGATTTCTCCCGAAGACGCAGTATTGAAATTGAAAATGCAACCGTTCGAGGATTTGGGATATGCAAAACTCGACCATCACCGTGAGTTGCGCCAAGGAATTGCCGAAGTAATTTACGGAGCAGGTAAAACCGCCGAACAAATCATCGGAATTGTAAATACTATGTTAAAAAGAGGTCAACAGGCCATTCTCGTAACGAGAATATCGCAAGAAACCGCCGATAGCGTTGCTAAGAGTGTTCCTCTACAATATCATGCAATGGCTCAAATAGGCATAGTCGGCGATATGCCTAAGCCTAACGGAATTGGAAAAATCGTAGTTGCAACGGGCGGAACAAGTGATATGCCCGTTGCTGAAGAGGCGGCTCTAACGGCCGAAGTACTAGGCAATGAAGTTGTCCGTTTGTATGATGTCGGCGTAGCGGGTCTACATAGACTATTATCAAGACTCGAAATTATCATGGACGCCCAAGTAATCGTTGCTATCGCTGGGATGGAAGGTGCACTTCCAAGTGTTATCGGTGGATTAGCTGATTGCCCAATAATTGCCGTGCCTACAAGTGTTGGTTATGGCGCAAATTTCGGCGGTTTGTCTGCTCTTTTGACAATGCTCAATTCGTGTGCAAGTGGTGTTAGCGTAGTTAATATTGATAATGGTTTTGGTGGTGGATATCTTGCGAGTATGATAAATCATCAAAGAAGATAAGGGAGAATAATGCTGATGAAGACACTTTATTTTGAATGTAATATGGGTGCCGCTGGCGATATGATTATGGCCGCTTTACTTGAATTGCATAATGAACCGCAAGCCCTTTGCGATAGGTTAAATAACATTGGTATTCCCAATGTAAATGTAACAGCTAGTCCGTCTGTAAAAAACGGCATCACCGGAACACATGTTAAAGTTACGGTAAACGGTCAAGAAGAGGACGAGGATATGCACGAGCATAACCATGGACATGAGCACTCACATAGCCACGAAAGTCATAGCCATGAAGGTCATACCCATGAACACGAGCATAGTCATACTCACGGACATACCCACGAACACAGCCATAGCCATAATCATACTCACGGCAGTTATCACGATATCGAACATCTAATCGGTCATTTGAATGTTTCAAGCGAGGTCAAGAAAAATGCGCTTGGCATTTACACCTTGATAGCCGAAGCAGAAAGTCACGCCCACGGAGTTCCAGTGGAGCAAATTCATTTTCATGAGGTTGGCGAAATGGATGCCGTTACAGATATCATCGGCGTATGTATGCTGGTGGAAGAACTCGCGCTTGATAGAATTATATCATCACCTGTTCATGTCGGAAGCGGTCAAGTTAAATGCGCTCACGGGATTTTACCTGTGCCTGCTCCTGCAACAGCGTTTATTCTAAAAGATGTTCCAATGTATGGCGGTGATATCCGTGGTGAATTATGTACTCCTACCGGAGCCGCCATCCTTAAATACTTCGCAAAGGATTTTGGGCCAATGCCAGTTATGAACGTTTCAAAAATAGGCTATGGCATGGGCAAAAAAGACTTTGTGAATGCTAACTGCATACGAGCATTTATCGGTGAAACAAGTAATGACAATGATGAAATCGTAGAACTTATTTGCAATTTAGATGATATGACCCCTGAGGCTATAGCTTTTGCCCAACAGCTTTTAATGGACGAGGGCGCATTAGATGTCTACACTTTCCCAATTGGCATGAAAAAAGGACGAACAGGCATTTTATTTACTTGCATGTGCAAGCATGATTTGAAGAATAAAATGCTTGACCTTATATTCAAGCACACCACCACCCTTGGTATCCGCGAAAATATCAGCCGTAGATATGTTCTAAGCCGTAAAGTTGACGAAGTTCAGACACAATACGGCCCTGTCAAAATTAAGACAGCTCATGGCTACGGAACATCAAAATCAAAACTTGAGTATGATGATATCGCAAAAATTGCGGAAGATAATAAAATATCTCTGGTCGAGGTTATCAATGAAGTAAAGAAATAAAGCCCCCCTTTATCCAGTTATTTTATATCCCCTTTACCTACTTATATTCGCCAGAATACTGGTTCTTTTACTCCCTTTTTCTTTTTAATTTTCTTTTGGTGTGGTATAATATCTTCATATATTTTGACACAACAAGAATGAAGGAGATGTATATGAGGGCTTTAAATCTAACTTTATTAACCGACTTGTATGAACTAACAATGATGCAAGGCTATTTTAAAAATCCGACAGACCAAGTGGTTGTCTTTGATGCTTTTTATCGTCGTAATCCATGCAATGGTGGGTATGCGATTATGGCTGGTTTGCAACAGGTTATCGAATATGTTCGCGACTTGCATTTTGCGCCTGATGATATCGAATACTTGAAAAGTTTAAATATCTTTGATGGCGATTTTTTAGAGTATTTGCGGGGTTTTCATTTTACGGGTGATATTTATGCAATTCCTGAAGGGACCATCATTTTCCCGCACGAACCATTACTAAAGGTTATTGCGCCAGTTATGGAAGCTCAATTGGTAGAGACTGCGGTGCTAAATATTATCAATCACCAAAGTTTAATTGCTACAAAAGCCTCACGTGTGGTATATGCTGCGAAGGGTGATGGGGTTCTAGAATTTGGCTTAAGACGTGCACAAAGCCCTGATGCTGGCATCTACGGTTCACGGGCTACTATAATTGCGGGTTGCGTTGGCACTTCTAACGTTCTCGCTGGCAAGATGTTTGATGTGCCAGTTCGAGGTACTCACGCTCATAGTTGGATTATGAGCTTTGATGATGAATATACTGCGTTTAAGACATATGCTGACATTTATCCAAATGCTAGCATTTTACTAGTTGATACTTATGATGTACTAAATTCTGGCGTGCCTAATGCCATTCGCGTCTTTAAAGAAATGAAAGAAAAAAATCCTGATTTCAAGGGTTACGGTATCCGTATCGACAGTGGTGACTTGGCTTATCTTTCCAAGAAAGCTTACACAATGCTTGACGAAGCTGGTTTTAGCGATGCGATTATTTCCGCTTCTAGTGACCTTGACGAATATCTAATTGATAGTTTGAAAGTTCAAGGAGCTAAGATTAATTCTTGGGGTGTCGGCACTAATATGATTACTTCTAAAGATTGCCCAGCATTTGGTGGTGTTTATAAGTTGGCAGCGATTAAGGAAAGTGCTGATAAGGACTTTGTGCCGAAGATTAAACTTTCAGAAAACAGTGAAAAAGTAACTAACCCTGGCAATAAAATGATTTATCGCATCTATGATAAGACTAGCGGGAAGTTGCGTGCTGACTTGATTTGTCTTGAAGGAGAGACCTTTGATGAAAACGAAGATATGATTATCTTCGACCCAATCGAAACATGGAAAAAGACCAAATTAAAGGGTGGCTCTTATACTTTACGCAAATTGCATGTACCAATTTTCAAAAAAGGTGAATGTGTCTACACGACGCCATCGGTTATGGAAATGCGCGAAATATGTATAAAAGAACAAGAAACGCTCTGGGATGAGACAAGACGTTTGGTTAATCCGCAAAAAGTGTATGTTGATTTATCACATAAGCTATTTAAGATTAAAGCTGACTTGCTTGAGGATATGGGCTCACAGCATTTGTAGATATAAATTTTAGAATATAATCCGTAAAACGAGCCAATGAGACTTCTTCCTCAAATGTTTTCCGCTACCCTTTTTGTTTGCCTTAGTCTTGTTTGCCTTAGTCTTGTTTGTCTTAGTCTTCCATCTGCTTGCCTAGAAAGCCTGCAGCTACTTGTGCTACTTTCGCATCTGCCATGGTGATGTCTGTCTTGGTGCCGATTAATATTACTGCGCCGATTGTGTCTCCCGCACTGATAATCGGTTGAACAACTACTGACTCTGGAGTTTCCTTGCCTTGTGTAATTATGTGAATGTTATCTGCTCTATTAGCCTCGAACATTTTGCAATCTCGTTTATCAATAATCTCTTCAAGCTCTTTACTGATTTTTTCTCCCCCATAGTCTCTTTGTCTAAAGCCACTCGAAGCCACAATACAGTCTTGGTCGGCAATGCAAACAAGATTTCCTGTCGCCTGTGCTATTGCTTCCACAAGTTCTTTGGCATATCCTCTTAATTCTTTGATAGGGGAATACTTTCTAAACAATATACCGCCCTCTCCATCGACGAAAATTTCCATTGGTTCGCCTTCTCTAATTCTAAGGGTTCTACGAATTTCTTTTGGTATAACAACCCTTCCCAAGTCGTCTATTCTACGTACAATTCCTGTTGCTCTCATTGATGTTTTCATAGGGGTTCTCCTTCCTGTGTTGGTTTATTGTATAAATGAGGAGTGCCCCGAAAGGTACAATCCTCCCAGGGCATTTATTATGAAAAAATTTGTATGCGATATTTATTCCGTGAATTTATAATACCAATACTTTATGAACATTTTGTGAACGTACCGTAAAGTTATTGTTAATACTACACAACTTTGTTTTATTGTTCATCGTATTTTTGTGTAAATTTACTATTTTTCATACCGTTTTTTCATCTTTTTGCCTATTGAAAGTATCGTTTGTTTGTTTCTAGGTATTATTATAATATATCATATTTCGATATCTATTTCCTAATAAAAATAGTATAGACTCTCCATAAATGCCCAAAACATCTTCATAAAACTTCTTTTGTTTATTCACGGATTGTTTACATGTATAACATTCTTTACTCATATTTAGTATATATACTATGTATATAGAATAATTTAAAAAAATATTATTTTATGAGTTTTCTTTTTCATATAGTCGATTTTAAGTCGACTCTCCTTCCTTTAAGAAAAGCCACTTCTCATGAAGTGGCTTTTGTGCTGTCTAGCATATCACTCAATCTGGCAAATTGCTCTAATGTTAATGCCTCGCCCCTAATGCTTGGTGATAATCCACATCTAGCTATCGCTTCTTGTATTTGTTCTTTAGTGAATTCTAATGACGACTCGTTATTCAATCCATTTAACAAGGTTTTGCGTCGCTGATTAAATGATGCTCTGATAAGTTTAAACATTAACTTAGCATCTCTTACTTCCACTGGGGCTTTCTCGTGTCTTGTCAAACGAATAACGGCACTACCAACTTTGGGTCTTGGCATAAAGCAGTTTGGCGGAACATTGGCAACGATATACGGATTGGCATAATATTGTACTGCCAAAGATAATGCTCCATAATCCTTTGTTCCTGGTCCTACTTGCATACGCCAAGCGACTTCTTTTTGAACCATTACCGTAATCGAGTCAACTGGTACTTCTTTTTCAAATAATCCCATAATGATTGGGGTCGTGATGTAATATGGCAAATTAGCAACTATTTTGACTGGCTTACCTTCATTTTGTTGCGCTACTACTTCCCGCAAATTGACTTTTAAAATGTCTTGGTTCAAAATCTCGATATTATCATATCCACTCAATGTCTCTTCGAGAATAGGTATCAATGCTCGGTCAATCTCGACTGCTAACACCTGACGCGCAGCGTTTGCTAGATATTGTGTCATCGTGCCAATGCCTGGTCCAATTTCAATCACAAAATCGTCTTTGGTAATGTCTGCTGCCGTAATAATCTTGTCCAATACATGTGTATCAATTAAAAAATTTTGCCCGAATTTCTTTTGAAATGTAAAGTCATGCTTTTTAAGCACGGCAATTGTCTCTTGTGGTTTACCTAAATTTATCGCTGGCGACATTAGTCAAAATCCTTTTCATAAAGTAGAGTACGACCATCTTCATCTGTCTCACCTACTGCTATCTTACGACCAAATTTCCTTGTCACTTTCTGAGCATTCTCCATGGCTTTATCCATAATCTCTCTAACACCGTCAACGGTAATTGGTTCTCTTTCGCTTTGCCTACTACCAATTAAATCGTATAGTGCTAAGACGCCCATTTCTTCAACTTTAAATCCATTCTCATCGGCGTATGTTCTCGCAAATGTCACCAACTCATCGTTGGTAAATACTGGAATTGAAATCACTGTCTTGAATTTGTCCGCAAATTCTGGATGATTATCTAGAAGCCTTCTCATACTATCTTTTTCGTCTTCAATTACCAAAACCAATCTGTCGGTTCGAAATCCTAATGCTTTTGATAATTTTCCGATTGTCTCTTCGCTCATCTTGCCAGCTTCTTCAATTAGGAGAAATCCGCCTGATATCTTGGCTATAACTTGGGCAGGGTCTTTGTCATTTAGTGCGACCGCACCAATACGTGCCACCTTGGTTGCTTCAAGTCCCATATCTTTGCAAATTGCTTTGACAATTCCCTCAAACAACTTCGTCTTACCCGTTCCGCGACTACCCATAATCGCAATGTTGCCGTTCTTGGATGTTCTTTCGCCAATATAGCCGTACACTCCATGTAAGGCATCCAAAAGTTGTTGGTCCATACCTGGAACTTTAGCAAAATAAGTAAATATATTTGTCTGTTCTTCTGAAAATTTTTCTGGCTTACCTTCCAGTAAAATACGTTTTCTCTTCTCTTCGGTGGTATCCTCCCTTAAAATCTGCTCTTCAATTGGGATATCACTATTGATTGTCAAACTGCGAATGTCATCCATTTTTATCTCACGAGTTACCCCGCCGTCTTGATTTGCTTGAATGTCTTCAACTTGTGATGCCATTGCATTATTCATCTCAGATATGATTTTATTAACATCGTCATCGTCCGTTAGCTGTCCACGTTCTTCAGCCTCCCACTCTTTATCTGCCACTGCCTCAAATGTCGTATCATTAGTCGGCTGCTTAGTTGGGTCCAATTCTTCTGGCTCTAGGTCTTTTATAACGCTATAGTCATCTTCTCTGACTTCTTCTTCGGTAGTATCTTCCGCTCCCTCTGGTTCGTTTGGACTAACTACTCCTTCTTTGGTTTTATTAAATCCTGCCAAAACGTCACGTAAGCTGTTCGCTAATTTATCTTGTAACTCTTCTGGATTTCTATTAATCTCTGCTTCTTCGTTGCGCTTTTCAATTGCATCTTTCGCTACCATTTGCATTCTCTTTGTAAGTTCGCTATCACTCTCATCTTTGAAACTATCCGCTATACTTCCCATATCCACAACTGTATTCTCGGCAGACTGGTACAATCCATTCCCCACTTCTGTACCATCTATATGCAAGTTAGCTTCTGGCATAATGCTTGCTTTCATTGATTGATAGCTTTTTTGTTGCATCGGTGATAATGGTTCGTATTTCATCTTGAGTTCCATGGCTTTTGCCACATATTTGCCCTCACTAAACCACAAAATCAAGTCATCACATTCTTCGATACACTTATCTTTTTTGCCCATCCGGTCATAAACGCTCGCTAATTCAAACGCCCATTTCTCCGTATATTCTTTGGCTTTGCATTTTTCAAGGATTTCTACTTGCTCTTCTAATGGTGCCTTTCTAGCACGATAAATTTTATATTTCAGAATATATTTGGCACTATCTCCACCCGCATTCTTGGAATATTCGGTATAGTATTCAACTGCATCATCAATCTGGTCTAACTTAACACTTATTTCAACCAAACGGTACAAAATGGCCTTACCAAGGCTCGAACGGTTATATGCCAAAAGCAAGATGTCTTTGCTTTTTTCATACATCCTTCCTGCTTCATAAACGTCCGCCACCATGCAAAGTGTCCGCAAACTCTTTATCCGTCGCCAATCAATTGTCTCTACAATCTCAATAGCTCCATGGATATCGTTTTTTTCTACTAGTGCATTGATTTGGTCCAATCTCATATTATATTCCATTTTATCCAACGTATTCACCCCTGATTTCACTCATTTATTGTATTTTTCAAAATAAGATACACTTTTTTAAAGTTTATCATAACACTATATTGTTGGCAATATAAACCCTTAAATTTCCGCTACTATTTCTGCTACTATTTCTTTTGCTATTTTATTTGTTTTTTTCTTAATGTGTTCGATAATAAATAATCTTTATTAGTATAATTAATAACCTTTATTAATATAATAATTAATAATCTTTATTATAACTAATAATAAATAATCTTCATTATAATTAATAATAAATAATTGACTTTTTATATAAAAAACATTATAATACAGAGCAGAACAATACCCCCCCCCGTCTTATACTAGCAATCATTACTATTATCAAATAACTACATTGGAGAGCCGACTATGAAAAAAGTGAAATACAGTCGTCAACGCGAAGCTATCAAAAGCTTTTTGATGTCTCGTGATGACCACCCTACTGCGGACACTATTTACGAAGAACTTCGTAAGAATTTTCCAAATATCAGTTTAGGGACAATATATCGTAATCTTGCTTTACTAGAGGGAATTGGTTCAATCAACAAAATCACTTCAAGTAATGGCGCTGATAGATACGACGCAGATACCGGATTGCACAATCATTTTACATGTAAGAAGTGCAATTGCGTTATCAATCTTGATATGGATAACATTGATCACATCAAAGATACCGCTTCTAAGCGCTTTGGTGGTTCGATAGATGGGTATGTTGCACAGTTTTATGGAATATGTGAGGACTGTGCTGAGTAACATAATATACAAATGTAAAAACTACTACCGCAAGTTTACTTGTGTGTAGTAGTTTTTTATATAATTAGGAAATTACGCCTAATGACGACGGGTTCGTGATACTCAGCTTGTTACTTTATTATTCTGTAACTGAGTCAAGCTTCCATATCTCATCGGCATACTCTGTGATTGTCCTATCCGAACTAAACTTTCCAGCCTTGGCAACGTTTAACATCGCCATCTTTGCCCATCTTGATTTATCACGATAAGCTTTTTCAACTTCTTCTTGCGCGTGTGCATAACCTTTGAAGTCTGCCAAAATGAAATATACATCTAATCTATCGTTAGCTTTGTCGTTAATTAATGAGTTATAGATATCTCTAAACATTTCTCTATCTTCTGAATATGTTCCATCAATTAGTGATGTTAATGTCTTGTGTATTTCTGCATCATTATTAAAATATGAAACTGGGTCATACCCGCCATTATTCTCATAATTGATTACTTCTTGCGCCGAAAGTCCGAAGATGAAAGCATTTTCTTCACCCACTTCTTCAACGATTTCGACATTCGCTCCGTCCATCGTACCAATCGTTGGCGCACCATTTAACATGAATTTCATATTACCCGTGCCCGAAGCCTCTTTGCTGGCTGTTGAAATTTGCTCTGACACATCTGCGGCCGCAAAAATCATTTCGGCATTGCTCACACGATAATTTTCAATAAATACGACTTTTAATTTGCCATTGATTGATGCATCATTATTCACTACGCTAGCTACCGAATTAATCAATTTAATCGTCAACTTCGCCCGGTAATATCCTGCGGCCGCCTTGGCCCCAAAGATAAATGTCCTTGGATAAAATTCCATGTTTGGATTTTCTTTTATTTTTTGATATAGATACATAACATGCAAAATATTTAGCAATTGACGTTTGTACTCATGCAATCGCTTAACTTGAACATCATAGATTGAATTTGGGTCAATTGCTACGCCCTCATGCGCTAAGACATATTCTGCTAAACGCACTTTGTTTTGATATTTGATGTCCATAAATTCAGCTTGTTTTGCTGGGTCATCCGCATAAAGTGCCACTTTTTCAATCTTTGACAAATCAGTAATCCATCCATCACCAATGTGCTCAGTTACCCATTTGGCAAGCGGTTGATTGCCGTGAAGCAAGAAACGTCTCTGGGTAATGCCATTGGTTTTGTTGTTGAATTTCTCTGGCATCATCTCGTAAAAGTCTTTTAATTCTTGCGTCTTTAAGATTTCCGTATGAAGTCTCGCCACCCCATTGACTGAATATCCCCCATAGATAGCTAGGTGTGCCATACATACTTGTCCATCATAAAGGATTGCCATTTTCTTAATCTTCTCGTCATTGCCTGGATATCTTGCTTTAATCTCTTCAATGAAGCGACGATTAATCTCTTCAACAATTTGATAAATGCGTGGCAATAAGTTTGAAAATAATTCAATCGGCCACTTTTCGAGTGCTTCCGACATGATTGTGTGGTTCGTGTATGCAACTGTCTTGGTTGTTATCGTCCATGCTTCGTCCCATTCAAGACCTTCTTGGTCCATTAATAATCTCATCAACTCGGCTACTGTTACTGTTGGGTGAGTATCATTCATTTGGAATGTTACTTTTTCATGGAGTTTGGTAATATCAGCATGTGTTTTTCTGTATTTTTTAATTGCCGCTTGAATACTTGCTGACACGAAAAAGTATTGTTGTTTTAGACGTAATTCTTTACCCGCATAGTGATTGTCGTTTGGATATAATACTTCAACAATATTACGTGCTAGATTTTCTTGCTCAACCGCTTTGCGATAATCGCCTCTATCAAATGAGTCCAATTGGAAATCGTTAACTGCTTCGGCATCCCAAATGCGAAGGGTGTTGACGATTTCGTTATTATATCCAACGATTGGCATGTCGTATGGAATTGCCAAAACGCTTTGGTAATCTTTGTGAATAAATTCATTCTTGCCAGTTGCTTCATTATATTCGGTGGTTGTATAGCCGCCAAATCTGACTTCTTTGGCATATTCGGCACGACGCAATTCAAAAGGATTGCCGTCTTTTAGCCAATTATCTGGCACTTCCACCTGATATCCGTCTTTGATTTCTTGCTTGAACATCCCATAGCGATAGCGAATACCACAGCCGTATGCACTATAGCCAAGTGTCGCTAGCGAGTCTAAGAAACACGCCGCCAAACGACCCAGCCCGCCATTACCTAAAGCTGCATCTGGCTCTTCGTCCTCGATTATGTTGATATCAAACCCTAATTCATCTAAGACTTCTTGCACTTCTTGGTAAGCCGTCAGATTAATTAAGTTGTTGCCCAATGCACGCCCCATCAGAAATTCCATCGACATATAGTAAACTGTCTTAGGGTCTTTTTTTTTGAATAATTCTTGTGTTTTTAGCCAGTTATCAATAATAACGTCTTTGACCGCATAAGATACTGCTTGGAAAACCTGCTGTTTGCTGGCTTCGTCAATGTTTTTGCGGTATAACGTTTTGATGTTATATTTTACGCTTTGCTTAAATTGTTCTTTGTTAAAATGTTCGTCAAACATCTGTTCCTCCTACTTTAACACGGCAAATGTTACTTTCTCGGAATTGATACTCCATTCTTTTTCAAAGCCTGTTGTCTCGCCATAGTTTACTGTCTCTGCTAAGACTTCATCTTTGATTTGCGCTTCATGGTCTTTGACAATCTTAGCAATGCTGTCATTGCCCTTCAAACTAAAGCTAATCTTATCCATAACTTCAAAGCCAGCTTCTTTTCTCATCGTCTGAATTTTGCTAACAATTTCACGAACAAAACCCTCTTCAATTAGCTCTGGGGTCAGGTTGGTATCAAGTACCACCATCAAGTTATTATCCGACTCTGATACATAGCCTGCTTGTTGGGCTGTCTCAATTAGCAAATCTTCTTCGGTTAGGACAACTTCATCGCCATTAAAATCAAACTTAATACTGCCCGTATTTTTTAACTGTGTCATCGCTTGATTGCCATCAACGTCGGCTAATGCTTGGCGAATTTGGTTTAGTAATTTGCCGTACTTTGGTCCAACTGTCTTAAGTTGTGGCTTAAATGCGTAAGTAATCAAATCCGCAATATCGTCTTGGAAAATAATTTCTTTGACATTTAGCTCTTCGGCAATAATCTCTCTATAAAAATCCGAAAGTTCAAACTCAGCTTTAACATACATGTTCCCAATTGGCTGACGATTTTTGATATTAGCGGTATTGCGACAGGCACGACCCATAACCACAACTTCTAATAGATGTGCCATATTATCTTCTAAATCCTTATCAATCCATGCTTCATTAGCCACTGGATAATCGCAAAGATGAACACTTTCTGGCGCATTGGTATCAACATTTTTGACAATATTTTGGTAAATCTCTTCGGTCATAAATGGAATTAGTGGTGCTGCCAATTCGCTCACTGTCACTAACGCTGTATAAAGCGTCATGTATGCGTTGATTTTATCTTGTGGCATCTCTTTTGCCCAGAAGCGTTCACGGCTACGGCGAACGTACCAGTTACTCATCTCATCAACGAATTCTTGTAATGCTCTGGCACTTTCTGGAATACGATAGTTCGCCAAGTTATCATCAACTGTCTTAATTAGCGTATTTAGTTTTGATAATAACCATCTATCCATAACTGGTAGTTTATCATATTCAAGCGTATATTTTGTTGGGTCAAATTTATCAATCTCCGCATATAATACAAAGAATGCGTAAGTATTCCACAATGTCCCCATGAATTTGCGCTGCCCTTCCACAACTGCTTGTCCGTGGAAACGATTTGGCAACCATGGCGCACTATTGACATAGAAGTACCAGCGAATAGCATCCGCTCCGTATGACTCTAAAGCGTCAAATGGGTCAACTGCATTACCTTTTGACTTACTCATCTTTTGACCATTTTCATCTTGTACGTGCCCAAGCACGATAACATTTTCATAAGGCGCTTTATTAAATAGTAGCGTTGAAATAGCCAACAGTGAATAAAACCAGCCTCTAGTTTGGTCAACTGCCTCGGAAATAAATTGCGCCGGGAATTGTGCTTCAAATAATTCTTTATTCTCAAATGGATAGTGATGTTGCGCAAATGGCATCGCCCCTGAATCGAACCAGCAGTCGATAACTTCTGGTACACGGTGCATCTCGCCACCACATTTTTCACATTTGAATGTTATTTCATCAATAAACGGGCGGTGTAGCTCAACGCCATCTTGGTAATTATCTGATAATGATTTTAATTCTTCACGACTACCAATCGAGTGCATATGTCCACAAGAACATTCCCATACATTAAGTGGTGTACCCCAATATCTATCACGGCTAATACCCCAATCTTGCACATTTTCGAGCCAATCGCCGAAACGTTTCTCACCAATACTTTTTGGTATCCAGTTAATTGTGTTGTTGTTACGGATTAGGTCGTCTTTAACTGCTGTCATCTTGATAAACCAAGACTCACGTGCATAGTAGATAAGCGGTGTGTCACAACGCCAGCAGTGTGGATAACTATGTTCAAAGTTTGGTGCGTCAAATAATAGACCTTTTTTCTCTAGGTCGATGAGAATTTCTTTGTCGGCTTTCTTGCAAAAAATCCCTGCCCATGGTGTCTCTTTTGTCATCTCACCTTTGCTGTCAACAAATTGTAAAAATGGCAAGTCATATTCTTTACCAATTCTATTATCATCTTCACCAAATGCTGGTGCGATATGCACGATACCGGTACCATCAGTTAGGGTTACGTAGTTATCGCAAACAACGAAGTGCCCTTTTTTCTCCACTTTTTGGAAATCAAATAGTGGTTCATATTCTTTGTGTTCGAGGTCTTGTCCTTTGTATGTTTCGAGAATTTGTGCTTCTTCACCGAGAACTTTTTCAACTAACGCCTCTGCCATGTAGTATGTATAATCGTCAGCACTTTTAACTTTAACGTAAGTTTCGTTAGGATTCACACAAAGACCAACATTAGATGGCAATGTCCATGGCGTTGTAGTCCAAGCCAAGATATATGCATCTTCGCCTTTGGCTTTGAAACGAACAATCGCCGAACGCTCTTTGACGTCTTTGTACCCTTGCGCTACCTCGTGGCTTGAAAGTGGCGTGCCACAACGAGGGCAATATGGTACAATTTTGTGCCCTTTATATAGAAGCCCTTTGTCCCAAATAGTTTTAAGTGCCCACCATTCTGACTCAATATAGTCATCATAATATGTAACATATGGATTATCAGTGTCCGCCCAAAAACCAACGGTGTCCGAGAAATCTTCCCACATTCCTTTGTACTGCCAAACGCTTTCTTTGCAGTGCTTAATAAATGGCTCTAGGCCATGTTCTTCAATTTGTTCTTTGCCATCAAGACCGAGAAGCTTTTCAACTTCTAACTCGACTGGCAATCCGTGTGTGTCCCAACCAGCTTTACGAGGAACCATCTGTCCTTTCATAGTATGATAGCGTGGAATCATATCTTTGATAACGCGCGTCAGTACGTGTCCAATATGTGGTTTGCCATTTGCTGTTGGTGGTCCATCATAAAAAGTGTATGTCTCTCCATCTTTGCGGATATCCATACTTTTCTCAAAGATTTTCTGGCCTTTCCAGAATTTCTCAATATTCTTCTCCCTTTCAACAAATTTCAAATCCGTTGGCACTTTGTTATACATTTTATTTCCTCCACTTCTATCCTATAAAGTAAAAAAAACCTCATCCGTAAAAGGACGAAGATTAATCTCGCAACCACCTAATACAACATACTTGTACTCTCATCTCGTACTTTTATATGCGTTCCATCTAACGGGGGATTCCGGCATCTCCTACTTAGTCTATCTGTTCAGATTTGCAGCTCGGGAGTGATCTTCATCTATACCTTCAAATATCGAACTTACACTATCTTCGACTCGCTGAAATCATCAGATATAACTACTGTCTCCGTCTTTGCTTTTTATTTTCTATTTTTTCAGTATACTTATTATACACATGCTTTGTCAATAGAAATGTCTCTTTTTACATATGTTTTACGCATTTTTAAAAGCAAATAGTTGCCACTTTTCTCACACTCCTTTATACTATAGTTATGTGATATTTATCATAATAATTTTTAAGAGGAGTCTTTTATGGTTTTTATTAAAAAACTTTATCGTTCAATTGCTCTATTTTGCTTGGCTATAATGCTATCTAGCACATCATTGGTTTGGGCTTCAGAGCCTGAGTCTGTCGAAATAGAAGAGCCAGAGCACCCAGCAGCTTATAGTGAACCAATTCAAACCGACGAAATCAAAGACTGGCCGGCGGGACCAGCCGTTTATGCTGAATCAGCATTGGTGATGGACTTTGAAACTGGCGCCATTTTGTACGGTAAAAATATCGATGCGCAAAAATACCCGGCTAGCATCACTAAGATAATGACCGCTTTGGTAGCTATTGAGAATTCACGACCTAACGAGCGAGTTACATTCTCCGACCACGCTATCTGGGGCATCTTACGCAATAGCTCGCATATTGGTATTCGTATCGGTGAGGTTCTTTCTATGGAAGAATGTCTCTACGGGATGATGCTTGCTTCCGCCAATGAAGTCTGCATTGCTGTGGCTGAGCACGTTGCTGGCGATGTTGATAGCTTTGTCGAAATGATGAATAAAAAAGCTGCTGAACTTGGCTGTACCGATACTAATTTTACTAATCCCCATGGCTTACCCGATGAGAACCACTACACCACCGCATCTGATATGGCGCTTATCTCTAGAGCTGCTTTTAGGAATGAATTTTTCCGTGAAATCACCTCTACAAGAGCTTATAAAATAGGTTGGACCAACTTAACTGGTGAGGACCGTTGGCTGGGCAACCATCACAAAATGCTTTGGGATAATTCAAGTCATTATTACGAAAGTTGCGTCGGTGGCAAAACTGGTTTCACCGATGTCGCTTTAAATACTTTAGTAACTTACGCTACTGTCGATGACCGCACTCTTATCTGCGTATCTTTGCGCACAAATGGCGCACGAATATATTATGACACTGCACAAATGCTTGATTATGGTTTTCAAAATTTTCAAAATGTCACCGCTTCAAATACTAAAAAACTCGATTATGGCAGTTATTTAATGCCTTATCCCGCCATTTTAATGAGGTGCTATTCAACACAAACGCACAACGATTTACTACGTGCTGACCGTGTCTGTATTCCTGGTGAAGCTAATGCTGACGAAGTAACTTCCCAAGATGTTTTCGACAATGCCCATTCTTTGATTAGACGCAACTTTATTTATAATGACTATACCGTTGGTAATAGTGTCATTCATCAACCAGAGGGAGTCAAAGATGTACTTTCTCTGTCTACGAAATTTATCAATGCGCAAATATTGCCGACATCAACACCTGCTCCAACGCCGACACCTGCTTCTGTGGTCGGTCATTTCGAAGAATTGCCTTCGTGGAAATATCCACTTTTAGCAGTGTTAGGATTGTTCATAGTCTTAGTAATTGTAAAGATTGCCTTTGCTATTAGACGTTTGAAAATAAAAAAGAGCAAGAATAAATAGTAGCTGTGCAAATACTAAGTAAGTAAAGAAGCAAATAAAAATACCTACCCTGTTTTGACCAACTGGTAGGTATTCATATCTAACCATGAGAGCATCCACCTTGTGTGGCGGTTGTTCCTTTTTGTATCTTGATTTTATCATATTTCTTCCAATCTTGCAAAAGACAAAACTCCTACTATTAGTGTATAATTCCAGTCTTTAATAATTGCGAACGAAATGGCACAACTGCCAAAATACAAAATACAATTTTAACTATATCTAACGGAATAAACGGAATTACCGCCAGTGACAACGACGCCATAAAAGTATTTTGCGTCATAAAACTCAACCAAATTGTTCCCCCTAGGTAAAGAATAGTGTGCGCAACGACCATCGCTAGTCCCGCCTTTGACATCGTTGCAATATTGCTTTGCATTGTTTCGGCTTGGCGTGCTTTTTTGCTATTGAGTGCCATCGCTATAAGCCATGCACATAATGGGTATACTACTAGATATCCACCAGTCGGTCCAACTAGAGCTGCCAATCCGCCTCTAAAACCACCGAACACTGGAATTCCCACAGCTCCCAATAGCAAATAGCAAATCTGTGAATAAACTGCCTGCTTCGGCGTCAATAAAATCCCTGACATATATACTGCAACTAAACCAAATGATATCGGCACTGCTGTAAATGGTAGTGGTATTGCTATCTGTGCCAATACTGCTGTTATTGCGGCAAAAATCGGGATAATTGCTAAATCTCTTGCTGTAAATACTGCTCTTTTTGTGTTTTCCATTTTAAGTATTCTCCTTTTTAGTTTCCTTTTCTAGTTGATTAGTATCTAATTTTGCTTTATTAATTTGATTTCCCCAGTTATCAATTGCCTCATATCACCATTATCATTTTCGACCACCAACTCTCCGTTCTGCCCAACGCCACGAACTGTTGCTAGCTCTTCATCTTCGCCGTTAATCACCAAAATTTGTTGCTCCTTGATAAATAATTTACTGTCGTAATAATCAATAATTTCTTGTTGCTTGTCTCTTTTGATATAAGCCAAATAAACTTCTTCAAACTGGTTTAGTACCTCCGCCGTCAAATAATTGCGCACTCCCTCTTTCCCCGTTTCTTTTTTAATCGAGGTGGCTATGTCTTGCAATTCGTCTGGTACATCGCCAGTATTAATTCCAATTCCAATAATTACCGAGTCTAGTTCTTGTAATTCGGCTGATAATGTCGCTTCTGTTAAAATTCCACAAATTTTTTTGCCATTACAAAAGACATCATTGACCCACTTGATATCAGTGTCAACCTGACAAGCACTTTCAATCGCCTTTGATACCGCAACTGCCGTACAGATGGTTAGCATACGAATATCTTTTTGTCGTCCATCAAATTTCAACAAAATACTCAGGTATATGCCTTCGCCTTTGCCCGATAAAAAAGTTCTACTGCGACGACCTCGGCCTTGCTCTTGCTCATCGGCAATCACCACAAATCCGTCACTAGTCTTAGTTGCGTCCAATTCCTTTAGGTATTGGTTAGTTGAGCCAACTGTCGGCAAAACTTTCATCTGTTTGCCAACAAATGAACTCGTAAGATTTGAACGAATTGCCCATTCGGATAAACTATCATCAGTAATCAATAATTTATATCCAACATTTTTAACTGACTCTATTTGATTACCCTCTTTTTGCAAAGCATTAATCGCCTTCCAGATTGCTGTTCGGCTGACTTTTAGCGAATTTGCCATCTGCCCACCCGTAACAACTATTCCTTTTTTTCGCTCTAAAATATTTAAAACTTCATCTTTTAACAAGTCTTTTCCCCTTGTGTTGAGATTGCAGGTTCACCCACAATGACCCAATAATCGTATACATTTTCTATGTACATCTTCGTTTCTCTGTTCCTTATGATACATAGGCAAAATAAAAGTGTCAACCGATATCAGTGATTAGGTTGACACTTTTTGTTCTTGATTTTATTTTTAGATTGCTTTAAAGTGCTTTTTCTATAGTATTTTTCTCTTCTTACGTCGCTTAGCCTTGAGCAAATCACGCTTTTCGCGAATTAGATTTGCTTCTTCTTCATCCGTTACTTTTAACGTCTTAACCGCGTAGAAGTTATCTTCTTCTGTCCTTTTCATACGAATTTTCCCCTTAATATGTCCATGTTTAGGGCAATACCAAACACTATGATAATTTTTCGGACTACTAGAAAACCAACGGATTTTTTTGCGCAAAGCTTTTCCACAGAGAAAACATCTGCCGCCAATAACATCTTTATCTTTCATCGCTTCTTCTTTGCCAGTGAATTCTTGCGAAATATATTTTGAATAATGTTCAAAAACAGCTTCTATCTCATCTTTCTTAGTTTTCGGATTTTGATATACATCAATGGAGTAATTTTTATAAATAGTATCATCACCGATGGCTTCCAGCACCTCCGCCGTATAATATGCATCAGCAAGTGCTCGATGAAAATCACGCTCCTTTTCTAATTGTAAATAATCGATAGCGTACTCCAATGCTCTTCGGCTTTTGCCATCTTCAAATTGAATGCTAAATAGCTTTTGAATATCAAAAAATGGTATCGGTCCTTTTAGCAAATCCATCAAGCCATAATATTTCATATTTCTTTGTAATTCCATCAAATCCATTGCACCCCAGGTTGCAAAAGTGGCATTATTGCCACACCAAAGCAAAAAGTCTTTGATGGCACGATAAAAAAACTCACCCTTTTCTAAGGTTGCGATATCCATACCGATAATTTCCTTGGTGCGAAAATGCAATTTTTTGTAAACCATTGGGCGAATAGTACACTGGAATTTATCAATTATTTGCTTTTCTTTGTTTAGTTTTATAGCACCAATTTCTATTATTTCAAAAGGGATTTTTTTATTTTCCCGACCTTTTCCAAAAGGGCATTGGTTCCATTCCAAATCAAAGACGATATAGTTGTCCATTTCTCGTAGCTTTTTTTCTAGCATCAATTTCTCCTAATTAAAAAATACATCAATAATTACCACTTCGTTATCCGTAAAAACTCGCATCGCTGGTCCATAAACCCCCACGCCGGAAGTTACGATGCTTGTCAAATCATCAATCTCCATCAGCCCATATCCGTTTTTCCATGTGAGGTGATTGGTTAAATTCATCGGAAACATCTGTCCCGCATGAGTGTGACCGCTTAAGTCCAAATCGACACCCGCCTCTGCTATTTCCTCAAATTCTCGCGGTTGATGGTCAATCAAAATAATCGGTTTGCTTTTGTCCATATCTTCGGTTAACTCACTAATGCTCTTGCGGTGATTCGTTCCGTCACCGGCCTTTTGGTAATCCAACCTGCCAACAAGATAAAACTCATCATTGACTAATATCGAACTATCCTCTAATAAATTAAATCCTGCTGATGACAAAAACTCTCCCATTCTGGGGTCTCGAATAGCACCTCCCTTTTCACCTACTGAAAATCCCGAAAATAATGGCTCTTCCACATCATGGTTGCCCCAAGAACTATAGACTCCCAAGGTGCTGTTGATACTCGCAAAGGCTTCTCGTATCCCATCTTCATCATCTAAAGCATCAAAATTATTATCAAAAATATCACCCGCAAAACAAACCAAATCTGGATTAGACTGATTGATTAGACTAACCATTTTCTCCATATGTTCATACCCGATGGAATATCCCAAATGTTGGTCCGCTACCAAGGCAATTCTTAGGCTTTCGCGACCCTCGACTTCTTTATCGATTGTCACCTCATACCTCGTTATCTTGATTTCGCGCGCATGCATAAGTCCATAAATACTAGTTGCGACAATTAGTATAATCACAACCAATCCACCTCTAAATACAAACTGGTTCTTCGCTATAAATCCTTTTGGGTTCTTTTTAATCAATCTCAATATCAACCACACCAAATCTGCCAGTGCGACATAAAGAATGATATAAAAAAGCACGCCAAACCATTGGTTAGATAATTTCAAAAGTCGATAGTGTGTCCCTTGCTCTTGCATATGAAAAGCAACTATTATCACACTTGCCAGCGAACTCATAACGATAGCATATGGTATTTTAAAACGCTTTAACGAAAACACTTCATGGCAAGTTCCAAGCCATTTTAGCGTTCGCCAAATTATAAACATATTTAGTAAAATATATAGTGCAAAGTATAGGTATCTCAACGTTTCAAATCCCCTCAATCACTTCAATATGAAGTTCAATTTATTAAATTCACACTGTGCCTATATCTTGCTTGCACTAAGTGTTCTAGGTTTCCTTTTTCTTTTTAATATATTCTTCGCTTTTATAAATGCAAACCGCTATCGCCGTACTTATTAGTCCGCCCACCAGTACATCGGTTGGATAGTGCACCCCTACATATAGTCGCGAAAATGCAATAAGAAATGCCAAAACTAAAGCTGGCACCCCAAACTTTCTCGGCAGGCAAATAAAGAAAATGACTCCGGCCGCAAATGACACCCCCGCATGTCCTGATGGAAAGGAATAATCATGTTGCGCTTCAATTAAACGCGTCAGTCCCTCAACTACTTCGTATGGTCTAGTTCTTGCAATTAAGTTTTTCAGTATTAAATTGTTAATTACTACCGATGCGACCAATGCCAATGCTGACATAATTCCGACTCTACGATATTTTGCAAGAAAGAGTAGTATAATTGTCATTGCAATCCAAAACCACCCCACATCGCCCAGCCTAGTGATGAATGTAAGTATTGGAGTCAACACGTCATTTCTTAAATTGTCTTGAATCCATAATAGTGCTTGTCCATCCATGTGAATGAGATTTTCCATAAATCCCTCCTGCTAGACTATAGTATATCATAAGAAAACCAACACTGTATACCTGATAGGATTTATTATGTCCTAATAATAGCACAAAAAGAGCAGCTATTATAAGTTAAACTAAACTTACAATAGCTGTTTTCAATCACAAACAAGAACTATTTTTATACCACATAAAACAAAATTCCGAAGAAATGAAGGACACTACCCGCAAGGATAAATAAATGAAATACTGAATGAATATATACATGCTTCTTCCCAAGCAAATATAGTACTGCACCAATAGTATAAGCCAACCCGCCCGCAATAAAGAAGATTAGTCCGCCTATTCCTAAGCCTGTAACTAAGGCATCCTTTGCAAATAATACACTCCATCCCATGCCTAGGTATAACACTATTTCTAGTATCTTAGTTTTTTCTACACTAATCGCTGTTAGCGTTGTTCCAAGGAATGCAATGCCCCAAATTATTCCGAAAAGAGTCCAGCCAAGAGCTGTGCTATATTCTCTAATGGTACATAATGCAACAGGTGTATATGTTCCCGCTACTAAAAAATATATTGCGCAGTGGTCTAGTACACGAAAAACTTTTTTAGCATTTATCCTTGGGCTAAGGCCATGGTAAATACTCGACATACAATAAAGGATAATCATCGTAGCCCCAAATATTGAACCCCCAACGATGCCATAAACATTGTTATTTATCGCCGCCCTAACAATGCACAAAACCGTTGCCGTTATTCCCAACGCAACCCCGACAATATGCGATGACATGTTGAATATTTCTTCACCTTTAGTATATGAAGGGATTGTTATTTTATCTAAACGTGATATTTTTTCTTTCATTTTCTCTCCTATTGAAAATAAATAATCTGCTTGCAGACTCTTCGCGCCGAACGTTTTTGCTTTATAGAGCACTTTCCTATCAAAAAATAAAGAGTATGCTTGCAGACTCGTCGCGCCGAGCGTTCTTCCTATTAAGCGAGTGCGCATCCCGCGGAGCGTATTTGCTTTATAGAGCACTTTTCTATCTAAAAATAAAGAGTATGCTTGCAGACTCTTCGCGCCGAGCGTTCTTCCTATTAAGCGAGTGCGCATCCCGCGGAGCGTATTTGCTTTATAGAGCACTTTTCTATAAAGCAAATACTTGCCATCGGTCATCTTCTCTATATTATACCCTATTATTCACAATAATTGTCTTATTTTAGAAAACTTTTATCAATCAAAAAATCCTTCTATTCTATTTCCTTTATCGAACATGTAATTGTAATGTAAGATTTGGTATTTCTTGAGCGTCTCATAGTATGGGGAGGTCTCGTCTTTGTTATCGTAATATTTTCCATCTGCGCCGAAATGCCCGATAACATTCACTACCGGAATTTCTTTTGATATGTCTGTCAAAAATCTTCGCCAGCCCGTTTTGTTCATTTTACTACTTTCCAACACCAATGAGGCCAAATAATTTGTGCTTGTTTTGATATTTTCTTGTTCTTCGATATCATAATTCGCCCATATTATAAATGGCGTTTTGTATTTTTCCATTAGCTCTTCATCGGTCAAGCTGTTATTGTTTTTGCCAAAAAGCGCCTTATAAAAAGCATTTGGCAGTTTTGGCTGGTGGTCGCCGAAGAAAACGACTACCGTAGGTTCTTCTTGCCCTTCAAAGTAGGTGATTAATCTTTCTAGTTGCGTATCTGATATATTAATTAAGTTCAAATATCTTTCTACATCTGGGTTTTTGAATTTCTCATCTAAAATTTCAATGTCTTTTTGTAAATTGTCAAAATCTTTAGCGTAAGCAGTATGATTTTGCATTGTCACGTTAAATGTGTAAAATGGCTCATCGCTCGTCTTTTTAGCTGCTTCATATTCCTCAATGATGCGGTCATACATGGCCTCGTCAGAGACATATTGACGAACTTTTTTTGCTCCCTCAAAATCATCCACTGAGAAAAATTCGTCAAAACCAAGTAGCGGATATACTCTATTGCGATTATATCCCGTCGGCGCAAATGGATGCACTGCAATATTTCCTTGGTATCCCTTACTTTTAAGTTCCCATGTAAATGACGGCAATATGTCCTTAATATATAATTGATATGGCGTTGCCGATGGTGGAGTAAATGCTTGTGTTCCACCTGTTAAAAATTCAAACTCAGTATTAGCGGTTCTCCCGCCGTAACTAGATACGTACATGTCACCACGGACAACATTTTCTTTTAGACTTCTAAAATATGGTATTACTTCTTTGTTCGTTGCGAAATCATTAATCTCCTGTAAATCCGCAAATGCTTCATTCATAATTACTATTACGTTTGGTTTTATTGCTCCCGTTATTGTCTCTTCGGCGTATTGTTTTGCTATCTCTTCGCTTGCTTTAACCGAATATCCCTCTGGTCTTTCAACGATTAACAATTGAACGCTACGAAAAACTGTCAGTATCGCACCACTAGCGGTGTAGCTTCTCTCTGGTCGGAAAGTATTCAATGCTACACTGAGCCGCTCCGTAAATAGTGGTGTGTAAAACAACGTATGAATTGTTATCGCCATAATTATCGCATAGGATACTGTCGCTCCCGCACGAACTTTCCATTTGAGTGGCGCTTCTTTTTTCAGACTGGTAATTAGCACACACCAAAATACTGTAGCCAAAACCAAGAAATAAATTTGATAGGTTACTTCGTATTGATAGTTGTCCATAACACTAACTGCTGCACCTGCCGTCGATAAATCCGAGGCCAAAAATGGTATTCCACGGAATAGGTAAACATAATGACAAAGTAGACCAAATAAGGCCACTATCACAGACATCACTATTGCCGTTATTTTTAGTCTATTTGTTATGACATATATTCCGGTCATAATCAGAAACAAAATTATAAGCGTCATAACGCTCTTTTTAGCTCCTAATTCTTTGAATACGCTAAATAGCACTCTACTTTGTCCGATATTAGTGTATTCAAGTACCAAAAAATTGACAATTGGCGTTAATGCAACCGCAACTGGTAAGAGCCACTTTTCTATCTTCGTCGGTAATTTTATTTTCCATAAACTTATCGCCGTTCCCGCTAAAAATATTGCGGTTATGATTACAATTCTCTTTCTAAAAAAATCGGTGACTAATTCCCCACTTTCGTCGGACATTTGCATGTAAAACTGCGTGTTACACCAGAAAAATGCAAAAATAACGATTAATATCCCCACTTTTATACATTTTGCTATTAAGTTTGTTTTATCTGCCTCTATCTGAATTTTGCCTATGAACATTGCTAATAAACTCCTCTTTCTTTCAATGAGTTATATTGTACCATGTTTCCTCTTTTTTGTCTCTAATGCCCCCAATAATACCAAATGCCCCTTGCCGATTGCTCAGTTTTTATAGTACACTATTAGAAAAGATATTTTGAATAATATTTATTTATACAAAAAATCATACTAGGAGGATTTTAAGAATGAAAAAAGTAATAGTTGAAACACCGTTTCGTCCAGTGTATCCATCACCAGCTGGACTAATTGTCTCTGTCGACGAAAATGGAAAAAGCAATATCATGACGGCTGGAGAGATTTTTAATATTGGACTCACGAAACCATGTATTATTGGTATTGCTATTCGAAAAGCGACTTATACCCATAGCCTCATTTCAAAAACGATGGAGTTTACCGTGAATTTCCCAACTGTTGCAATCTTGGAAAAAACCGACTTAATTGGAACTATTAGTGGACGTGATGGCTTGGATAAGTTCAAAGAATACGAGCTTACCCCTTTAGCTTCCAAGGAAGTTATTTCCCCTATTATCGAGGAATGCCCTGTTAATTTAGAATGTAAAGCACTTAGTATAACCGAAGTGGGCGACCACGATCTTATCTTAGGGAAAGTAGTTGCCATGCATGTTGATGAAGATAAACTTGAGAATGGACACAATGTTCAAATTGAAAAGGTCGATGCTTTCTCATTTGCTGAAAAGGGTTATTATCGCTTCGGTGAAAAGGTAGGTTATATTGGTTATTCAAGAAAATAAGAAGCCTGTGGCTTGCACCAACGAGCTTCTTATCTAATTTTTAGTGAAATTCAACTTCGCGCTTTTTATATAGCAAAATTCCAGTTATTAATAGGAGTATCGCTATTAATGTCATGCAAATAAATGGCAATGGGCTAAATTCATCAATCGGGTAATTCGGCAATACACCAAATGCTGATGCCTTGTTAAAGACTTCTGGTATATTCATCATTCTGCCGATATATACCACAAAGAATGAGATACCCCAATAGACCCATATTAGCGATGTTAATTTTGGTAATGCACCGATTAATAATACACTAATACCTGCGAGTAGCCAGATGCCCGGAAGTTTCACAAATCCTGCTAATATTACTTCGGTAAAGGAAAATGGTGTTTCCATAACTGCGGTCGTCACTAACCACATACTAACGGACAATGCCAGTTGCAATATCACCGATAAAGTTAGCGCCAATATAATATAGGGCAAAAACTGTTCTGTTTTTGACACGGCTCGAGCGTAAACTGCTTCGAGTCGGTTTTTCTTTTCTTCCAAACGTAATTTCAAAATACAATTTATCACTGGAATGGCAGCCACAAGCGACATTAGCAAGGTGATATATGTCATAAAACTTAAAGTCATGCTAACCCCATCTTCGGTGGCTAAAATCATTTGGAATAGTTCACTTTGACTAATAAATGCTTCGAAATCTCCAAAAACCGAACCATAAGATAATCCTAGTATAAACATGATGATAATCCAAGTAATTGCCATTTTCCTCGTCAAGCGAAAAGCCAAACCAAATGGTGACGATAAGTGTGCTTGGGCATGAGCATGACCTTTTCTTTGCGGAAGTAGCCCGACTCCTAAATCTCGCTTACTGCTAAGATGCATAGCGAAAAATGCAACTACAAGTGTTCCTAATAAAATTATAAAAACTGGCCAAGTATAATTTTTCACAAATGGTTCCGCTTTAAAAACAATACTAAGTGGCGAAAAATAGACCAAGAAGCTATCCGAAACATTTCCCATGGCGGCGATTATGTAAAATACCCCCAGCGTTAGAAAACAACCACCAGTCATGCCCCGCGAAGTAGCACAAAGTTGTGAAAATAACATCGCTACTGCTGAAAAAAACATTCCAACTATAAAAAATACTGCCCCGATAAGAAAACAACCATTTGCGGTCATGCTTTCTACTTTAAGGCTCGTAAGACCTATTGCACTAGAAAGTCCGATAATTAAATTAGCAAAAAATGCTACTAGCCATACGGAAGATAGTGAAGCTACTCGCCCAACTGGTAAGGAACGCATAACCTCAAGTTTCCCATCTTCTTCATCTTTTCTGGTGTGCCGTGCGACAAGGAAAATATTCATCGCCCCAATCAGTATCAATATCCATACTATCATTAGCTGTGTATACATTACACCGTATGTGTAAGGTTCTGCATATACCGGTCCGCATAGTGCAACCATCGCAGGGTTTCGCATAGTCTCGGCATATAAGATAAGTTCTTTTGGCGTACTGGCAATCTGTGTAGACAATGCCCCACAAATGATGGCAAATCCGACAATCCCAACAATCCAAAGTGGTAAAAAAAGGCGGTCACGCCTTAACGCAAAACTAAATAATGTGCTTGTATTTGCAAATCGTTTCATCATTAAGCCCCCCTTTATTCACCGTAATGTCCTAAGAATAGCTCTTCGAGTGTTGGCGGAGCAACAGTGATATGAGTTATGTCCGCCTCGGCAAGTAATTTCATCACATCGCCGGTCACGCCATTATCAGTGCGAAAAGATGTCACCCCCGCTTCTTTATTTAACTCGTATATTCCTTGCATCTTGTCCAAGCCAGTAATAATCCTTTTAGTTTCAACAGTAATATGCGTTCGTGAAAGATGTTGCATTTCGCGAAGTGTTCCCGTATCAACAATTTTTCCATTGCGAATAATAGAAAGTCGGTCACAAAGCTTTTCAACCTCTGAAAGAATGTGGCTAGATAGCAGTACCGTTTTCCCTTGTGCTTTGACTTCTTCAACACAATCGTGGAAAACCAATTCCATTAATGGGTCAAGCCCACTTGTTGGCTCGTCAAATATATAAAGGTCTGCATCCGACGCAAATGCCGCCACTAACGCAACTTTTTGGCGATTTCCTTTTGAGTATGTTCCCGCTTTTTTTGTTGGGTCTAAGTCAAATTTTTCAATTAGTTCTTTTTTGTATTTTGTGTCGCGTCCTTTCCTTAGGCGAACAAATAAATCAATAATTTCGCCGCCGGTCAGATTTTCCCACAAATTCACATCACCTGGCACATAAGCAAGGCGTTTGTGAATATTCACAGCATCATTCCAAGCATCTTGCCCAAATATCCAAGCGACGCCAGAGTCCGCTTTCAATACCCCTAGCAAGGTGCGAATTGTTGTGCTTTTTCCTGCGCCATTGGGTCCGATAAAACCATAAACTTCGCCAGCACCTATTTCCAAACTAACTCCGTCTAGCGCCTTTACTTTACCGAAAGTTTTCACTAGATTTTCTGCTTTAATAATTGCATTTTGCATAACATTCCCTCCTTCATATTATATAGCCATAGCTTTTTGCCCCTAACCTATTTATATAATCCGCCTCGTAGTGCATCCAAATATTTATCTAAGTCCTGTGCAATTAAATCCCAACTTGCAACCTGCGTATCCAGCATGTTACCTGATAATAATTTATCCGTGTACTTTTCACATATCCAAGCAATCATCTCAATAGCAATGTTTTTCTCCACCCCATCTTTTAGTAAGTCATCATCTAGCAAAGCAACTAGAACATTAATATAATTCCCCTGTATGTCTACCATATTTTCAAGTTCTTGTTTCAAACTTTCTGGTAGATTTGTTTTCCATGCCGAAAGCATAAAATTTGTCTCTGTCGGATAGTGTAGACATACGCTAATTTTGACCTGAATAATCGATTTGATAAGCGCAAATACATCCGCATCTTTATCTGGCAGTTCTGGAAGCGACTCGCTTGCTATCTTCCTAGTTGCCTCTCGCATCAAAAATCTGTATAAACCCTCTTTGCAACCAAAATAGTGGAAGAGTAGCCCTTTACTAATACCTGCTTTTTGGATAATGACATTGGTAGACGCTTCAGCATAACCTTTTTCGAGAAATTCATTATAAGCTGCGACTAATACTCGCGTTTTCTTTTCCTCATCAAGCTTTAAAAAATGTATGTATTCTTGAGACTCGGCACCAAGATTTTTTAGCCATGTATCTTTGCTGTTGTTTTTAGCGTTTGTATTGTTTTCACTTTTAGCCATTAATTTCACTCCTTTCGACTTATTGACCGGTCAGTCAATATCATTGTAACACTAATTGACTAGTCGGTCAATGGTCGCTTGTAATTACGTGCCGAAGATGCCACTGCTCAGAAAAAGGAAATTATTCAAGCTGTGGTGTTATTATCTTGACAGATGACAAAATACTATCAAAATCAAATAATAATAGATACCCTATAATAGGTATCCATTATTATTTGAAAATTATTTTCCGTATCGTTTCCACCGACAAGCAATATTCATCTGCAAGGTGTTCTATTGACCTCTTCTGCAAATATTTTTGCCGGATTTCTTCATTACGTTCCTGAAAATATTCTCGTGCACCGGTATTTTCACCCCATTTTTTTCGTACATTGTCTTTCGGGATATACAAGGTTTCACCCGCCGCATATTTCTGCACTTTTCGCAGCAGCTTTTCCGGAAGGACATCGGAGGCTTTTCTATATTTCATGTCGCTACCTCCTCTTGCTTTAATTGGTTTTTAAGAAATCCTCAACTGTATCGTACTCATCAATCACGACTCCATTGTCTGCAATAGCTTGGCGAAACTTCATTTCAACTGCTTCGGCTCGTTTACGAAATCCAACAAGGTCGTCAGGCTTGAATGAACTAAAAATATCCGTATCAGTAATCCCAAACTGTGAACCCCATTCGTCAACCTCTTCTTGCAACATGCAACACCACATGTATGCGTTGATATGGTCATTCACATCGCACCAGTGATAAACCCTGCGCCATGTGTAACACAACTCCTGATACCAATCGGCAAGTTCTGAGAAATCAGGAGCAGTGGTAACTGAAGGAGTTTTTGTTTGCTCATCAATAAATAGTTTTGTATTTTTAATAATTTCACTACAAAGCCATTTTTGCACATCTGGAGATGCTTCATTAATGATATCCTCGTATAGCTTTATGAAATCCACAGGAATTTTCTCCATTTCGGAAAGTTTACTTAACTGATTGGTCTGCCCTTGCATAAGGTAACATCCATTGATGTATGCTACAGTAATCGAAAGCAAATCACAAATACACCCTGCGTTCTTACGTACTTTGCATAAGTCATCCTCAAAAAGAGTATCTTGATAAATTTCCTTCACTGTATTAAACCATATTTTTGCCCTATCAAGCATGTGTACCGGATTTTTAAGATTGGCTTGCAGACGAGCTTGCAAGCTCTCAAAGCGTTGGCGGTCCTCATCACTTCTCGCCCATAAAATCTCTGCGTCGCCAAGGCAGGTCGTATTGTAATCCTTAGCATCTGCCATACGCTCAATTCGCTCCCATGACATTGGAAACAAATCATAGCCGATACCATCAATGATAACGGTTCTCGCCAATCCGTTGGCGCGGTTCGTTGCTGGTATATAGATGCTAAAAGTCTTTGCTATCGCATCTTTTTCAAGTTTCAAGGTTCTATGCTCTAATAGCAAGCAAATGTCTTCATGGAAATTGGTTTCAACTTGTTTAATTGCCCAGTCCGCTAGGCGAGTGTCTTCATTATTTTTCATTAGCAAAGCACCTCTTTCTTATCTTTGGGTTAAATGTTTACATCCGTAGGATAGCAATAATTCTAATTGTTAACAATGTCCTCTTTGATTAGAACTGTTCTCTACCGAAAATACCCTTCTTATTTCGCTCAAAATCCTATTCGCCTCGTGGGGTGACACTTTTCTTATGAAAACCAGAACATCTCTAGGTAGCTGTTATGTTAAACGGATACCCCCTGATGAGGTATCCGTTCTTGTTATTTCAAAACTACCTTTCGTATTGTTTCAACAAAAAGACATTATCCGTCCGCGAGATGCTCTATTAATCTCTTCTGCAAGCATTTCCGCGACAACTTTTCAAGAAGGTCATCAGTTGGATTTGCCTAATCTAATAACATTCCATGTAGCTTTATTTAATATACTTGTCATCTCACTACTATCAATACTACTTCTTGAAACTACCGCTGGTTTAACTCTTTCCATTTGTGCTGCATTGGTAGCTTTTAAATCGTCATGTTCTAGTACAATATGCTCCAATACTTGATAGCCTTCCATTCCTCTTACATCGGTAACAAGTTGAACATCTTCTTCTAGGTTACGGTTTACTGCGAAAATCGTTAGCTCTTCTTTTTCTTCATTCCATACAGTAACACTTTCGATATCGGTAATCTCATCATGTTTTGCTGTCGCGTGCTTAGTTGAATTCATAATTGGTTGTAGCACAACACCACGTCCGAATGCTGACGCATGCATAAATGGATAGAAAATGGTTTGTTTCCATCCCATACCGCCTTTAGCCTCGGTCATAATCGGCGCAATGACATTTACTAATTGTGCCATACATGCCATCTTCACTCTATCAGCATGTTTTAATAGAGTAATTAGCATCAACCCAACTAATAACGCATCTTCAAATGTATAGATATCTTCAAGCAAACTTGGTGCTATCTGCCATGGACGATTTTCCATCTCAGCGTTGTCTTGCTCATTTGAATGGAACCATACATTCCACTCGTCAAAACTTAGATTGATATTTTTTTTGCCACGTTTTTTTGCTTTTACATAATCACAGGTCGCTATAACTGTTCTGATAAATTCATCCATCTCATCAGATTGAGCAAGGAAATCATTGGAATCATTATCACGGTTCCCGTAATATTGATGAAGTGATACATAGTCTACATAGTCATATGTATGCTCCAATGTCGTTGACTCCCATTTAGGAAATGTTGGCATTCCAAGGCTAGAACTTCCGCATGATACCAATTCAATACTGGAATCCATTAGCTTCATTGCTTTTGCCGTTTCATATGCAAGTCGCCCGTATTCTTCTTTGGTTTTAGAACCAAGTTGCCACTCACCATCCATCTCATTGCCAAGACACCATACCTTGATGTTATGAGGGTCTTTCACGCCATGCTTGATACGCATATCGCTATACTTTGTGCCACTTGGATGATTACAGTATTCTAATAGATTACAAGCATCAGCAACTCCTCTAGTTCCAAGATTTACAGCCATCATCATTTCTGAATTAACCTTGTCTACCCATTTAGCAAATTCATTAACTCCAACATTGTTGTTTTCAAGCGTTCTCCACGCAAGGTCCAATCTTGCAGGGCGTTCACCTACCGGTCCTACACTATCTTCCCAAAAGAAGTTTGAAACAAAATTTCCACCAGGGTAACGAATAATCGGCACCCCTAATTCATTCACCATCTCAATTACATCTTTTCTGAAACCATCTTCATCAGATAATTCATGGTCTGGCTGATATAAACCATCATAAACAGCACGACCTAGATGCTCAATGAAAGAGCCATAAATCCGCTTGTCAACATCTGCCACCTTAAATTCTTTGTCAATAATCATTTTTGCATGTCTTGCCATCTTTCTATTACCTCCTTTTAAATTATAAAATATTTTTTAATACTTCTGGTTTTCTATTTCGCCAAAATGAAGAACTAAACCTCTAATTATGTGGTTTTAGGTACAAACTCACCAAATACTAATATCTGCTATCCTTTTCTTTAGTTTTTTCTGCCACTGTTATTTAATTGGCATTACCTTAAGGTGTATCTTACTCTGCAACTCCATCGATTGTCAATCCCCGTACGCAATATAGCCATACGCAAAACTATAGCCAATTAACAACAAATTGTCGCCAACTGGCTTTTTAACATTCCTTCACTGTGCATAAAACCTTAGTGTATCATTCGTAAATAGCGTTAATACTCCTCACTAAGTAAAAAATCAGCTACATGCATCGTCTTAATCCCCTCATAGTTTCCGCTAGCAAAGGTATCTGTGCGTAGAACATATTTAGGATAGCTATCTTGAATGTCACATAGCCTTCCGTATTCTCGCTTCTTTGTTTCACTAGATGTGATTTGTTGAGATACTTGAATATACAATTTATTTTCTTGTCTTTTGGCAACAAAATCAATTTCCATATTGTAAATTTTCCCAACATAAACCTCATAGCCTCTACGGCACAACTCTAGATACACAATATTTTCTAGCATAGCTGCAACACTATTGGGATTATATCCCAGCACACTGTACCGAAAAGCCGGGTCAACAAGATAAAACTTCTCTTGAGTCTTTAAAATTTCCTTTCCCTGCACATCATATCTTGCACAACGGTGAATGATGTATGCGCTTTCTAGTTTTTCCAAATAACTATAAACTGTCTCGTTATCAATCTTTCTATTTTCACTCTTCAAATATTTTGATATGGATGTCGCGGAAAATGTTCTACCTACATTATCAAATACAAATCGAACAATTCGCTCCAACTGGTCCACTCTACGAATTTGATTGCGCTTCACAATATCCGTGAAAATTGTCGAATTATATATATCCCTCGCGATTTTATACGCATCCTCAAGAGCATATTCCTGCAAATGTATTGCTGGAAAACCCCCATATCGTAAATAATTAGCTAACTCTGAATGCGTATCCTGAATATCCGTATGACTTTCGCGAAATATTAGGTATTCAGCAAAAGAAAGCGGGTATATCCGAAATGATACATATCTTCCTGTCAGATATGTTGAAATTTCTGATGACATCATCCTTGAATTTGACCCCGTAACGTAAATATCCACATTATAATCAGTCATTAAGGAATTAACAACTTTTTCCCATGACTCCACTTCCTGTATTTCATCTAAAAATAAGTATGTCTTATTACTATCAGAAAGGCTATTTTTCAATTTCTCAAATAGTGCCTTACTTGTTTTTATATCTTCATTCTCCAGCGAGTCAAAATTGTAATGTAGAATACATTCCTCTTTTATTCCTTGACCTTTTATTTCTTTAATTAACATCTTCATGATTGTAGATTTACCACACCGTCTAACACCTGTTAATATCTTTACGAATGGCGTGTCAATATAAGACATGATTTTTTCGGTATAAATTGGTCTTTTTATCATATCAATCACCTCCATAAACATAGTATAAGGGTGTTTCAATAAAAAGTAAACTAGTTTTTATGGTTATAATCGCAAAACTCATTGAACTTTTATAGTTTTTATGGTTATAACCGCAAAACTTGTAGTCGCTACCTTGCCCAATGGCTTCTTCTCCTAATAAAATTCGACATTTATTTCATTAACATAGATAATATATTCAAAAAGAATAAGGAGTGTATTACCTATGCATGTATCTCAAGACTTAATCAATCAATATTTAAATTATTGTATCCATCAGAAAAATTTAGACCCAAAAACGGTCAAAGCATATCGGATTGATTTGAGGCAATTCTTAAACTTTGTTGCGACTGACCCGCTCTCTCCAAGCAAAGACATTCTAAATAACTATATTTCTAGCCTTCATCAACAGTATCAACCTAAAAGTATTAAGCGGAAAATCGCTAGTGTCAAAGCCTTTTTTCAATATCTTAAATATGAAGATATTTCAAAAAACAACCCTTTTGACAAGGTTAATATTCGCTTTCGCGAACCTAAACGCCTGCCACGCACAATTCCTTTTGCAGTCATTGAAGTTTTTATGACCACCATGTACAAAGAACTACAACTGTCAAAAACACCCTTACAAAGAAAATACATCTTACGTGATATTGCCGCTATGGAATTACTATTCGCTACTGGTGCTCGGATTTCTGAATTATGTTCACTAGAATTTAAGGACATAGACCTGTCCGCCCAAAGAATACTCATTTGGGGCAAAGGCGCCAAAGAACGCGTTCTACAAATCAGCAACCCTGACGTTCTGAAAATCCTCCATGAATACCACGTTGCCTTTCAAAATGATATCTCTTCGACTGGCTGGTTTTTCATTAATCGATTACATACTCGTTTTTCAGAAGAGTCCATGAGAGCAATGATACGAAGATACGCTAAACAGGCAGATATTCCTCTTCATATGACTCCCCATATGTTCCGTCATTCCGTTGCTACACTTTTGTTAGACGCCGGTGTTGATATCCGCTATATCCAACAAATATTGGGACATAGTTCTATTACTACAACGCAGATATATACACATGTGTCTTTAGCCAAACAGCATAGTATTTTATTAAACAATCATCCTCGGAATTTAATGCATATAGATGATTGTCATATTCCTGAGTGAACAACGGATAATATCTTATTATCATA
>JGI994J12354_10000350_pt1 | contig 45573 bp, 45 predicted proteins | sample IntmicLarv3ML3BL_FD_12354 | JGI IMG/M metagenome (IMG submission 12354) | reverse complement strand
ATTGAAATTTCTTGCGTACACACTTAAAGGCGGTACACTTACACCTAAAGTAACTGCTAAAGTTGCAGCGGCCATTCTTTTCAACTTATACTTCATACCTTTTTTTCCACTCCTCTTAACTTTATACAAATTTATGTTGACAAATATATAATAATATATTATCCTACTTTTGTAAAGTGTTCAGAATAACGTGCTTAAAAAGTTCAAAACATTTGCTGATAAGTTCACTCCTTGGATGATTAAATTTTTGTTTTCAAGCGCACTGTACGCTTTACTTTTTAAGAGATTAAAGTCAAAAGATTAAAAGATAAAAGGATTGTGGGCTCTGCCCACACCCGCAAGTGCAGCGCGCTTGACCGCTTTTTTTGCAAGCACATTCGTGCTTGCCTTTTTAAAAAAAGCTTAGTCAAAATTTTAAAGCATTCGCAAAGCGTATGTTTTGATGCAGTTGCGAACAGATAAAAAGCAAGCACAAATGTGCTTGCTTTTTTTACGTAGTCGTGAATAGATTAAAACCGTGAGCCTATATCTGTTGTAATGTAACTCAATTTCATGCATGCGCAACGCGCATGCTATTACGCGGTCAAGCGCGCGTGCGCTTGTCGGGTGTGGGCTGAAAGCACCACGGTCTTTATCTTTTAATCTTTAAACCCTTAGCTCGGCACCTAGCTTTTCTTCAAGGTTTTTTAGTATTTTTTCCATCGCGGGGCTTACTTCAGCGTCTGTTAAAGTTTTTTCTTTGTCCCTGAAAATAAGACTGTATGCAACTGATTTGAAACCGTCTTTTATTTGCTCGCCTTTGTATACGTCAAATAATTTTACTTGTTCTAATATTGTAGTTGATTTTTCTTTTATGGCTTTCTCTATTTCTTTTACGGTGATTTCGTCTTTAACAAGCATAGCTATATCTCTTGTTATAGCTGGAAACTTTTGAACTGCTTCGTAATTTTTATCAAGATTTGATTTCTCATATATCATATCTACGTTTAGTGTTGCTACATATACTTTTTCATCTACTTCGTAATTTTTCTGTACTGTAGGATGTATTTCTCCAATAAAACCAATATTTTCTCCATCTATATCTATAGATGCTGTACGCCCTGGATGCATAAAACTATAACTACTATCCGCGGAATACTCCACTATATCAGCCATGCCTAAAGTATTAAAAATTTCTTCTACCATTCCTTTTATTGCAAAGAAGTCCTTTTTACTACCTTCACTGTACATACCAATAGTTAGCATTTTTCTTTCTTCTGGCAATTCCTTTAAAGGTAATGATTTTGGTAAATAAACTTTTGATAGCTCAAAAAGAGCGGCTTCTTTATTTCTTCTATTGTAGTTTAAAGAAAGACTTTGAAGCATTCCATTTAATGTACTTGTTCTCATTATACTGAAATCTTCGCCTAGAGGATTAATAATATTAACTGTGTCTCTTAAGTAAGAGTCTTCAGGAATAATGAGCTTCTCAAAAACTTTAGGGCTTTCAAACGAATAGCTCATCATTTCATCTAATCCTAGTGAAGTTGCCGTATTTATTAACATATCATCTATTGTTTGAGTATATGTTCTTTTTCCTACTGTTGCAGTAGCTTCCAATAAAGTAGGTTTTATTTTATCAAATCCGTATATACGTATTACTTCCTCAGCAATATCCGCCACGCCTTCTATATCAGCTCTAAAAGTTGGTATATGAGCAATCCCATTTTCTGCTTTTATAAATAACCGGCCTAAAATTTCTTCAACTTCTTTTTCTGAAATATTCGTTCCAAGTAATTTATTAATTTTCTCTACTGAATATGGTACAGTATGTCCGCCCATATACTTTTTTACTTCCTCTGGAAGACAACCTAAAACCTCTTCAAGTTCTTCTTCTGATGAAATATTTTTATTAAGTAAACTAGCATCTCCGCCTTCAGGAACAGAATAAACAACGGCACCCATGAACTGTGTTTCTTGCTTTGGAAATACATCAACAGAACCTTTAACAACTTCTCCACAACCAAGTAATTCTACAAGTTCCATACATCTATTAACTGCATCTATAGATATATTAGGGTCAAGACCTTTTTCATATTTACCTGAAGAATCTGTTCTGAGTCCTAAAGCTTTAGATGTTAATCTGATATTAGTACCTTCAAAATTTGCTGACTCAAATATTACGCTAGTAGTTTCTGTAGTTACTCGTGAGCTTTCGCCACCCATAACTCCAGCTATAGCAAGTGCCTTTTCACTATCTGATATTACTAGCATCTGACTACTTAATTTACGTAAGGTTCCGTCTAATGTTTTTATTTCTTCGCCTTCTTTTGCATCACGTACTATTATTTCTCCGTTTTTTACACCACTCATGTCAAAAGCATGTAGAGGTTGACCAAGTTCTAACATTACATAATTCGTTATATCTACTATATTATTAATTGGTCTTATACCTGAAGCCGTTAGCTTATGACGTAACCATAATGGCGAATCTCCAATTTTAACATTCTTAACTACCCTAGCCATATATCTTTTACAAGAATATTTATTTTGTATATCCACAGATACAAGCTTATTTATGTCGCCGTCGCCTTCTTCTTTAACTTTAATCTCTTTCAAATTTAATTTTCTAGCAAAAGTAGCTGATACTTCTCTAGCTATTCCCAAAACACTATAACAATCAGGGCGATTAGACGTTATCTCAAACTCGATTACATCTTCCTTTATTTGTAAAACTTCGCAAACATCTGCACCTAGCACTTGTTTTTCATCAAAAATATATATTCCATCCTCTGGTGCCTCTGGATAATCAGCTCTTGTGTATCCAAGTTCTTCTATAGAACATAACATTCCTTCTGATGGTACTCCTCTAAGTTTGCTTTTTTTGATTTTTAAACCACCAGCTAATGTAGCAGAAACAATTGCAACAGGTACAATTGCACCCTCAAAAACATTAGTTGCACCTGTTACTATTTGTAACGGATTTTCGCCACCTATATCTATCTGTGTTACAACTAACTTGTCCGCGTCAGGATGTTTTTCTATAGAAATAATTTTTCCTACTACTACTCCACTTATATCTTTACCTAAGCTTTCTATAGCTTCCACCTTAGTACCAGACATAGTCATTTCATATTCCAGTGTTTTATTATCTATTCCTTCTATATCTACAAATTCGCTAATCCACGATTTAGGTACGTTCATTTGTTTATTCCTCCTTTTTTAAATCAAAGTCAAAAGATAAAAGATAAAGATCTTGGGGCTTTCAGCCCCAAACCCCAACAAGCGCAGCGCGCTTGACCGCTCTTTTTGCAAGCTGCAAGCGCGTACGCGCTTGCTTAAAATTCTGCTTAAACTTTTAGGCTAAGTTCAAGGTTTTGTATTTTTATAGGTATAAAGTGCATATACATGCTTGACCGCTCTTTTAAGCAAGTGCGTAGCACTTGCTTTTAAAGTTTTTCGCACCGCTTTTTTACAAAAAAGTGGTTGGGTTTGGGCAACGCCCAAAAATCTTTTAATCTTTAAAATTGTTTCAAGAACCTAGCATCATTTTCGTACATGACACGTAAATCGGTTATGTTGTACTTTTGCATAGCCATACGTTCAAGACCCATACCGAACGCAAAGCCACTGTATACTTCACTATCTATACCAGACATTCTAAGTACACGAGGGTGTACCATGCCACAACCCAAAAGTTCGATAAAGCCTGTCCCCTTGCAGATTTTACAACCCGAACCACCACAACCAAAACAAGATACATCCATTTCAGCACTTGGCTCTGTAAAAGGGAAATGATGCGGTCTAAATCTTACTTGTACATTTTCACCAAAAAGTTCTTTTGCAAATGTAACTAAAGTTCCTTTTAGATTTGACATAGTAATACCTTTATCTATAACAAGTCCCTCTATTTGATGGAAAACTGGAGAATGCGTTGCGTCAACTTCATCAGAACGAAAAACTCTACCAGGAGCAATTATTTTAATAGGTAGTTTCCCTTCTTCCATAGTACGCACTTGTACCGGAGAGGTCTGTGTTCTTAATACAAAACCTCCATCTACGTAAAAAGTATCTTGTTCATCTTTTGCTGGATGATTTGCTGGTATGTTAAGAGCCTCAAAATTATAATAGTCTTCTTCTATATCAGGACCTTCTGCTATTTTGTAACCCATACCTAAAAATATGTTTTTAATTTCTTGTATAACTGTAGTCATAGGATGTTTATGTCCTAATCCGTATGTTTTGCCTGGCATTGTTACATCTATTTTTTCTTGTTTCATTTTTTCTTCTTGCTCTTTTAAGGAAAGTAATTTTATTTTTTCTTTCATTGTTTCTTCTATATAAGATCGTACTTCATTTATCATTTGTCCGAATTTTGGTCTTTCTTCAGCAGATAAACTACCCATAGTTTTTGCTATTTGAGTCAATTCACCTTTTTTACCTAAGAAGTGTATTCTTAACTCCTCTATATCTTTTAATTGTTGTGCTTCTTCTAGCTTTTGATTTGCAATCGTTTTTATTTCATGAAGCTTTTCTTCTGTATTCATTTTAATCTTCCTTTCTCAAAATCTTCAGTAAAAAACCCCTCATCCCTATAAAATGAATGAGAGGCAATCATAAACTCAGTATAAACACCCTTTTTGAATAAGTCAAGAAAATTTTCAGCAAGGATTTCAAAAGATTAAGACCGTGGAGGTTTCACCCCCACTTCCCCTGACAAGCGCACGCGCGCTTGACCGCGTCTTTTGCAAGCGCATTCACGCTTGCCTTTTTTAATTACTTTATCATATGCTAGATTTCAATAGTAAAGAACGCGCTCTGCGCGTTCTTCTAAAGTTTTTTGCACCGCTTTTTTACAAAAAAGCGGTTAGGTTTGGGCAACGCCCACGGTTTTTTTCTTTAAAAATCAAGACCGTGGGGTTTCACCCCCACTTCCCTTGACAAGCGCACGCGCGCTTGCCTTTTTTTAATCACTTTATCGTATGCTAGATTTCAATAGCAAAGAACGCGCTCTGCGCGTTCTTCTAAAGTTTTTTGCATCGCTTTTTTACAAAAAAGCGGTTGGGTTTGGGCAACGCTCACGGTCTTAATCTTTAAGGGTCTTAAGCCATAGCTTCTTCAAGTCTGTGAAGTTCGTTAAAAGGGAATAGTTTGAGTAATTCTTTGTATTGTACTGGACTAAGCCCTGGCGTGGATATATATAATTGTACCTTTCTATCTGTATCACCATTAATAAAATCTTCTTTCATTTTTTCAAATTCTACACTATCCATAGATTTTACCTCGCTTTTAGTTTTTGGTGCTTTCCCGAATATCTCATAAATGCCCATTAAGAGCAAGAAATATCCAAAGAATACTTTTAATTTATCTGGTTCTATATTTAAGGCTATAACTGAGCCTGCACTTGCACCTATCAAACCGAAAATAACTATTTTCGAAACTAACTTTTTCTCCACGTTACCATTTTTAAAGTGAGTTAAAAGAGCCACTATAGCCGTTGGTATAAAATATAATAGATTTATAGTTTGAGCTTGTTGTTGTGGTAAAGTATAAATAATAGTAAGTGCTGGAATTAATATTGTTCCGCCACCAAGACCCATACCACTAGCCGCTCCTGCTAATATCCCAACTAATATATAAAAAATCATATTATCATCCTTACTGCTGCTACTATCATAAAAATCCCAAAAAGCCTGTGCAGCGTAACACCAGAAAGTTTATTTAAAAATTTCGCACCTAAATATCCTCCTATTATTCCTCCAATAGATACGTAAAGTATTACAGACCAATCTATACTTTCAGAGCCCCTTAAATATATAAACGCACTTAAAATAGTAATAGGAAGTATTATTGCTATTGTTGTAGCATGCGCTTTGTGAACTTCGACACCGAGACCTCGCTCTAAAGATGGTACGAGTATTGTTCCGCCTCCAGCACCGAATACTCCACTTAAAAAACCAGAAATTAATCCGATTATAGCTAACTTCAAAAAAAATCCCTCCTTATGAAATATATTATTTCTAAGCAGGAAAAAATTTATACGAAACTAATTTAACTTTTATTATAGTTATTGCAGATATCTGTATAAAAACATATTTGGCATTTAGGTTTTGGTGCTTTACAAATAGCTCGGCCATGAGCTATTACCTGAGTATTATATCTTATCCAATGAGTCTTTGGTAAAATCTTCATAAGGTCAAATTCTATTTTTGTAGGATTTATATTTTTAGTTAATCCTAGCCTAAGACTAATTCGTTTTACATGAGTATCTACCACAATACTTGGTAGATTAAATATATGAGATCTAACGACATTTGCTGTTTTACGTCCTACCCCTGGTAGCTTAGTAAGTTCTTTAATGTCCTGAGGAAGTAAACCATTATAATTTTCTAAAAGCATTCTCATCGATAATATTATGCTTTTGGTTTTATTCCTGAAAAAGCCTGTTGATCTGATATCATTTTCCATTTCTGCAAAATCTGCCTCTGCAAAATCTTCAATTGTTGGATACTTCTTAAACAAATTTTCGGTTACAATATTAACTCTATCATCTGTACATTGCGCACTTAATATTGTAGCTATTAGTAGTTCATACGGCGCACTATAATTTAAATAACATTTGTTATTTGTTGGATATTGCATATCAAGCCTTTCAAGAATTATTGAAACTTTTTCTTTTTCTACCATATTACTCACCTGCTAACTAAAACATACTTGACATATAGCGTACATTTTCCCATTTTTTTGCTAAACTTTAATGTAGCCTTTGAAATCTAAATATATTTTCTTCTATACTTGCAGTTGCTTTTGTTAGCTTCTCCTTTTTCGGTTTTTTATTTTCATGTTCTTGAATTGAATTTTTTTACTCATGCGTAAGTTTTTTAAAGTTCTATTTCAAAAAAATCAAATTCACTTTCTCCTTTTACTGCATATTTGAATAAAATATAAGTATCTTTTCTTTTAAGTGCTGATTTTTTTTCTATCCATTCCACTACATTATATCGGAAGACTTCTATATGGCAGATTCTACTTAATTGTTGTGATGTGTATTTAAAAAGATCATTAAAATATATGTCTCTATGTTCTTCTTTTTGGTAAAATATTTTTACCTTTTCTTTTATTTTTTCATCTCTTTCATCTCTGATCCATGTAGGGGGATTTTTAATATTATCATTTAAGTACATATCAAATTTTAATAAATCCTCTATTTCATCTGAAAGATTCGGTAGCTCATTCAAAATAAAATCTCTCATTATGCTGAATAATGCCATTTTATTATGAGATAAAGTATGATAATTATTTTTCTCCCAAAAATCCGCAAGACTACTATAAAAATCAAAAGGAGTACTAAAGTAATTTATTATAAACTTAATTGTGTAATCAAACTTATTAGAATTATAAAAAATATCAACCATATCTTCTATATATTTTAGTCTTAATATTTCTTCAAAAGAAATATCATTTGTATAGAGTACCTCATAAGGTGCTTTATCTTTATAAGCTATACCATATTTATCAACATCTTGCCTAAGCCCTGAACCTTTTAGAAGTTTTAAAAATCCAATTTGTAGTTGATTTGGGTTAAGGTTATATACGGTATTAAAAGAGTTTCTAAAAGATTCATAATTTTCATTCGGGAGGCCTATAATTAAATCTAAATGCTTATCTATGTTTACTCCTATAGATCCTACACTCTTAAAAAGTTTTTCTAAATTTGATTTTCTTTTAATAATACTTAGAGTATCTGTATTTGTTGATTGTACACCTATTTCGAATTGAAAAAGTCCTTGCCTTGCTGTATCTAAAAGGCTCAACATTTCTTCTGTAAGTAAATCTGCTGAAATTTCAAAATGGAAGTTAGTTATTCCATTATCATTTTCTATTAAGAATTTCCATATGCCCATCGCATGGTTTTTATTACAGTTAAAGGTTCTATCTATAAATTTAACTTGTCGAACATTTTCATCTAAAAAGATCTTAAGTTCATGCTCCACACGAGGCATAGATAAAAATCTAAGCTGTTTATCTATTGATGATAAACAGTATTGACAACTATACGGGCATCCTCTTGATGTTTCATAATATATAATTTTGTTGTCTAATCCTTCCAATCCAAACTGATATGCAAATGGTATGCTATCCAAAGATAAAGGTTCTCGTGCTTCATTAACTATTATCTTATCGTCTTTTTTATATGATATACCTTTTATATCACTAATACTTTTATCAGAGAAAAGGAAAAATTCTATTAATTCCTTTATCGTTGCTTCACCTTCTCCTATAGCTATGAAGTCCACTTGTCCTAAATATTCATCAAAGTCATAAGAGACTTCAGGCCCTCCTAAAACTATTATAGTATTGGGCATAATTTTCTTAATCGAAATTATTAAATTTTTTATTATTTCAATGTTCCATATATAGCAAGACAAGCACAATACATCAGGCTTCAATTTAAAAATTTCGCTTAATATAAAGTTCTCGTTATGATTAATTGTAAACTCCTCCATTTGAATATAATCTTTATACATTGAAGTATAAGAGTATAGACTCCTAATGGCCAGTGATGAGTGTACATATTTTGCATTTATGCTAGAAAAAAGTATATTAATATCTTTCACCTCCAAAAAAATAGAATAGATAAAGGTGCATATAATTTGACGAAAAAAAACACTCTTATCTTAGATAAAGAGTGTTTTTCCAGCTAGAATAAAATAGCAATCTGCCTACCGCTTGCGCTAGACTATGCCCACACTTGAAAAGGGACATAAATGAAAAAGTACTAAATTAATATGCAAGCGCGAAACGGGATTCGAACCCGCGACCCTCGCCTTGGCAAGGCGATGCTCTACCACTGAGCTATTCACGCAATTTATGTTGTAACATAGTAAAAATAAGAAGCGGGTGATGGGAATCGAACCCACGTGTTCAGCTTGGAAGGCTGACGTTCTACCATTGAACTACACTCGCAAATTTATGCCCAAGGACGGAATCGAACCGCCGACACGAGGATTTTCAGTCCTCTGCTCTACCGACTGAGCTACTTGGGCGCGTTACTGTGTGCTCCTTAAGTACAAAATCTATTATAATACGAGAAGCTTAATTTGTCAACATTTTTTTGAAAATTTTTTAAATTTTTTAAAAAAGCAAAAAAAGCCTTGCAGTAGCGTAGCTTTGCAAAGCTTTTTCATTAAAATTATAAATTTAAAATAGCATTTACAGAATTTATAAGCATTCATGCCGTACATAAATACTTAAATTGCATCGTGTACAAAACTTGCGATAGAGTGCATTGGTATAACTACTATGCTTCCTAAAGGGTTTCTTCTATGATTTCTTCTATGAGTTGGTATATGGTGACAGCTAGATCCTAGTGAGCACGCAGGTGCTTCACCAATTGATGTGATTAAACGTACACAATCACACTCCACACTTACTAGTACACCTGTAAAACCTGAGCCTGACATCCCACCGCTTGTTGTATATAGAGTAACTGTACGACCAATATATCTAGATAAATCTTGAATTATACATTTATTTTCCATTATATATCCCTCCACAATAATAATTTTTTATAGGCCACAAATGCAACCTAATGTATATTATGGCAAGCATAGAGCTTGTGTTACAAAATTTTATTTAATTTAAATTATCACCAATTATAACTTTGTACATATTATGTTATTAGGCAAGACAAGTAATAAAAATTAATTATAAAATTGGAGGAAATAATTATGGGAGCTTTTGAATTAAATGATACAAGGTCAGATATGAAATCAGATACTAGAATGGATATGAGGTCAACTGAGTCAAAATCTGAAAATTTTTGTGACCATCAAGTAATTCATACAACACATGAAAAAAGCGGTACTTGCGATAACTCTTGCGAGTGTAGAAATAAACCGAGTGGTGGAGACTGTGGCCTTAGTATGCCTAATCCGAGATGTGTAAAAGAAGAAAATATAATCGCACTAAAAATATATGACAGTTGCCGTCAGCAAGATTGTCTTACTCCAAGTGAATTAGGCCCAGCAAGAGCTGCGGAATGTATAGTTGTAGGAGATTTTACAATTAATGAAGGTGAGATAATCAGACCACCACATGAAGCCGCAGCTGTAAGCATGGATAAACTTAGAATTAAAAAAATTATGATAGTTGAGAAAGAACCTAATAGCTTCAGAAAAGGATTTTGGGATATAGATTTAAAATATGTATTTGAATATAGACTTGTTTTTCGTGAAGCTGATGGCTGCATCATTGGTAGTGTAAAAGCAAATAGCATATATAATAAAAAAGTAACTCTTTTTGGCTCAGAAGGATCAGATCTTTTCTTATCTACTGATTTATTCCACTCGCACAATGAATCTGCAGCTATTCTTAGCTCAGAACCTTCCGTCACTATCGAAGGTAAAGCTGTTGCTTTAGAAGCTGAAATAAAATACGGACATCGTGGAAAAGAATTTAATTCACATGATTCCAATTGCCGTAGTCGTCAAGTAGATGTTACAATTGGTTTATTTTCAATAGTAAAATTATTTAGAATAGTTGACCTTTCTGTACAGTCAAAAGGCTTCTCTATACCATCAGAATGTGAAGAAGTTTCGCCTATAGATCCTTGTGAATATTTTGATAATTTATCTTTTCCAATGGATATATTTGCACCACCTCAAAAACCTGAATTTTTCGCTGGCATAAGTGGAGATATCCCGCCTGAACACAATCATCAAAGCAGATGTTGTAAAGAATCTTGCAGATGTGACAAGCACAAGTAAAAAAATATAAAATATTAAAACCTTGGGGCGCTGCCCCAAACCCCACAAACTTTTAAAAAAGTTTGATCAAAACTTTAATAGCAGCCACGTAGTGGCTGCTTAAACGCGTCAAGGGCTACGCCCTTGCTGGGGTAGTGGGACGGTAGCTCCACGGTTTTAATCCTTTAATTTTAGTTTCCAAGTATACGTCTCCAAAATGGGACAGGTCTATACCTTAATTCTGAACGTATACTAGCTACAGTTATTTCAGATTGAATTTTTAGAGCTTTTTTATAATATTCTGTTTTAAGCATAATTTGATTGCTAGCTAATTGATTCACTATTTGATTTATATGTTTGTTGTTAGTCTCAAACTGGATATTTTGATCTTTTACCTGCTCTTGCAGAATTTTTATGTACTCTACTATATGGGACTGTTGGAGCGAGACAGTTTCAGTTCCAGTAATATTATCATTTATATCTTTTTCAAGGTCTAATATGTTTTGTATTGCTTGTTGCCTTTCATGCCTTAAAAACCTGATTATGATTTGCTCACCATCTTCATCAATATAACTGACATGATCTATTTTAACTATATGATCTTTAAATATTTCTTTGAGTGCTGGATGTTTCATTTGTCTATAAATAGCATCTTTGCTTGTCTTTAGTTCTTCCGATAATTCTTTTATCGTTTTCATAAAATCAATCCTTTAACAAAAAAGTAAGAAAAAATCCCATTAAGGAATTACTTTCGCTCGACAAACATACACCCACTTATAGTGGATAAACTTAATGAAAGTAACAATAAAAAAACTAAAACTTTGGGGCGAATATTCCATCGCTTTTAATTTTTCAATTAATATAAGTTCTCGTTTTTATTTACCATATAATAACAATTTTAAGTGCTTTGAATTCTATTTTCAACTTAATTTACAAACAAAATATAACAAAATATTTTTTAACCCTAATAATTTTTTATTTTTTGCAATTTTAAAGGTTTATTTGTCGATATTATAAAAAAATTATCGAAATTTATAACAAAAAATATATTAAATTAGGCGCTATGTAAGCTTCATACAAGCTAACTAAAAATATCAGGGTTAAGCTTAAAAATAATACAACTACATATTCTAAAATCTCTGAATCTACAGATTTCAAACTAAAATTTTTATTTTTCTTCTTTTTCATATATTCCATAGTAAATCTTATGCTACTATACACAATGAAAGCATACACGAAAAACAATATAATATTTTGAGGCATATATATAATACTAGCGTACCAAACACCTAGATGACCGTATTCCATTACCAAAAAAGATGTAGTGAAACCAATGCTTGTCCCCCTTAAAGCAATAATAAAAAGAGCAATAAAGCTTCCAAATGTTATAAATCCTAAAAACCAGACCAAAATTACACCAGCACCATACGTAAAAAAACTCTGAATGACAACATCCTGTTTAACTAAGGCTTTATGATCAAAATTGTTTAGAAAATAATCCATTTGACTCCTAAGGCCATGATGCTCTATAGTACCAATTCGATTAGCCATAATAGAACCTATCATGGATCCGATTATCATACAAATTGCTATCATTATTAAAATTTTCTGAGAATCACTTATATTACTAGTATCAGCTTTTAATCTTTTGTATTTAACCATAAATTGCAACCCCTTTGTAATACTACTTTAATAATATATATTCTTAACTATCATCTTTTATGTCAAAAATTATATTAAAAAACTACAAACTATAAAATTCTTAAGAAATGAAAGCCTTGAGCACTGCCAAGACAATATCCATCCCCCAAAACTTTAAAAGAGATTGACAAAAAAATAAAAGCGCGAGCATAGCTCGCGCTTTTATTGATAAATTGCAGTATACCGCAATGCGTGAAATATACAGTTTTTAAAAGTTTTATTTTTTATCACGCGTGCCATAAAGCCTCTCTGTCTTTAGCTGTAGGAGGGATACGTCGCATACGATAATCTTCACTCAAAATAGCATAAACTGCACCGTCAATCCATTCCTTATCAACACGTGACCAAAACGATTTAATATGAAGTGCTTCTCGACGCATCCCGTTTCGTTCCATAATCCTGTATGAACCATAGTTTGCAGCAGCACATGGAGCAAAAATTCGTCTCAGCTTCAAATCTTCAAAACCATAACGAATTAACTCACCTGCAAATTCTGTTCCGTAACCTTGTTGCCAGAAATCTTTATGAAGAATCCAACCAAGTTCAGCTGTGTCATTCATATCATCAGGGTAAATACTGCAACTTCCTGTAACTTTTCCAGAACCCTTTAGAGTAATGATAAAATCCTTACCTAACTTTACATTTTTAATAAAATTCCAAGTTTGTTCTACATCACTGGGCCCCCAAGCCATATACTTGGTGTTCACAGGATTACTCCCCATGTAGGTTTTTCGACAACAAATGACAGAAAATGCAATGAAACGCAGAGATGTTTCAGCTTGATAGCTGTAGTCAAATAGTGTATGATTATTATAGAGAGAATCAAATTTGCAATAAGAATGAGCGACATTATTTATATTAGGCGGTGCGACATGGAAATAAGAAATATCGCAGTTATTGATAGCAATAAGTTTTTGAACTTGCTTTTGGCCCTGGACCGTGAAACGAAATTTATGATGATGGAACCCGGCGAAAGAGATTCATCTATTGAGAATATGCGAAAACGCTTGTCTGCTATTGACGAGTCAAGGGTTATTTTTTTAGGTGCATATGAAAATGATAATCTAATTGGGTTTATTAATCTTTCGCGTGGCAATGCTAACAGAGCAAAGCACTCTGCCTATGTTGTAATTGGCATTTTATTAGCGCACACAGGTAAGGGCATAGGCAAATTGTTACTTAATTCAGCTGAAGAATGGGCGATAAAGCATAACATCATCAGGCTTTAATTGACAGTTATGGTACATAACACAAATGCTATAAAATTATATGAAAAAGTAGGTTTTATCAAAGAAGGTATCAAGAAGAACTCGCTGTGTGTTGATGGAAAATATGTTGATGAATTTTACATGAGTAAACTGTATGAGTAGTATCAGTATTATGTGTGAATGCAACAAATTGTAATGTACACCTCTTTATAATAAATTTCTGATTAAGCAAAAGAGTCTCTTTTTTCAAAGGGGCTTTTTGTTTGCCTAGAAATAAAAAGGTTAGTCTTTTGCTTGACACCAGCCCATGAATATACAGCTTCAAAATCATCATCCGTTAAAGGTCGTAATATTAACCTTTGTGTTTCGAGTGTGTTTTTATATATCATAATTTACCCACTTCCTCCATAAATCAATTTAATAATCATAATACATATTAGATTACAGTAAGTCAACTTAATAAAGCATTGCCCTATACTTAGGTGGGCTAAAATAGCATAAGTTTTAAAAGTTGTATTCATTAGAAACAAAACCTTGGAGGCTCTGCCAAGGCATTGCCTTCAAACCTCCGCAAACTTTTAAAAAAGTTTGACCAAAATTCTAAAGCAAGCGCGTACGCGCTTGCTAATAACGCGGTCAAGCGCGCGTGCGCTTGTCGGGGTTTGGGGCGGATAGCCCCAAGGTTTTCATTCTTGAATACAGATTCTTAATTTTTAGAACCACTTATTATTAAATGCCTGAAAAGCTTTAGAAATTTCTTCAAAGTCTCGGTAGTCTTGTGGTGTCCAACCATCTCTACTTGATAAAATTGTCAAGGTATAAGGGGATGAGGCAAATACAATTGCCATATCATGCCAAGCTATTGGTCTAGTCCAGCCTGTTTTACTTGCTACAGGATAATCAGATACTATAAATGGAAACTGATTATTTAAAAGATGAGTTTTAAATTCATCGCTGTATCTAGCGTCAGATGTTATAAAATTAAAAATCTCTCTTGCAAAAAATCCTGCTTCATCGGCTGTTAGTCGGGAATTCATAATTGTGTTACCTACAAAAGCTGGCGTACCGCCTATGTCACTAATAAACTGCCTATATCCCCCTATACCATATACCCTTCTCAGAATGTTAGTTGCAATATTATCACTTTCACTTAAATTTAATCTAAGAAGTTCTCTTGTAGTAAAAGTTGCGCCTACATTATGATTATCTATAATAATTCCTGAACCCTCCATAAAATCTTGCTCTGTGAAAGTATGAACTTCATTTAAGCTAATTTCTCCATTTTCTGCTAACATATAGAGGTATAGCGCAAATGAAGCTTTTGTAACACTTGCCGAAAAATAAGTCCTATCAGCATTATAACGATAAATAAATCCTGTTTCAAGATTTTCAAAGTGAACAGATAAATCATTTCCAAATTGTCTTAGCAGATTATCTAAATGTTCAGTAGGAGGCACAAAATTTAGATTTATCCATTTCGGCCCGAGCCAAGTATAGATTAAAAGCCAATTTTCTTGTTCGTCCAACACTCTAACTACTTGAGGAGTTATACTATATGTAAAACTTTCATCCCCTATATCTTCATAAAGCGCAGTAGCATTAGGTATAAATCTAAGATTGCCATTAAGGTTTACCCAACTAGGCCCCCTATAAGTATTAATTAAAGCCCAACCATTTTCACTGGTTTCTAATATAGTAACTACTTGTGGATTAAACCTGCCCGTTATTTCTGAGCGAAAATCAGGGCTTTCATATGTAAAAAAAGACCAATCAATTGAGCGTTGCCGATTACCTTCATGACCTAAAACCATACTGAAGCTTAAAATTCCAATGAAACAAAGAATAAACACAAGCTTATTTGTAAACTTCATTACTAGATCTCCTTTATTCAAATTTTAATTATAAATTGTAATTTATTTTGCCTAACTTAACAAATGTAAAAGATTTCACACTTTGCCATTTAAAAGCGTGGCAAAAAACTTTAATATCAACCACTACGTGGTTGCTAAAAAGGGTCAATTATACTCTGATTCTTTTGCAAAATTTAACAAACAAGTACGAATGTACTTGTTTAAAAGGGGTCAAGCGCACTGCGCTTGTCGGGGTTTGGGGCGGATAGCCCCAAGGTCTTAATCCATTAATACAGGTTTTAATATTTAAATATAGAAATTGACTTTAGTTAATGCATACTCTGCACGCTCGTTTTTACTATCTAATGCAACTGCTTTTCTGAATTTCAATCTAGCTTTTTTATATTTTTCTTTGTTAAAATATAAGGCACCTATATTATACTGAATAATAGACCGTAGTTTTTTATTAGATAGCTGTATACCTATATGTGTAAATCCTCCAGCGCAAAGAACAGCGCTTGCTATAACTAAAGGCATCGTTCCTAGAAACATACTCACACCTAAAAGTAATATGCCTGGCAAAGCACTATATACGTTAATTTTCATGGTTTGATAGCTTAGCTCATCTTTACCTATATCACTATCTTCATCATCTGTAAAAGTATATAACTTTATCATTAATTCATCATAATCATCTGGTCTTGGTTTGGGTTTTGGAACTTTTGCTGTTGATTTTAATACCTCATATTTTGAAATTTTACTGTTAAAAAGTTTAAATAATATATGTATTTCTCTTTTTAAATTTTCCCCATCTTCACTTCTAACTTGATTTGAAACACTAAGTATATAATATTTATTTTCCATGTATGACTCTAAGGGTGATACAACTATTACATTTTTAACTGAATCGTAACTTATTTCAGTTTTCATCATAAAACCATAAGTATCTATTACTTGCATCGTTTTATTTGAAACACTATTTTTATCAAGTGATTTATTAAACTTTATATACCAATACACTTTGTCAATATCTTCATCTACTATATTAGTATGTATTTTATCCTTAATGCCTGGTACAGTCGAAGATAAAACTATTCTGTCTTTAGCCATATCAATCATTCTCCAAATATATATTTTAACAATAGTATACACTTTTTTGATCAACTTATCATTATTTTTTGTAACAAAAATGACTACTTGATTAAAGTAGCCATTTTTGGTTTTGGGATAAAGATTCCATCAAACTTTGATGATATTCGTACTTTTTTCTATGAAAAAAGCACTCATAACGTGAAAAATCTTGTGATTTTCAACCAGTTACGCTAGTTGGTTAGACTACATCGAACTCGCATTAATTAATATATTTTTTCATACTTTTAAGCGCATTTTTTTCAAGTCTGGAAACTTGTGCTTGACTAATGCCTATCTCATCGGCTACTTCCATCTGAGTTTTGCCTTCAAAAAATCTAAGATTGAGTATATGTTTTTCTCGCTCGTTAAGTCTTTTTAAACCTTCGGATAATGAAAGATTTTCAAGCCAGCTAATATCTGTATTCTTATCATCTCTTACTTGGTCCATAACAAAAATTGCATCTCCGCTATCATGATATACAGGCTCAAATAATGATACAGGGTCTTGTATTGCATCTAATGCAATAAGAACTTCTTCCTTAGAAATTTCTAATTCTTTTGCTATTTCTTCTATTGTTGGTTCTTTAGAGTTAGCGTTTATAAGCCTTTCTTTGACTTGTAGTGCTTTATAGGCTGTGTCCCTTAACGAACGACTAACCCTTATAGAGTTATTATCCCTTAAATATCTGCGTATTTCTCCTATTATCATAGGTACGGCATACGTAGAAAACTGAACCCCTTGTTTAACATCAAAATTATCAATTGCCTTTATAAGGCCAATACAGCCAACTTGAAATATATCATCAACATATTCGCCTCTATTATTAAAACGCTGAATAATACTTAACACAAGCCTTAAATTTCCATGTATATATTGCTCACGAGCGTCATCATCACCTTCTAGAATCTTCTCAAATAGAGCTTTTTTTTCATCTCCCTTTAAAACTGGTAGTTTAGCTGTATTTACTCCGCATATTTCAACTTTATTGTTAAGCATTAAAAATACCTCCGAAAATGAAATAAAGAAAAACTCTCTACATACATCATTTCCCAAGAAATATAATTTATACTTGGTAAATAAACCAAAAATAAGTCTAATAATATTAAAAAGTTACAAAAGCATAATTAAAAAATTATTTTTGTGGCATACTATAAGGGTCTTAGAAAATTATTTTTTTAAGACCTAATTTTAATTAAAGTATATATAGTATTAAGGAGGCTTAAAATATGAGGGTCAGAACACTTGATTGGATAGCTTTAACTCTTATAGTAATAGGTTCTATTAACTGGGGTCTTGTTGGCTTCTTTCAATTTGATTTAATTGCTACTTTATTTGGCGGCATGCAAGGCTGGTTTAGCCGCATAATCTACGCTATTATAGGTATATCTGGTTTATATTCTTTAAGTTTATATGGACGTATATCTGATGATGATAAAGTAAAAGATATGAAAATTTCTTAAATGAAATTTCCTAAATAAAAAATCCCCCTTTTTGATAAAAGGGGGATTTTTTCTATCTTAAATAACGACCTTCGCTATCTGTAAACTCTCCAGTACATAATGTTACTATATCGATAATCCAACCTATAAAAAAGAATCCACCTGTGAAAAAATACCAAAAGCCTGACCCTATTTTACCTACATAAAATCTGTGTAAACCCGATGTTCCGAAAAATATACAAAGGAAAAGTGCTATACCCCTACTTTTTGGTGAAATAATCTCCTGAGCATCGTCATTTTGATTTATTTCATCACAATATTCTAAGTTATCTACACCTTTTTCTTTATTAATACTTTCTTTAAATAATTCAGCTACATGTTCTTTGCAGTAATACTTATCATTTATCATGACAAGACAAGCTTCGCAAAAAGGTTTCCCACATGTAATACAAATTCCATTTGCCTCATTATTTTCATGTGTTGTACACTTCATATAACTTCCCCCTTTTTCACATAGATAGTATAAAAATATTCCACTTTAACTATATATACGCAAAATAAACTAAGAAGTCTGCTATTTTAAATAAAATCCTCTTCGATCTTTAAATTTCCCGATTCCTAGCATTAAAATATCAAAAAACCAACCTACTGTAAAGAATCCGAATGTAAAAAAATAAAGGATACCTGTAATTACTTTCCCAACGTAAAATCTATGCAGACCAAACGCCCCTAAAAATAAGCATAATAAAAATGCTATTGCTCTACTTTTTGGTGATTTAATATGGTTATAATTATGATTATAAATTACATTATTGTTCTTTTCATCATTAGGATTTATGTTATTATCTGATCCTGCTTTAAATATGTCTACCACATGTTTTTTACAGTAAAATCTATCTTCTAAAGTAATAAGACACTCTCTACAAAATGGTTTCCCGCATGTTACACACATTCCATCTGCATCTCTATCATTATGTATGGCACATTTCATTTTTTACCCTCCTTTTCTATTCTATATAAATATGTACGATAATTTTTTATTAAAGACTGATATAAAATAAAAAACCTTGAAACAGCCATCGTTACAGTTCGATTATCCGCTATATATATTAAATAAATCTTTGGTATTATATTGATTAGTAATTTTAATATTATAGCTGATCTTTTTAGGTAAGTACCGGGCAAATTTTCAAGATTTTCAATATTTTAGTATAATTGTATGATATGAACGTTTATACTATTTTCATATACGTAGGTATTTACTTTCACAGGTACAGAAAATTTATTAACAAATTTTAAATCAACACCGCCATAACTTGTAGCAGCATCTTTGCCTTCTGCTATATAAGGAACATCTTTTGAATGTGGATGTCTTTCTATAATTTCAAGTCCTGCTATTTGTGCTGCATTAAATAAAGTTGAGCTTACTTGGCAAACACCACCACCGTAACCCTCAGATTCTTTACCTTCTACAATTATTTTTGATATTTGATAGCCTCGTTCTTTGGTTGTTGGACCAACTGTTTCATTGAAAGAAAAAGTTTCGCCAGGTTGAATTATGTGTTGATCAAGTGCTATAGAAGCAAGCTTAATATTATTCACTCTTGGTACATTAGCTAAATTGAATTTAGTACTGAACTCCGAAACTACCTTTTCTTTTTTTATCTCTTCTATATTTATATCTGTAATAGGTCTTAACATATGTCTTGACATATCATCAAAATTGTTTGCTTTTACTGTAGTACTAAGCAAAACTGAAAAAAAACAAATATATATTAACTTATAACTATGTTTAATTTTCATAGCATATCCTCCTAAATTTCAAACAAAAACTTATACAGATATTTTTTGTAAAATATAAAAAAATATGCTGATTTTATGATAGAAAAAAAGTAAAAAAATGTATCACAAACTTATATGAAAAAAGAGATATAATTTTTACATTTTTTTCTTTTTTATATATTGACACTTATGTTTTTATTTATGTATAATTGTAAGTATATTAAGATTTTTTCATAATAAATATTCTCTTTTTAATGAAAAGCCCTATATTTTATAGGGCTTATTTTTGCGCTTCATGACTATTTATATGAGTTACTAAATTTACTAGCTCTTTCGTAGCAATACTTTGAGTCATTATGGTTAACATTGTTAAAAAAAATGAAACTTTATCCTTATCTTTATCATCTATACTAAAGGTATCTGTTGTTTCTGAAGCCATATCCAGAAGAATAGGTATACTCAAAGAAAATTCTTTTATAAACTTATTATAAAGCGATATGTATTCGCTATAAATAATACCTATATCTATAGCACCATCGAAAGTATTGCTATCATCCATGATTGGCTTAAAGATTTTCTTTATTTCGTCTAACGAGTACACTTCTTTTAAATTATAAATAATTGTAAGTAAAATAAGATGATTTTTTGTATAATATCTTCTATCTACAGGAGGCGGAAGTAAACTAACTCGTACATAATTTTGTATCATAGTTTTAGTGAAAATTAAACCATGTCGCTCAAAAAAACGCACTACTTGCGATATAGTCATTGTATCATTATAATTATCAAAATTTTTAAAAATATTAGTAGATGTAATAGTTGAACTTAATTTTATTATCTTTTCTGATTCAAATTTAAAATTTTCCATATCCACCTCCGCTCTTTACTATAATTTTTGCTATTTTATATTGTCTGTATGACCAAAACCTCGAATGCCCCTTTTGGTTTCATCTAGGCTTTCTGTTTCTATAAAAGTTACTTGTTTAGCTTCTGAAATAACCATTTGCGCAATACGTTCGCCACGTTTTATAATAAAAGGTAATTTCCCATGATTTATTAAAATCACTTGTATTTCCCCTCTATAATCTGAGTCAATTGTACCAGGTGAATTTAATACAGTTATTCCATGTTTTGCAGCCAGTCCGCTTCGTGGTCTTATTTGTGCCTCATATCCTTGTGGCAAAGATATTTTTATTCCAGTTTTTATTAACTTAAATTCTCCACTTTCTAAAGTTTCTTCATCAAAAACATTAGCATGAAGATCCATTCCTGCAGCTCCATCTGTCATATATCTAGGTGTTTCTAAATCCGTCGCTTCTTCAACTTTTTGCAGAAAAAATTTATCTTGCATCCTTTAACATCTCCTCGATATTTAACCCTCTTATATCCCCTACAACTGATAAACTCATATTGTCCAAATTTAAAACTTGGCTTACAACATCATATAGCCTATCTATAGTTATTTTATCAATTCTTTCAATTACTTCATCTGGTGTTAAAACTCTATTTAACATTATTTGAGAGCGTCCTATAGAACTCATTCTACTAGAAGAACTTTCTAAATTTAATAAATATCCGCTTTTTATTTGATTTTTTGTTCGCTCAAGCTGATCAGTTGTAATTTTATCCGTATACAAATTTTTTATCTCGCCTAAAACATGATTTAAAACACTTTCTACATTGTTTCTACTGAGACCTGCATATATAGAAAATAAACCTGCATCCTCATAACTTGAATGAGTCGAATATACAGAATAAGCTAAACCATGTTCTTCACGTATTTTTTGGAATAGACGCGAACTCATGCCACCACCAAATACTGTACTAAACACAGACATAGTATAAAGTTCTTCTGACTTTATATCTAAACCTGGAAAACCAGCCACTAAATGGACTTGTTCTATATCTTTTTCTTTTTGCACTACACATACTTTATATTCTGTAGTTTGGCCTGTTTGTTCTTCAGTTTTATTATTTCTAAATTCGCTAAAATGACGCTCAATTTTTTCAATCATTTTATCAACATCAAAATTTCCAGCTACAGATATAACAGTGTTTTGCGGTGTGTACTTATTGTTATAATAATTTTTAAAATCTCTGTGAGTGAAACTACTTACATTCTTCGCTGTTCCTATAATTGGAAATCCTAGAGAGCAATTTTTCCACATGCTAGAATTTAATAAATCATAAGCTACTTCATCAGGAGTATCCTCGTACATACTTATTTCTTCTAAAATTACATTTTTTTCTTTTTCTATTTCATCTTCATCAAATTTAGAATTTAAAAACATATCCTTGAAAACATCTAACGCTATATCAAAATGTTCATCTAAGGTCTTAGTGTAATAGCAGGTAATTTCTCTAGAAGTATAAGCATTTATTTGTCCACCTATAGAATCCATTTCATCAGCTATATCTTTTGCACTACGTTTTTCAGTTCCTTTGAAGAGCATATGTTCTATAAAATGCGATATCCCATTTGTAGTCTCTACCTCATGTCTTGAGCCATTTTTAACCCATATTCCAAAACTTATAGAGCGCACATAAGGCATTTTTTCTAACACCAATTTTATACCATTCGATAAAGTAACAACCATATTATTCCTCCTTTTTCTTAAGTAATAAAGATTAAAATAGTGAGACCCCGTCTCAAACTCTACAAGCTTTTTAAAAAAAGCTTGACCAAAAACTCTTAAACGCATGCGCAAAGCGCATGCTGAAGATAATAACATCCAATGAAATCTTTCCTTGCTAATACCTCCAAAAACTTTAAGCAAGCGCACATGCGCTTGCAAAAAAAGCGGTCAAGCGCGCTGCGCTTGTGGGGGAGTTGGGGCGCATAGCCCCAAGGTCTTAAGATTTTAGAATTTTCAAAAAAAGCCCTTTACCTTATATGGTAAGTGGCTAGTGAACATATTATTTTGATAATGCTGCTTTTCTGGATAAATTAATTCGACCTTGCTCGTCCGTACCCATCATTTTAACGTCAATAATGTCGCCCACTTTAACAACTTCTTCTGCTTTTTCTACCCTTTTAGTATCTAATTGTGATATATGAACAAGTCCTTCTTTTTCTGGTGCTATTTCTACAAAAACACCGAAATTAAGTATTCTTGTTACTTTACCTGTATAGACTTTACCTACTTCTGGAACCATAACTATTGCTTTTATTATATCTATAGCTTTTTGTACATTTTCTTTGCTGCTATGAGACACAAATATTCTACCATCATCTTCCGTATCTATCTTATCTACTCCAGATGATTCGATTATTCTTTTTATAGTTTTGCCACGAGCACCAATAACTTCAGACATTTTCTCTGGCTCTATAGAAAGCATTGCTATTTTAGGTGCATATTTAGATATATCTTCTCGAGATTCTTCTATACACTTCGTCATAACTTCATCTAAAATATGGTTACGAGATTTGCAAGTATCTTCTAAAGATTTTTTAATCATATCGCCAGTTATACCATTTATCTTCATGTCTAACTGAATTGCTGTAATTCCTTTTTTCGTTCCTGCAACTTTAAAATCCATATCACCAAAGAAATCTTCTAACCCTTGGATATCTGTTAAAAGTGCAAAATCATCATCATTATTTTCAGAAGTTACAAGACCAACAGAAATACCAGCTACAGCTCTTTTTATTGGAACACCTGCCGCCATTAAGGATAAGCTACTAGCACATACACTTCCTTGGCTTGTAGAACCATTTGAACTTAAAACTTCTGAAACAAGTCTTATTGCATAAGGAAATTCTTCTTCAGTAGGCAACACTGGTATAAGTGCTTTTTCTGCAAGTGCACCATGACCAATTTCACGTCTTCCTGGCCCTCTTGAAGGTCTTGTTTCACCTACAGAAAAGCTTGGGAAATTATAGTGATGCATATATCTTTTTATTTCTTCACTTTCATCTAAACCATCAAGACGCTGTACCTCGCCCATAGAACCAAGTGTTGTTACAGTTAAAACTTGAGTTTGTCCACGACTAAAAAGTGCAGAACCATGAACACGAGGTATTAAATCTACTTCAGCAGTAAGAGATCTTATTTCATCTAATGCTCTACCATCTGGACGCTTACCATCTTTTAGTATCATACGTCTAACAGTTTCTTTTTCAAATTTATAAAAAGCTTCTCCCATTAACATTTCATGTTCTTCTTCATTTTCTGAAATTGGAGTTACTTTTTCTTTAGCTAAATCTTTAAGAGCTTCTATTTTTTCTTGTCTTTCTTGTTTCTCTTTCGTATAAACTGCTTCTTCCATTTTTTCATCTGTTACTACAGATACAAGTTCGCTGTACAAACCTTTATCAATAACTTTATTTTCATAACTATGTTTTTCTTGTCCTATTTCACTAACTATATTTTCAATAAAGCTAACAATCTTTTTATTTTCTTCATGTGCAAGCATTATAGCATCAAACATTTCAGCATCTGTAACTTCATCAGCACCCGCTTCAATCATCATAACTTTGCTTTTAGTAGATGCTACTGTTAAGTTTAATGTGCTTTTTTCTCTTTGCTCTATAGTAGGATTAACTACATATTTGCCGTCCACCATACCTACATTAACAGAACCTGTTGCTTCCTGAAAAGGTATATCAGAAATTGCAAGTGCGATAGACGAGCCTATCATTGCCGAAATTTCAGGACTACAGTCTTGATCTACACTCATTACAACAGCCACTACAGAAACATCGTTACGATAATCATCTGGAAAAAGTGGTCTTATAGGTCTATCTATAAGCCTTGATGCTAATATTGCTTTTTCTGTAGGTCTACCTTCACGCTTAATAAACCCACCTGGTATTTTACCTACAGCGTAAAATCTTTCTTCGTAATCAACGGATAATGGAAAAAAGTCTATTCCTTTACGCGGCTTTTCAGAAGCCGTAGCTGTTACTAGCACCGTCGTATCGCCATATTTTACGATAACTGCCCCATTTGCTAATTCTGCTACTTTACCTATTTCTACTGAAAAATCACGTCCCGCTAGATTCATAGAGTATTTTTTGGACATACAGACCTCCTTAGTATAATTTAAACCACATCCATGAATATAATAGTTATACTCAATTGCAACTGAAACAATAAAACCTTGGGACGTTGCCCAAGGCTCGCCTTAACCCTACAAACTTATACGCTTGCGGGTTTGGGCTGAAAGCCCAAGGCCTTTATAACTAGTCCATACGCAATTGACTATAAGAGCTTCAACCACAACTCACTCTGATATATCGCTATTTCAGTATATGTGCCAAAATCCCCACCTTTAGCAACAGCTACACGGAAGCCTTAAAGTTTTAGGCCAAGATTTTAGAGGAAAAGTTTACAAAGTATGAGATTTTGTCTCATACTTTTAAGGGTCTTTACTCTTTTCACGAATATGATTTCTATAAATTTTTCGTTAATAAAAAGGCGTCCGCTTTTGGGACACCTTTTATTAAAACAACTACTTTCTTAAGCCTAACTCTGCGATAAGCTCTCTATATTTCGTTATATCTTTGTTTTTAATGTAGTTTAGTAAACCTTTTCTTTGACCTACCATCATTAAAAGACCTCGTCTTGAATGGTGGTCTTTTTTATGCGTTTTTAAATGCTCCGTAAGGTGATTAATTCTGTCCGTTAAAAGTGCAACTTGAACTTCTGACGAACCCGTATCATTTGCATCTCTACCAAACTTTGCAATAATTTCTTTTTTATCCTTCATCAATGTAACTCCTCCTAGTAAAATATCATACACACCGAATGCCTAGAAATGGTTGGAGAATCCGAGATCAAAGCATTGGCTTTTGTGCAATTAGTATAGTAACACAATATGGCGAAATATTCAAGAATTTTTTCATTATTTTCTTTTGTAGACAATGAAAGAGCCACCAAATAAAACTAAAAGGACGGAAAGCACTAAACTTGCAGGTAGATTTAAAAATGGTAATAGTAATTGATCTGTACGTAAACTTTCTATAACAGTTCTACCTATGCCATAGCCTACAAAATAAAGCATTAACACTTCACCATCAAATTTTTTGTATTTCTTGTAAAACATAAGAAATGCAAATACTAAAAAGTTCCATACAGATTCATATAAAAATGTTGGTTGCACTTGAATAAACTCTACACCATCTATTTCAATCACATATTGTAATACAGACTCTGGAATACGTCCTACTTCATCTTTTAAATATCTAAGCGCAAATAAAGAATCTGTATAACCACCAAATGCCTCACGGTTCACAAAATTACCCCATCTTCCGATGGCTTGACCAAGTATAAGTCCAAGTACAGCTGTATCGCACAAAACCCACGGATTAAGTTTTTTTATTTTTGAAAATACAACCGTGGATATTACACATACAATAACTGCTCCATAAATTGCAAGTCCACCTTGTCTTATATTAAAAATATCAAAAAAAGTATAATTATTAGTGTTCCACGTAAAAGCGACATAATAAAGCCTTGAGCCTAAAACAGCTAGTGGAAATGTATAAGTAAAAAGGTCAATATATAAATCTTTTTCTTGCCCTGTATTTTTTGCCTCTCTTGTCACTATAAAAATACCAGCCGCTGCACCAATTAAAATAAAAACAGCATACCAATGCACCTGCATTCCGAATATTTCAAACGCTATTCTTGGCAGGTTATAAATCCTTATATTTAAATTTGGAAACCAAGCTTGTGGAATCTTGCCCACCCCTATTCTTGCACACAACAAAGAACGATAAATAAAAAACCTTGAGGGCTTCCGCCCTCAAACTCCCGACAAGCGTAGCACGCTTGACTGCTTTTTTTTGCAAGCACGTACGTGCTTGCTTACAAAGTTTTTGATTAAACTTTTTGCAAAAAGTTTATGGGGTGTGGGGCAACGCCCCACAGTTTTTGTTATTTTTTATTGTGTGCAGATTATTTAAAGGGAATTACTACAGATAAAACGTAGTTTTCGGTTGCAAGATGCTGTTTTAGACGTTCCTCTATCATATCTATAGTCACTTTTTCAAAAGCGTTCATTAAAGTAAAAATATCTTCGCCTTTGGTTACAAAATCTACCTGCATATTTATTAGTGTACCTATAGAATTGAAATTGCGTGCATAATGCCCTATATGCTTACGTCGTATTTGCTCGAAACGATTTTTGTCTATACCTTCTTTTACTAGCCTATTTATTTCATTTATAATTTCTTCGCTTACACGTTTATAATCTCTGGAAAATCCTGAAATAAGTGTCATACCATACTCTAAACCACTGCTATACTCAAAAGAAAAAGAAGCATCTATAATACCATCGTTATACATCTTCTCATATATAGCAGAGCTTTCGCCAGTTACTATATCTATAAGCATTTTAGATTTAACCAACAACATAGCTTTATCATTTTCTAAATTATTATCTTTAAAAGCTAAATTGAACATTGGTATAGAAACAGCCATTTCTTCCTCAATGTATTTTTTTTCAACCTCATGAGGTTCTTTGTAAGAATGCCTTACAACTTCTTTATTTGGTTTGATTTCTATGTTTTTCTCTATCAATCTATATATCGCATCTACATCTACATCACCAGAACACACGATAATCATATTTTGTGGTTGATAAAACGCATTAAAAGATTTTAGCAAAATTTCTTTATCTATCTTTTGTATAGATTCTACTGTACCTGCTATATCTTTTTTTATTGGAAGCTCTTTATACATAGAAGATTGAGCATTAAAATATCCTTTCCAGTTAGGATAATCGTTGTACATATTAATTTCTTGAGTAATAATTCCTTTTTCTTTTTCTATATTTTCATCTGTTAAAAATGGATTAAAAACAAAGTTAAGAAGTAACTCAAAATTTTCATCAAAATTATCTGTACAACTAAAATAATAAGCCGTGTTATTATAATTGGTATATGCATTAACATCGCCACCGAGTTTTGCAAATTGCTCAAAAAGATTAAGTTTTTCATCTTCAAATATTTTATGCTCTAAAAAGTGAGCAACACCTTCTGGTGTCGTGACATTCTCACCTTCAAAATCAAAACTTAAATCCATAGCACCATATTTAGTAGCTATAATTGCTCGTTTTTCTACGTATCCCTTCTTCGGGATTATATAGCATTTAATTCCAGATGGCAATACATTTACATGTAATTCTTCATTTAACATTTTATTTTTAAATATTTCGCCCATTAATTCGCTCCTTTTCTTAATAAAAAAAACCGTGGGGCTTTCAGCCCCACACCCCCGACAAGCGCACGCGCGCTTGACCGCGTCATTGCGCAAGCTACGCTTGCGCTTTTAATTTTTGGTCAAGCTTTTTTTAAAAAGCTTGTCGGGGAGGTGGGGCGGAAGCCCCACGGTCTTAGTCTTTTCTCTGTTAGTTTTTTTAAGACATTAGATAAATTGTGTCTGTGTATATTTTTTTTGCACAGTTTTGTATATCTTCTTTTGTTACCTTTTTAACTCTTTCCACTGCGCTTTCAATATCATCTTCATCATTTAACATGTATTGCGAAATATAAAAATTAATGGTAGATGCTGCATAATCTTTCATAGACTCTAAGTTTTTTGTAATAGATTTTTTTGCATTACCTATTTCTTTTTCTGTTATATCTCCGTTTGCCATATTTTCAATTTCTTTATTTATTAATTCCAACGTTTTATCAAAGTTTTGTGAATCTACCCCTGCTTGTATCATTAATATGCCTTTGAATCTATATATGAAAGAACTTATGCTATAACACAAACTTTCGCGTTCACGTACATTCATGAATAGCTTTGAACTTGCAGTTGCGCCTAATACTTCATTTAATAATAACAAACTATAAAAATCTTGCCCTGTAGGATCTATGCCTGTACGTAATGCCATACATAATTTCCCTTGATTAACATGTTGCTTTTCTGTAACCTCTTTAACTTTTTTGGGATCGTAAACTATTTTCGCTTTATTTATTTGTATTACACCTTCTCGGCCGAAACTAAAAAGTTCTTTTATTTTTTCACTTACTTCTTCGCCTTCATTGCCCATTACTAAAAACTCTATAGGCGAGGTTTTTAATATATTTTTAAAATGATTATATAAATTTTTTGCTGTTATCTGCTCTAAATCTTCTATATACCCATCTCCATATAAACTAAATGCTTCTCCTGCACAAGCTTTTTCTATACATTTTGATTTAACATATTCAACTTTATTATTAATACGCCCATTTATTTTATTCTTCAAATTTTCTTTCTCAATTTTCACCACTTCTTCTTTAAAGCCCTCACCCTCCAGTAGTGGATTAAATATTATACCTCTTAAAAATTCTAAAGCTTGATCAAGTAAACCTTCATCTATATCTTTATTTAATATTTCAATATAAAGTTGTATTATTTGTTCTTCTCCCATTTTAACTACTTGTGTATCAAAAATAGCACCGTACATATTTTCAAGTACAGCGTTTAACTTAGATAAGCTGTTGTGCCTTTTACTACCTTTCCTTATTACATTTGTGATGAGCGCATTATATGTCACTTCCTCACGTAGCAGTGGCCTTCTTATAAGTATACATATAGTTGTTGTCTTAAACTTTTCTGTTTGTATCAGATGTAAATTTACACTTTCTGCAATATTTATAATTTTCAACGTATTTCCTCCTTTTATCAATCACTTAATGTTAATTTCTCCTATACCTACTCAAATTATGTACTTTGTTTTAGAAATTTAAACATTAAAAAAAGACCTCGAAATCTCCCCAAGGCCTTTTTTTGTTTTTTTCATGTTTTATGCTATAATTCGTATTGAATGAGTTCAAAATAAAAAAATGTGATTGTTGCCAACTTACACCCCCAGATAGAACTCGTTTTTAAATTAAAGAAATTGTATTTTATGATACAGCTAAAAATTAGGAGGAAAAAATTTTTATGTTGATGTTATATTTTTCTGGAACAGGAAATTCAAAATATGTAGCAGAAACTTTTAGTAAACATATGAAAGCGAAATGCCATTCTATAGAAGAACCACTTATTTTTTCAGATTTAATATATTCTGAAAAAACTATTGCATTTTGCTATCCTATATACGGATCTAGGCCACCTAAGATAGTGAGAGACTTTGTTATAAAACATATGAAAGCTCTACAGGGTAAAGACATTATAATTTTTTGTACACAGTTATTATTTTCGGGAGATGGTGCTAGATCATTCACAGACCTATTCCCTAATAACTATATAAATGTGATTTATGCCGAGCATTTCTGTATGCCAAATAACATGTCTAACTTTTCTATGCTGGTTCAAACAGATAAAAAAAAGCTGAAAAAGATTATGCTAAAAACTGAACGAAAAGTAATTGCTGTATGTAATAATATCAAAAAAGGAATTGTAAAAAAACGTGGATTTAATAACGTATCTATGAAACTAGGATTAACCCAAGCAATTCCTATGGCCAGAATGGAGGAATCAGCAAGAAAATCTTTAACCATCAATTCTGATTGTACACATTGTAAGTTATGTATAAAAATTTGCCCCACAAAAAATCTGCAGTATAAAGAAACTATAATCCATGACAATAATTGCACTTTGTGCTACCGATGTGTAAATAAATGCCCCCAAAAAGCAATAACTGTATATATACATAAAAAAATTAAAAAACAATACAAAGGCTTACCTAGATAATCACAAGTAAAATAATAGAAAAACCGCGCTATGCGCGGTTTTAAATTACCCTTCTATATCCATAATCATATTAACACGATCTTGATGCCTTCCTCCTAAAAATTCGGTATTCAACCACTCATCTACTATCATTTTCGCAAGCTCTACCCCTACAACTCTTGCACCAAAAGCTAATATATTTGAGTTATTGTGTTCCTTGGAAAGTTTTGCAGAGTACGGCTCACTACATACTACACATCTTATACCATCAACTTTGTTAGCTGCTATTGAAATTCCAACACCTGTACCACAAATTAAAATACCGCAATCAGCAGATTTTTCTACAACAGCTTGTGATACTTTTTTTGCATATATAGGATAATCACAGCTTTCTAAAGTATCCGTACCAAAATTAATTACTTCATGACCCATAGAATTTAAATACTCAACTATCTTTTCTTTCATTTCAACTGCAACATGATCATTACCAATCGCTATCTTCATAAAGCACCCCTTATTCATTTTGATTAGCTTTAACTAAAGTAATTTACGCTTTTTTCAAATCGCTTACTTTACTATTTTATAAAGCAATTAGAAAATTATAAAATATAATGGCTAAGAGTTTTATTCAGCAACTGTATATCGAAATTGCCCACAATCTCAAGCCTTACTTTTCCGACTTCACTAAACCATAAATCCAATTCGCAATCTAAGTCAAGAGTTCCAGAAGTCTCTACAGAAAAAGCTTGAACTCTACTAAAAGGCAAAGATGTGTAATCCACCTTTTTACCAGTTATCCCTTGAACATTAATTGTTATCAAGCGTTTGTTAGTTATTACTACTTTATCCCTAATAGTTTTGAAAGCGTATAAAACTTGTTCATTGTTAGTAAGCATCATTGAAACTTCATTATGCCCTTCTTTTGAATCAATAGGTGTTAGCTTAAATACACTGTTTCTTGCAAAGTCAATCATCATGAAACCCCATTTCTGGATAATTTATTCTTATTTCATTATTACAAACCTTGAACTTTGCGTCAAGAACTTCTCATAGAAAAATTTATAATATCTCTTGCTATTCTAACTGCACCACTAGCATTACCTGCATTCTCTAACATAACAACTAAAGCTATTTGGGATTCTTCATCAAGTCCATCAGTTGCAAACGCAACAAACCACCCATGCGCTTCACCTTGATTATTTTCTGCTGTGCCAGTTTTTCCACCTATTCGTACACCTGGTACAGCAGCCGCTACTCCTGTACCAGTACTAACCGCTTGTAGCATCATACTATATAATTTAGAATTTTCTTCAGATGTAAAAACCCTAGATAGTGCCCTTGGAGAATTTAAATTTCTAACCATTCCTTGTGCAGTAACAGCGTAACCTACTACATGTGGCCTCATCATAACACCATCATTTGCTATAGCTCCAGCTAACATTGCCATATGCATCGGAGTTGCTAATACTCGTCCTTGCCCTATAGAAGCCTGCATAAGCTCTGAAATATCATCATTTTGATCATCAATCCGACTTATGCTGTTTGCAAGCCTAAAAGGAATTAATTCATTGAAATATAGTGACTCTGCTACATTTATTAAATTTTGCATACCGATAGCTTCTGCTAATGCTACAAAATAAGTATTACATGAAACACTGAAAGCTTCAACCATATCAACTCTACCGTGAGCCGTATTGTTATAACATCTTATTATATTTCCTTCTATATAAATAGAACCTGTGCATTCATGTATAAAATCATCAAAATTTTCTAAGTGTTTCATACCTGCAACTGATGTTACTATCTTAAATACTGAACCAGGAGCATATAACCCTTGAGTGGCTCTGTTTAACAAAGGACTATTTTCAGCATCTTGAGATAAACTGCTCCAATTTGCATTTATTTCATTTGGATTAAAATTTGGATAAGATGCCATAGCTAAAATTTCACCCGTAGTAGGTTCTATAACTACGATACTTCCTCTATTTCTTCCAAGCGCATTATAAATAAATTTTTGCAAATCCCCATCTAATGTAAGTACTAAATTATCGCCTTGCAAATGTACATCTTCTGCAATATTTCTTAATCTTTGATAAATTTCAAGACTCAAATTTTGCAACTCGAAATTATATCGTTCTTCAATACCTGAGTTCCCCATATCAATGAACCCAACAACATGAGAAAACATATTATCAAAATTATATATTCTTTGATAGCCATTTTCAGTTGGAATACTTTCAGCGATTATTAACCCATTTCTATCAAGAATGTCCCCTCTTTTTACATTGCCTCGTGATATTCGCACTCTTGGGTTCAAGCTACTATTTATAATATCATTACTTTGAACAAGAATAAAACTAAGAAGATACAGTACTGCTACTGCAAACATAGTAAAAAGCATCCAAAAAACTCTACGTATATTTTTTCTCACATCATTCATAATTCGCCACCGTTTTAAAGATTAAAAGATTAAGACCGTGGAGGCTTCTGCCTCCACACCTCCGACAAGCGTAGCACGCTTGACCGCTTTTTTAAAAACGCACATTCCTGCATTCTTAGTTGGCTAAGGATAAAATCTCATAAACACGAACTTAACAAAAAAGGATAAAAAGATAAAGACCGTGGGGCTTTCAGCCCCACCGCCCCGACAAGCGTAGCACGCTTGACCGCTTTTTTAAGAACGCACATTCGTGCATTCTTAGTTGGCTAAGGATAAAATCTCATAAACACGAACTTAACAAAAAAGTACCAAAAAACTTAAAGCTTTGCCAAGGCAATCTCATACCACTATTTAAGCAAGCGCGTACGCGCTTGCAATTACGCGGTCAAGCGCGCGTGCGCTTGTCGGGTTTGGGCTGAAAGCCCAAGGTTTTTAATCTCTTGATTTTAGTCTTTTGAACTTAATCTTTTGACTTTAATCTCGCTCGTAATACATGTAGACCCATTGAAGTATACCTATCATCATTGCACTAACAAACATAGAACTACCACCGTAACTTATAAATGGTAATGTTATGCCTGTAAGAGGTATTAGTTTTATTGTCCCACCGATAATAATAAATGTTTGAAAGGCTAATACTCCAGTAAATCCCACAGCTAATAAACTATAATATCTTCGCCTGCATCTAAGGGCTATATGAACTCCTCTATAAAAAATCATTATATATATCCCTATAATACTTATTGCAAATATACCACCAAATTCCTCTGTAATAGCAGCGAAAGGTAAATCTCTGGATACTATAGGTACAAAATTTGGCATTCCTCTTGTTAACCCGCTTCCCCACATTCCCCATGTTCCAAGAGCAAAAAGAGATTGCACTATTTGATTACCAGTGCCATGCACATCGGCCCAAGGATTTTGCCAGATAGCAACACGTATCCTAACATGCCCAAATAAGTGGTATGCAATAATAGAACCAATACTTGCAAGTACCATACCTAAAGCGAAAAATAATTCCCTACCTGTAGATATATACATAATTATAATAAATGTCAAAAAGAATATAAGAGCACTACCTAAATTTCTTTGTGCAACTAACATAAGTACATGTAGCATCGCCATAATAGAAGGGAAAATCATTTGCTGTACCGTCAATTTTTTTCTGAATACAGATGCTAAATAAAAAATATATATAAATGTCACTATCTCAGATGGCTGAAAACTTATAAAACCTATGTTTATCCAACGTGCAGAGCCAAATACTTCATATCCTAAAATAAAAGTAGAAGTCAGTAGCCCAAGACCTGATAACAGATAAATGAACTCTAGCCTCTCAAATGTAGGCATGATAGATATAGCTTTAGGTATAAGTAGCATTGTTGCGAAACTCACAAAAAACCAAATAACCTGCTGTTCTGCTAAACCTTGGTCTAATCTTCCTAGAGTAATAATACCTACACTAGTTAAAAAAAATACGCCATTCCAAATAAGTGGACAGCTATTTTCATAAAATTTACTTATGAGGAAGTTTGCAGTTCCAAAAAAAATTAACCATAATCCCCCTATAAGTAACATGGCATTACTAAAACTTATTGTGTCAGGCGTATATGATAATATTAAAAAAGCTTTTAAATGCATAAGGACAATAGTAATTCTCTGTTTTGATATTACTAAATTTTTATCAGCAACAATCTGATTTCTTTCTATACGAATATAGCAAATCCCTAGCCATAAAAAATAAATTATATAAAAAACAAAAAAATATCTTGATAAAATAATTAACAGCTCAAACATATTTTCCTCGTGTTTTTATTCAACGCCCCTGTAAAAATGTCCGTATGTAGCTTCTTCATCTCGATTCATTACAGATTCGGCATTTAACATTTTAGTATACAATTCTATAGTTTCCGATATATATTCTGGTTCTTCCAAGTTAAAAACTAGTCTCAAATATTCTACATTCAAACTTTTTATGTCTTCAAACTTTGAATATGTGGAAAGAGTTTTGCTATTTAAAATATACGCTATACAGTTATCGCAATCAGTCATTACCTCGAAACTTACTTTTTTCCTATCTAACAAAGAATATGAATCTTTATTATTACGATTTTTACAGTATTTATTATTAGATTTTTTAGCATCGTATATACCTACTGGGCATTGCTTGGTTATCATTATATTTTGTTTACCATGTATAATTAATTCAGAATTTTGGGTACCTAGATCTTTTAATTCATTAAAGTTCAGCTCTGGAGAAAGCGTAACACCTATCTCTTTAGATTTGAAAAAATCCAAAGATAGATTATTAAAAATATTAAAATTATAATTAAGCATTATTTTTTTGCTTGTACCTATATCTTCTAATATTTGTAGCTGTCCATACTCTGATATTAAGTATCCATCTATATTTAAATTTTCTAAAGCTGATATACTATCGTTTAAATTAGCTATAAGAGGAAAGCTTATAAAAAGCTCTATATTATTTTCAGCGCATTTTTCTATTGCTTCATTTATATCGTTATTATACTCAAAATAAATCCTACTTACATTTTCATTTAAAGCCGATTTTAATTGCGATATATTTTTAGCCTGTACTGTTAGCTTTTGTTTAACAACTCGTGCTTTTTCAGAGTTCATTTTAAAATCTAAATTTGATGTTCTCTTTATGCTATTTATAAAAAGATTTTCAAATTCTTCTATTATCTCACGACGCAAACTGTTAAGTTCGCCAACACTTATATAAATATTTTCATCTATATCAAATTTGTCATATTGTATTTTAAATGGTGTATTACCTGTCTTAGAAAGTTGTTTTAAAATTTTTTCTGCCGTAATTGGGGTACTTTGAGATTGCTGGGCCACGCCACCTTCTTTTACTACACATATGTCTTTGTAAGAAATTTTCAGCTTGAGTGGTTTATTTAGTTTCGCCTCTACATAACCAGCTATGTTCATTTGACGATTTTCAGTTTTAATAATCCTTTTAGCATCATCAGCAAGTGTTTTGTCATAAGATCTATAAACAAGATCTCCTACATGGATATCGCCAGATATATTAACTGGGAATTTTTGACCTGCAGTTATATGTTTTGAGATGTTTGTGCCGACATGAGGTTCTTGTACTGTCCATATTTCAATACCATCACCTGGCACGAGAGATTCCTCAAATTCTATAATACATTCTTCTCTACTACTGCTAAAACTTACTACCCTTCCTACTTGCAAACCCGTACTTTTTGGAGTTTTATTGCTCATCATGTCTGCACCGCTATAGCTGTTGAAATAACTAGTAGAGAAATTTCCACCTCTATTAAATATTTGAGTTACATTTTTGAGTGTTTTCTCATCTACAGAATTTTCTTTATTTTTTATCTTGTCAATTTGTTCTCTATAAGCCTTTGTAACTATAGCTACATATTCCGCACTTTTCATTCTACCTTCTATTTTTAATGAAGTAACACCCGAATTTATAATGTCCTCTAATATTTCTAAAGTCATAATATCTTTAGGGCTTAGAAGATAATCGCTTGCTATGCTTTTACCATTTTTCAGTAAATCATATTTTAAACGACATGGTTGAGCACATCTACCCCTGTTGCCACTCCTTGTACCAATAAGGCTTGACATAAGACATTGGCCAGAATAAGAAACGCATAAAGCACCATGGGCAAAAACTTCTGTTTCTATATCTAATTTTTTGTTTATTTCTTCAATTGTTGAAATAGACGTTTCTCTGCTAAGTACCACTCTACTTAGACCTTGGTTTTTAAGATATTTAACACCTTCTAAATTGTGCACAGTCATTTGTGTACTAGCATGTATAAGCGCATCGGGAAAATGCTTTTTTATTTCACTAATCATGCCTATATCTTGAAGTATGAATGCGTTGACACCTAACTTGTACATCTTTTCAACAAATACTAAAACATCATGAATTTCAGTGTTTTTATATAGGGTATTAATTGTTATATATACTTTTACGCCTCTTAATCTGGAATACTCAACTACTGTTTTTAGCTCATCATCAGTAAAGTTTTGTGCTAAATTACGTGCGCTAAATGCTTTTCCACCCAAATATATTGCGTCAGCACCGTTATTTACTGCTGCGTACATGCTTGTCATATCACCTGCTGGACTTAATAGCTCAGGCATATTTTTCTCCTACTTTCCTAACTTTCAAAATTATCTATATATTCTTTTATCTCTCTTTTAGTTCTTGATAGCTCATCTTGTAAATATGTTATATTTTCTAAAAGAAGTTTATTTTCTTCGTTCATTTTTGCGTTTTCTTCCAAAGAAGTAGTTAGCTGTGCTTTCAATCTTTTAACTTCGCTCTCTAGTTTGATGTTTTTTTCTTTTTCCTTGAATAGATCGTCGGCTATGTTTAAAGATATAAATAATACTCTTAACTTATGATTTATATGGCTAGTATTTTTTTTTCTGTATATCTCTTTAATTTTTTTATCTATATAATTTGCAACAGATTGAACATGTTCTTCACTGTCGGCACTCATCAATTCATAAGTTTCTCCACCTATAACCACCTTTATATGATTCAATTCCTCCACAAAAGCACTCCCTATCTAAAAGACATAATATACGCTATTATACCACATAAAAGCTTCAGAAAAAAACCCTAGAAAATTTGCATATATTTAGTATTAAAGATTAAGACCGTGTGGGGATTTTATCCCCACCCCCCTGACAAGCGCACGTGCGCTTGACCACGTAATTTAGCAACGGCTACGCCGTTGCTTTTTTTGGGATCGAAATTTTTTTAATCACTTGAACATAGTTTTTTGCAAGTGCGTAAGCACTTGCTTAAAGTTTTGGTCAAGCTTTTTTAAAAGCTTGCAGGTATGGACGGAGTCCATGATTTTATTCCTTGTTTTTTTTAGCTTTTGGCAATTCTATGATTTTCTTCTTAGATTCTCTGTACAAAACTACTTTTTTTCCTATAACTTGTACTACTTCCGAACGTGTACGACCACCTATAGCCTCAGCAACATTTTTTGTATCTTCCATACAATTATTTAAAACATTAATTTTTATAATTTCGTTTGCCTCAAGATAGTTATCTATAGCGTCAACTATTTCTGGAGTTACACCACTTTTTCCAACTTGGAATGCTGGATCAATTTTCTGAGCTAGCCCTTTTAAATAAGATCTTTGTTTGCTTGTTAACATAAACCCTCCACATAATTATTTATAATAATCAAATACCATATCGTATATTCTAACGGTATCGCCTTCTTCTATCCCTGCTTCTTCTAACGCCGCTATAATTCCTTTGTCTCTTAAATAGCGTTGAAAAAATGCAAACCCTTTTTCTGTATCCATGCTGGTATAACCAACAACTTTTTCAACTCCAGCACCTTCTACAACAAAATAATTATCATCAATTTTTTCTATTGTAAATGCTTCATATTCTTCATCTAATTCGATATATTCTTCAAAATCTTCCGCAAATATAATAGTTCCTTGATTTTCTTTTACTAAAGCCCCTGCACGGCTTAACAAATCGTCTATACCTTGATTAGTTGCTGCAGATATCGGAAATACGGATATATTTTTCTTTTCATAAACTTCTTTTATTTTTTCATAATTTTCTGTTGCTTCTGCTAAGTCCATTTTATTCGCTGCTATTATTTGAGGTCTTTCTAGTAATTTAGGATTATATAACTCTAATTCTTTATTTACTTTTTCTAAGCTTTCTAATGGATCCATGCCTTCTAATGCAGCTGCATCTACAACATGTATGAAAATCTTTGTTCGCTCTATATGGCGTAGAAAATCATGCCCAAGCCCAACGCCTTCACTTGCGCCTTCAATAAGTCCAGGTATATCAGCTATAACAAAATCTTCACCCCACTTGCTTCTAACTACACCTAAATTAGGAGCTAATGTTGTAAAATGATAATTCGCTATTTTAGGATTGGCATTAGTTGCCATAGACAACAATGTTGATTTTCCAACATTCGGGAATCCTATTATACCAACGTCTGCAATTAATTTAAGCTCAAGCGTTACAGAATACTCTTTTGATATTTTTCCTCTTTCAGCATACCTTGGTGCTTGCCTTGTTGGTGTTGCAAAATGCTGGTTACCTTTGCCGCCTTTGCCGCCTTTTATGATTACTTTTTGTTCCCCAATAACCGACATATCAGCCATTATTTTGCCTGATTTTTGTTCACGTATAATTGTACCTACAGGTACTTTTATAATTAAATCATCAGCTGATTTTCCTGAACAATTTCTTTTACTTCCGTCATCGCCTGAATCAGCTTTAAAAACTTTTTTATACCTAAAATCTACTAATGTATTAAGTCCTGTTGTAGCCTCAAATATTACATCTCCACCACGGCCACCATCTCCGCCGTCGGGTCCACCATTGACTACATACATCGCCCTATAAAAAGACACGCAACCATTACCACCGTTACCGCCTTTTATTTTTATGTTAACTCTATCTATGAACACCATTTCACCTCTATTTTACAAATCTATCTTACAAACAAAAAGAGAACCTCCAAAAAAAATTTGAAAGCCCCCTCTCCTCTGTAAATTACTGTGATAACATTTCTAAATACAGATTCTCATAATTTTATGATTATTCCGCTACTGCTATAGGGTATACAGAAACTTTTTTCTTAGATCTACCCTTTCTTTCATATCTTACACGACCATCTGCTAAAGCAAATAAGCTGTCGTTAGAAGCTCTACCTACATTAGTTCCTGGATGAATTTTTGTACCTCTTTGAGTATATAGAATATTACCAGCACGAACTATTTGACCGTCTGCACGTTTAGCGCCAAGTCTTTTAGACTCAGAATCACGACCGTTTTTAGTAGATCCTACACCTTTTTTGTGTGCGAAAAACTGAAGATTCATTTTAAACATTTCTCTTACCTCCTTGATTTATTTCTTTATTATTTTTTGTTATGCTGTATCTTTTCATCATTTATAATTAACTCTATATCTTCGCTGTAATCCTCTTTTATACCTCTTACACCTAAAAGAAAACTATTTAGTAAAAGAGCTGCATCTTTACTTTCCTTGTTTTCCTTCAAAGTTGGTAGTTCAAAAAAGAGGAAACCGCCATTTTCATGAAAATCACAATTAAACGACTCAGGCGTAAAAGCCTCTATGCTATTTATAGTATTAAAAACCAAAGCCGATACTGCTGCACAGACAATGTCTCTGCCATGGTTATTTACTTTAAAAGAATATACATCATTATTTGAATTTACATATACATATACTGTTAACATGACGCAGAATCAACTCTAACCGTTAATTTTCTCTATTTTAAGCTCTGTAAAAGGCTGTCTGTGACCTTTTTTCTTGTGAAAACCTTTTTTAGGCTTATATTTATATACAATTAACTTCTTTCCTTTTCCATCACCTAAAACAGAAGCGCTAACACTAGCTCCATTAATAAATGGTGCTCCAACATTAAAGTTATCACCATTTGATATAGCTAACACGTTAGAAAATGTATAAGTATCACCACTTGATACCTCTAATTTTTCAACTGTTATTGTATCGCCTTCTTTTACTTTGTATTGTTTACCACCAGTTTCAATAATTGCGTACACTCGTACACACCTCCTCAAATAAATGAACTCGCCAAATTACGGTACTAATCAGTTTAAACCTCTTTGCGCGGTTTGACTGCAATTTTTAAAATCTGATTAACTTTTCAACAGATCCTTAAAATATGCAGTTCTAATCGGTATGAATGCACAGTCAAATAAATTATCCGTACTACACACTCTGATAATGCTATCATAATGAAACTTGCATGTCAATATTTCTTGAAAATTTTCTCTAGAAAAAAATATAAACCAGTGCCATATCCCATAACAATCACCCTTATATCTTTTTACAGTATACTTTGGATATTTTTCAACTTTACTGATTACTGATTCTTAATAAAGATTCTGAATTTTCAAAATTCGGAGCTACAATCTTTAAACGTCTAACCTCGTCTAATACTTCCTTATATGAATGCCCTGTTTTACTATTGTTATATTCCATTAATAAATAGGGTAAACTGTTTGATGTGAAAATAAATTTACTCATTAAGTAACCAAGTAGTTTAGGTGGTACTATTGTAAAAATCTTTGTTGACATGTCTGGTTTTGTGCCTCTAAGATGCATTATAGAAATAATCTCTTTCATATGAACTCCCATCATCGTAAATGATTCTGGAGTTTTTAATAATCTCCTGAAATTTCCAAATTTAAGTAACTCTGCTTCCATAACCGCGTTTACTAAGAAATGATTCCATAACCAACGACGCATATCTTTCTGTACTCTAACCTTAAAACCGCTTTTCTCGAAAAGTTCTCTAACCTGAGCATTTCTTTTTTCGGTACCCGCTCTAGTTTTTTCAACTATGACAGATTTGAAAAATCCACCTCTAAGAACATTGTTTTCGATACCGCCTCCACCAATTGGAAAGCCAAATACAACCTGATTAGGTGGCAAAGGTGCAATTGATTCCACTGGATCTTTCCAAAAATTATTAAAATATAAAATGGTTGCATCTCCAACACGTCCACTTAGATAACTAACTGTATCAGCTATTTGTTCGGGATTAACACTAACAAAGATTACATCATAATCATGATTTGGGCTAATATCTTCATTTAAAATAACTTTCCATTTTTCTTTTATGAGTTCACCCTTTGAATTCTTTCGTGCATCCCATATTTCTAAATCGATATGTTCTCCATATTGTTCTTTTCTACCTTTACGAACATAAAATTCTACTGTATGACCAGATTTTTCAAATGCCCAAGCGTATTGTGTGGAAATTACCCCTCTACCCAAAAATAATATCTTCATAAAATATGCCCCCTTGATTCACCACATGTTGGTTCATGTGTTTGATATATTCATAATATCAATTTACATTTGTATGTTCAATCATAAAATAGTTGATCATTAATGAGCACATAAGTTAAATTTATTGAGAATCAGCCCCAAGACCTTTATCTTTTGACCTTAACTTCAATGTTTTATCATTTGCTAATTATAAAGAGTTGAGTTATAATCACTTCATAGTAAAATTTTTGAAATTTTTGCATAGACGAATTACGAATCACAAGTTACAGGAAGGTACATATGCCAAAGACTAAAAAAAATAAGACGAGTAAAAAGAATAAAAACCCCCTTATGTCTGAAGTTATTAGCATTACAAGCATAGCACTTAGCATTTTTTTTGCGATTGCAATATTTTTGCCTAATGCTGGCGGATTTATAGGTAACTTTATAGGAGATATCTCAAGAGGGTTATTTGGTGTTGGTGCATTCGCAATACCTTTTTTAATTGTGGGGGTAGGTGTATACATACTTTTCAATAAGTCTGTACACTTTGACATGAACAAATTTGTAGTAGCACTTGCTCTATTTTGTTTAGCTATAACTTTTATACACATATCAAGTGATAGTCATGTATATGACACTAACCCTTTAAGTATTTTTATGGGAAACTTTAGTACAAGATCTGTTACAAACGGAGGTCTTGTGGGTGCCATAATAGGGAGCTTTTTTTTAGCTGTATTTGGTAGAGTGGGTACATATATAATCATTTTTTTCTCCTTAATAATATTATGCGTACTTATAACTGGACGCTCGTTTGTTTCCCTCTTAGTGGATTTTTTCGACTTTATTAAACTTTCTTTCAATAAAGTTTCTGAATTTAGAGATTACGAAGATGATGATGAAGATGAAGAGGACTATGTTGAAGAGCCTAAGCGTCTAAGAAGAAGGAAAGCTTCAAAGAACGAAACAAACTTAGAAGATGATCCACATGTGCCAGAAAACATAATTCACCTACCAAAACACAAACCAAGACAACGAGTACAGCTTATACATGAAGATATACTAATGAATTCACAACCCACAATAAATAATGTAGTAACTACAGATTTTGAGCGTAGTACGACACCCCACTCTAATGGCGAAATTTTTATAAATACTTCTCCACAAGAAAAAACCATTATTAAAAATATACCTGATAAAAAAATTAAAGACACAGAAAAAAGTAGTAGCTCTAAAACCCTTAATTTATTTAGTGAAGATGAAATAGAAGATGAAGACTTTGAAGGAAATGAAGATACTCATATAGATTCTCAAGAAAATGAGGATACTTATATAAACTCTGAAAAAGATGAAAACATATATATTTTTCCGCCTATAGAACTTCTCAGCGAAAATCCTAATGCCTCCTCTGGTGTAAGTAAAAGTCAAGTTTATGAAAACTCTCAAAAGCTAGAAGAAACTCTCAAAAGCTTCGGCGTTTCAGCTAAAGTTATAGAGATAAACAAAGGACCAACTGTTACACGCTATGAGCTTTCGCCAGGTGCTGGTGTCAAAGTCAGTAAAATATCTGGCTTAGCCGACGATTTAGCCCTAAGTTTAGCTGCAAATGGAATTAGAATAGAGGCTCCTATCCCTGGAAAATCAGCTGTAGGAATTGAAGTACCCAATAAAGAAGCTGAACCTGTATTTTTTAGAGAAGTTTTAGACACTGATGATTTTAAAAATTTCCCTTCAAACCTAGCCTTTGCGCTTGGCAAAGATATTGCAGGTAATGTTGTAATTTCAGATATTGGAAAAATGCCTCATTTGCTTATAGCTGGCGCTACTGGCTCTGGAAAAAGTGTATGTATAAATACGCTTATAGTTAGCCTACTATACAAATCTTCCCCTGAAGATGTAAAGCTTATAATGATAGATCCAAAAGTAGTAGAGTTAAGTGTATATAATGGCATACCTCATTTACTTATACCTGTGGTAACAGACCCTAAAAAAGCTGCTAGTGCGTTAAATTGGGCTGTTAAAGAAATGCTAAATAGATATGAATTATTCGCAACTGCAAATGTTAGAGATTTAAAAGGCTATAACAATATGATTACAGCCGATGGTCAAACAAAATTGCCACAAATAGTTATTATTATAGATGAGCTTGCAGACCTTATGATGGCGGCACCTAATGAAGTTGAAGATGCCATTTGTAGACTTGCTCAAATGGCAAGAGCCGCTGGACTGCATCTAATAATTGCAACTCAACGCCCTTCTGTTGATGTTATCACAGGGGTTATAAAAGCTAATGTACCATCTAGGCTTGCTTTCTCTGTATCTTCTGGTGTTGACTCACGTACAATTCTTGATTCAGTTGGAGCAGAAAAATTGCTTGGCCGTGGCGACATGCTATTTTGCCCAATAGGAATGAGTAAGCCCTTACGAATACAAGGCGCATTCATACAAGATAAAGAAGTAGAATCTATAGTAAATTTTCTTAAATCTCAGACTAATAGGACTTATAATCAAGAAATGATTGATACCATAACATCATCTTCAAATAGTCTAAGCCTAGATGAAGATTTAGATGAGCTTTTCGAAGAAGCCGTAGAATTTATTATTGAAAAAGATAAAGCCTCAGCTTCACTTTTGCAGAAAAGATTTAGAATAGGATATCAAAGAGCATCACGTTTAGTAGATTCACTAGAAGATAAAGGAATAATAGGTCTTGAAGGCAATGGAAAAACTAGAAAGGTGCTACTCACGGCTACAGAATGGGAAAACCTTAAAAATAATACTACTGCTAACAATACAGACGATGCTAATAACCAATATCAATCAGAAGATTAAGGTCTGAAGATATTTTCCGCTAGAATTTATAAAAGTTCAAAGAAGAACGCACATATGTGCGTTCTTAAAAAAGTGGATTTGTTTACATGGTCACAGATTAATATATAAAAATAAGGAGTAATAAACATGGGATATATAACGATTGATGGAAGAGCTGTATCGCAATCTATAAAAGATGAAATAAGGTTGGAAGTAAAAAACTTAGAACCATCAATACCTATTCTTGCTGTAATAATGGTAGGAGATGATAAAGGTTCCGAGGCTTATTTACGAGGCCTTCAAAAACCTTGTGAATATGTCGGTATAAATCTACTATCGTATCAACTTCCAGTTGATGCTACAGAATCGGAATTGATAGAGTTAATAGATAAACTAAATATAAGCCGTGATATTAATGGTATTTTACTATATGTACCTCTTCCCTCTCATATAGATAAGAATAAAATAATGACTATAATTGATAAAAATAAAGATGTAGATTGTTTTACACCTCACAATTTAGGGTTTCTTAGCGTACAAAATGAAAGTACTTTCAGACCATGTACACCTCTTGGAATACTTGCTCTTTTAGACCATTACAATATCGACTTAGAAGGAAAATGCTGTGTAATAGTCGGACGAAATAATACTGTAGGTAAACCTCTTGCATACATGCTTTTATCTAAAAACGCTACAGTAACAATATGCCATTCTTATACAAAAAATCTAAGTAGCATAACAAGTTGCGCTGATGTATTAATAGTAGCAATCGGCAAAGCAAAATTTATTACAGAAGATATGGTAAAAGATGATGCGGTAGTTATCGACGTGGGCATAAATGTAGATGAAAATGGTAAACTTTGTGGTGACGTAGATTTTGAACACGTAAAAGATAAAACTTCGTATATAACTCCTGTTCCTGGTGGTGTTGGGCCTATGACAACAGCAATGGTTTTGAAAAACTGCTTAAGTGCTTATAAAATACAAAATGAAAGATAAAAAGATTAAGACCGTGGGGGTTTCACCCCCAC
>JGI994J12354_10000349_pt1 | contig 45577 bp, 48 predicted proteins | sample IntmicLarv3ML3BL_FD_12354 | JGI IMG/M metagenome (IMG submission 12354) | reverse complement strand
CCGCAATCCGCCGCGTCAATGCCGTAGGTATAGACGGGATGACCGCCGGTCTGCGCCCCGCACAGCAGCGGGTCGTCCGCATTGAGGATGATGGGCGCATCCTGCGCCATGCCCGCCAAAATTTCCAGCTTGGCGCTGCGGATGTTCTCCCGCGTGCCGAGGGTTTCGATGTGGGAAACGCCGATGTTGGTCAGGATGGCCAGCGACGGCTTTACGCAGTGGGAGAGCCGCCCGATTTCGCCGAAGTCGCTCATACCCAGCTCCAGCACCGCCAGCTGCGTTTCATCTGAAAGGCCGAAGAGCGTCAGCGGCAGGCCGATTTCGTTGTTGCGGTTCAGCTCGCTTTTCAGCACGCGAAAGCCTTGGCTCAGCACGAGCGCAACCGCATCCTTCGTGCTGGTTTTGCCCACGCTGCCCGTGACCGCCGCCACAGGAATGTCAAATTTTGCGCGGTACCACGCCGCCAGCTGCAGCAACGCAGTGCGGGTGCTCAGCACGCGCAGCTCCTTTTCCCCGCAGCCGCAGGCACGCTCGCAGAGCACCGCCGCCGCGCCGTTTTTCAGCGCGTCAACCGCATAATCATGCCCGTCAAAATTCTCGCCCTTTATGGCGATGAACAGGCAGCCCGGCGGCAGCTCGCGGCTGTTGATGCTCATGGCGGAAACCGTTCCCGCGCAATGCGCCGCTATCCCCAGTGCATCGGCTATCTCTTGGATTTGCAGATTTTTCATTTCTCACTGTTCCTTTTGTGCGGTTTCCCGCACGATTTCGCGCTCATCAAAATGGATTTTGCCGCTTGCGAGAATTTGATAGGTCTCCTGCCCCTTGCCCGCGAGCAGGACAACATCCCCCGCCTGCGCTTCCCGCATCGCCCAAGCGATGGCGGCGCGGCGGTCAGGCTCGATGTGAATGCCCGGCGCGTTGCTCGGGATGCCCTTGCAGATTTCCCCGATGATGGCAAGCGGCTCCTCGGAGCGGGGATTGTCGCTGGTGACAACGGCGATGTCCGCCAGGCGCGACGCGATTTCGCCCATCAGCGGGCGCTTGCCCCTATCGCGGTCTCCGCCGCAGCCAAAGACGGCAATGACGCGCCCCTGTGTACTCTCCTTCAAGGCGGAAAGCACATTTTCCAGCGCGTCCGGCGTGTGGGCGTAGTCGATCAGCACGGTGTAATCCGCCGCGATTTGCACCGGCTCCAGCCGCCCCGTAACGGTGGTTTCGGCAATGGCCTCCTGCACGGTGGTCAGCGGAACTTCCAGCGCCAGCGCACAGATGGCTGCGCCCATGGAATTGCTCACAGAAAAGCCGCCGGGCACGCCGTAAAGAATGCGCCCGATGACACCGTTCCCCACCAGCTCATACGCCACCTGCGCCGCGCCGAGCTTGATGTTCTTCGCGGTGAAATCGGCGTTGTCACAGCTTTGGGAAAAGGTCCGCGTCTCCCCCGCCGCGCTCATGAGCATATCGGCGGCGGCGGCATCGTCCGCGTTGACAATGCTGCGCTTGGCGTTCGCAAAGAGCTTTTGCTTCGCCTTCTTATAATTCTCCATTGTTTTGTGATAATCCAGATGATCCTGCGTTAAATTCGTATAGATGGCTGCTTCAAAGGTGATGCCCGCTACGCGCTGTTGGTCGAGCGCGATGGACGAAACCTCCATCACGCAGTATTCACAGCCCGCGTCCGCCATCTCGCGGAAGAGACCGTGCAGCTCAAAGGGCTCCGGCGTGGTTAAGGAGGACTCACGTACGCTGCCGCCGATGTCGGTTTTCACCGTGCCCAAAAGACCTGCCTTATGCCCCGCCCGCTCCAGAATGTCCCGCACCAAAAAGCAAGTGGTGCTTTTGCCGTTGGTGCCGGTGACGCCGATGATTTTTAAGCTGTCCGCCGGGTCGCCGAAATAGGCGGCGCAAATGCGCGCAAATGCCTCGCGGCTGTTCTTGACGCGGATTTGCCGCTTCAGCCCCAAATCCCGCTCGCAGACCACGGCAGCGGCACCGTTTTCCAGCGCCTCCCCGGCGGCCTTATGACCGTCAAATTTTTCACCGCGAATGCACACAAACAGGCAACCGGGCGTGACCCTGCGGGAATCCGCCGTCACCGCCGTTACGGCGCAGTCCGCCGTTGTCAGCGGTTCCCCGCGCCAGGCAAGCAGTTGTTTCAGTGTCACCGTACCCATCGGCACACCTCCTGATTTTTATTCTCCGTAATCCGTAACACCCATGCTGGATTTAAAGTAAACCGTAACATCGCTGCCCAGCTCCAGCTCTTTGCCCAGCGGCTCCGACTGACGGTAGGCACGCAGCTCACCGCTTTTGAGCGTGTTGCCGGAAATCTTCAGGTTCAGCCCACGGGCACTCGCCAGATTCATGGCCTGCGTGATGCTGAGATTCGTGAAATCAGGCATCTGCGTGAGCTGCGCCTTTGCGTCTTTCTGCGTATACAGAATCACTACGCCGCCCTTGGAAATGTTTTTGCCCTCTGCGGGAATCTGGGAGACAACCTCTTTGCCCTCACCCACAACCTTGACGGAAAGCTTTGCCGCATCCAGCTGTGTTTTCGCCGCGGCAACGCTTTTGCCCGCCACGCCGGGGGTCTTCAGACGCAGCATCTCCATCTCCTCGGGCGTATAATGCGGTTCCGCATTCAAATAATTCAGGGAAGCCTCCATCACACGCGCGGCAACCGGAGCCGCCACCAGCCCGCCGCCGTGGTCGCCGACCGGCTCATCAATGGTAATGAGCAGCGCAATCCGCGCATCCTCCGCGGGAGCGAAGCCGGCGAAGGAGGTCACATATTTCCCCTCCAGTTTGCCGTCCTTGCCGAGCTTTTCGGAGGTGCCGGTTTTGCCCGCCACATTGAAGCCGGGCACATAGGCATTTTTGCCCGTACCCTGCGCCACCACCATGCGCAGCATCTCCGCCACCTGCTTGGCAGTGGCTTCCGAAACAGCCTGGCGAATCACCGTAGGTTGTGTTTCGCGCACGGTGCCGCCTTTTTCGTCCAGCTCTTTGGCAACAATATACGGGCGCATGAGCTTGCCGCCGTTGCCGATGCAGGCGACCATGTTGATGATTTGAATGGGCGACACCTGAAAGGACTGCCCGAAGGACATGCTCGCCAGGTTCACCTCGGTCATATCCTCTTTTTTGTGATAGGTGACACCGGCCTTGGGCTGAAACTCGGCGGGCAGGTCAATGCCCGTTTTTTCCGTAAAGCCAAAGGCTTCAAAATAGTCATAGAATTTTTCAACCCCCAGGCTCTGTGCCACGGTGATGAAAAACGGGTTGCAGGAGTTCATCATGCCTTGGGTGAACGTCTCATGCCCATGGCCGCCGGCCCGGTGGCAGCGGTAGACCCGGTCACGCACCTTGATGCTGTATTTGCAGGTATAGGTTCCGTCCAGCGGAAACGTACCCTCCTCCAGCGCGGCAGCGGCCGTCACAATCTTGAACACGGAGCCGGGATCATAGATATCGCTCACGCCGCGGTTGCGCCACATGGCATACTGCGCGTTTTTGCGCGCTTCGCTCTTCTCATCCGGATCTTCAATGGCATCCAGCTGCGCCTGCACGGCGGGGTCCTGGATTTCTCTGGGGGAATTCAGGTCGTAGTTCGGCATGCCCGCCATGCCGAGCACCGCACCCGTCTTTACATCCATGACGATGCCGTAAACCGCCTTGCTCTGCGTATCAATATGCACCTGCTCCAGCTCTTTTTCCAGAAACCGCTGGATGGATTCATCTATCGTGAGCATCAGGCTGGTGCCCTGCTTGGCATCATACAGCGTTTCGTACTGCACATCCATAACGTAGCCGCGCCCGTTTTCCGCTGTAATGCGCCGCCCGGGCACACCGCGAAGCACATCGTTATAGCGTTTCTCCAGCCCATCCAGCCCAATGTCGTCCTCGCCTGAAAAGCCGATGATGGTGGAGGCAAAATCCCCCAGCGGGTAATAGCGCTTGATATCCACATCCAGCCCCACCATGACGCGTACGCGGATGGTTCTGTCCTGAAGCTCCTTTGCCTTTGTTTTTTTATTGTACACTTCCACCTGGTAGGTGATTTTCTTGTCCATATACCCGGCGACCTCATCGCGCTTTTCCAGCTCAATGCGCCGCTTGATATCCAGATATTTCAAATCGCTGCGCTTTGCCTTGGCCATCAGCGCATCATAGTCCAGCTCCAGCATCTGTGAAAGCTCTTTGCAGACCTCCTCACGCACGCTGTCGTTCGGAAACCGGCTGGGGTTCAAATAGACCTTCCACACGTTGGCGCTTTTGGCAAGCACCTCTTTTTTCGCGTCATATATCACGCCGCGCTGCGCGGGCAGGAGTGTGCTTTGCAGCTGATTTCCCTCCGCCTTGCGCCGATATTTTTCGTTTTGCACCAGCTGAATGCGCACAAGGCTGAAAATGCTGGCTCCAAAGCCCAGCACCACCATCAAAACAAAGACACTCAGTGCTCGCTGCGTCATGCGCTGCCGGGGAGATTTTTTCGTCATTGCAAAAGTCCTGCCTTTCCATAAAAGCCGCAAAGAAGCAGGAAGTCCCCCGAAGACAGCGCCGCGCTGCAATCCGGAAACGCCCCCACCTCTGTGATGCGGCGGTGAAATTTTCATCGCTTCGCCAAACGCCCTAATATGATATATACGGGTGCCCCGCCCGCTTCATGACAGCAAATCCGCTGCTGTCAGTTCACAGACAGCCGGTCTCCGCCTTGGGACAGCACATAATGAAACTGCTCGCGGTATTCCACCATGCCCAGCTTTTCCCTGGCGATTTTTTCCACACGGTCCAGCGAATAAAGCGCGGCAATTTTCATTTCCAGTTCAACTTTTTCACTGCGCTTTTCTTCCAGAACAACCACGTTTTCCTGATATTCTTTGTTGTTGCCCTCCAAGCGCGCGCGCATATGGGTCAGCACAGCAAGACCCGCAAATACCAATGCTGCCGACACCATAACCGCTGCCACACGCTTTTGCAGCTGCAGCTTCTCCGCACGCTCCTGCGCAGCTGTTCTGCGTTTTTGCGGCACTCCCTGCGGCGGCGCCGGCCGCTGCGGCAGCGGCTGTTCCCTGCGTCCCGGCGCGTGAACACGCGCTGCTGCTGCCTGCTCAAAGGCTCGTCCTCTTTCAGTTGCCATAATTTTTCCCCTTTCGTCACATATCCCTTATCCCACGCGCCTGCCTAACGCAAACGTTCTATCACCCGCATCTGCGCACTTCTGCTGCGCGGATTCTCTGAAATCTCTTCGGCACCCGGCAGCTGTGCCTTGCCCACTTGCCGCCCCCGCGGCAGCTTGCCGCAGGTGCAGACCGGAAACTGCGGCGGGCAGGTGCATCCAACACAATGCCTGGCAAAATTTTGCTTGACCACTCTGTTTTCAATCGAGTGAAAACCGATAACGCAGCAAATGCCGTTCACATTGAGGCACTCAAACAACCCGTCCAGCGCGGCATCTAAACCGTCTATCTCATCGTTGACAAAAATCCGCAGCGCCTGAAAGGTTTTTCTCGCCGGATGCCCCTTTTCGCGCCGGACGGCGGCGGGCACGTTGTTCCGGACAATCTCCGCAAGCTCCAGCGTTGTGCGGATGGGCGCTTCCTCCCGCGCCTTCAAGATGCCGCGCACAATTTGCGGGGCATATTTTTCCTCCCCAAAGCGAAAGAGAATATCCCGCAGCTGCTCAAACGGCAGCGTATTGACCGCCTGCGCAGCAGAGAAGCCCTCCATGGACATGCGCATATCCAGCGCGCCTTCCAGCCCATAGGAAAATCCGCGTTCCGGCGTATCCATGTGGACGGAGCTTGTGCCCAAATCGGCAAGAATGCCGTCCGCACCGGAAATTTGCATTTCCCGAAAAAGTTCTTGCAATTTGTGGAAATTGTGGTGTATAATGACTGCCTGCGGGTTCCCTGCAAAGCGCGCTTCCAGCGCCGCAATGGCTTGGGGATCGCGGTCCAGCACAATCAGCCGGCCATCGGTCAGCCGCTCTGCAATGGCTTCGCTGTGAGAACCGCCTCCGCCGGTGCAGTCCACGTAAAGCCCGTCCGGGCGGATGTTCAGCGCCGCAATGCTCTCCCGCAGCAGCACGGGAATATGATGAAAATTGTTCTCCATGCTCAAAATCCCGAGTGAGCAAAGCGCTCGTCCACTGCGTCATCATCGTGCAGGTTCGGGCTGCAGATTTCAATGAAATCGTCCACGCCGACCAATCTTGCCTTGCTTTCCAAGCGCGCACGCCTGCAAAAGCGCTCGCTGAGCGTGATGCGCCCCTGCTTGTCCTGCGTGACTTTCTCCATGTTGCGGAAGATGGTGCGTTTGCCGTCCCGCTGCTCCTCCCGATTGCCCTCGGCGCTCGCTACGAAGTCCCGGACCATTTCGTCAAAGGCCTCCTGTGTCATCAGCTGTATGAACGCAGAGTGATCCAATGGGATATAGGCGCAAAAGGTTTCTCCCAAATCCGCGCGGAATTCCGCAGGCAGCTGCAGCCGGCTTTTTTGGTCGATTGTGTGTTCGTAGTTTCCGGAAAAATTCGGCACCGCTGCCACCTCCTTTGCAGATTTCGGATAATTCGCATGTGTTTTTTCGATTTTTACCCCTTTTTACGCCCCAACGCCCCAAAAAACACCTCGACGCCCCTATATAGTATCACGATACGAAAAAAATGGCAAGCCTTTTTTGGCCTGCCCAGTCTTGCTTTTCTATAAACTTTTTATAAACAAACGCGTTGCCAACTAGATGTAGTGGCAGCGCGTTTCTTTTTGTATTTTGGGATACAATTTTCCGCTGGAAAAATTTTTTTGCTTCCCGTAATTTTTTTATAGCTCCCGCAAAAACGGAATGGACTGCGCCGCGCCCAAGCGTGAGACTGTAACGGCAGACGCGCGTGCCGCCAGCGCCATGGCCTCCTGCGGGGTTTTGCCGGAGAAAACCGCCGAGAGGAAAAAGCCGGTAAAGGTATCCCCCGCACCCGTGGCATCCACCGCCTTTGCCGGAAATATCGGCTGAATAAAATCCGACATCCCATCCCGATAGCGTGCACCATCCTTGCCTAGGGTCAAAACCACCGCGCAGCCATAGCGCACAAAGAGTGTATCCGCAATTTTCTTCGCATCCGTTTCGCCGGAAAGCCCCATTCCTTCCGTTTCGTTGACAAATAAATAGTCCACCGAATCCAGCGGCAAAGCACAGACCTCGCGGGTGAACGGCGCGGGGTTGAACACCACGCGCATCCCTTTCTCCCGCGCCTGCGTCAGCAGCAGCGCCAGACCGTTGATTTCATTCTGCAGCACCAGCACATCCCCGGCGGAAAAATCCGCCAGCGTTTCACGGATGTACGCCTCCTGAACCGCGCGGTTTGCGCCGCCATAGAGGATGATGCTGTTCTCGCCCGATTCCTCCACCTGAATGACAGCATGACCGCTGCCGCCGGGCAAGCTGCGGACATGGCGCGTATCCACACCGTTTTCCGCCAGCAGCTTCAGCAGAGGTGCGCCGTCCTCCCCCACGCAGCCTGCGTGAAAGACCGGCAGACCCGCCCTGGCCAGCGCAATGGACTGATTCAGCCCCTTGCCGCCGCAGAACTGCTCGCGCGCCTGCGCATGAACCGTTTCACCCGGGCGGGCAAGCGCGCGCACCGAATACACAAAATCCAGATTCAGAGAACCGAAATTCAAAACTTTCACACCAAGCACATCCTCTCTACTATTTGTATACCACGTTTCGGCGGAAAAGTAAATGGTTTTTTTACTTTTTGTATAGAAGTTGCTCTTTTTCCCCATTTCTTGCTTTTTTTCGCCGCAGGGTGCAGAAAATAAACGCAGAGTATACATCGGATTATACACAGAGTATCCCATAATTTGTGTTTAAGGGATTGACTTTTTACATATCTTGTGGTATGATAAAAGCATTCTCAAAGGATTTTCATCTGTGGGAAGCGGAAATTTTCAACCCCAAAATGGCCGCTTCAAAAAAAATTCAAAAAAATCGAATAAATGTTCGGAAAAGGCTTGACAAATGTTCGGCAGTCTTTTATAATGACATTGTAAGAACAAATGTTTTGCTCTTGAAGGAGGTTTTCCACATGACATCAACTTTTGCATTGACCACCGCGCTGGAACTTTTGGCCGCAGTGCTGTTTTTGGCCGGACTCATTTATGAGAAAAAATTGATTGCGTTTGAGGATCGCGCCGCGCGCATTATCGGGCGTACCATCCTGTATTTCATTCGCCGCAGAAAAGCGAAAAAGCTCGCGCAGGCCAAGCCGAAGCTGGCACCCGTGCAAAAACGCACCCCCGCCTCGGCGGTCTATCCGCCGGAGCCGGCCGTTGCCGCGCACAGTGCAGCGGAGCAGAAAGTTTCCAACCATGTTGCGTAAGGCATAAAATCTTCCCCCGGCGCACCGTATGCGCCGGGGGATTTTCGTATGAGGAGCGTGATATCCTTGAAAAAACTGTTGATTGTGGTGGATCTGCAAAACGATTTTGTCTGCGGCGCGCTCGGCTTTGCCGGGGCGGAAAAGCTGGACGCAGGCATCGCGAAGCGCATGGACGAAACCCGCGCGCAGGGCGGTGATGTGGTGTTCACTATGGACACGCACGGCGAAAACTACGCCGCCACACAGGAGGGCAAAAAGCTGCCCGTTGCCCACTGCCTGCGCGGTACGAAGGGCTGGGCACTTTACGGCAGAACCGCGCTCGCAAAGCGCGCGTATGACCGCTGCTTTGAGAAAAACACCTTCGGTTCGCTGGAACTTGCCGACTGGCTGCGCACGCAGGACTACAGCCACATTGAGCTGGCCGGGCTGGTTTCCAGCATCTGCGTGCTCTCTAACGCCATTCTCGCCAAAGCCGCGTTGCCCGATGCCGAAATCATCATAGACAGCCGCCTGACCGCAGGACCCGACCCGCTGCTGCACGCCAAAGCGCTGGATGTGCTGCGCGGGGTGCAGGTGACGATTCTTTAATTTTCTTCCTCTTTGTCTTCTTTCGCCTCACCCCCATTGGGTGGATTTACGTCAAACTTCCACAATAATGTAATCACAAAGGCCAGCACCATGCTCACGCCACAGGAGGCAAAGAGCAGCCCCGCGCCGGGCGCACCGAGAAAAATCGGCATCGTGGCAATGCCGGGGAAGGCGAAGGATCCGGCGGTTGCGCCGGAAAATCCCGCAATCACGCCGCCGACCGCACCGGAAAGGCACACTGCAGCCATCGGCTTTTTCAGCGGCAGGTTCACGCCGTACATCGCAGGCTCCGTCACGCCGAAAATCGCGGAAACAACAGCGGAAACGATGGTCGCCTTGAATTTTTTGTCCTTGGTTTTCAGCAACACTGCCAGCGCCGCGCCCGCCTGCGCGAACACGGGCGGCGCAAAGAAGCAGATGATGCTGTCCCGCCCGGTCACCTGCAGATTGGAAAGCGCAATGGGCACCAAGCTCCACTGAAAGCCGAAAATCACAAAAATCTGAATCACACCGCTCAGCACGCCGCCCGCGAGCACCGCACTGAAATCATACACGGCGCTGTAGCCTTTTGCCAAAACGTCGCCCACCAGCTTGCCCGCAGGACCCAAGAGCAGCAGACTCGCCGTGCTGACCAGCACAATGGTGAAAATGGGTGTCAAAAAGTCCTTGAGCAATTGCGGCAGGATGCGCCGGATGCCTTTTTCCGCATACTTCTGCATTCCCACCGCCATGATGATGGGGAACACGCTATAGCTGTAGTTCGCCGTTGTCACGGGCAGACCCAGCAGACGGAAACCGCCCGCCCCAATGGCCTCCACCAGCGCAGGATAGAGCAGCGTGCAGCCGATGACCACCGCCGTGAACGGCTGGGCACCGAACTGCTTGGCCGCCGTGAACGCCAGCAAGAGCGGCAGAAAGAAGTAGACGCTGTCCGCCATCGCCCAAAGCGCCTGATAGCTCTGGCTCTCTTTCGGCAGCAGGTTCATCACCAAAAGCAGCGCCATCAGCCCCTTGAGGATGCCCGTCCCGCTGAGCTGGTTGACAATGGGCATGAAAATCCCCGCGATGCCGTCAATGATGCGGTTTAAGAAGTTTGTTTTTTTGTTTTTCTCCGCCATATGTGTGCCCCTCCTTGTGTGTGAACGCTGTTGAACAGTATAATGGCACGGGATTTGGATGTCAAGAATTATTTTCAAAGAGGCGCATGCACCGCCTGCCGTTGATTTTTTTCTCGCCTTTTTCCGGATTTTATGGTAGACTATACATACAGAAGGCATCTGAATTTGAAAGGCAGGAATGTGAAAATGAAGAGCGGAATAAAAATCATCGCCGTTTTGCTGTCCGCAGCTGTCATCGTGGGCGGACTCGGCACCTTGGAGTATATGGGGGCATTCGGCAAGCAGGAACCCTATCCCTACGTATTTGTGCACGGGCTGAACGGCTGGGGCACCAGCGCGTCGGGGGACAATCTGGTGGATTATTGGGGTGCCACGGCGGGGAATCTGATGGAGATGCTAGAGGCGCAGGGCGTTGCCTGCCATGCACCCAGTGTCGGCGAATTCAACAGCGCGTGGGACCGTGCCTGTGAGCTTTTTGCTCAACTGACGGGCGGCACAGTGGATTACGGCGCAATCCATTCGGAAAAATACGGGCACGAGCGTTTTGGCCGGAGCTATGACACGCCGATGATTCCCGATTGGGGGAAGCGCACGGGCACACGCAAAATCAACCTCATCGGCCACAGCTTCGGCGGCGCGTCCGTGCGCACCTTTGCGCAGCTGATGGCCGAGGGCAATGAGGCGGAGCGCGCCGCCTCCGGCGACGCTGTTTCCCCGCTGTTTGAGGGCGGAAAGGAAAATTGGATTTTCAGCATCACCGCGCTGGCGGCACCGCACAACGGCACAACACTGCTGTATGCCCTGGCCGGCGACAGCAGCGGCGACTTGATCAGCGGCTTGCTGGAGGGCGTTTTGTCTCTGCTGGACATCACAAACGCACGCGCACTGCTGGAGCGCTTCGGCCTCAGCCCAGACGGCAAGGCAGGGCCCTCCTTTGACGAAATGGTGGCGCTGAGCCATACCGAGGACAACTGTTACGCCGAGCTGACGCTGGCAGGCGCGCAAAAGCTGAACGAATGGGTGAAGCCGCTGCCCAATGTCTACTATTTTTCCTACCCTTATGATGCAACCAAGAATGCACTCATCAGTGTCCTCAACCCTGCCCGCCGCGTCGGTGCCTCTGAAATGACGCTGGTGCTGCAGCCGCTGGGTGCCATCCTCGGCGCATACAACAAAAACACCGTCAACGACATCCCGGTGGACGATACCTGGCTGCCGAACGACGGCATGGTCAACACCATCTCCGAAACCGCGCCCTTCGGCGACCCGAAAACAGACTTCTCCGCTGAAAAAATCGAGCGCGGCGTCTGGAACATCATGCCCACCCAGCGCGGCGACCACGGCAAGGCGATCGGGCTGTTTCAATCCAAGGAATGGCTGATGGATTTTTACATGGAACAAATCAGCCGCATCAATAAATTATCGGAGCGGGATTGGCGGTAGCACCATAATAATCGTGAGGTATCCACCATGAACAGACTTCGCGAATTGCGCAAGGCGCAGAAACTGACGCAAATCCAAATACAGATGAAAATCGGTATCGACCAAAGCGACTATTCCAAAATCGAAAACGGCACGCGCTATATGACCTTCGAACAATGCAAGCGCCTTGCTGTGGCATTGGACACCAGCATGGACTATCTCGCCGGACTGACGGACGAGAAACAGGCATATGCGCGAAAACAGTAAAAGCTCAACCGCCGCAAAGTCACAAACACATGACTTTGCGGCGGTTTCTTTTTGTCCTTATCCGGATTACATCCGCAAGCGCCGGATTTCCTGCTCGATGCTTTCGAGCGCGTCCCCTTCCGTGATGCCGTGACCCTCCCGAAGCAATTCCAGCTGCGCCTCGCGCATTTCGGCGGCCTTGACGCGCTCGCCCATCTCCTCATACAACAGCGCCATGCAGATATACGGGTCACAATAAGGCGGCACGGGCTGCAAGCGCAGCCAGGCCTCAAAGGCGCGGATGGCATCCTCATAGCGGCCCATGCGCACCATGCGGTCTGCCAAGAAGGCCTGCGGCCGCCAGTGCTCCGGCGTATCGTCCACGCAAGCCTGCCATAGGCGCAGCGCTTCTTCGCCGTCTCCTTGGGCGTAGGCAATATCGCCCAGCCACATTTTTGCGAGGAGGTGATTTTTCACCGCCGCGACGCTTTCCACGATGCTCCGCGCCTCCTCCAGCAGGCCGTTGCCAATCAACTGCGGCAACAGAAAGCGCCAGCCCTCCTCACAATCCGGCACGCGGCGCATCAGCCCGCGGTAATAGCGCACCAGCTCCAGCGTGTTCGTGCAGATCCAATCCCCGCCGTGCCCCTGCATCAGATTGAAGAGCACGCTGTGGCTGCTTTTCTTCTCCGGCTCCAGCTGCAGAGCCTGTTTGGCGAAATCCACCGCCCTGCGCGTGAAGCTGCCGATGCGGGATTGATGCAGCTCCGCCAGCAGCCGCCAGGCCTCGCCGTATTCGGGTGTGCGCGCCGTGATGCCGCGCAGCATCGCCTCCGCAGCGGAAAATTCCTGCTCCGTCAAATCGCCGGCGGCAGCCAGCATACGGTCAATTCTGCCCAGATGCTCCGCATCGCTCAAGCAAAACAGCTCATCGATGCTCACGCCGAACGCCACCGAAATGGCGGGCAGCAGACTGATATCCGGCGCGGTCACACCGTTTTCCCATTTGGACACCGCTTGCGGCGAGACCGCCAGCGCCGCCGCCAAGGCCTCCTGCGTCATGCCGCGCTCCCCGCGCAGCGCACGGATTCTCTTGCCAAGCTCCTGATTCATATTCATGCTCCTCGTTTCAGTTATTCCGGCCGGTGAATCCAGTATAACCGAAAGAAGCCTGACCCGCAAGCACCGATTCGGAGGGGAAGGCAGCCGTTTGGGTGATATCGTCGACGACTATACGTTTTGCGGCAGCCGCGCGTCATGAGGGCTTGTTCCCGCCAAAAAAGTATGATATAATTGAAACGGAAGAACCATGCCACCGCTATGGTTCATAAAACGATACGGAAAGGAAGTAAAAACATGAGCGCATTCCTCTCAAAATTCATCAAATCCGCAATGGTTCTGATTCTCACCGCATATTTCGCCATCGCAGGGCTGTTCCTCCCGCCGGACAAGGGCGAGCTGCTGCTGGCGGAGTATATGGAAAAAACGCTCAATTATCCGCAGAAGGACAATGCCTTCCCCTATAACCTGAAGGGCCTGAAGGATGTGCACATCACACAGGCGCTGTCGGGTCCGTATTCTATCAACAACACAAAAATCAACTACAACGTCTACGGCGCAGACCTCGGCATTGTGTTTGACAAGGGAGACGAACTGTTCTTTGCCTTTGGCGATACTTTTTCGCAGGCGGAGTTCGGCGGGAACTGGCGCAGCAATGTCTTGGCGGTCAGCAAGGACCGCGATGCCTCGGACGGCATTCTGTTTGACCGGATGGTCACAAAGCCGCTCGGCTGGAGCGCGAAGGAGCTTATCCCCAGCCTGAAAAAAGACGGCGAGGAAATGACCACAATTCCCACAGGCGGATTTTCCGTTGGGGATGATATGTACCTTTGCTATATGTCCGTTCGTACCTGGGGCGACCCCGGCATTTGGTGGTGCAGCTATGGCTCCATGGCGAAAAGCACGGACGGCGGAAACAACTGGACGAAGCTGCCGGAGCTCCAATGGAGCGGAGACGGCAAGTTCGTCCAGCTTTGCCCCGTGAAGCAGGGCGGCTATATCTACTTTTTCGCCGTACAGGGCGGGCGCACGGGGCAGGTAAACCTCATGCGTGTCCCGGAAGCGCAGGTGGAAAACAGGGCGGCATATGAATACCTCATCGAGCGTCCCGAGGGCGGGCAGCCCGTCTACCAAACAGGTGCCTGGGCGGAGGAGAACGCCATGACCGTGATTGACGCCCCAGCGGGAGAGCTTTCCGTGATGTACAACGAATACCTCGGCGAGTGGCTGATTAGCTATCAGCACAACGCCGACCTCATCCTTCGCAGCGCAAAAACCATCGAGGGACCATACAGCGACTATCATTACATTGCGAAGCAGGAGGATTTCCCCGGCCTATACTGCGCGTTTATGCACCCGGTGTATACCGAGGAGAACGGGCGGATTGTGTACTTCATAATGAGCCTTTGGAATCCGATTTACAACGCAGTGATTGTGAAGGCAGAAATGCTGCGGTAAATCACCGCAAAATCTCCCGCGTCAGCCGCAGCGCCTCCTCCTCTGTTTGTTGAATCTGCATCAGCAAAGCCGCCTGGGCTTCCCGCTTTTCACTCGTCCAGAATACGCGGGCTTTTTCGCCTTGGAGGTTTTCGCCGCTGTCCAGCAGTCGGTGAATGCTTTCGGCATTTTGGGCAATGCAGGCGAAGAGGCCGGCTAGGCGGGTCAGCTCCGCTGTTTTTTCAGGAATCAGGTTCACTGAGCCGCTCAGGTAATCCCGGGCGGCTTTTCTTGCGTCCAGCAGGGCGAGGGCGCAGAACTGATTGACGCTCAGGCGGCGGGCGAACTGCTCGTCTGAGCGCGCCTTGCGCCAGCCTTTTTTGTACCAACTCTCATCCAGCAAATCCTTTTGCCAGACCGTGTACGCCTCCAACCCAACCACATAGCCCCTGTGGCGTGGCTGCCCCGCGCAATCCACGAACACGCGCAGGGAATTCATGAGGTTTTCCTTTGGTGAGGGCGGCAGCGTTTTTTCACCGAAATAGGTGATGATGAAGGGCCAGTTGTCCACTGGGAGATAGTCATACGGATTGTGGAAGCGACCGTTTTCATAGTCAGGCGCGTCGATGATTTCCGCATCATATTTGCTGCGGCAGAGCAGTTCCGCGCCGTTTTCGCGGCAGCCGCAAATCACGCCCCACTCCGCCGCAACGCGCAGATTGATGCCGAGCACGGGCATATTGCAGCGGATTTCCCGCAGCATCCGCTCGCGCTCCTTGGCGCGGTTTTCTTTTTCCACACGGTCGGCAAATTCAGGTGTAAAGCCAAAGGCCTTGTAACCCGGCGTGGCGTAGTCGTAGGCGACAAGTCCATCCACGGAGCTGTAATCCCAGCCGGGCGAGGAAAATGCCAGGCGGTAGCATGCGCCGGAAACACCCATGACCTGCGTGTAGTCCGTTTCCACGCCCATGGCTTGCAACGCTGAAGTGAGCGCCGCCGCCCAGGAGCAATCCATGCCCTCGCCCCAGGAGGGCAAACCGGGCACCCAGGGGATGAAGTGGGAGCCGTCCGCCTTTTTGCCCGCGAGGGCGGTATGGTCTGCATTGTAGGCGATGCTTTCACCCTCCGCGCAGCCCGCCATGGCGATGCCCTGCGGATGCAGGTAGACAAAGGTCAGCCAGTCCCGCGCGTCATTGGCGGGGTTGCTGGGGAAGGTCTCGTGATTGGCGGCGTATGCCTCCCACTGAAAGGGCTTGTAATGCTCGATTTTGTGCATGACATCGCTGTGCGCCTTCTGCGTGCCGTAAACCGCCGCAACAATCTCCGCCTGCGCCGTGGGCAAAAGCCCCAGCTGCGGATTTTCGGCATCGCCCGGCGCAAGGCGCAGCCGCTCTCCGCTGCGCGCAAAGCCATAGAAAACCTCCCCGTTCAGCTGGTATTTGAGCGTGAGAAAGGCGGGACGCTCGTTGCTCAACGGGCAGGCCAGCGCCATGGGCGTGACCGGGAGCTCCAGCACATCGCCGCCAATCAGGCGGTTCAGCCGCTCAGTAACATTGCAGCTCTCGATGCCGTCGCCGTAAAATGCGCTGAGGATTTGCAGCTTGCCGTCCGTGAGCAGCGCGTCCACAGTGGTGTCCAACGCCTTTGCAAGGCCGGGCAGCAGCGCCGTTTCGGGCAGGGCGCGGGCATTCTCCCACTTGGAGACCGCCTGCGCGCTCACATGCAGCTGCTCCGCCAGCGCCTCCTGCGTCAAGCCGCGCTCGCGGCGCAGATTCATAATGCGTTTCCCGATTTTTTCCGTATCCATATTTGTAACCTCCTGTATGAAATCATCGGCCGATATGCATATCATACCGCATCCCGCGCAAAAACGGAAGCGATAGCTCTTTCAGCACAGAAAAAACCCGCACAACCTGTGGTTGAGGTTATGCGGGTTTTTTGTGCTGCTATCGCCGGATATAATTCATCGGGTTCTGCTGCTGGCCGCGGTAGACGACCTCAAAATGCAGATGGGGGCCGGTGGTGTTGCCGGTTCTGCCCACACGGCCGATGCTCTGGCCTGCGGAAACCTTCTGACCCACAGAAACGCTCATGGAACCGGGCTGCATATGCGCATAGCGCGTCTTATAGCCGTCACCGTGGTTGATGACCACGCAGTTGCCGTAGCTGCCCGCCCAGTGAGCCTCCTCCACCACGCCGCTCTTGGCCGCCACAATGACCGCGCCCGTGGAGCCGCCGCCCGGAAGAATCAAATCCACACCCTTGTGATTGCCCATGCGGCGCTGACCATAGGGGGAACTGATGACCGTGCAGCGCGGTGCGGGCCAGATGAAGCCCTTGTTGGAATAATGGTAGGTGCTGCCGCCGTAACCGGTGACCTTGGTGGATTTTGTGCCGACCTGTACTTTGGCGGCAATGGGTTCCGTAACCACCGTGCGGGAAATTTCGCTCGCGGAAATGCGCTGCCCATCCACATAGGTCACAAGCTCCGTCACGCGCTCCTGCCCCGGCGTGCCCTCACGTACGGTGCGCCGGTCACCTTGGAACATACTGCTGTTATTGCTCGTTTCGGTAATATAAACAAGCTCCGCCATGCGGTTTTCCGTGCGCATGATTTTAATCTGCACAAAGCTCACTTCATTGGCAACAACGTATTTATCTCCTTCATGCACATATTTGCCGCGTCCTGGATTCAGCGCGTCAAATTCGCGGTCCGTCAGGTCATGAGCGCGGGCGATGCCGTAGTCGGTATCCCCCTCCACAGCAACATAGGTTTTTTGCCCGCTCTTGGGTGTCTTCACGCGCTGCGCCAGCTGGGAGGCATCCCACATAGTCTTTGCGTCACCCGAGTAGAGCCCCGGACGGTATTCCACCTTCTCCACAAAGGCGGCAAAGCTGTTTTCCTTTTTATTTTGATAGGGCTCCAGTATGCTGTTGAACACGTTCTCGGCATCCGCACGGTTCTTCACCGCGCAGATGAATTCATTATCCACATAAATGCCGCAGGCGTTCGTGAGGTTCTGATCGGAGTTTTCAATCAGACGGTCGCAGATGGTGGGCGCATCGTTGAGCTGGTTGAGCGTAATGAGCTTCAGCTCATAGCCCGCCTTATTCAGATTCTCCATGGCCTCTTTTTTCGCGTCATTCTGTTTTTCGTCCTCAGAAGCGGCCTGTGCCTCACCCTGCTTTTCCTCCACGGCAGCAGACTCCGCCCTGTCCTGCGCTTCTCCCGCGTCAGCAGACTCTGACGTATTTTGCTTTTTTTCCGCCGCGGTGCTTTCCGCTGTGCTGCCGATTACAATGCGTTCAAGCGCCATCTCCTTCGCTTGAGTGTAGACGGATTCATCCGCAATATAGCCGATGTTTTTGTTGTTGTAATTGACCTGAAGGGCAAAGGTCATGCCGCCCCAATAATTGACGGTCAATACAAACAGCGCCAGCGCGGCGGCGGGCATTAAAACGTTCATGGCGCGGGCAAAGAACCTTTTTTGCCCTCTAATCACCTGCGCAGCTTCCTTCATAAAGCTGTATTTTCCCTGTTGCTTTTTAATATTTTTCATCTTGAGGCGGAAAACCCGCCACTCCCAAGCGATCGCACGAACAGATTTGAATAGGCAGTAATCCGCCACAAGACACAACAACCTCAATAAAGGTTCCAACAACAGCATCGGCTTCAAGAAACCACGCAACACATTACAGGCACAGCGATAAATTTCCGTGCCAAAACCTGCTATTGCATCATACAGTACACCACCGGACAGCTTCGGCTCGTGCTCCGATTTTGCACCGAGTGAAGCAATGCGCTTCTTGTTTTCATCATATTCCTTCTGACTTTCATCACGATCAGCATCCGCCTGCTCGAGCAACGCGTCTTGCGCCATATAATCCTGATAATCCACGCCCTCCTCTGGTGCGTTCTGCACTGCAGGCTCGGCGGGCGGCATATCAAATCTTTTGCCAAAGGGATTCGGTTCAAGCATATCTTCAGCATCCAATAAATTCTCTGCCAGAGCAGCGCCCCATTTGCGCCGATTTTCCTTTTTTTCTATTTTGAATGCTCCTTGCTGCTGTTCTTCCTGTTCCGGATTCGGGGTTTGCGGGGTATCGGCCATGCCTTGCTTCCTCCTTTGCCTGTGAACGGTAAAATATCTGAAATAATACAAAAGGTTACAAAAGTTACAAAATGGTTACAAAAACATTATAGTGTCTCTGTACACAAAAATCAAGCACTTTCACGGCGAAAAATGCTGCCGGGTTGTAAATTTGGGGAAAATTCATCCCTTTGCTGTCTGACGACAGCAATCTTGCTGCGCAAGACCGGGCTGAATTTCCGCGCGCGCTGAATATCTGTCACGCACAAACTTTTTGCTGGGGAAAATTCATCCCTTTGCTGTCATTCGCTGAGGCATCGCGCCAGCGCGTCCTGCCAAGAGGGCAAAACCGGGGCTTCCGCCGCGTTTTTCGCAAGGCGCGAATTGCGCGGACGGCGCGCAGGGGTGGGATATTCCGCGCTCGGAATGGGCTTCACTTTTGCAGAAGCTCCTGCCAGCCGGAAGATTTCCGCCGCGAATTCCGCCCAAGAGCAGAAACCCTCGTTGGTAACATGAACAATACCGCAGCGCGCCTGCGCCGCCAGTGCGCGCAGCGCCTGCGCCAAATCCGGGGTATAGGTCGGGGAACCGAACTGATCGTTGACCACACGGATTTCATCGTTTGTTTCCGCCAAACGCAGCATAGTGCGCACAAAATTGGACGCTGTTCCGCCAAAGAGCCAGGAAGTCCGCACCACCAGGCTCTGCGGACAAAGCGTCAACACCGCCCGCTCCCCCGCCAGCTTGCTTTCGCCGTAGACATTCAGCGGGTTCGGCGTATCCTGCGGTGTCCGCGGCACATCGCCGCTGCCATCAAAAACATAATCCGTGCTGACATACAGCAGCCGCGCACCGACGGCAGCGCAAGCCTCGGCCACATTTTTCGTCCCCTGCGCATTCACGGCAAAGCACTTTTCTTTTTCTTCTTCCGCCTGATCCACCTGCGTGTAGGCCGCGCAGTGAATCAGCGCCTGCGGGCGGCAATCCGCCAAAAACTGCCGCGTTTGCGCCGCATCCAGAATATCCTGCTCCGGCAAATCCGCGCAAAAAACGGTATCGCCCAAGGCTTCGCAGCAGCGCCGCACGTCCCGCCCGAGCTGCCCGTTTGCGCCTGTGACTGCGATTTTCATTTTATGATCATTCCTTTCTGCAGCACGTGGATTCTTGTGCCGGTTTCGGCTTTGCCGAAATTCGGGTTTTTCAAACCCGAAAGGCGCAAAATCCAGTTTGAAAAACTTGTTTTTCAAGCTTGCTCCTATCTCGTCCAAATCAAAACAGACAGGGAAATTAAGGTCTGCACAATCAAAAAGCGGTAGATGGTCTGCGTGTTGGACCAACCCTTGTTCTTGCGGAAGTGGTCGTGCAGCGGCGTGCGGACATTCTTGAGGATGCTGATTTTGAGGAAGCGCTTCAGCGACACCTTGGCAATGCCCAGCAGCCCGTCACAGAGCGTCACGAAGCACAGCGGGATGCTCAAGAGGACGTTGCCGCTCTCCAGCAGCGCCAGCCCCAGAAACAGCCCGATGGCGCGGGAGCCTGCGTCGCCCATCATCAGGCTGCTCGGCTGTGCGTTGCGCCAGAGGTAGGGCAGGAGGGAGAGTATCATCAACACCGTCAGGCGTGTCATGCCACTGTCCAGCAGCATTGTTCCGCCGATCAGCACAATAAAAATCATGGAATGAACGGAAAGCGAGCCGCAGAAGCCGTCAATGCCATCGCTGCAATTGACAGCGTTGATCATCAGCCACAAAAACGCCGCCGCACCCAGGGCAAACAGCCAGCTGTTGATTTGCAGCGTGGTGAAAATCAGGTTGAGGGTCAGCTTGTCCGAGTTGAAGCGCACAAAGCACAGGGCGGAAGCAGCGCAAATGGCCAAATCGATGGCACCCTTGAGGTATTCGTTCCAGGGCTTCTTGGCGCGGTCGTCCAGATAGCCGGAGAGCATACTTGCAAACACGAGCAGCAGATAGCAGACCAGCTTGGGCGTGATGGGCACAAACAGCAGTGCGCAGACGGAAAACGCCGCCACGAACAGAATGCCCGCGCCGCGCTCCTTGCCTGCGGAGAGCTTGCCGTCCACGGCAAAGTCCCGCCCGGCATCCTTGGGCAGCAGCCTGCGCAGCAGCGCCAGCAGCGCCGAGCCGATTGCAAAGCTCACGGGCAGCATCAAAAGATACAGCATTTTTTCGGAACGGATGATGGTAGTCAGCATTGGGAACCCCTCATTTCTCTTTCTCTTTGTCCATCCAACTGCGCGAGCAGCTGTTCAATATTGCGCAGCGGCACAAACAAACCCGCCTGCCACAGTGCCCGAATCTCCGCCGGGCTTGCCCATTGGACATCGCAGGTTTCATCGGGCTGCAGAACGACCTCGGCGAGGTCAATCTCCTGCCGAAACAGCCAGATGTCGCAAAAGCTGTCCGCAAATTTATGCGTCAGACAACGCCGCCCGTTTTCGGGCAAAAGCGTGATGCCGATTTCCTCCTTCGCCTCCCGCAGCGCGGCCTGCTGGCTGTCATCCCCTGCGAGCGCCGAGCCGCCGGTGCATTCCCACAGATGCGGAAAGCCCTTGTTTGCGCTGCGCTTGGTGATGAGAAAATCCCCCGCGCCGTTTTGCAGCCAGACCTGCACGGTGAGGTGATAATCCCCCGCCGGGAGCGGGTCACCGCGCCGATGGGTACGCCCGGTGGGGCGGCGCGCACTGTCGTAAACATCCCACCGCTCGTCCGCGTTGCTCTGCAGGTTCAGCCACGCTTGGACGCGATGATGCAGCTGCGGCTGAATCTGCGGATAAGTCAACTTTTCGGGCAGCACCGCAAAGCTGCAGCATTCGGCGATTTCGCAGCCGGGCAGCGCGCCAAGGCTTTGGATTTCCGCAAAAAACAGGCAGCCATCCTTGGACTCTCCCGCATGCATCACGCGGTAACGGCTCACAAAATCCAAGGTAAATTCCGCCGCGCCCGTTTCCTCATAAAGCTCGCGCTCGGCAGCGGCCAAGGGCGTTTCGCCCGGCTCGATGTGTCCACCGGGAATCTCCCAGGTTCCGCGCGCCGCTTGACGCACCAACAGCCATTCCCCGCGATAGCGCGCAGCAATGACGGAAAACAGCGGCGCGAAGGGGGGTGGTTCTTGGTCGAAAAATTCTACTTGTGTCATATTGTCCCCTATCCGTTCTCTGACTTTTCATCATACAGCGCCCTGCGCTCGTCCGTCAAGCCCAGAATGTAATCCGCGCTCAAATTGTAGTATTTGCATAGGGTTGCAAGGTGTTTCAATGGCAGCTCTCGCGCGCCTATCTCATAACGCGCATATTGCTGCTGCTTCATGTTTAATACTTCTGCAATTTGGCTTTGTGTTTTGTCTTTGTCCTCGCGGCTGTCCTTTAATCGTTGGTAAAGCTGCATTATTCTAACCCTTTCTTTTTGGAGGATGTTACAATAATACCATATGGTTGTAATTTTGTCTTGACTTACAACCGTATGATTGTTAAAACATTCTTAACAGCCAAACGATTGTATGCGGACGATAGCTGGCTGCGGGGATACAACAGGCGTTGGATTTATGCCCTGCGCAACTTGGTACGGCATCGGGTCGATGAAGGGCATCGACCCCTACCCAACGGCTGCCATTGCCCAATGGATGATGCTGCCTGTAGGGGACGATGCCCACATCGTCCCGCTGCCATTCGGATATGCGCGGCACATCCAATCCAAGCGCGAACACGGCGGTATTATCCAAGGCTTTGCATGGTTGTATCCAACACTTTCGCAACGTCAACCTGCCTTAACCCATTCTCAAGGCGAATATCGTGCAGCCTCTCACGATAGTCCATTTTCTCAACTCCTTGTTTTTATGGACGCAGGCAACAATATGTTGATTTTCGAGCGTTTGTTGATTTTTTGTTGTATCGTGGTGTAGGGGCGAACTGTGTTCGCCCGCGTTTCCTGTATCCCATGCCGAAGAGCCGTACACGCACTGCGGGCGAACACAGTTCGCCCCTACAAACGGACGCGCAATGCATAACTGCAATCGCCACAACGCAAATACATTACGAAAGGACAAATCACCATGCCAAACCCAAACCACATCCAAGAAATCTTCGAGCGTCTGAACCTGCAGCAAATCCGGGAATTTTTGCTGCACGGCACAGAGGCGGTCGCCGTCTGCGGCGAATCTCATCACGAACGCGAAGCGCAGGCCTATCACGCGCTCGGCAAAATGCTCCGGCAACATTTCCCGCAGGAGGCGCAGCGCGAGGCGGCGGAGGGAGAACTCCATCAATGCATCGGTAATCTTTGCGATGTTTATATAGAAATCGGCCTTTGCTGCGGGGCGGAGCTGATGCGGCAATTTCGGCAATGCTAACCTTGCAAAAACGGCAAAATCGCCGCTTGATATGCTTCCAACAGCCCCTCATAGGGCAGGCGGCAATTGGCGGAGCTGGTGGAGGGCAGGCAGATGGCCGCGCGCCCGGTTTTCGGGCGGCAGTGCTTTTCATACAGGAAAAAGGCCTTCTGCCCCGTGGTGAACACGGCGCGGATGCCGGCCTTTTGCAGGATTTGATTCAGGTTGTTCGGCACGGGATTCTCGATGCTGCCGTCCGCCGCGCCGCGGATGTCGCAGCGCGCCAGCACATCCCAGAGCGCAATATGATTCGCCAGCAAAAACTGCTTTTTGGCGGGGATATCCTGCGGGATTTCCGCCTCGAAAAGCGCCGCCAGCACGCGCCAAAAGCGATTTTGCGGATGCATATAATAGAAGCCCTGCGCGCGCGATTTGGGTGAGGGAAAACTGCCCAGCAGCAACACGCGGGAATGCGCGTCATACACGGGTGCAATGGGGTGGTGCAGCGTCTGCTTGCCGTCCATCAGTTTTTCAGGCTCTGAATCGGCGCGGGGATTCTACCGCCGCGCGCGATGAATTTGGCGGGGGAAGCGCTGTTCAAGCGCATCACGGGACCCGCGCCCAGCAGGCCGCCGAAGCTCAGGTGGTCGCCTATGTCATGCCCGATGGCAGGGATTAAGCGCACCGCCGTGGTTTTGCTGTTAATCATGCCGATGGCGGCCTCGTCCGCAATCACGGCGGCCAGCTGCTCGGCGGTGGTGCCGCCGGGGACGATAATCATATCCAGCCCCACGGAGCAAACCGCCGTCATTGCCTCCAGCTTCTCAATGCAAAGGTGCCCGCCATTGACGGCATCCACCATGCCCGCATCCTCCGTCACCGGAATAAACGCGCCGGAAAGCCCGCCGACGTGGGAGGACGCCATCGTGCCGCCCTTTTTTACCGCGTCGTTCAGCAGCGCCAGCGCAGCCGTTGTGCCGCAGGCACCGCAGTTCTCCAGGCCCATTTCCTCCAGAATATGCGCAACGGAATCCCCCACCGCCGGGGTCGGCGCAAGGGACAAATCCACAATGCCAAACGGCACACCCAGCCGCCGCGCGGCCTCGGTGGCAACCAATTGCCCCACGCGGGTGATTTTGAAGGCGGTCTTTTTCACGGTGTCCGCCACGTCCGTGAGGTCGCCGTCCGGGATTTTTTGCAGCGCGCTGCGCACTACGCCGGGACCTGAAACACCCACGTTAATCACGCAGTCCGGCTCGCCCGCGCCGTGGAAGGCACCCGCCATAAAGGGGTTATCCTCCGGGGCGTTGCAGAACACCACGAGCTTTGTTGCGCCGATGCAGCTTCTATCCTGCGTGCAAAGCGCCGCCTCACGGATAATCTGCCCCATCAGGCGCACGGCATCCATGTGAATGCCCGCCTTGGTGGAGCCGATGTTCACGCTCGAGCAAACGCGCTCGGTGATGCTCAGCGCCTCCGGAATGCTGCGAATGAGCGCCTCATCCCCGGCGGCAAAGCCCTTATGCACCAGCGCGGAATAGCCGCCGATGAAGTTCACGCCCACGGCTTGCGCTGCTTTTTCCAGCGTTTTGGCATAACGCAGCGGGTCGCCGCCCGAGGCCGCGCAAAGCATGGCAATGGGGGTGACGGCAACACGCTTGTTGATGATGGGAATGCCGTATTCCTTGCTGATTTCTTCGCCCGTGACAACCAAATTCTCCGCCAGACGCAGAATCTTATCATAAGTTTTATCGCAGGAGCGCCCGATGTCCTCCGCACAGCAATCCAAGAGCGAAATGCCCATGGTAATGGTGCGGATGTCCAGGTTCTCCTGTTGAATCATCTGGATGGTCTCCAGAATATTGCCTGTATTTTGCATATGTCAATCCTCTTTCGTTATATGCTGTGCATGGCATCGAAGATATCTTCGTGCATGACGTGGATTTGCAGCTTGCGCCCCGCACCCAGCTCGCGCATGGTGTCCGAAAACACGGCGAGGGGCAGCTTGCAGGCGCTGACATCCACGAGCATAATCATGCAGAACATCTCCTGCAAAATGGATTGCGAAACCTCCAGGACGTTGACATTCTGCTCCGCGCAAACGCCGGAAACGCTCGCGAGAATGCCGACCATATCCTTGCCGACCACGGTAATGACTGCTCTCATTGTACTTTTTCTTCCTTCCATCAATCAATAAAAAATCCCCATTTGCGTTGGTGGGGTGTAACATCCACCGGCGCAAACAGGGATTGGTATCCGCGCTCATTTCCTGTTGGCTGCGGATTGCTTTTTGTCGCATAAAACGTAAACTCAACGCGCGCGGAAATTCAGCCCGGTTTCGCGCAGCGAAATTGACAACACCAGTCGGCAAAGGGTTGAATTTTCCCCACTATGCGTGCTGTCTGCGTTTCTTGCCCGGATTGCGTTCAATCAAGGGCGGTACACCGTTTTTCACACACATGGCGTTGATTTGCACGCGCTCAATGGAGGGGTCGGCGGGCACATCGTACATGATGGGCTGCAGTACTTCCTCCATGATGGTGCGCAGACCCCGCGCACCGGTCTTTTTCTCCATCGTGCGGTCGGCAATGGCCTCCAGCGCACTGCGGTCAAAGTCCAGCTCCACGCCGTCATAGCGGAACAGCGCCTGATATTGCTTGAGGATGGCATTTTTCGGCTCGCAGAGAATGCTGATGAGGGCATCCTTATCCAGCTCCTGCAGGGTGGTCAGCACAGGAATGCGCCCCACCAGCTCGGGAATCAGGCCGAACTTCACCAAATCCTGATGAATGGTTTTGCCGAAGATGTCCTCGGTCTCCAGTTGCTTTTTGCTGCGCACATCCGCGCCGAAGCCCAGCGCGGAGCCGCCGATGCGCTTTTCGATCACCTGCTCAATGCCGTTGAACGCACCGCCGCAGATGAAGAGAATGTGCGCGGTGTTGACCTGCAAAAACTCCTGCTGCGGATGCTTGCGCCCGCCCTGGGGCGAAACATTGGCAACCGTGCCCTCCAGAATTTTCAGCAGCGCCTGCTGCACACCCTCGCCGCTGACATCGCGGGTGATAGAGGGATTCTCGGATTTGCGGGCGATTTTGTCGATTTCATCCACATAGATGATGCCGCGCTCCGCCTTCTCAATGTCATAATCCGCCGCCTGCACCAGCCGCAGCAGGATGTTTTCCACATCCTCACCCACATAACCGGCCTCCGTGAGGGTGGTGGCGTCTGCAATGGCGAAGGGGACATCCAAAATGCGCGCGAGCGTCCGCGCGAGCTCTGTTTTGCCCACACCCGTGGGTCCCAGCAGCAGCACGTTGCTCTTTTGTATTTCCACATCCGCCTCGCGGCCGGAGCGAATGCGCTTGTAGTGATTGTAAACCGCCACGCTCAAGGCAACCTTGGCATTTTCCTGCCCGATGACATACTCATCCAGCTGCGCCTTGATTTCGTGCGGCTTGGGCAGGGCGGGGCTTTCGCCCTCCTTGCTGCGGCGGCGGCCGCCTGTGGGTTCCTCGTCCTCTATAATGGTTTGGCAAAGCTCCACACACTCGTTGCAGATATACACACCCGGGCCTGCAATGAGCTTATCGACTTCTTCCTGCCGTTTTTTGCAGAACGAGCATACGACCGTTCTGCTTCTGTCGTCATCTCTTGGCATGTTGTCCGAATCCTATCTCTTATAAATAATCTTGTCAACCAAGCCGTATTCCAGCGCCTCCTGCGCGGAGAGGAAATTGTCGCGCTCGGTATCCTGCGCGATTTGCGCCAGCGGCTTGCCGGTGTTTTCGGCGAGGATTTTGTTCAGCTTCTCCCGCGTGCGCAGGATATGCTTGGCGGCAATTTCGATTTCCGTCGCCTGACCCTTGGTGCCGCCGGAGGGCTGGTGAATCATGATTTCGCTGTTGGGCAGTGCCAGACGCTTGCCCTTCGCCCCTGCGGAGAGCAGGAATGCGCCCATGGATGCCGCCATGCCCATGCAGATGGTGGAAACGTCGCATTTGAGGTACTGCATGGTGTCATAGATGGCAAGACCCGCCGTAACGGATCCGCCGGGGCTGTTGATATAAAGGGAAATGTCCTTGTCGGGATCCTGCCCCTCCAAAAACAGCAGCTGCGCCACCACAAGGCTCGCGCTGGTGTCGTTCACCTCGTCGGAGAGCATGATGATACGGTCACTGAGCAAGCGGGAAAAAATGTCATAGGAACGCTCTCCCCGATTGGTCTGTTCGATTACATAAGGTACTAAGGCCATGATGTTGTGCATCCTTTCTGCGCTTTGCAAAACGCGCAAATTGTTTATTGTTCAGTATAGTGATGTTTACCGCGGATTATTCCGCCGCAGTCTCTTCTTTTTTGGCAACGGGCTTTTTCTTGGCGGCGGGCTTCTTGGCAGGCGCTTCTTCCACAGCCGCGTCTGCTGCCTCCGCAGCTTCTGCCTTCTTCTTCGCGGGGGCTTTCTTCGCAGCGGGCTTCTTGGCGGGCGCTTCTTCCGCAGCGGCTTCCGCTTCCGCAGCGGCCTTCTTCGCGGCAGGCTTCTTCGCAGCCGGTTTCTTGGCGGCGGGTTTCTCTGCCACGGCATTGTCTGCCACCAGCTTCACGGCGGCGGCCTTGTTCAAATCATCTGCCACCATTTTTTCGGCGATGATTTCACGCAGCTTTTCGGCCTCCATCTGATATTGGTCAGCGAGTCTTTGGTATTCCGCTGCAATGTCCTCCTCAGAGGGTGCAAGGCCTTCCATCTCCACGATTTTCTCCAGCGCAAGGTCAATCTTAATCTGACTCTCGGCGCGTTCCAGACCCTGCTCCTCAAACTGCGCCATATCCATGCCCATGTAGCCGAGATATGTTTCCAAATCCATGCCCTGCTGCGCGAGGGAATTGGCATAATTGCGGATGTTTTCCTGCCCCTTATGGCGAATCATGGCCTGCGGGATGTCCGCAGCGACCTGCTCGGCGAGCAAATCCATCAGCTTGTTCTCAAAGTTTTTGTCCTCTGCGGACTGACGGCGCGCAAGGATATCCGCCTGGATGCCCTTTTTCAGCTCGTCCACGGTCTCATACTCACCCAAATCCTTGGCGAACTCGTCGTCCATCTCCGGCAGCTCCTTGATTTTGACGCTGTGAAGCAGCACCTTGAACACAACTTCCTTGCCCGCAAGCTCTTCCGCGCCGTATTCCGCCGGGAAGGTGACGTTCACGTCAAAGCTTTCCCCTGCGCTGCGGCCGACGATTTTCTCCTCAAAGCCCGGAATAAACTGGCCGGAACCGAGGGTCAGCTCATATTTCTCGCCCTTGCCGCCCTCGAACGCCTTGCCGTTCAAGAAGCCCTCGAAGTCGATTTCGGTGATGTCGCCGTCCTGCGCAGCGCGCTCGGCGGTGATGATACGGGAATTGCGCTCGCGCATTCTGTCGATTTCTTCCGTAATATCCGCTTCGCTGACGGTGATTTCCGCCTTTTCCGCTGCAAGACCCTTATAGCCCCCCAACTGCACCTCGGGCTTGACTGCCACATTAACGGTGAACTTCACGCCGTCCTCGCCCATTTCCGGCACCTCCATGTCGTAGGGCGGGGCAACAGCCTTGATGTCGCCCTCGGCATACGCCGCCTCGATGGCATCGGGATAGCAAGCTTCCAGCGCATCCTCATAAAAGACCTCCTTGCCGTAAAGGCGGGCGATCATGGCAAAGGATGCCTTGCCGCGGCGGAAGCCGGGCACGTTGTAGCGTTTTTTGTTTTTCTGATAGACCTGCTGCTGCGCCTTCGCAAAGACCTCGGCATCGATACTGATTTCCAGCGACCAGACATTGGGCTCGACCTGCGTTTTGTTAACAAGACTCATTGATTTTTCCTCCTGAACGAATCGTTTTTTTATCAAGAAACAATTGTATCAGAAAGCCGCGCAGAATACCATAGATTCACGGCTTTTTCTCTGTTTTACACAGTTTTCACGGCAGGGAATCCACCCGGATGGGAGAAAAGCCCAGTTGGTCCGCGGAAACACAGTGGAAAGCAATGCCCTCATAGCTCCCCCGCAGGGCGATAGCGGCGCTTTGGGCGTGCAGATGGCCGTAATAACAGCGGCGCATGCCCGTTTCACGCAGAACCTGCATCATCTCTGGGCACTCCTTGATGCGGGTTGCGGGCGGGTAGTGCAAAAAAGCCACGGGTTCACCGCCCAGCGCCTGCGCGGCCTCAATGGAAGTGCGCAGCCGCCCCGCCTCGCGCAGCAACACCTTCTTATCCGCGTCCTCACTGTCATCATAAAACCAGCCGCGCGAGCCGCAGACGGCAAAATCCCCGGCGCGATAGGCATTGTTGAACAGGATTTTCAGGGAATGCAGGCTGTTTTCCGCCAGAAAATTTTCCAGCTTCCGCATGGTTTCCCACCAATAATCGTGGTTGCCCTTGAGCAGGATTTTCGTACCCGGCAGAGCATGCAGAAAACGGAAATCCGCCAGCGTATCCGGCAAATGCATCGCCCAACTCACATCGCCCGCGATGACAACGGTATCCTCCTCGCGCACCAAGGCGCGCCAGTTTTCCGCCAGCCGCGCTTCATAATTTCCCCAGCCGGGAAAAATTTCCATCGTCTTTTCCCGCGCAGAAAAAGACAGATGCGTATCGGCTATGGCAAATAGGGACATTTTTTCCTCCAATTTTAGAATGCTCTGCGGAGCAATGAAAAATGATGAATCGGAATTTTTACGTTGCCGCAAACGTGCCTTTCTTTTTTGAAAGTCATTTCCTCTTGTATAAACTTCGATGCGCGGCGGATAATAAGACTGCACCCCAATATGAAGCGAGGAGCGGACGAACATGAAGAAAGAAATCAAAGAGGTCAGCTGCAATGTGCAGGGCTGTATGTACCACGCGCAGGGCAACAAATGCACGGCGGGGCACATTCAAGTGAGCAATCCCACGGCGACGGTAAACAGCGAAACCCTGTGCGCCACGTTCGAAAGCTGCGACGGCGCAGGCTGCCAAGGCGGCTGCGCGTCCAAATAGCAGAGCGGCTTGACCGGGGGGCGGCGGGATTGCCGTCCCCTTTTACATAGCGACCATAATCGATATCATTTGTAGGGGCGGCGCTTGCTCCGCCCGATGCAGTTTTGGCAGCACAGTGCATTCATTCCCATGGCACCGTTATCATTCAATGGAGGCGTACATCATTCCGCAGCGCAGCTCACAAAAGCGCCAACACCGCCTGCGCCATCTCCGCTTTCTCGCAGACCTTGTCAAAGCGCACGGCCTGTCCCTTCAAATCCGCCAGCTGGGCGGGGCAGGGCGCGCCGGTGATTTGGCACAGACGCGCTGCCATCTCGAATTCGTCCGCGCCGTCGGAATGCCCCGGCGCAACGGCGTCCAGCACACTGGCGCTGAATTTATAAGGATTCGCGGTGGAGACCAACACCGTCGGGGTTTCGTCCTTCGTGGCAGCACGGTATTCGCGCAGGACGCGCAGCCCGACCGCCGTGTGGGTATCGAGCAGATAGCCGCTTGCAGCGAACTCCTCGGCGATGGTCTGCGCGGTTTGCGCATCGTTACAGCAACCGCCCGCAAAACCGTCCTGCAATGCGGAAAGCATGTCAGCAGGGACTTCATACGCACCCACGCTTTGCAGCTGCGCCATCCACTGCGCGACCTGCTCACTGCTGCCGCTCATCATATGCAGCAGACGCTCCAGATTGCTGGAGATGAGGATATCCATGGAGGGCGACACGGTGGTGTAGAACGGACGGCTGCGGTCATAGCGCCCGGTTTTGATGAAATCCGTGAGGATATTGTTGGCGTTGGAGGCGCAAATCAGGCGGGCGATGGGCAGCCCCATGCGCCGCGCGTATTCCCCGGCGAGGATATTGCCGAAATTGCCCGTGGGCACGGCAAAATTGATTTTATCGCCCAAGGCGATTGCGCCGCGTTGGAGCAGATCGCAATAGGCGGAAACATAATAGACAATCTGCGGCGCGAGCCGCCCCCAGTTGATGGAATTGGCGGAGGAGAACATCGCGCCGGACTGCGCGAGCGCCTCGCCGATGGCGGCATCCGTGAAGATGGCCTTGACTCCGGTTTGCGTATCGTCAAAATTCCCGCGCACGGCACAGACACTGACATTTTCCCCAGCTTGCGTCACCATTTGCAGCTTTTGCATGGGCGACACGCCCTCATCGGGGTAAAATACCAGGATTTTGGTGCCGGGCACATCATGAAAGCCCTCCAGCGCCGCCTTGCCCGTATCGCCGGAGGTGGCAACGAGAATCAGTATTTCCTTGCCCTGCGCCGTCTTTTCGGCGGCAACGGTCAGCAGCTGCGGCAGCAGCTGCAGCGCCATATCCTTAAATGCGCAGGTCGGCCCCTTCCACAGCTCCAGCACATGGCAGTCCGCCAGCGGCATCACGGATGCCACGGCGGGGTCGGAGAATTTCTCGCCGCCATACGCCGCCTGCACGCAATGCGCCAGCTCCGCCTCGCTGAAATCATCCAGATAGAGCGCCAGAATTTCCTTCGCGCGCCCGATATAATCCAAAGCGGAAAGCCGCTCAATATCCGCCAGTGTCAGCTGCGGAATGGATTCCGGCACGAACAGGCCGCCCTCCGCAGAAATGCCGCGCGTTATCGCCTCGGCCGAACGCACGCGCACCGCGCCATCCCTTGTGCTGGTATAAAACATTTTCCATCCCGACCTTTCCAGAAAGTGAAAGCAGCGAAACGCGGACAGCTGTTGACATGCCCAACATTCCCCAAGTTTATTATAACGTATTTTTCGCCTGCTGTAAACGGTTTCTCTCAAAAAAAACGCATTGCGTTGCCGTAAAACAGCTTTTGCAGGATTTTCTGCGGGATGCCACGCCGCCCCAAGTCTGCATAGAGCGCAGGGACACTGCCGATGCCGTCCAGCTCCGGCGGAATTTCCGCTCCGTCAAAATCGCTGCCCAGGGCAAGAATGTCCTCCCCGCCGAGCGCGAGCACATGCTCCACTTGGCGGTGGATTTCCGCCCGCCCGGCGCAGTCCGCCCCGCCGAGAAAACCGCGGCAGAAGCACAGCCCCATCAAGCCCTGCCGCGCGATGAGCACGCGGATTTGCGCATCCGTCAGCGAGCGGCCGTGCGGCCAAACCGCCGCCGCGTTGGAATGGCTGGCGAGCAGGGAGACGTTTTCCCGCTGCGCCGCCTCATAAAAGCCCGCTTCATTCAGGTGAGAGACATCCGCCGCGATGCCAAGGAGCGCCATCTCATCCAAAAGCGTCCGGCCAAAGGGTGTCAGCCCGCTTTTTTCACCGGAAAGCGCCCCGCAGCCCACTTGATTGATGCCGTTCCACGTAAGGGTAATCAGCTTTACGCCTGCGCCGTGCAGGCGATAAAGATACTCGATATCGCCGTTTAAGGCGCTGGCATTCTCCAGCGAGAGGATGGCGGTGCAGCGCCCTGCCTGCGGCGAAAGCAGACCGTTTTTCCATTGTTTTACTCGATTTTCATTCTGCTCCAACTCGCGCTGAAAACGGTGCAGCAGCAGCTCGCAATGCGTCTGCGCCGCCGCGCCGCGAAATGTATCGGGTATCCACAACGCAAAAACCTGCACCCACTTTGTAAAGCCTTTCGCCTTGTCCAAAGAGAGGTGCAGGGTGTTGCTGTTCAGCGCCTGCCGTTTGGTATGGCAGGCGGAAATCGTATCGCAATGCAGGTCAAAATAGTCCATATTCACCCCGGCTTTGTCATATTGTGCTGTCAAACGCATTCTGTAAGAGGCGGATTTTCACGCTGCGGCTTTGCGCGTCCAAATAGACCTCCAGCACGTCAAAACGCGGCTGACGCGCGGTCGTCGGGTTCTGCGTCAAAAATTGCGCGGCGGTCAGGGAGATGCGCTTCTGCTTGGCAGCGTCCACCGACTCCCCGGGCGCTGCAATGGCATCCGCGCCGCGGGTTTTCACTTCCACAAAGCATAGGTATTCCGCATCCTGCGCGATGATGTCTATTTCGCCGAAGCGAGAGCGGTAGTTGGCGGAAATCACCTCATAGCCCTTTTCCCGCAGATAGCGCGCCGCAAAAATCTCGCCCCAAAGCCCGTTTTTCTGCGAATCCTTCATTTCAAACCCACCAGTTTCTTTAGAAAACTGCGCCGATGCACCGGGGAAATGCCGTGCGCCGCCAGCTGCTCATAATGCTGCTTGGTGCCGTAGCCCTTGTGCTGCGCGAAGCAATATTGCGGATACTCCGCGTCCAGCGTCCGCATATAACGGTCACGCGCGACCTTGGCGAGAATGGAGGCCGCCGCAATGCTCGCGCAGCGGCTGTCCCCTTTTACGAAGGTCTGCGTGGGGATGCCCAGACGCGGGTCGAGATTGCCGTCCACCAGCGCCAGCTCCGCCTTGGGAGAGAGACCACCGACCGCTTGACGCATGGCCAAAAAGGTCGCCTGCAAAATGTTGATTTCATCAATTTTCTGCGCGTCCACGGACGCAATACAATAAGAAAGCGCCTGCGCGGTGATTTGGTCAAACAGGCTCTCGCGCTTTTTCTCCGTCAGCTTTTTGGAGTCATTCAGCCCTGGCAGTTCAAAATCCGGCGGCAAAATCACGGCAGCGGCATACACCGCCCCCGCCAAGGGCCCGCGCCCCGCCTCATCCACACCGCAGACGAGAGAAACGCCCGACTGCTGCTCTATGGGTTCGAATGGCATATCGCATACCTCTTTTTCTTTCATAATGCAAGAGGACGGCAATCCCGCCGCCCGCTAAGGCAATGTCCGTCCAAATCCCGGATTACACCATTTTGGACATATACAAAACAAGGTCGTCGTCATTGCGGCAATCCGCATAGGGTGCCAGCAGCTTATCCCGATACCAAACGCCGCTTCCATCCGGGATATATCCCCTTTTCACATACATCCTTTGCGCGGAACCATATCCCGAATATAAGCCGACACCAAGGCAAACACGATTGCATAATTCGCCGGCTTTCCGCTCCGCTTCGTCGAGAATGATGCTGCCGATTCCCCTGCGGCGGTATTTTTCCAACACATTGAAATCGACGATTTCCGGTATTCCCTCCTTTGCAAAAGGCCCGGCGGCCGCTTGCGGCCTCAACGTGGTATAGCCCGCATAAGCTCCTTCATATTCCGCAACAAAAACATAGCGTTCTCCAAGCTCCTGCGCTTCATAATAGGTTTTATACAGCTCAATGGAATGCCCTTCCGCCGACATTTTTGGAATGTCATCCTGTTCCATGCTGCGAATTCGGATGTATCTATTTTCAAAAAACACCATCGTTCATGCCTCCTCACGCCAAAGAATCTGCCGTTCTTCGTTCAATCCAAGCTAATCCGCCCCAGCTTCCCGGCACGGTATTCGTCCAGCAGCATGACCGAGGCGCGTTCCAAATCCGCTTCGCCGCCGCTGATGAGCATGCCGCGTTTTCTGGCGATTTGCTCCAGCACTTCCCAGGCCTCGCAGTCCGAAAAATCCGTGATGCGATAGCGCTCCGTCAGGCGGCCGGCATATTCGGTCTTCACTACGGACAAAAACGCCGCCGCAATCTCCGTAATATCCAGTATTTCATCCTTGATGGAACCGATGAACGCCAGGCGCAGCCCCACAATCGGATCCTCAAACTTCGGCCAGAGCACGCCGGGCGTATCCAGCAGTTCAATCCCCTGCCCGATATTGAACCAGTTGTTGTGGCGCGTTACGCCGGGTCGGTCCGCCACCTTTGCGCGGTTTTTGCCCGCCATGCGGTTGATGAAGGAGGACTTGCCCGTGTTGGGGATGCCCACCACCATTAAGCGCAGCGGCTTGCCCGCCATGCCTTTTTCTTCGTTGCGTGTGATATATTCGCGCAGGACGCGCTTGACCAGCGGCTGAAAACCCGCCAGACCCTTGCCGCTGCGGCAGTCCACCGCCAGCGAAAAAGCGCCCTCCTGCGTCAGGGCTCGCAGGCGGCGCGCCGTGGCGTTTTCGTCCGCCAAATCGCATTTATTGAGCAAAACGATGCGCGGCTTCATGCCCACCAAATCGTCCAGCTCCGGGTTGCGGCTGCTCACGCTCACGCGCGCATCCACCAGCTCCACCACGGCATCCACAAGCGGCAGCTGCTCTTTCATCAAGCGCCGCGTTTTCGCCATATGACCGGGGAACCACTGTACGTTGGGGATGCTATCCATTCTGAATACTTCCTGTCTTTTCGTAAACATTCCATGCACCGGGGGCTAAGCGGAAATAAACCTTGCCCAGCAGGCACTGTATGCGCACGCAGCCGATGTCGGCCGAGCGGCTGTCCAAGGAATCATTGCGGTTGTCGCCCATAACGAAGATGCTTCCCTCGGGCACGGTTAAGGGAAATTCCACATCAAATTGGCGCTGTGTTTTCTCGGCGATATAGGGCTCGTCCAGCTTTTTGCCGTCCACATAGACCTCGCCCTCTTCAAAATCAATGTCAATTTCCTGCCCGCCCACAGCGATGACACGCTTGACGAGCGGATTCGCGTGGGTCGGGTCGGTGACGATGACAATGTCACCGTACTTTGGATTTCGGATCATCGCGCCGACAATCAGGCTCTGCCCCTCATAAAGCGTGGGCTGCATGCTGCGCTGCAGAACGCCCACCAGGCGGAACACAAAGGTAAAGCAAACCATCACAATTACAATGGCGGAGGACAACACGCCCACGGCTTCATAAAGATTCTTGACCAGCGCATCCCGCCCCTTGGGCGCGGCTTCTTTTTTTTCGGCTTTTTCCATGTCTTCCATCCTCCTATTCTTCATCCGGATTCGGGTATTTTTCCAGCTTGCCCATGGGGAACAGGCGGAACGTTACCGAACCCAGCACATAGCGCTCGTCTATCATCCCCACGGCGGGGGAGCGGCTGTCCGACGAGTTGTTGCGGTTGTCGCCCATGACAAACAAATAACCCTCCGGCACGGTTTTGGGGTATTGCTGCCCGTAAAGGAAAGAGGCGCTCATTGCGCCGGAGATGTAGGGTTCATTCAGCACTCTGCCGTTGACGGAAACCGTTTTGGCGGCAACGTCAATGTCGATTTCATCCCCGCCCACGCCGATGACGCGCTTAATCAGCGGCTCCTGCATGAACTTCGGCTGGGTGACGACCACGATGTCCCCACGCTTCGGTGTGCTGTGGGAGGGCGAAATGGTCAGCCAGTTGCCGTCCTGCAGGGTGGGCTGCATGGAGGGACCCTCCACGCCGACGATACGCATCAAAAAGGTGAACAGTACAAAGATAATCACCAGCGCGCCCTTCACGGAATCCAGCGCGTCATAGGCCGCGCCCCAAACCTTTTGGGTCAGCTCGTCCTGCGGACGCTCCAGCGCCGATGCGTAAAACCAAGATTCTTCTATCCGCCGCGGCATATCCTGCATGGTGGGAGAACCTTCCTTCTTCCTTCATTAAAAAACCAAAGGGAAGCGTCGATTGCCAACGCTTCCCCCTATTTTTTGTTTTAGCGCAGCTGCTCCTTGACTTTGGCGGCCTTGCCGACACGGTCTCTGAGGTAATACAGCTTGCTTCTTCTCACGCGGCCGTAACGGACATTCTCGACCTTGACCACGTTCGGGGAATGCAGCGGGAACACGCGCTCCACGCCAACGCCGTAGGAAAGACGGCGGACGGTGAAGGTCTCTGCAATGCCGCCGCCGTTTTTGGCGATGACGATGCCTTCAAAGATTTGCACTCTTTCACGCTCACCCTCGCGGATTTTCACGTGAACTTTCACGGTGCTGCCGATGTGCACGGCGGGGATTTCGGTCTTCAGGGAATCCTGGGCAATGAGTTTCAATGCGTCCAATGTTTTTTCCTCCAATTTTTTCAGACATTCATAGCCCCGGATGAACCGCGCCAGAGGAATACCCGCTTTAATGTTGCGAAGGGCGGAAATCCCGCCGATTTCGCGGCATTAACCCCCGTCTTTTTTGACGGAACACAAATGCTCCGATAATGATAGCACAAAGGAGAAGAAAAAGCAAGCCCTTTTTCGCGGATTTTCGAAGGATTTTTGATGCGGTTTCTGTCAGGCTATTTCTTTGGTACATAGCGTCCGTCCACAAATTCCTTGAACTCTTCGAAGGTATTCGTGCTGCGGAACATAAAGCGGCCAAGCTCCAGCGGGTCGGAATCCTGCGTGACATAGCGGCGCTTGGTGGTCATGCCCTGCACCACCTCCAACTCACGCAGCATGCGCAGGAGCCGTGTGTCATAGCGCCCGTAAGGGTAGGCAAAGCTTGTCTTCCGCATCAGCGGCAGGGCAAAGCTTTTGCGCAAATCCGCGCGGATGCCGTCCTCCGAGGCGTTGAGCAGGATGGGGCTGCCGGGAGTGTGGTAATAGTGCATGTTGTCCGTATGGCTCTGGTATTCAAACACATCACGGCATTCTTTCATGCGCGGCAGATTCATGAACTGCTTCTTGCCGGGGGTGAAGGGTTCCGCCTCCTGCTTCACATAGCTTGTGATGACATATTCCACCGCGTGAAAGCCGTATTCCTTCAGCACCGGATAGGCGTATTCCAGATTATTCGCAATGCCGTCGTCAAAGGTAATCATCACGCTTTTGGGCGGCAGCTTCTTTTTGCGGTAGATCAAATCCGAAAGCTGCTCGGTAGTGATGGTTTGAAAGCCGTTGTCGTGCAGGTATTTCATGTGCGCCTTGAACTGTTCCACGTCCAGTGTATAGAGGTTCGCGGGGTTCAGCTCCTGCGCAGGCGCCACCGAGTGATAGAGCAAAATGGGCAGCTTCTCCGCAACGGGGCGCTGCGTATGCCGCACTGCGCCAAGCACCCCAAAAAGGCAGACCAGCAACGCGCTGATGAGGAGGGTTTTCCACTGTTTTGCCGAAAGCCGCCGGAAGTATTTCATGGTTTCTTGTTTCCTTTATCTGGATTATTTTTCTCGTGCCACCACGATTATATCCGATAAAAACGGCTTTGTCACTAGCTTTTGCACAATTGTAGGAATCCTGCAGCAATCTTGTGATATTTCCGCAAAAAAGCGGTGCGGCAAAATTATTTTTGTCTGAATTCATATGTGTAGGATTTTTTTCAGATTCGCTTCTCCAAATAGATTTTGCGGAACAGGCTGTAGAAACAGAAGCCCAGCATGGCGCCCATGGCGATGTCAGAGAGGTAGTGCGCGCCCACAATCATGCGCGAAATGCCCACGGCAAAGGTGAAGGCGGCAGCAATCAAAAAGAACGGAAGCTCCAGCTTTTTCAGCTTGGCGAACACATCCGGCAGCGCGATGAGGGCAAAAATCGACGCGGCGGCAGAGGTGTGGCCGGAGGGGAAGGATTTATTTCCCGTGCGCCCCTGCGGCAGATACCAAGCGATGAACTGCGCCTGCGAATCCAAATCGCGGAAGCGCACGCGCCCCCAGATTTGCTTCATTCCCTCCGTGGCAAGTGCCGTGCAGGCGGCGCTCATGAGGATGAACAGTGCGAAGGGCTTCAGGCGCTTTATTGTTTCCGGCGAAATGCGCCGCAGGAGCAGCAGACAAAGCAGCGCAAGCGCCAAACCGGTCAGCACGGCGAAAACCGTCTTGAGGTCACCGGAATACCAGCGCTCGGTGAACTGTATGCCGAAGAGAATCCCAGCCGCAAAATACAGCACTCCAAACAGGATTTTTTTGCCCTTGCTTTCCGCTGCGCGCAGCAGCACCGCAAACGCGAAGGGGATGACCAGATAGACGGGCAGCTCGCCGTAATGCGCCAAAAATTGCCCGAAGACGTTTTCCGGCGCGTTCAAGGACGCATCCAGCTGATAATCGCGGAACGCCGCCACGATGAGCAGCACGATACACAGCGCGGGGAAGAGGATGGTGTAGATGGTGCGCAGCAGGTTTTTTTGCTTGGTTTCCATAATAATTTCCTCCTAGATTTTTTTGGCGAGATACAGCTTGCGCCAGAGGGTGTAAAACAAGAACGCCAGCAGGATGCCCACCGTGATGTCCGAAAGATAGTGCGCGCCCACGAGCATCCGCGTGAAGCCGACCATAAAGGCATAGCCCGCGCCGAGGACGAACAGCAGCGGCTCCGCCTTTTTCAGCCACGGATACAAATCCGGCAGCGCGGCGAGCGCCAGCAGACTTGCCGCCCCGGAGGCGTGACCGGAGGGGAATGATTGGTTTTCCGTGAAGAACTGCGGCAGATACCAAGCGGTAAACTGCGCCGCACTTTCCAAATCGCGGAAGCGGATTCGACCCCAGATTTGCTTGAGCAGCTCGGTGGAAATCGCGGTGCAAAGCACGCCCAGCAGCAGATAAATCACAAAGGGGCGGAATTTTTTCATGGCAGCCTTCGGCAGCCGCCGCGCGGAAAGCGGCAGCGTCAGCGCCAGGAAAATCAGTCCGGCAACAGCGGCATAAACCGTGCGCTTGTCCTTCCCCAAAAACGTCCAATACTCCGAATAGCGCACGAACAGCAGCACGCAGCCCAGACCATAGCCCGCCCCGGCGCAAAGCTTGCCGAGCTTCTCCCTGGTGCTGCCGAAATCCGATGCGTTGAACAGCACGATGCAGATAAACGCCAGCGAGGAATACGCCGGAAGCTCGCCGTATTTGGCGAAGAACTTCCCGAAGGCGTTGCTGGAATCGTTGATGGCCGCGTCAATTTGGTAGTCCCAAAACGTTGCCGCAATCAGCAGGATGCCGCAAAGCGCGAGGAAGAAAATGGTATACACGCGCCTTGCCTTGCTTGCGGTGGTTTGCATGATGAATTCCTCCTCAAATTTTAAGATAAGGTAATCGTCATTTCTTTGCCGAGAGAATGCGCAACTTTTGCAATAAAATCCAGCGACGGATTGTATGTTCCGCTCTCCAAACGGCTGATATTCGATTTTTGCGTTCCCACCAGAAAGGCCAATTCTTCCTGCGTCATGTTTTGCTTTGCGCGCTCCTCTATCACTTGAGAAATCACATCATAGCGCAGCTTCAATTTTTCATACTCCGCTCGAAATTCTTCGTCCTTCATCAGCAATTTCTTTGCTTCATCAAAGCGAATACCCGCTTTACTCATCATTGCACCTTCTTTCATAATCTTGTTTGTATCGAATTGCCGTGTCCAACTCTCGCGCAGGGGTTTTATCCGTTTTTTTGCTGAAACCATGCAGCAGCACAAAGGTGTTTCCCTCAAACGAAAAATAGAAAATCCTGCTGATATCACTCGAAAATCTCACGCGCAATTCATAGATACCCTTATATTTTTGACCCGCTATCGGCTTTACATACGGTTCCCGCAATGCCGAACCGTGCTTTTCGAGCAACTCAATTTCGCGAAAGGCTTTCGCCCGCAGCTTTGGGGTTAAGGTAAGCAAACAATTGATTACCGGAATATCTCCATTTTCTTTTTTATAGTATTCCACTTGCCAATCCATCCTGCGCCTCCCCTGCCATCTTATGCTGTCCGCCCTTTAATGTTATCATATACGATAACATTTGTCAAGCTTTCCCCGGATTAATTCTCCGACAAAGTCCGATTCTCCGATTCATGATTCCAATTGATGAAATTGTTCTGCTCGGCATAATACCACTGCATTCCGAAAATGGCAGCGCTGTCGGCGACGGGCATATACAATTGGCCGTTTTCGCGCAGCACCTCGGCGGACATCGTGATGATGCCCCGATCGGTCTGCACGTCCCGTTCGCCCTCGGTGAAGGTGGCGTGGCGGTCATAGACGCTCACGCGCACGCTGCCGGAACGCTTTTCCACCGCGCCGCCGATGTATTGAATCACCAGCGCGAAGGGGGCATACCACACGCCGTTCACCTGCATGGGGCCGTGGCCGCGCGCAATCAGCTCCAGCATATCGCCCTTATACGCCATCTTCGTACGCTTATAGCGCGGCGCAAGCGCGGGCGGCAGAATGCGGTCGTTGGCCTTGTCGAGTGTGAAATCATCCACCACACGGCCATCGTCCAGATAGGTATGCGCGCGCAAAACCTCGCCGTCAATTTCCACAATGCTGACCATGGCCACCGGCTCCTCCTGCGGATAAAAGCAGGAATGCCAGACCTTTTGGGCGTTGGAAATGTAGATATTCGCACTGCTGTTGCCCATGATGAAATGCACCGTCCCCTCGGACGGGCGGTCGAACAGCTCGTCATTTTGGATGGGGAAGGTTCGCGCAAAGGAATGCTCGTGCCCGGCGAAGAGGATGTCCAGCCTCCCCTGCCCCACGGGCTTGCGCAGCCAGGGATAGCCGTCGTCGTTCTGCCCCTCCGGCATCAGGGGATAAATCGGGAAGTGATAGCAGCCGAGCTTCCAGGTTTTCTCGCTCTTTTGCAAATCGTCATACGCCCAATCCGCCCAGGTCTGCGGCGCGTTGATGCCCATGACCAGAAAATGCGCGTTGCCGCAGTCGAAGGAATAGTTCTCCGTTTCGTAACCCTCGGGGCCGTTGCGCGGGTAGGAATGCGCGAACTGCGCGTCAAAATAATCCGCATGCTCCAGATAAAATTTACCCACCGGCTCCGGCAGATATTGCAGGAAGCCGCGGTTGTCGTGGTTGCCGGTGCACATCATATAGGGCACACTCTCGATGATGCCGCGCAGACCCTCAAACATACCGTTCCACTGCGTTTCGTTCTGGCCGTTGTCGCAATTGTCGCCCACGGTGAGGATGAAACGGCAGTCGGGATAATCCCGCAGCGCGTTTTGCAGCAGCCTGCGCACAATGGAATAATCCGGCAGCGCGTGCGGCTGCCCCTTTTGATGGTCGGAGATGACGATAAAGCGGAACTTCTGCAAATCCTCCGGCTCGGTCTCAAGGTGAAACAGCTCGCTGCGGTGATTTTCGCAGCCAACGGTATATTCATAGCGCGTGCCGGGCGTGAGCTTTTGCGCCGCCGCCCAATAAAAACGGCTGATGTCGATATCGCTTTGCAGTATCTCGGAACGTGCATCCGCACGCAAGAAGTCCCCCGCCGTGCCCGCTTCGCGGTAGAGCAGATAGCCCGCCTCTACGGTGGTGTCCGTGCGCCAAGTGACACTCATTTGCGTATGCGCATCGCCGGAAAAGCTGAGCATGATATGATCCGGCTGCGCGGCGGACCCGCGCGGCGGCTTCTGCGCCTGATGAAACGGCATAATGTGCCTCCTTCTAACGATTGGTATATGAGAATATTATAACAAAGACGGACAAAAATGGCAACAGAAAAATCCCGCCTGCAAACCAACATGCGGCGGGATTTTTTTATTTCACGATGCCATTGCTCTGAGACGCAAGCTCTGAAAGATATGCAATCAGCGCAACCGGCGTTGGCGTTTTGCCCTTGTTCGGCATCTTTTCCCATTCCACGCGAACGCTCGGGTCAACACTGGCACGCCCCAGGCGGATTGCCGCTGCTATCTCGCGCTGCACCTGTGCCACGCTTACGCCGTCTTTTTTCGCCACCGCTTATATGGCTCTGTGTACCCGTCTTTTGTTCATGTTCGTTCCTCCTCACTATGTCTAAGAAGTTGCATCAGACTTCTTAGAACTTACAAAACAATTCTACCTTGTGTAGACTGGTCTTGTCAAGCAAAACGCATCGCGTTCTTTTGACAAGAATCGACGCATAAGGAGGCGCACCATGGAAGATCACGGAACAATCCGCATCAAGCTGAACGAATTGCTTGCGCAGGCAGGCATCAGCAAGAACAAGCTGAGTCATCGCGCAGAGATGCAGCGCTCGCAAATCAACCATTATTGCAGCAACGAGGTCACGCGCTTGGATACAGACGTACTCGCAAGAATCTGCACCGTTTTCAACTGTGAAATCAGCGATTTGCTGGAATTTGTGCCGCCGGAAGCGGCGGAGTAACCCCCGATTACGATTCCTTATCCGGCACAAACGAAAGGTCGCTCAGGCGAAAGCCCTCGTCTTCCTGATAGTTCACCTTTGCGCGGATGGTGCCGAAAAAATTCTGAATTGCGGAACCCTTGGCAAAATAACCCGCACCGAATTCCACCCAGATTTCGCTGTCGGAAAGCTCATAGGACAAGATGTTGGTATATCCTTCCACGCCGTGAAACACCCAGTCGTCCTGAAAGTCCGCGCTGCAATCCACTTCATACGCCTTCCCTTCCACCTTCAGCTTCAGCGTTTTCGCTGCGCTGTCAAAGGACGCGGAAATCAGCGCTTGCAGCTGCGCTTCGTAATCCTCATCCTTCGGGAAGGAATCCTTGTAGGCATTTTCCTCCGGCTCGTTGGAGGAGGACGGATATTCGCTGTAGCGCGGCCGGATTTCCAGAATATGCAGCTCCTCACCGCTCAGCCCCGTCCCGGATTTGTTGTATAGGGCGATGGCTATCTCCTGCGTGGCATCCGAGTCATAATTGCCGATTGCCATTTTGGGATAGAACTCCCTGGGCGAATAGTGATCCCAATCCAGATAGGTTCCCCGCCCTTGATAATACAGCAGCGCACCGCGCGGCAGAATGCCGTAAAGATACAGCTCTTCCTCCGGCAGCTTCGCCAAAAGACCGGGGATGCTTTTTTGATACCCCGTAGCCTGCGCCGCCGCCTTGATGGTGGTCAGCGCTTCCGTGATGATTGGCGCTTCGGTAGCAGTCGGTGCTTCCATGGTCGTCGGCGGGTCTGTTTGCGCCGCATTGCAGCCGCCAAACAGCAAGAGCGCCGCGAGCAGGGATATCATGAGCCGTTTCATGGGTATCTCCCCTTTTGTTTGTTCAGTGCGGAATGAATGTCTGCCGTCTGCCAATCCGGTGCTATGCAAGGCTTAAAAGCTGACAAACCTGTCCTGTATCCATGCTGTTTGCGTTGTAGGGGCGAACTGCGTTCGCCCACACCCTATTGAAAGTTACAGCTTGGTATCACGAGTATGCCGCATTTTCACGGCACCGGGCGATTGCAAATCGCCCCTACATGATATTTCTCACGCAGCCTCTGCGCACCCTCCGCGCGCCCGGTATTCTCCAGCTGCGTAAGATACGCCGGCAGCTGGCCTCTGGTGTGGAAGGGGCCGCCCTCGCGCATGACCGTCCACATCGGGTCGATTTCGCTTTCGCCGCTCTGCATCATCTGCTCCTGCCAATCCAGAATGATTTTTGCGCCCTTTGCGCACAGCTCCGGGTGCTCCGCCTTGCGGTCGTGCTGCTGGTGCGGGTCGTCCTTGAGGTGGAAGAGCATTTCATCGTCCAAGAGATGATAGCCATCGTGAATCGTGCGGATATAGAGCCAATCACCGAAGCGGGCGCTGCGCTGGCAGACATGCGCCATCTGAGAAATCACCAGGCTCTCGTGCCCGGTATCTGCCCCTTCGGTCAGCGTTTTGGCGTAGGATTTGCCGTCCCACTTGGGGTTCGGCTCGATTTGCAGCAGCTCCGCCATGGTGGGCGGCATATCAATTTGGTAGTGCAGGCCGTCATCCACGGCATTTTTTCTGCCGCCCGGCCATTTCACAATCAGCGGAATGTTGCAGGTGGCGTGGTCGGCGGTGGCATGCTCGGCATAGATGCCCAACTCGCCCATGTTTTCGCCGTGGTCGGAGGTGATGATGACGGCGACCTCCTCGAAGATGCCCTTTGCCTCCAGCGCCGCAAACACTTGGGCAATCAAGTCGTCCGTATAGCGTATGCCGCAGTCGTAGCCGTCAAACAGGCGCTTCAGCTCGCTGTATTCCGCAATATGCCCCGGCTGACGCGGGTAGCGGGCATCCTGCCTGCCGTGGTACATATTCAGTTCATTGATGCTGTGGGGGCCGACATGCCGCAGATGCGCCGCAAAAACCTCAGGCGTAATCCAGTTCTCGGGCGGCTCATTTTCAAAGGGATTGCCGAATTCCGCGGGCGCGCGGTAGGGCGTGTGCGGGTCCCAGAAATGCAGATGCAAAAACCAATCCTCGCGGTCTGCGTTGCGGTCTATCCAATCCAGCGCCACGGGCAGCACCTGCTCGCCGGACTCCATGCCGCGCCGCCCGATGTTGTGCGTCTCGTGAAAGCCCGCGTTGAACCACCAGGAGGAATGCCGCTCCGCAAAGGTGCTGATGGAGGCGGTGTACATGTCCTCCTGACGGAAAATCTGAAAGAAATTGCCTGTATCCGCCGCGTCCGTAAAGCTGCGGCTCTCCCCGGTTAAGCGGCGGTCGGCCGCCGTGCCGCCGTGCCCGACGGCACCATTGTGGATGCCGAAGCGCCCGCTCACCAGCGCCGCGCGCGAGGGCAGGCAGGGCGCGTCCGAGCAATAGCAATTGGTGAAGCGCACACCCTCCCGCGCGATTTTATCCATCGTCGGCGTGGTGTTGCGCGGGCAGCCATAGCAGCCCATGTGGTCGGGCCGCAGGGTGTCGATGTCCAAAAAGAGTATTTTCATGTAAAGTCAATCCCCTTGTCAATCAATCCAAGGAATGTACTGCTTCGTATTCGCGATCATTTCTTCATAAAGCGTACGGGCATCGTCCAGCCCCAGGCACATCTGCGGGTCGTTGATGAACGCCGTAAAGCCCAACTCCTTGTCGCTCGTAACGACGGCCTTCAGCACCGTTTCCTGAATGTGGATGACCCTGTCCACCAAAATACGGATGTCCCACTGCATTTCACCCGCGTTCAGCGGCGTGACACCTGCGCTGGAGAAGAGCGCGTTCGTTTCCACCACCGCGCCGCGCGGCAGGTTGGGCAGCTGCCCTATGTTCGGCAGGTTGACGTTCGTCACAAACGGCTCAATGCCCAGCAGCGCCTTCATCTGGCGTACGCCTTCCTCGCTGGTGCGCTTCACCTTCAGCGGCTCCGTGCCGCTGCGCAGCGCCTCGCTCTTCGCCAGGCGCTTTTCGCGTCCCCGCTTGCGGGAGGCCACGGTGGTCAGGCTGTAGCCCCAGCGCTCCACCATCTGCGGGTCCTTCAAATACCACGCGGGCAGGAATTCCACCAAATGGCGGTCGCCCGCCGCCGCAATCGCGCCG
>JGI994J12354_10000348_pt1 | contig 45656 bp, 42 predicted proteins | sample IntmicLarv3ML3BL_FD_12354 | JGI IMG/M metagenome (IMG submission 12354) | reverse complement strand
CACCACCCGGCCCTCGTTGTATGCCAGGGATTCTGTCCAATAGGGAAAATGCTGCCACATCGGAACGGTTGGGATCGGCATGCTTTTTGATTTCAGTGGGGTATACTGTGTCTCCGTCCATAATCAATAAGTCGATTTCACGCATATCTTTATCCCGATAGAAATATAAGGGCGGTTCAAGTATACCGGCGTTGGCATAGCTCTTCAGCACCTCTGCCACCACAAACGTTTCAAAGAACGCGCCGGACATAGCTCCGTTACGCAGCGCTTCAGGGGTATTCCAGCGGGTGAGATAAGCGGCCAGTCCAGTGTCTAGAAAGTACATTTTGGGTGTTTTGACGGCGCGCTTGGTGATGTTATTGTGATAGGGTTTCAGAAGGTATACCAAATGTGAAGCCCGCAATATAGATACCCAACGCTCCACCGTAGGCTGACTGACACCTACATCCCGGGCTATGGAGGCATAGTTCATCAGTTGAGCAGTACTGGCAGCGATAGCGGTCGTGAAGCGCAGGAATTTCATTTCGTCACCTACCTGAGTCAGATGACGGACATCGCGCTCAATAAAGCTTTTTGTATATGCGGCATAAAACATCTGCCATTCCTGTGCGACGGCGTCTTGCGTTTCCATTGCCGGTTGCGCAACCATGGCTGCCATGCTGCCTCGTTGGATATGCTTCCATAACGCGTTGTATTCAATATGCGCTATATCATGTCGACGCTGCTCAAGGTATGCAGGTGCAGGCAGAGATGGCTGCCGGAAGGAGACACCGTGTATTTCTCGCAACGACAGGCCATGCAGCTGCAGCAACCCTACCCGTCCAGCCAGAGACTCGCTGACATTTTTCAACATATGAAACTGCTGTGAGCCGGACAGGAAGAACTGTCCCTTTTGCTGGCTGGCATCCAACAGCATTTTCATATAAGGAAACAATCCGGGTGCATACTGGATTTCATCCAGAAACACAGGCGGTGGCGTGGCGCGAAAGAATGATGTCACCGTTCTCTCTGTCTTCTATTATTCTTTTCCGCATGTCTCTTGATAATGGAGATGGCATCTCTATCACCGCCTTTACTCTCAGTATACCACATAACCTACGTTTCGTTGATGTTTTCTAAGCTATGAAGTGTTTCACAATCACGAATATACGTGTCATATATGTACAAGCAAACAATAAAATCCGCCTATTCTGGTAATTCATATTGCCAACTTTCTGCGTTATATCAGGTAGCTATTTCTGTTTTGTCTCTTTTACGGATGTATCGGATTCATTTAGTTCCTCGGCTTTCTCTAATATCCGTCTCATACCCTTTAGCCTGAATTGGACGTTAGTGCGCTTGGCACTACCGGATTTGCAAGCTGCAACGTACTCAATGTTGTTTGGCAATGATTTAAAAAATGTATCCAGCTCACGACAGAAAGCAGCTGATGTAATCCCTTGCTTCATGGCGATCTGGGCCACATAGAGAACAATAGGCACGTGTATTTTCTTCATATATTGCCGTTTTTCTTTAAGTGATGTATCAAGATAATCTAGAACGGATATGATCTCACTTTTGTCAAATGTCACTTCGCTACTCTTGATATCATCACAGAGATTCATAATTTCCGTACCAGAGAAACCAACACTTGGCCGCTGGCACAGAATAAGATACTGAAGGAGAATTTGCAAGTCTTCGTGCTTACGACGTGCTGGTTCAGTAAGTTTGATTTTATTTTTCATGAAATTATGGTTGCAGAGTTCTATAAAATCTATCATTGCTTCTTCGCCTAGCATGACAAGGGATAAATCCATCTTTGTCAGACTGACCGCTTGGTTTCTCATAAAGAACACGGTAGCACGTTCATCTGCATCTAAAGGACGCAGAATCGAAATAGATAGCTCATATTCTAAGATTCTATTACGTGCTTCTTCTGGTAAAGAAGAAAATGTTTTGTCAACAAGCGATAATCCACTCATCTCTTTCATGCGAATCTTATCAGATAGTTTGAATCCATCGTCCACAAAAGAACATAGTGTCAGTGTTCGCTGCTTCCCATCCAATACGATATATCCTTCGCTATCAGTTTCCTCAAACAAAAGGCTTTCAATAGGTATGTCCATTAAAATAGAAACGATTAGGTTGCTTTTCTTCTCATGATCCCATACTTCTTTACGCTGGATGGAGATATTCTTGTTGAGTAAAGCATCTAAGTCTTTTCGTTTGAGCCAGCTTATCGTGTGTTTTTCCAAATTGCTTTTGATAGGCATATTAAGTTCATTCCTTTAATATTTATTATATGACAATATATTAAGTGTGAATGTGATTATCAATATCAAAATGCTTTAAGCTGAGAAAGACTTTTTAAGGGGGTCGTGGTACGATTTGGCATGATACTTATCAATGCTTTATATCGCAATATATAGCATTACATCATATGTTTTCTTTCCGGTCTACCCCCAAATCAGCAACAAACCCCAAATTAACGATATTTGTTATCTTTCTTGCGTCGTTAAGCTATCTCCAGTTTAACCTCAGCGAACCACGGAACAAATCCGTTGTGAAACGCAGTTGCTGATTGTATAATTTGCTCCAAGAAAATATGAAAGACTTCATAAAGGCATTAGAAGCTGGTTGGAATGATTTGGATGAGCACACAAAAGATAGTGACGCAATGCAGGCTGTCAAATTGGGGAGAAGCAATAAAGAGCGTGTAGCCAGCGGACAGACCATTCGTGCAGTCTGTGCTGAAGATGTGATCAGCTCAGCCACGTAGTACTACAGACAGAAAATAGTGCACGAAGCAGTTTGTGGGGAATTCATAAAGGCAGAAACCCATGAAGATATGCTTGTACCGACTGGATGGACACAAGTTAAGGAATATCAGCCAGTTTCTATTACCGCGAGTACCTTGTCAATCAAAATAGGTAAAGGCGAGTGCTATATTATAGTGAGTGTTAAGACTGATGCTGATCTACTGGTAAAAGCATGCAGGGTACTCATATCGTTAAGACAGTACTTAGTGCCCCCTCTTGTCTGCAGCAATCCGCTTATATGGATTTTACATCCATAGTTTCACAGATTGATCCGCGCTATGCAACTTGGGAGTCAGTACATATTAACTTATACTTAACAAGAGCAAGCCACAGCAGATATTATTTCAGAAATCTGACATTCTAGCGTATTTGCGTATTAGGCACAATGTCAAGAGTATAGCCGAGTTGGGTTAATACATAAAATAGTATATATATTTGTGGAGTGTCTCGCACTCGTTCAAAATGAGCCTTTTTATCACAGGTATCGGTAGATCGTATGTGAGTGAGGTTTTTGTACTTCCATGCGTCATCCAACATGATAAAATGATCCATTTTTTGTTGTATCTCCTTCTTTTCATCTTGTGTCAAGTTTGAGGCTTTGAATAGATCATCAACGAGTGTAGATGCTTTGTTTATTAGGGTTATGCTCATATTCACCATACCTTTCTATATTTTCCTTAGTGCATTTCTCTTCCTAGTCGTTTTCATACGCCATTTTTTGCGGTATTGTAAGTGGTTACATTGTACACAAGCAGCTTCTCCCTTATCGAGTGTCAATAAACATATTAATGGTCGTGCAGCGTATGAGATGATCTTCGTTTATAGATACGTTCTGTGTCATGTTGTGAATTATATCCAATATGTCAATGCTTACATACTATCCATATTCTTTGTTTAGTGGTCACGTGTTCATTACTCTAAGATAGAAGCATTCGTCACAAAGAATACAACAGGTCTTTCCGATATATACACATAATTGTCTTCACTTTATATTATTGATTCACGCCTGATATCATACATATTTTGATATTGCTTCTCTGCTCCTTTCCAGTATATGACAATTATGTCTGTTTTCATGTAGAGCCTCATATACAATTTAATTATTTATTATTTCTTATCTAAAGCAGTAAATGGTTGTGTTTTTAATTCATTATAGCAAAGCATCAGATGTATGAGGAGCCTATTTATTGTTAATGTATGTATGAATATGCCCGTCATCCTGTTTATATTTAGAGAAATTAATAAAATCATGCCCAGCGCCAGGTTTGTCTTTTTGCGGCCTATCGTGCGGTTGATTTTGTCACATTGAGCGCTCCTAGCAGACACGCTCAGTATGCTTGGCATCTTGCGGATGCTTCTGGGTTGGCTTTGCCAACACAAATCGTTGCACTCATCTTGCCAGTTCGCCTAAATCCTGCGTTAGGCACCATCCATGGTTCTGTTAGTATCTCTTAGACAAACAGTATGGCAAGCATAAGATGAACGGATATCATTTGTTTGTGTCGATGCCCAGGTACCGCGCATTTTGATGAAGTGAAACACATATTTTGCCTTGCTGTGCGCTGGATTTCGGGTACTTGATGTACCTATCTAATTGAAGCCGGTGCTTTACTTTTTCAGTGCAGGGGATTGTTGGTGTTGTAATGGAATCGATGTTGAAAAGAAATGTGTTGCTATAAAGAGTCGGCAATGGCATGTAATACATCAATCTCTAACGCTTTGCATTGTTCTAATTTATCAAATATTCTTTTCATAAGTTCCTCCCTTTTCGCTACAGGAACAAGGCGGCACTTGATCGTCATGTTTCTAGCTTCTTCACATAACGAAAAGATTTTATCGTACGTTGTTAAAAAAGTGTGGTCGCACAGTTGTTCTTGTATTAAAAATGATATGGCAAGATTCATTATTTTTTTATGTGCCATAAGACAATCCAGCGGCTTAAAATCGTACTGGATATTTTCGACGTATGCGTATTGCAACGACTGCATAACCTGTTTGTATACATATACGCCGGTTGCAATTTCAAAGCCGGTATTGTAGGAATGGATTTGTTCATGATTTGTCAAAAGCCAATTGATATTGTTTTTGATCATGTTTTTCGTATATGTTGTATCTGGCTGGCCGTAATATATATTATATGGCATATCTTGCTTATGCCATACTTGAATACCCCTGATATAATCCCCTACGGGATCGACGATAAGAGTTGCTTTTTCTATCCCTTTAGCGACTTGGCGAAATGGAACAAGCGTTCTTTGATATTTGGGGCCGTCAGCTCCGAAAAAATCGGCAACATAAAATTGTTTGCTTTTATCGTCATATCCATATATAAACATAGCATGAACCAATTCATTAACCGTATGATACTTTTCAATGCATTTCATATTTACATTGGCTAGAATATAGCCTTTTGAATCGATAAAATCTTTTAATATACGTATTGTATCTGTTTCATAGCGATGTAGCGCAACCAAATCATATATATTGTTTTTAATAAAAGGGCAGTTTTGAAACATTTCAATGTAGCTAGACGCACCGGCAAAAAACAAATTGGTAAAGCTGTATATACCGTATTCCGCAAGAGGGCCTGCTATACTAAAACTAGAAAATACTTTCATGCAATTATCAAATATCCAAGGTAACGTATTTTCATTGATATCAAGAACGGAAAAAATGTTTGCATATACGACAGAATGACTAATATAAGGATCATGTAAATTTAATATCATATGAATGCTCCCTTGTTAGACAATTAAAAACAAACCATCCTATTCATTACGACTACTCTCATTATTCTTATACATTCTTAGTATAAAGTTTCTTTACGGCAGTATTTTAGGATCACTTCATGGAATGGTTTGAATAAACGGAGACAATACATCCATGGCAAAATGGATCATAGTAGTAGGTTTTATTATAAACCGTGTTTATGTTTTTAAAGATACATGTGCTATTAAGAAACGCAATCCATGATTTTTCAGGTCTATAGAAAAACAATGTAATCGTACGATCATTTCTCGCAAGAGACTGTTCTATTGAATAAATAAGTTTGATGAAAATTTTAAGATGAAAGGGGTCGTAAAAAAAGAATTTGTTTATATCATCATCAATAACATAATCACTTGCATCTATATGATGTAAATGGAATCTAACACGAAGTTTTTTAAAACGTTTTTGAAACGATTTTATGTTTTTAGCCGCATTATCATAAATATCTTTGTTTATTTCAATGCCGGTTATATTTTTACAGGAATACAATGCCGCTATGATCATAACGCGTCCTAAGCCGCATCCATAGTCAATCAAGTGGTCTTTTTTTGAAAAGGGGTATTGCTTAAATATATTTTTGATTTCTTGATAGTTTGAAGGTCCATAGATGTAATGCGCTTTTCTGGTATTTGCTAACGTATTTGTCTTGCAGGTTCTCACATTGTATATGCAATCATAGAATTTATCTATGAAATTGCTGATATACAGATATTTTTTTAATTTCATTTTATCTCCTTTTCAATTCGCAGAGAACCCGCTGGAACTACAATATTTGCAACGCACCGACTTCCCATGAGAGGGTGCGGTATACGGTGAAAAGATATAGGCGCATAGCGACATGAACCGAACCCGTGGCGACGAGCGGAAGTAAGTCTCAAAGCGCCTAAGCTTGATAAGCGTGGTGTTCCCTTCCTTGTGGAGCATCATGGCGCAATTATCAATCAGTCGCGTGCATATCATCCCATATACCCATATTGATACGTTGAGTGTACAACAGGTTTTAAGATACGATAAATAAGAATCCTTAAAAGATCGTGGATTGTTGGTGTTTATTCCAAAGCCAGCGTTTTGACACAACGTCAAAACCTTATTGTATGGGAGTCATTTTATATCGTTTGATATTCTCATTACAGAACTGGAGTAAGTTATTATATGTTTTCATAATACTATGATGTTCGTGTGGCGTATTATTAATTAACGAAACGTTGCATCCGGCATTGATTCCAGCTTCTATATCAGTTAGACTATTACCAACTATCCATGATTTGGCTAGATCGATATTATATTTCTCTGCCGCAGCAAATATCATTCCTGGTTTGGGCTTCCGACAGTTGCATTCAATTTTATATTCAAGTATTTCTCCATCGTAACCCTTATGAGGATGATGTGGACAAAAAAATATATCGTCAATATATGCCATTTCTTGACCTATTAACGTTTCCATTTTATTATGTATTTCTTTTAATCCCTCAATCGTCAATTCACCTCTTGCAATAACAGGCTGATTGGTTATTACAATGGCCAAATATCCGCTTTCATTAATAATCCGGATTGCTTCTGATACATGCTCTAATAATTCAAATTTATTTATGTCTCGAATAAGTCCTTTTTCTTTGTTAATTACACCATCTCTATCTAGGAATACAGCGCATTTCTTATAATTTTTATTTCTTTTTTCAGGAATTTTACTTTGATAATCATTTATTGCATTTTTTAACCTTTCAGGTGTTCCTAAATCAGCGATATATTCAATCGTATGATACGCAAGAAATCTGTCGTTACCAACAAAACCACGCAGAACATCTCTGTCTAAATCCAGAAATCCTTTTTTATCTATACAATCTAACACTTCTATCGATAACAAATGAATACCAGCGTTTATTTGGTTTTTTTTCCATGTTTTACCTTCATCTTTACGCAGCCAGTCTATAACAATACCTTCTTCATTCGTTATCACGGTTGCGCTATCATAGGGGTGGTTGTTAGGATGTGTTAATATCGTTATAATATTGTTGCCAAGTATATGGAATCGATAGAATTGATTCAAGTCAATATCAAATAAAAGATCACCATTTATTACGAAAAAGTCATCACTCAATTTATCCCTTAATAAGGGCAACGAGCCTGCGGTTCCTAATGGTTCTTTTTCAATGAAATACTCTATTTGCATTCCCCAGAGTGAGCCGTCCTTAAAATAATCTATAATTTGATTCCCCAAATACCCAACGACTATAATCACGTTTTCATATCCATATTTCTTTAGTTGAAGTAATTGATGCTCTAATATGGGCTTACCATTTATACTTATCATTGGCTTAGGAATATCCATAAATTCATTTACAATACGTGTGCCTTTACCGCCTGCCATAATAATTGCTTTTACCATATAAATTTATGATATAGTAATGACTAAATCATATTCTCCATTCCTAAAATATAGTCATATTATTTCGGATACGTCAACTGTAGCTGTTCCAAGTTTTGATATGCTGATTCCGGCTACATAAGACGCAAAATGAATGGCTTTAAGAATATCTATTTTAGCGACTATCGCTATGGCTATCGCTGCTAAAGCTGTGTCTCCGGCTCCGGTTATATCCACGGCCTTTTTCCCCAGTGCCGGCACATATTCAGCAGCTCCTCTGCCATCCAATAAAATTCCACCTTTTTCTCCCAATGTAACATAGATATACTTGAATTTTCCCTTCATAAATACAGGATGGCATTTTTTTTGTAATGATGAAATATCATTGACTATGTTGGAGTTACCAATAAACGTTGACAGCTCCTTTATATTGGGTTTTATCAGGTATGCGCCGGTATATTTATAGAAATCATATTTGGGGTCTGCTATTACCATTATGTTTCTTTGGTTGAATAACTTTATCACGTTCCGAACAAGAGAATGTCCTAAAACGCCTTTATCATAATCCGAAATAACTAATAGATTATATAAATCAATGTTTCTATTAATGGCGTCGAAAATGATTCTTTCCATTCCCTCATTAATTATATCGGTTTTTTCCTCATCGATTCTTATTAAGTGATGAGCACCGGCAATTACGCGAGTTTTCTTGGATGTTGGTCTATTGCTATCCGTAAAGATAAGTTCAGATATATTATTTAAGCTTTTTAATTTTGATTTTATTATCATTCCTTCAATATCATCACCTGTGACGCCGCATAAACTGGCTTTAGCACCCATAGAAATAATGTTATTAAAAACATTTGCGGCTCCCCCTAGCTTAAACTCTTCTTTATAAGGTTTAAAAATTGGAACTGGAGCTTCTGGAGAGTTTCCATTTGTATTGCCAAACAAATAATTGTCATATATTATATCACCCAAGACAAGAATATTGGATGATTTTAAATTGTCATTATATACTTCATTAAAATCAAACATATTGTTCATCCTATCTATTTACTAGGCCTGCTATAGCCTTATAATCAACATAACGTAGGTTATAAATAATATCAAACAACACTTTTCCTAGAATAGACGTTGCCTTAATCTGGTTTTTGTATATACTTTCCAACGCTAACTCATCCGCAAAATCACTGATTACTTTTATTGCCGCAAATGAAACGTTTGCCATTCTGCAGGCTTCTGCTATTACCCCGCTTTCCATTTCAACACACCATCCATTATATGTGTTATCAAAGCAATTCGTATTCCTTCCGCTTGTTATAAACTCATTAACCGATATAACGGAACCTTTATAGACCTTTGGAATAAATCCTCTCTTTTTTTGATTTCCTATCGCATTGACAGCCATTTGATATAAGAAATTTGTGATGCTTTCATTGATGCAATAGCTTTTTTCTTCATCGCTAACCAGGTGAATATAATTAGATATGATAATATCCCCTATAGCGACAGATTCATTTAATCCCCCTGCCATGCCAACCGACAAGACCAATTGAACATCGTATTTCCCCAATAAGAATTCTATACTTTTCCGAGCGTTTTCAAAGCCGATATCTGAAAGCATAACAATACAATCACCAGAATGCAGGCGGCATAGTGAATATTCTTTATCGACATTGAATAAAACTTTTTTTGTTTCATAGTACTGTTTCACATTAAAGTATTCGATTTCAGTAGCGCATATAATAGCTAGCATACAATTGTTGTCTCCTTATATGTTGCTCTATAAGCAGTCTACACAGAGCGCAAATTCCGAATTTCCTTAGGACAGCTTCGCACAGGAGAGGGATGTTGTCTTAGGTTCCTTTGTTTGACGACATGGATATTCATGCCCACTTTAATCCGCTTGATCATCACTTGCTGTACTCTTCTAAAACACGACATAAAGTCGATGCAACGTATTCTGCTTCTCCATTACTAAGACTGGGATAGATCGGTAAGCATATATGGGTTCTGGAGATATATTCACTAACTGGGAAGCTTCCATCATAATTTAATATGGAATTAGCATAGTGAAGGAATACGGGTTCCTTATGACAGGGTCTTTGATATATACAACTGGATAAATTTATAGAATATTTTTCTTTTAATGTATGACTCAAAGTATTCGTATCTATGTATTCCGGCAAAAACACTACATATTTGTAGAATGCAGATTTTGAATTGTTACTGGTATCCAATATTTTCACTTGTCGGTGTGAGATTAAAATGGAGTCGTAAATGGCGGCGATGTTTCTTCTGTTATTGATAATCTTATTTGCATTGAGTGTTTGCCACAAAGCTGTTATTGCGTTAAACTCACTTAACCTCCAATTAAAACCCTTATGCATATAAATGCCATTTTCCTTGCCATAATTACGAATCATCATGCACTTATTTCGAATATCCTCATTATTCGTAACAACTATGCCTCCTTCACCACTCATAAGTACCTTCGTAAGAAAAAAGGAAAACACTCCCGCTTGTCCTCGCATTCCGGCGGGGATACCATTTAGAGTGGCGCCATGTGCATGTGCACAGTCTTCAACTATGGGTATACCATTCCGATTTCCGATTTGAATCATTCTGTCAATATCCTGCGAAATTAATCCGCCCATATGAACCGGAACAATCACTCCGCGGTATCGACTTTTATATAGGTTGATTTTATCCTCCAAATCACGTATATCCATTCCCATATCGGTTTTGTTGCTGTCTATAAATACAACTTTCATTCCTGCGTGTAAACATGCAATGACTGTCGGCGGAGCAGTCAGAGTAGGTAAATAAGCAAGGCATTCTTGATTATCATAACCCATAGACATAAGTGCGATTTGAAGAGCTGCTCCACCGCTGTTGACACCAACGCTATATCGACAATTAAGAAATTGACGAAAACTCTCCTCAAATTGCTTTACATAGGTACCGTCAGTCCACTCCGTCTCACTGTCCATCACATGATTGATTCTCTCTATAATAAATTCCTTATCAAAATCATCGGTTTTTATTTTAAATGAGTCTATTTTTGTTTTTTCCATATCCAAACATTACCGCCTTTTATAATAATGTTCGTAGCCATAGGCTACATAAGTATAAAAATCAATAATTATTGGCATTGATTTAATGCGAATGTCGATATGTCTTACAAAAAAGATCACCAATATCACGGGAAAATGGATTATTTGTTTCGTATTTCCTTTTTCTGCTGAATGTGCTAATAATATCATCATTGATATTTATGATATAGTTCTCTCTTGATAACTGTTCATTAAAGATGCGAAGACGACTGACTTTCAACGGCTCGGATATTTGGTTTTCCATTTCCGCAGCTAGTGTTCCTTTTTTTGCCGTATAAGTAAAGACACGCCCTATGTCTATTTTAGAGCTTAAGACAAATGATAACGTAGCTGAAAAGTCCGCTTGTGTTTCACCGGGAAAACCAATAATTATATCTGTCATTGTTATAGTGCTTTCATCGTTTTTCTTAACATCCAATAGTATGTTTTTTACTTCATTAATATCATAAAGACGGCGCATTTGATCCAATATCTTTTGGCTTCCTGACTGTATAGGTGTTTTCAGTAATCCGAGTTTTCCGCTTGAAGATAGCTGCATGATCATGCTCTGGTTTTCTTTCAGATACTTTGGATTTAGATTATTAATCCTTAGCATATGCGATTGATCAGGTATTTCTATTGCGCGCAGAAGAGTTGAAAAGCTAGTATTAATATCCTTGCCATAAGCCCCAACATTCTCCGCCCCAATAACAATTTTTTTTGCGCCGTTTTTTATCGCTTGCATAACCTGTTCAACACAATAGTTAAGGCTTTTGCTCTTCAACGGCCCGATTGCCTTTCTTATTATGCAGTATGAACATTGCTCTATGCATCCACGACATATTTCCAGGCTTAACTCTCCATTTTGTAGCTCGACAGGTAAATCTATAAATGCAGAAAAAGGAATTTCACCGCCAAACAATTCATCTATCTTTTCCATTTCAACATTTCTTATGTACCTTCCTTTAAAAACATCTTTCATTCGTTCCATATCAGTATCAGGCAAACAACCCAGTATAATTAACTCAGCGTCATATGTAAGAAGTTGCGCAATCTGCGCTAATGACTTGTCCGTAACAGAATCCACTGAACAACATGTTGTTAGCATAATATAATTAGCCTCTTGTGGTGAAGCGACAATTACGTATTTATTAGCGGTTAAGTATTTTACAATAGTGTTCATATCATTTGTCCTGCTCCTGCAAAAGAAATGATTTTGCATATATACTTTGTTCATCGATTATACCTCGCTTTTTTGTTATAGCGTTTCAATCATTAGCAGATTCCTATGTGAAATGTTGAAATAATCTTGGTATATACATAACTGCAGAAACGACAAGTCCTTTTAAAGAATGACAACGTAGAACCACATAAGTAATCGGGCTTTTATACGAATTTGGGGGACACTTTTATTCGATTCTATATTAATAATTAATGTTGTTTTTTAAGTAGCCCGTATAGTCGGAGACACCTTCCTCTATGGAATAAAATTCATTTTCGTATCCACAGGCTCTAAGGCTTCTAATATCTGCGCATGTGTATAATTGATATATTGGAAACAGATAATCGGGTATATCTTGAAACACAATTTTCTTTTCAATCCCTAGTATACTAAAAACTATTTCAGCAAGATTGATAAAACTGACTGCAGTTCCGGTCCCAACATTGAATATTCCATTGATATCTGCATTATCAATGAAAAATCTTATGATACATAGCAAATCCTTAATATAGATAAAGTCCCTGCTTTGCGATCCATCCTTGCCAAATATAGTGATTTCGCCTTTATGAATCGCTTCCTGATAAAAATTGTAAACGAGGCTATACATATTGTCTTTATGGTATTCGTTGGGACCATATACATTAAAAAATTTTAATCCCACACACTGCTTTAAGGGTTTTTGAGTAACCTGCCATTGATCAAAAAGATATTTTGAAAACCCATACTTGCTTGAAGGGCTTAATATGTCCGCTCTGTCAAAAAATCCGTTACTTCCGTTGCCATATGTGGACGCGGAACTAGCATATATAAAACGCGCGTCTATGTCTTGGCACCAATGATATAAAGTTCGGGAACACATATAGTTATTATCATATAAAAAATCCATATTATCCTCAGTTGTTGATGAACAGGCCCCCATGTGAATTACTATTTCGGTATTATGAAAGCTGCCCAGCTTTGAGTAGAACGCATCACAGCCAATAAAATCTATATATTTTTTGTTTAGGATATTTTTCCATTTATCACCGTTACCAAAATCATCAACACAAAGGATGTCATCTATTCCCAATGAATTTAAATAGGACAATACACAACTGCCAATAAAACCTGCTGCACCTGTAATAATAATCATTTTTACACCTATTCTTTTTTATACATTTACCACGTATAATCCTAGCATATACAGTCATATAGACTCGGATAACAGTGTGAACATAAAGCTTCCTTACCTAACTGGTGTAGACATTATTCAAAATCAGAGAAAATGATAAAAAGCCAAATACATTTAAGGTAATGTTGTGCCGATCCCTGCTGCTAACGCTTCATGATAGAAGCAATGCGCAATTGCAATATCAAATACAGCCATGCCCATGGGGTTAAACATTATACAATCAGTAGTGTTAAACTTTTCAATTCCGTTTCGCAACGAAACATCCATCAGCGTTTGTACATCTTCTTTGCTCAGATTATATTTTTTATGAAACATCTCAACATCCGTATTTTCGCGACAAACTTCATCCCAATCATCAACAATGATACTGTTCTTTACATATTTAAAGAATTCCGGTTTATAATCACGCAATGATATATTCAACAATACCATGCCGTTTTTAGGATAAGCATCAATATAGCGTTCAGCTGATGTGGTGCAGGTGATAAGCAAGTTGGACGCACCGAAGACCTCCTGCCATGAATTACAGAAACAAAGATTCGGATCATCATGAAACATATCGCTGTGTTCATAGATGGCAGGACGATTGTCATAGACTAGCGTCTGAGCAATATGGTTTCCAAACAATTCCTTGCATATTATATAGTGATACTGGCCTATTGGTCCCCACCCGATGATCCCCAGAACGATATGATCCCCGATCTTACCGGCCTGCATCGTTTCTATAATAAACAAACCGCTAACCGATGCTGTGCGTATAGCACTAAGCAGAGCAGTATTGATTATCGCTACAGGAACACCACTATCAGCGTCATTCAAAACCACAGTGCTATGTGCGCGCGGTAGATTATTTTGGTTGTTGTCAGGGAAGCTAGCAATCCATTTGATTCCGGCCATATTGATATCGGCGCCAACATAGGCAGGCATGGCAATGATTCTATTCTGCGGCTTTTTATAGCGTAAGTATGGTTTGACAGGCTGTGAATAATCGTTTTGATCTAATGCATACACAGCCGTTTTAATCACATGAATCATCTTGCGCCAATCTATACTTATCTCCAAAAGATGATTTTCATTTAAATAAAGTATGTTTGTCACCTCCCACAGCTGATACTGCCGTGTGTTATTTGGGGTAACACATGAAACATGGCTGAGATATCTTTTCCTCAAACTCCATTTTCACGCATTGCACAGATATTACTTTTCTAGATTGTTTTTACACCATTCGTCATTATAAACTGTGTCGATATATCGATCACCTCTGTCTGCGAAAATAGCGACTACATTTGGCTTACATACCATACCCGTCTTCTCAAAGTATTTTTTTATACCTGCGTACACACTTCCGGACGATCCCCCAACAAATAACCCATGCTCTTTGAGCAGAATCCTGCACATTCTAGCACTTTCGTTTTCTGTTACAATGACTACATCATTTATGGCCGCTTCTTTCAATATTTCTGGAACCATGCTTGAGCCGATACCTGGAATAAAACGATAATCAGCTTTACCACCAAAGATAATTGACCCAGCGATATCTACAGCTACAACTTTGGCATTTGCATACCACCTCTTTACGCATTGTGAAACGCCTGCAATTGTACCCCCAGAGCTCACACCAATAAAAATATAGTCGACTTGCAATGCGCGACAAATCTCTAAGCCAACGGTTTCATTATAAGCCTGAGCGTTCAGTGTGTTGGAGTATTGGTTAATCCAATATGAATTCTTGACGCTATCGCATAATTTCAAAACTCTTTTTATTCTTGTCAAAAGATAGCCGCCTGCTTCATCACATTCCGTCACCTTCTCAACCTGTGCGCCGTATGATCGAATCAAAAATTCGTTAATAGGCAATATTTTTGGATCGACAACACAAATAAACTTTATTCCATATTGCTTACAATAGGCTGATAAAGCAATACCAAAATTGCCGGAAGACGATTCAATAATAGTGGTATTCTGATTTATAGTACCTGTTTCCAACAAATGCGGCAACAAATATGCCGCAGCCCTGTCCTTTATGCTTCCCGTGGGATTCATGCCTTCAAGCTTAACATATAGATTTATTTGGGGTTCGTTTTCTATTTTTATCAATGGCGTGTTTCCAACAGTAGCTAAAATATTTGTTAACCACATAACATTTTCCTTTCGCAGAATATATAAGATAGTCTCACTACAAATTTAGTTATAAAGCTTTATATTGTGCCTCCTATTTTAATGCGATCCCTTAAAAAACGATTTTTTTCGAGATCCAATCTCTTTAACACATTATTTACATAATCCCAGCTCAAATACTTTTCTTGGTATATATTGGCTTTCTGCTCATCCCAGCCGTTCTCTGCCAGATCCAACAAGCGCTCATAAAAATTGCCACTATGTTTGTTTAAGTCATGGAATATAGCTTCTAGCCGATATTGTGCGGCTTTGATGATTTCCAGGTATTCCGTTGAATTGGCGCTACGTGCCTGTACTATTAATTCACAAGTATAACCGGCAAAATACTCTATAAAATTATCATACACACCTCGATTATTAAAAATTAATTTTTTATTAAATGTTTCGTTTATAAATCCGTATAGATTATTTATATTTGAATTGGTGAACTCTATTTCATCTTCACACGCTTTGTCAAATATCTTCGCTATGTCCGTTCCTTGGAATAAAATAAGATTCGTATTATATAAAAACGCATTAAACACACCGAATTCCCTGAAAAACGAGCAATTATCTCTCAAACTGATAAATGTTGACTGAGGATTGAAGTTTATAAACCCTATATGAATACTAATCGGGAAATTCGAAAGGAGCCGCATTGCCGCATAGTTATCCTCGGTTTTTGCATATTTATTGTATAGCAATAAATCATCACGATTCGCCGACTCAATACCAAGGTAAACTGATATCAAACCCGATTCAACCAATATGTTCATATCTTCTGTAGGTATGTTTTTGCAAAATTCCGCCCTCAGATTTACATGATAATAAATCCGCAGGTTTCTTCGGAGAATTTCCTGCGCGATTTCCAAATAGCGTCCTTTTGTAAAAGAATCCTCAAAACTTGCGTCAATAAATGAAAATCGGTCGAACTTATAGGTGCTTTGTACATATTCAATCTCATCAACTATATTCCCCGGAGACCTACCCCGCCATCGCTTCCAGTATGAATGCGACATACAAAAGCTACATTTTCGCATACATCCTCTGGAAGTTGATATCGTTGCGTAAGGGAAGTTGTAACGTACCAACAAATCCCTGGCCGGAAAAGGAAGCGAATCCAAGTCGTTGAGAGTATCTGCCGTTTGTGTTTTAATAACCTGATTGTTACGTCTAAAAACAATACCTCTTACATTGCCGATATCTTCATTATTTGTCAAGGCGTTTACTAGATCTAAAAAAACCATTTCTCCTTCAAAAGGGATGATAAAATCAACATAGTCATTTGACAGGATCTCATCGAAATGATAGGACGCTTGGTATCCGCCATATAAAATGTAACAGGCAAGACTGGATTGTTTTATGCGGCATGCTACATGATTTGTGCATTCAAGTGTATTCCAATAAGTATTAAATCCAATGATTTCTGGTTCGTACTTTATAACATCATCCAAACAGAATTCACTTTCGGCCATAGTAAGTATTTCTACAGAATGATCATTCTTCCGCAAAGCAGCAGCTATGTATTCAAGGCCTAGTTCTTCTGTAACACCCATATTTTCTTGGAAAATTGACAACAAGAGAACTTTCATATAGTTTTTCCTTTCCGCTCATGGCGCAAAGCATATAACAACCAGAAACTGTGCTGCTTCCGAAATAAGCTTTTAAGGCTTTTTTACAGCGATATACCAACTGTTTTAGCGATTCCCTTCGTTTTGAAAAGAATTCCAAAGAGTTTGAAACACCTTATTACCATCTAACAACTCTTGAAAGGTTCCGTTTCCCACCACTTTTCCGCTGTCTACTACCAAAATACAATCAAACTGGTTTATATTCGACAGTCGGTGCATGACACTAATAATTGTGGAATGACGCATGTCCAGTAGTTGCTCAAATATTCGTTTTTCCATTATACTATCAATATTTGACGTACACTCATCCAGGATAAGAAGTCTCCTTTCATGCAAGAATACTCTGGCCATTGCCAAACGTTGCCGCTCACCACCAGATAATTTAACACCTTTTTCCCCAACATTTTCCATCAATTGATTATCTAATCCTTGAACGAGCTCTTTTAAGCCAACTGCATCCAACGCTTCGTACAATCGGTTATCTGAATAATTCTCTTGTGAACCCATAACAAGATTCTCCCGTATTGTATCGGCAAATATGGGCGCATCTTGTGTAACTATGGAAATATGATCATAAAATTCATTCAGACAGATCTCATTAATCTCTTTATCATCAATTCTTAGGGAACCAAGATAATCCTGGTTTATGCCAAGTAGTAACTTTATAAATGACGACTTCCCGGATCCGGAAGCACCAATAATGGCAACCGAACTTCCGTCTCTTATACTAATATCAAAATGATTAAGTATCCGGTTTTCACCAATCGAAAATCGCAAATCTTTGGCAATGATGTTACAACTAGTCATCACAAAATGATTTCCCGCTTCTATATTTGCAGATTCACGGCTATCAAGAATTGCTTCTAACCGTTGCAACGCTGGTTTGTTTAATCGATAATCGACAAGTCGTACATTGAATGAAGCGATTGGATCATACAAGCGATCAATAAAACTGACCAACGCCACAATAATGCCAACGGTATATGTCGGATCTTGCGCGCTAATTCTCATAATACCGTTAAATATCACAAATATCTTTACAATCAATACAAATATAACGAATAATGTGAAAAATAGTTCATGCAACATTTTCAGCTTTGTCCGCGCATTTATGATTTGACTGGCGGTCTCTTCGCAATATTTGAACTCTTTTTTATACATTTTTTCAACCCTAAAAAGGAATACTTCCATTATACCGCGGACTAAGCGGTTGTTTAAAAATTGCTCATTGGTTAAAATATCATCTTTGATAAACAACAGCTTGTTCATAATGAGTTTGGTAGCGACAAAAACCAACAAATAGCCTGCTATTATGTAAGTAAACGTGTTGATATCATACATTCCAATAAAAATAACACTGATAAAAATAGTAGGAATTAATTCGGAGAACAGGTACAGCCAAAAATCAACCAACATATTCAATGCAGCACTTGCGCCGTTCTCCACAACCTGTATCGTTGATCCCAATCCCCAATTAGTATATTGGTTATAATCAATGCATTCCATTTTCCGCAAAACCATGAGCTTCGTTTGATATAACACGCTGTTTTTTAGCTTTTCCTCGGGATACTGCGTCACATATCCAAATACATGGTCAAGAAACATCATTACAGCATACAAAACGAAAACGTGCAAGCAACCCCTTACGCCATCAGAAATCGAATGCATTGCCCCTATAGAATCCAGCAATTTCTGGAATAGATATATTGCGAAGCTACCGCACACAATCCGGGTAATACCCAAAACCATAAATAGTGAAATGTATTTTATATGAATAGACGCAAGTTTACGTAACACTGCACTCACCCGCTTTCTCCATAACAACTCTGCGTTTATTGATTATGCATCGTGATGTATAAATCTTCATTTTCAAACAAAACTAGTTCGTATAGGGTTAATGATTTTACCCTAAAAGCAGGCTCCAACTGTTCCCACAAATACTTAATTATGTTTTCTGCTGTAGGAAGTTTAATATAATCATTAAGAAATCCATGATCTAATATACCTGTCACAGACTTCGTTATTGATTTTATTTCCTTAAAATTTACGATCATACCATCCTCCTGAACACTCCCTTCAATCGTTACCTTCAATTTATAAGTGTGTCCATGCAGATCGCAGCATCTGCCATAAATATGTTTGTTTTCCATTTCTGTTTTTGCGCCCATATACAATTTGTGAGCCGCATCGAATGAGTCAATAATAGTAGCAAGCATTTCGTGGACCTTTCCTTAAGTCTTATTTTTTATCACAACAATTATCGCAAGCTGCAAGAGAAAATGTTTTCAGAACTCTGATCTATGCTGCCGGCAACATGCCTGGTGATCGTTGTGGCATTTTGCTTTTCGACACCACGCATCATCATGCAAAGATGCTGCGCTTCAATATGTACAATCACACCACTTGCGTTGGCTGCATATTGAAGCGCATTGGCTATGTCACAAGTCAATTGCTCTTGAATCTGCAACCTACGGGAATACATGTCAACGATCTTTGGTATCTTGCTAAGACCTATTACGTTCGTATCCGGCACATATCCGATGGTGCATGTTCCCCAAAATGGCAATAGATGATGCTCACACAAACTATAAAATTCTATATTTTTGACTATCACGATATCTTTATTTGAAGTTGGAAACAAGGCGTTATTTACTAATGAATCAATATCTTCATGATATCCAGAGGTAAGATAATCAGCCACTTCCGCCATCCGCCTTGGGGTCTCTAAAAGTCCGGTTCGCTTGCAATCCTCTCCTAGCTCAATTAGAATATTTTTAAATAGCTCGCTTGTTACTTTCTTATCTCTCAATGATAACGCTCCTTTTTTATACCAATAGAATCGGCACATTGTTTATCGAACGCGAATTAATTTATGCTGTTGTAAGCTAAGTCGTAATTTCGGGTCATTACTAATCAAGCGCAAACATATATCTATCATTTCCTTATCATTATTCTTGGGCTGCAATAAAAAATAATTAGCATACATTTGACCACTAATGTTATCAATATATTGAAGCATCTCTTTTTCGTTACGGTCGACGATAAATTTTACTTCATCCGCATGGTGTAATCCGATTTTTTCTGTTTTCGGGCTACAGGTTATCCAGTCGAACTTTGTTGATATGTCCAACAAACCGTTTGTCTCTATACAGACATAAGTATATCGCGTTTTTAAAAAATCGAACAGTATCTGTATATTCTGACATGTGGGTTCCCCTCCTGTTAGCACTACCATATCAAACGGTTCGAGTTCTGCCATTGCTTTATGAATATCGTTGAGGTGCATTGTCTCAAACTGGTCAAATTGCTCATCGCAAAAATAGCATCTAGGTTCCATATTGCAAAAAGCAAGTCGAATAAATGCCGTGCTTCGTCCGGCATTGATACCCTCGCCTTGGATGGATTTAAATATGCCGCCTATTACAATTTGGTACGTATCATTCATAGTTTGCACAATTCTCCATTTTATCCTATGTTTTTATTCAATGCTTTTTCCGAATATAATAATTATAAATAAACAGGTCATCCATATCACAATTGAGAAAAGATTGTACTGCGTCGTCGGGTGTCTCCACGATTGGTTTTCCTTTAATATTAAATGAGGTATTAATCAACATCGGTACTCCTGTTAATGTATAAAATTCTTTTACTAGGTTGTAGTATATTTCATTGTCATCTCTAGAAACCGTCTGTACCCTTGCAGAGCCGTCGACGTGAACAATCGCAGGAACTTCGTTCCTTTTGCTCTCCAACGTATTGGCTACAAACAACATATATGGATTATCTGGAAAATCTGTTTCAAAATATTCGTGCACCATTTCAGCCAATACCACCGGAGCGAAAGGGCGAAAGCTCTCTCTAAACTTTATTTTACTGTTAAGCATGTCTTTCATGTCACCATTTATCGGGCTAGCCAGTATACTCCTATTTCCGAGAGCGCGCGGCCCGATTTCCGACCGGCCCTGAAACCAACCAATTATATGCTCCTCAGATAAAGCTTGTGCCGCTTTACCTACAATATCGATATATTTCAATCTTTCATATATTAGTTTATCCTGGTGCTTTTCCAATGATTTTATGATCTCGTCTTCCTTATAGACTTTTCCAAGATAGACACTTTCCAATCTGCGTGGTATATACGGTTTTTTGCATACATTATAATACCAGTATAATCCAGCTCCGATCCCATTTCCAGAATCCCCCGCCGCAGGAAAGACAAAAACTTGTTCAAACGGTGTGTTCTTGATAATTTTGCCATTGAAAACACTATTTAGAGCCACACCTCCGGAGTAAGCCAGTTTTTTACATTTTGTCCTGTTATAAAGATAATGCAGCAACTCTAAAAGAATTTCTTCCAGTATGGATTGCCCTGCATACGCAATATCTGCCTTTACTTCATACAAGGTTCTACCTATCTGCTCCTTACGGATCAGTTCCTTGCCAAAGGAAATCATTTCAAGTCTCATGAAGTCAAAATGCGGCCTACCATTTGATATGCCAAACGTCACAAACTTCCTGAAATCGTTTACATAACGGTCTGTCCCATACGGTGCCAGTCCCATGGTTTTTCCTTCTTGCAAAAAGCTAAAACCGCATAAAAGTGTGATAATCGAATAGAAATTACCAAGCGAATGCCACTTGTCGAACAAATCATCCGAACTTGCCTGACTGTCATATTTGGGTGACCTACACAATATTTTATCGATGGGAGTAATTTCATTTGCACTAGCCATATAACAAGATATCGCCTCTCCGTAGTCATCGGTAAAACTCGTGCCTAAACCATCAACCACTAAACATGCTGCCTCATCAAATCCTGAACAATAAAACGCGCTCGCACAGTGCGCAAGATGATGATTTATCGTGTGCCTCTTCTCAAATTTATGGGCATGTATGCTGCTATATTCAGATGGATTTACCGAAACAATATAATCGATATCATCCCAACCGAAACCTGATTCATCTAAACAATAATCAACGCTTCGCAATAATTGAGACCTAGCACCTGTACCATGCTTTTCTTTTGACAGTCGCTCTTCTTCAATCGAGACTAGTATTTTTCCATCTGCAATCAAAGATGATGAAAAATCATGCCCTGAGCAGCCAACTCCTAAAATCAACATATGTAAGAACATACACCTTTCGTTAGAAATACTGAGTCATAACGGACAATAGCTAAATGGTAAAAATGTTATCGCCTGCTTGGCTAGCCTTATAATCAATTAAAGCATTTCGGGCCACTAGGGTCCCCATTACTACATTTTTTAAAACAGAATATACCAGCATAGGAGAGATATCATTGATTTGACTAGCGCAAATACTGATGTTTTTCCGTAATGTTCGAAAACCGATGGCATTACTGCGATTTGCGTCTATGTATTGTTGCGTTGGGCTATTTCGCCCCCAAAGCGTGATGTTCGGAATGTTAAGAGATGCAGCAATGTGTCCGCAGCAGCTATCAATACCGACAAACAAATCAATCTCGCTCATTATATTATATACCTGCAATAATGGTTCGTTGGGAACTCTTGCCACGTTATCATAAAACCTAAATATATCCAGACTTACAATCGAATATCCGGAATGATGGCACATCGCAATGAACTGTTGCGCATGTGAAGCTGACCAACATTTTTCTTCGGAGGAGTCGCTATGGAACTGTATGGCTATTACCTTTTGCTGAGAGGTTCTATGAATCTCGTACGCTTGCGCCGCGAAATATCCTTTACGCCGTTTAAGCGCCCAAGTGTCATAATGATCAAAATAATTCGCTTTTATCGTTACCTCGAGGCATTTCGCAATCATTTCAATATAATGATGTTTATCGTATCCATGTATTGCGTTAGCTAAGCGTTCTTCTATATTGTAAACCAATTCCTCGCTATTATCATCATATTGCTGGATGAAATGATCGATATCTCGTTTAGGAGGGCAGAGTAAGTGTTTAACCTGAGGAAATAAGCTTGGACAGAAATCAAAAATTTTGTTATTCGCGCAATATAATGTTACCGGCAATACTTGGGATTTGATAAATTCATTTAATATTGGATAGATCATGATTAAGTCACCATAACCCATACTTTCTCCCATAACAACACCGATTGACCGTATCCGTTCCGACATAACAGGCGCGTAAACATAAATAATTGTATCGTCTATCATAATGCAGTCTTTACAAACAGCATAGCCAGCGGGTAAATAGTCGGATAACATGCCATAATAACGGCCAAAGCAGCTAGCAATGTTGGATGGATAAAAATCGGTGATCAGGCAATAGTCAAAATAGCAGCCCTCTATACTTTCCCTATCCGATTCCTTATCTGTTATAAGTGAAAGATCTTTAGGGCTGTATACCATATAAATCCTTGGGTGTAAGCGACTTACAACTACAGAAATATCAAGCATATGCCCTATCTTAACCAGCCGAATATTTTTATAGTGCCGCTCACATAAAAATTGAATAGCAGAACCAATTACATTATTGCTGCAAAATAGTATACTAGGCCTTGCCGCCTTGCAGTAGGCTCGAAAATCCATCCGTTTATTATCGCTCATAAGGCTTGCCTCCGGAATTATTATTGCAACAGTGGGACAATATCTAACGACTGTTGCGGCGCTGTAACGAAATCCATAATCACAGGATTTGAAATTGCCCTTAATGTCAAATTCTTCACACGCTTATGGAGTCCAATTAACTCGCCTTTGAATCCTTCAAATGTTTTTTTTGATAAATCCATGTCATGGTCTATATATAATATCCGGAAATACTTCGAAAGGACCTGGGCAATAGAATCAAGCAATACGTTGTATCTTTGAAAATACGGTTCCATTTCTTCTGGATATAGAAGAAACAATGAATCCATCAAGCTTACGTTAGCGATATATTCCTCATCACAAAAATCGGTGGTTTCAAAGAATTCATTAATAAAAATACTAATGGTTTCGCATAGAGGATTTACAAACTTGTATTTTTCAGGGGTCCGGTATGAATAATCATCACCTAACAGGTGCTGCGCTTCTAATTCATGATAAATTCGTGTATTGTAATAAACAGCTAACTTGCAGATATAATCCCTGATATAATAAGAATGTATTTCCGAAAGGAATTCGTAATTCAGCATCAGCGTCTCCTCCGTCGAAAACGGATTAAGCATGATAAATCCGACAACTACGCGGATCCCATTCTCTGTAAATAGTCGATTGGCTCTAATGTTATCCTCTGTTGTGGCTCTTTTGTGATAAAGTTTTAAATCAGCCTGATTCTGAGATTCAAACCCGATAAAAACCTGTATAAAACCAGCCGATTTCATCAAGCGAATCAGATTGATATCAATCTGGCTAAATGATTCTGCTTTTAGAAAGCAATGAAAAGAAAATCTTGTAGGATATTCAAGCAATAGATCGCACAACTGTCGAATACGCTCTTTGCCCAAATCACCAGGATCTTCAAAGCTACCATCGTTAAACATGAAGCAACGTATGCCATATAACTCATATAATGACGTAATTTCCAAAAAAACATCGGTCATATTACGGCCCACCCATTGCTTTCTATAGCCGGTGCCGACAGAACAAAAGCTGCATGAGCCACAGCATCCCCGAGAGGAGGTAATCCGAGCAGAAACATTGTTATTATGAAAAGATGCGACCAGATTATCCCGCGCGGGCCAATCAATATCCATGATATCTATAATGGCGGGATGTTTTAAGCTGGTATCTGTCCTGGTGACAACACTAGCCAGTCCATCAACACTTCCATGCATCCGAAAAGAATTGACGATATCCAGAAGCGGCTTCTCCCCGTCTCCTAAAACCACACAATCTATAGCACTGCAATCTTTGAGGATAAAATTGTATGCGTCGGTCGCCAAATGACCGCCTACGACGATCAACACGGATTGGTGCTTTTGTTTTAAGTATGTAGCAGTCTCATAGACCAGATCGGCATTCTCTGCAAACAACGAAAACCCAATGATATCATATCCGTTAAAGTTAAATCCGTTCAGATCGGACCCAATCACTTCCTTCGGCAGGTTAATCAAATCAACTTCAACAGCTTTCATACGCAAAAATGATGCTATGCTGCCTAACCCGAGATTGTCTATCACTACATTTTGTTGGTAATCTATATTAATAAGCGCAACTATTTTCTTCATATCCTTTTACCTCTCCGGTGTATAATCCATCTCATTACCAGATAGAACGCTCCATCGTTCATAAATCCGTTCACTGTCCCGACTCGGATGTCCAGCTATTAGGATTTCGGAAATCTGATCAGACAGATCGCATATATCCTCTTCATTAAAGCCGATTTGAGTAGCCCATGTCAGTCCTATCCGTACTCCTGTTGCGTTGGCGTTGCTTACATCGCCAGGAATCATATTTTTGTTTACGAGAATACGACAGTCCTCTAGCAGGTTTGCCGCCATCTCACCATTCAAATTGATTCCGGACTGTTTCAAATCGATGATGACCATATGTGTGTCGGTTCCATCAAAGCATAACTGTATTCCATTTTCCTTCAGCCGCTTCGCCATAACCCGCGCATTATTTACAATGCAAGCCATTAACCGTTTATATTTATTCTCGTTTGCATTTTGGGCACTGACAGCCATGGCCATTATAGACGCGTTTATGGGAGAGCCAAGTATACCGGGGAATACAGCGCGGTTTAATTTTTTACTATGTTCTATATTTGTGGTAAACACAGCAGCAGATCTCGCTCCGCAAAAGGTTTTATATCCTACCATCGATATAATATCGGCATAACCAAAGGGGGATGGGAACACCCCGCCAGCAATTAATCCTGCCGTATGTGCGATATCTGCCATGAAAAGCGTATCCGGAGAATATTGATCGATTAGTTCGCGGATTTTGCACCAGTTGATTTTTCTTGGAAAAGAACTAGCGCCTGCTATGACCAATCTGGGGCGTTCCGTCATCAGATAATGCTGAATTTGATCATAATCCAGTTCGTTACGAGCAGTCACCCCGTAAGTTAGCACACGGTAATGCTTGCCGCTATAATGGATATCTGCGCCGTGGGATAAATGTCCGCCATACGATAATCCTGCTGACAGTACACGATCATTTTCTTTTAAAAATGCCTGATAAATACATAAATTTGCGATGGCGCCCGTAGGAACTTGCACATTGACAAATATCTGCTTCTCTCCAATTAACATATTACTAAATACCCGTGCAAGCATTCTCTGTGTAAACAACTCAGCAATGTTGAAATATTCACAACATTTATTGGCTCGGTTATCTCGTTTCTTTTGGTAAATACCACGAATGACTTCTACATTTTCAAGCGCTTCTACCGCGTACTCGGATAGATAAGCAGGGGCTAAACCTTCCGCATCAATATTGAGGAACGCCGAATGCAGTGCGCTGCGTACGTTTGCAGGGCAGCAGGAAAGAGCCGCATTTAAGTGGATCATACGCTGCTGACGTGATTCCTCGAGTGATATTAATTTGTCAATGAGATTCATCATTTCCCTCACTTAATTTGGGTTGATTTATTGCAAGGGTCTTCAATCCCTAGATGAGAAAAGCCCTGAATTCTATCAAGACATTGTGAGCACTCCTGGCAGACATTCTCTCCATCGTTGTGACACGACCAAGTAAGCTGATACGGCACACCCAATGTAACTCCAAGTTCTATAACCTGCGATTTGTTCCATTCGTTGAACGGTGATAATATTTCGATGTTCTTCTTCATGGTAGCAATAGATGCCAGCCTCCGGAAAGCGTCAAAATATTCTGGGGAATTATCCGGGGTAATCCAAGGGGGTCCTGTTGACCCATAAAATATTGCATTTGCATTGATTGCCTCAGCCCAAGCCATCGCCAAACTTAGAATAATGCTGTTTCGAAACGGTACGTATTCCATCTTTTTGTTATCTTGATTTAAGTGACTGGCGTCTGTCAATCCTGTACCGCCGATTTTCTTAAACCAATCCAGCGTGAGAATTTTTATTTCCTTGACCTTGTAATAATCGGCAATATGGTTTGCAGCTTCCACCTCATGCCGGAGGTTGTTCTGCCCATAATCGATAAAAACAGCATATACGTCAAAACCTAAGTGTGTGGCATACGAAATACATGTCGAGCTGTCTATACCACCGCTCAACGGTATGATTGCTGTCTTTCTCAGCATCTATTGTTTCCTCCCGTTTTTTCGTTCATTGCGATTCAATAACTAATAGTCTGATTTAACCCAAAGTCACGAATACTTCAATGTGTTTCCCTGACAGGCGGATAGACTATTATAAACAAAATCATCATACTGGTTTAAAAGCGTTTCATTAACGGATCACATGATTATATTTTTTTTGTACCGGTCTTAGTATTTGCCAGGAGATATCCGGCAACATAAACGCAGTTCCATACGACAAAATACAGTGCCGCTATAACAGATTTCCGAAGTACGGCTGGTATGAGCCACCAATTTGCGTTTGATTTTTTTTTTACTAGGCCCAACTCACAACTCCGTCTTCTACCTACGCCATAGCGAAATGCAGAGCGCAAATCATGCCGGAATGTAATAGGCGCGTGATAACATACAATCTTTTTGATAAAACCTATCTCTATTCCAGCTGCAATTGCCCGACGATTTAGGTCAGCGTCTTCGATCCACATTATCTGCGGATTAAAATAGTAACCTTCAAGCACTGGAAGCATACGTTTGTGGATGCCGATACCGGGACACAACGCATATCCTGGCACACCAAGGGATCTAATGATGCCAACACAACAACTCTGAAATCCATCATCCAAAAATTTAACGCCCCCATCAACCAAAGAGTACGTATCCAAATAATCATGGAAATCCCTTAATCCGCCCGGCGCCAACACGCAATCGCTATCAATGTGTACTACCTTGTCATATCTGGCTTCTGTCGTTCCAATGTCACGTGCCTTACTCAAATTACGTTCCGGAATTTGAATGACGCGAACGCTAACTCCAATAGTAGGCACGTACTGCAACACAACTCTTTCTAGTTCAAGGGAAGGGCCGTTGAGCACGACTATTACCTCGCAGCTTTCATCAATCGAACCTAGCGTCTTGACAACCCGAAAATCATTGGAAACACATACCACAACCGTCAAATCCATTTCTCAAACCTCTTGCTGGCTAATGTACATTTCATATAGTTTCCTTTTATCCACTTTCTTGTTTATATTTTGAGGAAACACATCAAGGAACTCGTGTTCTTTAGGAATCTTCCATGGCTCCAGTTTTTGAACACAATGGGATTTGATCAGCTGCAGATCCTTATTGCCGTTTTCCGTAACTAAAAAGCTAATTAACCGATCTTCTCCATCCAACTTTAATGCGATAACACAACATTCGAAAACAACATCCAGGTCTTGTATGATGTTTTGAATCTCAAGAAGTTCCACACGGTATCCCTGTATTTTTACTTGCTCATCCTTCCTGCCAACAAAAAATAAATTTGATTTCTCATCACAGGTAAATAAATCACCTGTATAATAAACAATCTCACCACTGTCAGGAAAATGCGGATGAATACGGAAGGATCGATTGGTATCTTCTGTATTATTCCAATATCCAGAGGATAAAGTGCTTCCGCGAATAACCATCTCGCCAATACCGCCTGGCTGTACTGTTCGCCCCTCCTCGTCGATAACCAAGAGTTGAGTACCCTTAATCGGATCGCCAATAGGGATACCTTTCCAACTCTCCTCATATGACTCAATAACAAAAAATGTGCTGCAAGCGTATGTTTCAGTAGTTCCATAACTATGTATGACGCGCGCGCCCGGAAATAACAGCTGTAGACCTTTAACAATCTTTATCGGGCAATATTCAAACCCTATGTATATATCTTCTACGTTGCTCAGGTCATACTGGCGCAACTGTTCGCTGTTAGCCAGCAACAAATTGATTAATGAAGGAGGGCAATTAAAATCTTTTATTTTCTCTCTCTGCAACGTTTTGAGAAAAGACGTCAGCGTTGTGATACTGTAAAAATACACTTGTCCACCGGTCATGAGGCTAGGGACAATTTCAGTTAAATAGGGATCGAAAGAAAGCGGTGATCGACTCATTGATTTTGAAAACTCATTGTGCTGGAAATTTGCTATTACATATTGCATAAACGGAGTGATGTTCTCATGTCGGCACATCACGCCCTTCGGCTTGCCTGCTGTACCCGATGTATAGATAATACACACGATATCCTTGCTAATTATTTCGGGAGCATTTTGTATTGCGCTGGTTTCATATGAATCCATGGATTTGAGTCCTATATAATGACTTTCTTCACCAATAATTTGTTTAGCATGATTCACCACAATTGGAATCCTTCCCATGTACGACTGCAGTTTTTCGATATAGCGATCGTCTATTACAATCAGGCGAACGCCAGTATCTTCAAGGATATTTTTCATGACATTTTCGGGGCTTTGTGTGTTGATTGGCACATAAATGCCTCCAGATTTCATAACCCCGAACACGACAACAGCTGCCATCACTGATGTATCCATCAAAATCCCAACCCTGTCACCTTTGCGAACTCCCATATCGATAAGCATATTAGCAAGCTGGTTGGTGCGTTGGTCAAACTCTCCGTGTGTCATTGTACGGTTTTGATCATTTAAAACAGGATTGTTGGCATATTTCACAACGTTCATGGTTAACATTTCATGAACCAGCAAGGACATTATTATTCCTCCATTTGGTGTGTATGTTTGTTTTATATGTTGATATTGGTAATATGCTGCGTAATATATGATGCTATAGCGCTGATAGAGTTCATTTTTCCAATATCCAAATATTCGTCCTCAAACTCAAAATCATAGTTATTTTCTAGATTGACAAGCAACTGAATGAATTCAATAGAACTAACCCCATATTCAAGAAATTCTTTATTATAGTCCACTTCATCGACATTGATTTTCGAGCAAATCTTGCATAGCTCCTGAGCAATGTTTTTGTGTAATTTTAGTTCCATAACAGGTTCGCCTCTTTTTAGTTTATTTGAGTAATGGAGCGCATCAAAGGAAAAAAGCTATAAATAAATGTATCATTCATACCACCCGAAATGACTATACATAAAAATATGGGAACGGCTCTCGATATGGCCAAACAAAACCGATTACGGTACATGCTAACGCTGGGACGTACTATAAGGCAACAGGGCAAACCAAAGTCATGGTAATAACACAAGCGCGATTGCCAAGATCACCTCCTTTTCTGAAGGCGTGAGGAACCTTGCGTACTGGCGGTCACTCAGCGGCGCGAAGTATCGTATGCTGCCGAATAAGGTGTATTGCATACCATTCATGCAGAAATCCACATATCCCTGCCTGGTTATCTAAAATATTTCATTTGATGCGGATGCCTTATGTGAAACCCTCGCCTTCTTTCAAATCTTCAAAATTACATGCGTTGCATGGAAATACATTTTTTTTATTGATTAATATTTGGTTCCTAAGTGCTCTCATTTTTTTGCTGTTCAGAATATCGTATAAGTTTTCATTCTTAATGTTTCCTATTTTAATTTGCCCTATTGCATCATTACTGCATAGTCTGACTTCACCGTCAAATCCTACAACTGAGCTAAAAATAGGCAGAGTACAAGACTTTTTATTTTCAGCAACGTATCCAGAATAACTACATATGCTTCCCGCCCTGTTAAATTTCAGATTATTTGCTTTTTCATTTGTATTATCCAATATGACCATCTTCTCATATTTATCTTTTAGATCTTTTGCCTTGTTAAGTGTGTTTTCTTCATAACAGCTGACATACATTTTGTCCAATCCAGAATAAAACATTGTTTCTGCAATGCTGTCATTCAGTAAATCTCCATTAGTGCTAATAATGATTTTAACATCAGTTCTGCGCAGCTCGCTTCGGCACAGCCGCAGTAAGCTGCCATCTCGAATTCGTTTATCCATAAGAGGTTCATTAATCGCATAAAGAGACAAAACACCTGTAAAATGGTTTTGATTTAGTTCATTAAGTAGTTTTTCTATATAAACATTATCGATGAACTGTAATTTACTCCCTCTAAAATCAGGTGTTTGCCCAAATAAACACCACGGGCATTTCCTGTTACATAAATTGCAGGTTTCAATGTGAAGATAGGTATGCCTAGCTTTCATAGTGTACCCCTTTTCTCAATATTAGATATATTTTAACAATTTCCTATCCGCAAGAGAAAGAAATAACATGATCAAAGCACGAGGCAAATCGGCATCATAATGCATATTTACTTATGTAAATTCCTTCATTTTACCTTTACCATACGTCGCCATAGCTTTATTTGCGGGATCCGATATTTCACCTCATTGATAAAAAATTGAATACGCCTTTCGTTAATAAAAATAAAATTGTTTATATAGTTATAGCTGTCGTTTTCTTTAGCATTTTCTACGTAAATATTTTGATTTTTTACAACCTCATCAACAACCATCTCCTCCAGACTATATTTATCTAGATCAATATAGAAACCACGATACCCCATATTATATAATAAATTGGTCGTTCTATAAATTGTTCCTTTTCGGTGACGCTCTTCCAACTCTATGAGAAGGTTGGGAGTGTATTTTTTTAATGTTACTAAAGCGCCATTCAAGACTTCATATTCATAACCCTCAACATCTATTTTGATAAACCCTACATCATTGATTTGCTCATTATCAAGTGTTGTTGACTTTACGAGCTGTCTCCTTGTTTTTTCTGCGCTATCGTATTTATTATAGCAACTGGCTAACGCAAAACATTCTTCTTGATTAATAGTTGGAATATATATAAATAACTCCCCGATTTTTTCTGAAATAGCACAGCATTTTATTATTATATTATTATCAATATACTTGTCATTCAACCTATTGTATAGCTCGGGAATAGGTTCATACGCATATACCATATTGTTGTTTTCATATAATATCTGAGTATAGTATCCCAAGTTCGCGCCAACATCAACTGCCACTTGGCCCTTTGGACATAAAACATCGAGAATCATTTGTTCGGCTTCTATAATAGCCATAAAGAAGGTCATTCCTTTTTAAAGAGCGCAATCACTATGAAACCGTATTATTCAAACATCTATCTTTTTCAGACAAACCCTAAATATACAGAGACGTACGTTTTGCAAACGTTTCAAATTCATCTGTTATTACTCTCTTTGTCAATACTACTGTGAACTCACGCGAGTTCATACTTTCTACGACCCATGAAAAAGCTTTTCCATTCTGCATAGACGTTCGTTATATCTTCTCAATTATTTCGAATCCTACCGAAACCGGAACTAAGCTGCCGAACATCGAAACACAGATAACTACTTCATGTCTACTTTTATTTATACTCAATATTTTGCTTTCATTACCAACTAATGTCCCTGATGTAACCCTTATGGAATCGCCCTCTTTGAATCCGATTGATATATCAATACGCTTGTCATGTCCGAGCATATACTGTAACGCTATGCGCTCTTCTTCGCGCATAGCTATATCTGATCTGTCACCATTGTATAAAAATCTATAGGCATCCTTCAACTTGTATACAACAGGATAGATATAAGCAATAAACTCCGCAGCTGGTTTACCCGATTCTATAAACACATAACCAGGAAAACATATTTTTTGAAAAGTTGTTTTCTCACCTTTTCGTCTGAATATACATTCCTTTTGGGGAATAAAAGGTGAATATCTGTCACTACCACCAAAGACCTTTAGGCTCTCAACTACTTTTTTCTCAGAGCCTGTCCGGCAGGATAACACATACCAATATATCTTATCCTCCGTCATACAGACACATCTCCTCCCTTTCGCCTTGGATATCCTTATTTGCAAAGGCTATTCAACGCTACCAGCAGGTTCCGCTATGATCCTCGCCGCATTCTTCTTTCAGCTCTGCTTTCAGAAGTGCGATCAAGTTTTTATTGATTTCCCAAACAGAACTTATTTATAGTACGTTTAGTTGTTCATCGCATTTTTATGATGTGTTTTCTTTGACCGCTACAAAGCAAGCTACTGAATCGAAGTTATGTAAACCATTTGTGACGCAACATGATTTTCCATTTTTGAAATCCGCATCACCATGTTCAGTTGCACGACAAACGCATGAACCCCCTTCCTCAACAAAGCCATCCCCGAAAAGCATTCACTAAGTTATAGCCCAAACGCTGAGTTTACCGGGATTCCAAACTACAACGGTACGTCTGGCTCTGAAGATTGCTTACATGTAGCTATCCAGAAGTTTGGATACCGATAAACAAAACTCATGTACGTTGTTTAAGTTAAGAACAGCTTTTCCATCATGACATTCCTTTCAATCAAATCTGACGATCGTACACTCTTTGAGAAGCTTTTGTCTGACGCGCTGGACTGTTTTCTGTAACTACATGTGGCTTTGAGTTCATCTTGGTGGTTTGCAACGTCCTGTTTTGCATCAGTATAACGATGTAAAGCAAACCCTGCACGCTTCCCTGCACACATACTGTTAATAAAGTATTTACCTCTATGGAACTACTGCTAAAGAATTACATATTTCCTCACTGTGTGCAGGAAACCCTACAGGCTCATATTTACAACTTTTCCTTTCCCGATAATTTATATCAAAGTAGCATACCATACACTCTCTGTCTACATCATTGTCATAAACTACACTAAATCGTTCATGAATAGCACCAATATTTTGTTTGCTATAGTTTCGTATTCTTCACGCGATATGACCATGTCTTAAAACGACTGATCATGCAAAATGATACTAAGTCAAGAATCAACTAAGTTTTCTCTCCTTGATATTATATAGTGTGGCGCTCAATATTTAGATAATTTACGATGTCATCATTTTACTATCTTCCAATTAACTAGTCGATAAACACCGGTCATGCAGAGAAGTGGGTATGACGATTTCAGAAGGCAAGGGCCCTATTTTTATATTTTCTTTTTACAGTCCTAGTTTGTGCCCGATTGAACAGATCCGATCTAAAATCAAAGCTTTCTCGCGTAGACGTAAAACCCATTTCAAAGAACTGCTTGATGATGCAATCGTTTTTACTTTCACTTGTTTCTCTCCTTGTGAGGCCTACGTGGCTTTTACCACGATAAACGTGCCTTTCGTAAAGTATAATGGTTGTTAAGGCCTGTAATGAGAAGTGTGATTTCTATGAACGAAATATTGTATTCTAAGTACGGCATATAGACAGGCAAATTGCAACATGTTAATTTTTCGTAGGACGATACAAAATATTACATCCGGTATTGCAAAGCGGCCATGCATACTACTAGTTTCGGGGAGGAATCAATGATACGCGTTGCAATATATAACCGAGAAGCAATGCGGCTAGAATTCATGTACAAATGGGTATATCTGTGGGCAAAAGATCATGGGCACAACATTCAAATATATTGCTATAAAAGGCGCATAGACCTATTACAGGAATCTGGAAACATACCTTCTTTTGATGTATTACTGTTAGATTATAACACTAGTTCGATTGATGGTTTAGCGATAATTAAATGTATGTATGAAGGCAATAAAGATGTTTTTGTCTTATTAATAAAGGGTAATGAAGACGTAGAACTATTCGGATATAATTTACATGCATTTTCTGAGTTAATAGAATCAAAACACCATTTATCAAATGATAAAGCATTTTCCAACGTGCTAATACCTATCACCAATGAAAAACATTTTTTCAAATGTGCCATTAATGGTAAACACTACCATATACCGATAAACGACATTCTTTATTTTGAATCGCAAGAACATTATATTTTGTTATATACTCAACAGGAAAGTATAAAGTTCAAAGAAAAAATGTATGAACTAGAAAAACAGCTTCCAAAGTGTTTTTTACGTATTCAACGCTCAATGATTGTCAATATCGAGTGGATATATATGGTTAATTTAAGAAAAGTGGTTCTCAAGAACAGGGAGAGAACCGAGCTTTCCGTGGGTAGGAAATGGCTGAATAATGTTAAGGAAGTATTGTTTCGCTAAATCCGATCGTATAAAATATATAGTCACCAAACTAGATATGCAGCCCAAATGGTGTCATTAAGCGAATGAAAATCAGGTAAAATGCAGTGCAACGCACGTTTCAACCAAGCCCACTTTTTTCAACAGGGTTAATGTCTTGCGAATATGGCGGCAAAAATAAAACTTCACAGTAGGGATTATATCACCCCGATAGACGCTGATCCGGCTGTTTATGAACACAAACGCAATGCACAGGCCGCAAAGCGTACGATAAGCTTTCCCGCTTGGATGGATTAAAAGGCCAGCGCGGAAGGGCTAATCCTGTCAATGATCATGCAAGAAGCGTTGTCGAAGCGCCTGGGCATATCTGACCGATAACCCATTTAACAAAGAGGAGCTGACGTGCTGGAATTCTCTGAGCACGACGGCTCCTCTTTTGATTCTACGCATCCAAGTAGAGGAGATGGTGTTCAAAGTAAGAAAAGGGGTAAAGCAAACAAGCCAAAGGAGTATGCCTATACCAAAGGTAATCATGAAAGCTTGATTATGTTATGGAATTATCATACTACTAAAGATAATGAATAATGCTATAGACGTGTTATAGGTAAGCGCTGATTAAGTCGGTCATACGCGCGGACGCAGATTTTTGATATTGAATTCAATGGGTTCGCGGCCATTTATCCATTGAGTTTGGCAAGTTTTGCCGCTTAATCAGTGTTTACATAGAGGATGTGTGTAGAAACGAATGCGCAAGTCATCCAAAAAAAACGTAGTTATTGCTGTAGCAAGTATTATCATAGACCTCTTCCGTAAACACACAACAACATACTTCTATGTGTTTACGTTTATGTGTATACATCTAAGAAACGAGAAAATAACAACCTATACAGCCACTATATCGACTGTCTTTTTTCTGATTTGCATTTGACACAACGTAATCAATCACTGTATACTCTTATACACATGCACACATACTACTACAGTTAGGAGCTTACGCATTATGGAAGTTATAGCTGTCATCAATCAAAAAGGTGGTGTTGGGAAATCAACTACAACACTTTCTGTTGGTACTGATTTATCCATGCGAGGGTATAAGGTGCTTTTTATCGACCTTGACGCTCAGGGAAATCTTTCGCATACGATACATAAAAAAAGAACGAAGCAAAAGTTTCTGTCTTCCATTGATGTCTTGGGTAATGAAGTAACCGCCTTACAATCTGTACAACACACAGAACAGGGTGATATTATTCTCAGTTCACCTGTTTTGTCAGGAGCTGATACCATCATCAATACAACTGGCAAAGAATACCGTCTAAGAGACGCTCTAAAGCCTATTTACGGCCTTTATGATTACATCGTAATAGATACCCCTCCTGCACTTGGAGTACTCACTGTTAACGCTTTAACAGCATGTACAGGATGCATTATTCCTGCCCAAGCAGACCCATATAGCTTAGAAGGAATAAAACAGCTGTATGAAACAATAGAAATTGTCAAACAGTATTGCAATGCAAATATCAAAGTTTTGGGGATCGTGATCACCCGCTACAATGGTCGTGCCATTATCGGTCGCGAGGTTGCAGAAATGATGGAACAAACCGCACGACAGTTGAATACGAAAGTATATAAAACAAAGATCAGAGAATGCACCGCCATTAAAGAAAGTCAGGCTGTACGACAGAGTATCCAAGCATATGCACCGAAGTGTAATGCCTCGCTCGACTATACTGCACTAGTAGATGAAATACTAGAAAAGAGGAAAGCTCATGACCAATAAAACGAAGACATTTAAAGAAAGTATTGAACCGACAAGTCCAGTATTACAATTTATCAGTGCTACACCTGAAAAAATAGAAAAGCAAGAAGTAGTAGCAGAAGATGAAGTCCCAAGTGGTTTTAAGAAAAACCCGTTGTATGTCGAGACAAAAAGTCGGCGGTTGCAGTTATTGGTGCAACCAAGTTTGTTTTATTGCATAAAAGAGAAAGCTGCTCTGAAAGAGATGAGCATTAACGAATATGTTCATTCTGTTTTGAGCGAAGCAACAAAAGTCAATGAGTAACATACCGAATTTAAATATATGGTTCCTTCGGAAATTAGGGAAACACAACTACATAGTCTTGGTTATTTGGGTGGTGCAGACTATCTAGCAAACGGTTATCATGTTTGTTTGCTTGTTTGTAACGCCTTTTTAAAACTGCTTTAATACTTGTTTTAGTACTTGTTTTCCGGTCCATGAAAACCAGTAATACCAATGGATTGTCGATATACTTCACTAGAATGATTTGCATACTCCACTAGAATGATTTGCATACTCCACTAGAATGATTTGCATACTCCACTAGAATGATTTGCATACTCCACTAGAATGATTTGCATACCTATCAATACTCATTCAGATGTACTCCACTAGAATGATTTGCATACCTATCAATACTCATTCAGATGTACTCCACTAGAACGATTTGCATACTTCACTAGTACATTGACACAATCAAGGGGGCTTACTATAATAGCGATAAAGGGAGGTGTTTCTATGCCAACACTCAGTAATACTCACCTTGTAAAGAAAAGAAATGTACTCAATGAAATACGATCTAATAGCATGACATTGCAAGAACTACGGTTTTTTAGCATATATTTAAGTAAGATCAACCCGAAGGATACGAGTACACGGCTTGTGCGGTTCTCTATATCTGATTTTAAGAGTATCATGGATTTGGGGCGGATTAACAATGACTATTTGCAGAAGGTCACAAATAGCCTGCTTTGCAAGGTTGTAAATGTACCAGATGAAATAACAGGAGGATATACAGGTTTTCAACTATTTAAAGAATGTACTGTTAATAGAAATGAAAAAGGCGAGTGGTACGTGGAGGTAGATGCACATGATAAAGCACTGCCCCTTATGTTTGAGTATCAATCCCGGTACTTCAGTTACCAACTCTGGAACGCCTTGCGGCTTAAAAGCTCGAACCAGTTGCGTATGTATGAAATTTTGAAACAGTACGAAAATATAGGATCGAGGGTTCTTGAGATCAAAAAACTGAAGGAAATGCTTGGAATTAGTGAAAGCGAATATACTCGCTTTGATAACTTTAAAAAGTGGGTGCTTGATGCCTGTCAGTCGGCTTTGGAAAAGTACACAGATATCAAATATACATATGCGCCGCATGGAAAAAGAGGGAAGGGCGGCAAAGTGATGGCGGTAAAGTTTGACATTGAAAGAAATAAGAGTCATGTCAATCAACTTTCGCTATTTGAATTCATCGGAGAACATAAGGAACCAAACGATGCACAAGAGGATGATCCGTTCACAAGTTTTGGTGATAGAATCAACTTCCTTATTAGTGCGTGTAACAATGAATTTACGAACAAAGAGGTCATCGTGCTGTTCAATGATATGCGGAGGAAACTGCCGAGGAGTTATACGCTTAATGATTTGCAATGCTATGATTACCTCAACGACAAATACAATGAGATGCTTATGAGGGATGAAAAAAACATGATCAAGAATCGTCTCAGTTATCTTAGAAAACTGATTGGAAAAGATTTTGATGAGGATATCTAGGTAAGAGCTGATTAAATCAGTTATGTGCGTGGTCGCAGACTATTGATATTGAATCCAATGGGTTCGTGGCGAATTGTCTGTCGCTTTCCGCCTAAATTACCCGTTTAATCAATACTTAACTAGGGCAACACTCTACGGAACCAAACCACCCCAGATGTATTAAAATAGGAACATGATAAAAAAGTTAAGGCAACACCGTGCAATCCACATTTAGAAACAGACGAGAGGGTACGACCGTAGAGAAGCACACAATGACCTGTTTTCTCATTGCATGAGGAACCCAAATCAGTCCGCAAGGCAGCACATGTCGGCCAAAACCAGATTCGCCAGCGCGAACTGCATATGGAGTTTGGCTTCCTGTTTTCGTCGGCCTTTGTATCGTGTCTTGCGATAACCGAATAGGCTCTTTACGATTCCGAAAACATGCTCGACTTTTGCCCGAATCAAAGGTTTCCCCATTCCCGCCGTTTGAGTTGACCTTTGGAGTGTGTTGTATTGTTTTTGCTTTGAGAGAGTCTACGGTTGATTTTGTACTGTATTCTCCGGCCTTGGCTATTGCGGGCAATGGATACCACGCCCGTCTTCATATCTGCTCCTGCGCATTGTTTTTCCATCAAATGCAATGATTCTTCCTATTACTTCGTCATTTTGAAGTAGCCAACGCATTTTATTTGCCACAACATTGGGATTACGCGTTTCAAAAATTTATTCGAAGATGTCGGCGTTTGGAATGCCATTCGGCAATGATGAATAGTTGGGAAACCACACTTTTTTTGCACTCCAAAATATCTCTAGGTCGTGGTATGTCTGTGCACCGTAGATAATCGCACAAAATGCAACAACCCATATATCTGATAATTTGTGTAGTAAATCCCCCATGGACACCTTGTATCCGGCACTGATTCCGCTGACTTTATCAGCCTTTCATATTCTTATTCATGCTTTTATTATACCTTTTTTATATGTCCTTTTGCCCTCCTTTCTCTCTTGAAAAAGTAAATGCGGTGACCGTGGGTATGTAGTAGTGCGATTTAACGATATGAACTATCGGCAGAACAGCTCAAAATCCTTCGGCTAGCGTATACACTTGAAAGAAGACGGGTGAAAGCAAAAATTTTATATTGGTTCTTCCAGCCAATATGGGGCACGCAAGTTCCTTCGGCTATAATTCGTGTTAATTGTATTATGCCGATATGGTGGATTTGCAAGTAGTATGATGGATTCAGGTGTGGTAAGCGGTACGATAACCAGACAGTTGCATGCAAACAGCATTCAAAAGGGTTAAAAAGGCTGTCTGTTTCGAGTAAAAGCGCACCCAAAAGGATCGTTTATGATAACGATCTTTTTTTGTTTTATAGACACACAAAACACTTGCTTTTCATCATCATTACTATTATCATTAACATATGCTCAATATTGTCCGTTTATGATATGAAAGAAGGGTTTATATGTCACCATTACAAAAAGCAGTGATCTTTCAACTCAAGTGTACCATTAAGAACAGTAAGCCACAAATTTGGCGCAGGCTGCTGGTGCGTTCTGATACCACATTTGAAGTGCTGCATCTAATATTGCAGGATGCCTTTGGTTGGGTGGACGCACACTTGCATGAATTCTGTGTAGGCGATGTGCGGCTGGCTGCACCCAATGCAGATGATGACTTCGACTTCTTTGAACCGGCTCTGTCGGAGAATGTGCGTCTGAATAAGTACATGGGTGACACCAAAGAGACAAAAACCTTGTACACCTATGACTTTGGCGACAACTGGGAAGTAGTATTGGTAATAGAAAAAGTGCTTTCCCCAGTGCCAGGACAAGTATATCCATGGTGCGTGGCAGGAAAGCGACGTGGACCCTTGGAAGACAGCGGTGGTATTTGGGGGTACATGGATATGTTACAGAAACTGGCCGATCTTACCCACCCGGAACATGATGAGCTGCTGGAATGGGCTACCGGAGGAACGGCATATGATCCTGAAGCATTTGACAAGACGGAGCTGAACGAGATATTTACAAACGCGCTTAAATGATTGGAGGAGTGTTCATATGCCCTACACATACGGATATGCCAGGGTATCCACACAAGAGCAAGCGCTGGATCGTCAACTGGATGCATTGAACGCCTATCCATGCAACGAAATACTGCAAGAGAAGATGACCGGCACGAAGGCAGATCGTCCACAGCTGCTGCGGTTACAAGATAAAGTGCGTGCAGGTGATGTAGTGGTGGTGGAATCATGGTCTCGTTTAGGAAGATCTACCGCTGACCTGTTAACACTGGTACAATGGTTTGCAGATCATGACGTGCAGCTGATTTCTTTGAAAGAGAACTTTGACACCGCCACACCGCAAGGACGGCTCATGATGACGGTGTTTTCCGCCATGGCAGCCTTTGAACGGGATCTGATCGTACAACGCACCCGGGAAGGACTGGCGGCAGCCAGAGCGAGGGGACGAAAGGGTGGGAGACCACGTAAGAAGAGCAAGGATGTGGAGTTGGCGTTACGCCTGTATGAAACCAACGCACATAGTATAAAGGAGATTGCCACGCTTTCCGGTGTATCGGCAGCTACTTTGTATCGATACCTGGCAGCTAGAAAAGAGAACGAAAGCCAGTAAAGAATAATACTCTTTCATTTAGAGTTACCTATACGGAGGAATCCGTATACAAGCTTCCACTAATTCGCTTTTATACAGAAATGACCATATCACATATGCATGTGATACAGAAACAAGCGGCTATAATAAAGTAGCGATGAATAATGGCCGAAAGTGGTTTTTGCATGTATATTAAGAATGATATCGAAACGCATGTTCTTTGTACATCTGATCATTGCGTCCATCGCTTATTGCTCGTCAACACTCCTGTGAGACATCATAAAATCATGCAGCTATTATACAGAGGGATAAAAAATGAATTCATTGTATGAAGTAAATATACTTATAGCAGATAAAGAGCTGACACGGTCAGTGTTTGATTCGCTGCTTCCTCTTGTTTCCCGCGATAAACGAGATCGGATCACGAAGTTTCATTCCTATAGAGACGCACAAAACGCTTTGTTAGGCGATATAGCAGCTCGTATGTTAATATGCCGTGCTACTGGGCTCAGCAACAGCCACCTTGAGTTCACTTCGAACGAATATGGCAAACCCTTCCTTATTAATGATCCTCATGTCCATCATAATATTTCTCATGCAAATCAATACATTGCTTGTGTACTGGATGACCAACCCGTAGGTATCGATATTGAGCATATAAAGCCGATAGAAATGAAGATCGCGAAACGTTTTTTTGCGCCTGATGAGATCGCATACGTCGTTTCAGCCGACGATAGTTTGCTTGTTCAGCGATTTTACGAAATCTGGACAAAAAAAGAGAGTCGAATAAAATGGGAGGGTAAAGGCTTATCCACGTCTTTGCCTGCATTCAGTGTCTTTGATCCATTGGATACCGAGCGTATTTATTATCATGAAGTGTTTCGCAATGATGACTATATATGTCATGTGTGTACAATCAAACCAGAGAAACCGCCGGTCAAAGTGATTGATATAGATACGTTTTTGAGCTGCATAATATAGCCGCTTCTTTACATGAACGTGCAGCGACCACATAGGAAAGTATGGATTTCCAGACAGCAAAATGCTTTTCATTAAATATGTGTTTCTGGCGCAAAAAACGACTTAAAAACCAAGAGAGAAAACGAAGTAGTATAGATTGCTTGATAGAAAGTGCCACTACAATTGCGTACGATGAAAAACGCTTGAAAGTATAGCCTGTTTTCGTATATGTATAATCCATATGAGAATAAGGAACATAATCGTCACGCCACTCATTGGAGCTGATGGTAGAGGTTTCTGCTTGGCAAGGAACAAGCGCATAAAAAAGCAGGTGCATAGCGTGACCTGCTCTCTTTGTTGAATAGACTACCGGTCAGGTATACCCAGGCGTTCTGACAACGCTTCCTGCATGACCTTGGACAGGCTCAGCCCTTCCGCGCTGGCCTTTTCATCCATCCACGCTGGTAAGCTTATCGTGCGCTTTACGGCCTGTGCATTGCGCTTGCGTTCATAAACAGCCGGATCGGCGTCTATCAGGGTGACATATTCACTACCGTCTACTGCAACAGCTTCTAACGCGCTCGGTTGTTCGATGGGCTGTTCGACCATGGCTGCGGTATCGAGATATATCGCCAATGCATCACGAGCCATAAAAATGGCATGTGCTACACTGTTCCCCTCGGTCGTGCATTCCAGATCGGGAAATGTGACAGTGATACTTCCGTCATCATTAGGGTGAAAAATAGCGGGATATACTTGTGTCATACGAAACCCTCCTTTACAATTGATAAGAGCCACATATGGGAAAAAGACTATGGCCGTTCTATGCGCCTGAGGATATCCTTGGCTGTGTTCTCGTTAATTTCCCTACCATGAGGAACGGCTTCGATACGTTTGCCGGGCTTATGGAATACAGAGTGGTTATCGTTGTCACGTATCATGCGGTAACCTTGTGCTTCCAGCCGCTTCACCAAGTCCCTGCGTTTCAAACAAGGCCACCTCCTACTCATGTGCTCATCATACTACGTAACTTACGTAATGTCAAATGGAGATTACGCAGCATACACAACGATAGTACGAACAGATTTCGTAGGTTCTTCCAGTAAAATAATTTTCATATGGGCACTGACGAGCGCTTTTATCTCCTAGGCGAACATGTTTTGAAAAGCGGTTTACATTAACAAAATCGGTGATGTGAACGTCGGTATATGATGCGTTGAATGTGCTATCCGATAAGTTGAAATCACCGACAGTGTCTGTGCTGCAAAGGATTGCTTCACTGCTGGCCAATAAAACATAATGCTTAATCACACAGCTCATTTATCTTTTTCAAAACAATACAAAATAACACTGCCGCTTAACAGTCACAGACGTAAGATAGCGTTCGTTAATGTATTGTTCATTCATGCGTTAGTCGTGCATAATGAACAACAAATGGTTAACAATATGCAGATAATAGAGTATAATGTTAATGAGGAGTGATTTCATGCTATTCTATTCAGTTCGCGATTTGAACACCAGCTCCAAAGAAGTTTGGCAGAGCCTTTCGGATAACGGAGAGGTTGTTATTACCAATAATGGAAGGCCGACTGCAATAATGATCAATGTTGATGGTGCCGATTTAGAGGAGACAATCGCCGCAATTCGTCAAGCCAACACTATGAAAGCAATCAACAGAATGAGGATGGCGTCACAGCGCAACGGAACATCGGCACTTAGCGATGAAGATATACAAGCCGAGGTAGATGCGGTGCGAAGGAATCGTAAAAGATGATAAAAGTAGTCATTGATACAAACATTTTGGTTTCTGCGCTTTTATCGCCGTTTGGGGCTCCCGGTCGTATTCTTGATATGATCATATCCGGCAACCTGATTGCTTGTTATGACAGCAGAATCCTTGTTGAATATAAGGATGTGTTGGAAAGACCAAAGTTTGGATTCAGCAGAAATGATGTCAGAAGCATAATTGATTTCATATGCACTAACGGAGTTTCAGTAATTGCCGTTCCACTTGCTATTGAGCTTCCGGATGAAGATGACAGGGTATTTCTTGAGGTTGCAAAACATTGTGACGCCTATCTTGTCACGGGAAATATGAAACACTATCCTGAAGACGCAAGAATTGTCACAGCAGTGCAGTTTTTAAATCTCTGAAGCAGGAACAATCCTGACAGCTGTTTTGACACTCACATTGTTCCTGCATACATACACTCTTCCGGCCAATGGATAACAGTCACTAGCATAACGTCACCACCAGCGATATCTCTGCTAAAGAGTAGGGTACAGTTGCCATGAACCCGAAAATGAAAACGCACGAATAGCACCATGTTGGTTGTATATAGCCAGCCAGCCCAAATAACAGAACACCTGACCTGTGCTTATCCCGCTCCGCTTCGTCACTGTCAGTCAACGTAGTCGCCTGCTACGCCTCCTTCCCGCTCCTCACGGAACGTAATAATCTCTCGCTCAGCTTGTTCCGTTATTTGGGTTGGCCAGCTATATACACGGGAACAGAAAAAATACGAGTCGTAATGAGTGGAGTAAAATTGCCTGGAGCACGATTTGCTTGAGATAATATAGCAAGTTTATGCCTGTACTAAAGGCAATCCTAAACAGCTTGATTATATTATGGGATTAATATACTACTGAAAGATAATAAATAATGGTACAAATAGTGCTATAGAGGTTGGGTGTTATAGAAATGAGTGTACAAGTTGTTTAGAAAGGTAATGTGGTTATTGCTGTATCATATAGTGTCAATATTTTACGTAGTGTCAAATGGAGATTACGCACGAGTTAAATGCTCAAATCCACTATTCCCCAGCACAGACGCTCCTGCTGATAAAGAAGAGTTCTACATAACGACAGTGCGAACAAATTTCATAGGTTCTTCCAGCAAAATAATTTTAATATGGGCACTGACGAGCGCTTTTATCTCTTAGGCGAACATGTTTTGAAAAGCGATTTACATTAACAAAATCGGTGATGTGAATGGCGATATATGATGCGTTGAAGGCGCTATCCGATAAGTTGAAATCGCCAACAGTGTCTGTGCTGCAAAGGATTGCTTCACTGCTGGCCAATAAAACATAATGCTTACTCACACAGCTCATTTACCTTTTTCAAAACAGTATAAATAACACTGCCGCTTAACAGTCACAGACGTTAGATAAGCATAACGCTGGTTATCGTGAACCCAAACCCGGCGTGATGCACGAGAAATTGGCATCATGCGTTATATATACGCCAACGGAATTACCATGTCCACGCCAGAGAGCGATAGCAATCGATTATACGAACACACCACCCGGCCCTCGTTGTATGCCAGGGATTCTGTCCAATAGGGAAAATGC
>JGI994J12354_10000347_pt1 | contig 45748 bp, 41 predicted proteins | sample IntmicLarv3ML3BL_FD_12354 | JGI IMG/M metagenome (IMG submission 12354) | reverse complement strand
TGCAAGAAACTAAATATAATAAAAATTTGGTTGAGAGGCATGCCTCTCAACCAAGAAAAAGATTATTTATTATTTTTTTAACAACACCACTTGACAAAGAACCCAAATATTATGCAACCATTATTTATTATTCATGAGCATTTTTATATATTTAATCATCCTTGTAATAAAGAATGCTTCTATTAGTAATATTCCTAAAATAAGTGCAATCACACCAGGAATAAAAATTTCTTTTTGAGAAGCAATGTCCAAAATTGCCAGATGTAATATTTTTCCCAAAGCGATTAATCCTAGTATAGATAAAATTGTCCATATAATAAAATTATAAAGTCTAAAAACTTGTCTTACAGAATTTTTCACATTAATCTCCTTTGCCAATTTTGGGCAACAAAAATCAATCCTTATCAAAAATATAATTTATAAAAAATAGTTTCGCAACAGTTATCACAGCTAAAAATAACAGGAAATGAGAAAAATAATCAACAATAGATGGTTTCTCTATTTTCATTAATTGAATAATTCTTATGAAATTATCATCTTGAAACTTTGTATCTAATATGAGTTTTTCATGAGTTTTATAACTGTTTCCCCGAAGGTTTAATAATATTTCCATTTGATTCTCTTTTGGGAGGTACAGCTCTTCCAATGAGAAAGTTTCCTTTTCTAAAATGTTTTTTAAAATAAATTCTAGAGGAATAAATTTTAACTTTTCTTTCTCTAAAGAGGTCAAAAGTTCCTCATAGGATTGAAACTCCTTATGACTAAATTTGTAATTAATGTTATTGGCATCTAAAATATATTCATTTATATTTCTATAAAATTTTTTATTTAAAACATAAGTATATTTGTTAGTCCTAAATAGATTGTTTACAAAAAAAGCAGTTGCAACAACCACTACAATAGTAAAAACAATATGTTTTTGGTTGATATTTATCATAAAAATTACCCACTCAAATAAAAAATTATTCTGAAAAAATAATAAATATAAAAAATCTATAAAAAATAAAACAGGCATTAAATAAGCTGGGTTTTGTGTTAGTTGATAATTTATCTAGACCTATAATCACTTATAGGCTCAAGCGACTTACCCTGAGAGCCAGACGAGCAGCCTTTATCCTCTCCTATTTAGTCTTGCTCCAAAGGGGGTTTACCAAGCTTTTTTAGTTTCCTAAAAAACTGGTGGTCTCTTACACCACCTTTTCACCCTTACCATATGGCGGTTTCTTTTCTGTGGCACTTTCCTTAAAATTACTTTTAGCAGCCGTTAACTGCCCTTTTGCTCTACGGAGCCCAGACTTTCCTCTTATCTATAAATTAGACAAGCAATCAACTCTAATACCTGTTTACTTTTTTTTAATTAATCAATTAATTTCTTCTAACAATGCTATTTTTACCATTATCTTTGGATGCAGCACCATTATGAGAGGCTTTTCTCTTTTTCAAAAGCAATTCCACTATAATCAAACCAAAAATTCCAACAATAAAGATCAGACCCCCTATTTTAAATACAGATTTAAAATGAAGAAAAGACAGGAATCTTCCGTTGTCATCCATTTCCAGCATTTCACTTATATCATTATCAATATCTGCACTATATATTATTCTATCAACTTCATCCAGAATTGTCAAAATATAGTCTTCATATTCTCCAGCTTCTAGCATTTCTGACAAATTATCTATTACTAAGTCCATGTCTTCTATATAATCATCTAGCTGAAGATCTTTGGAAAAATTGTAATCAATGGCATACATCTCATCTTCAGACCGTAATATATTAAAAAAAGCGATCTTTTGGGGGTTACTTGTAATAAAACTTTCCCCTCCCTGAAATGTATTAACAAAAATTCTAATTTCTCTCATTTCTTCCATTTCTTTAACTTTTGCCTCTATTTTTTCTATACCAACTTTGTCTTTAAATAATCCCAACCTATCATCAATTTTGGCAAATAGTGTAGTAAAAGAAAGAATAATATACAACGTCATTAATATCTTTTTCACTTTTTTCTCCTAGACAATCAACATAATCACGTAATTATAAATTATTTAATAATTTATGAACAAATCCCTATCATTATATATTATTACATCTAAATTAATTTTTTCCAAGTATTTTTTTAGAATATTTCCAAAGTTTTTTTCACTGTTATAATGTCCTATATCAATAATATTTAATTTTCTTTCCAAAGCATCCAACCCATCATGATATTTTACATCCCCAGTGATAAATAAATCTATTCCCAACTCCAGAGCTCTTTTCCAGTATTCCATTCCAGAGCCATTTACAATGGCTATTCGTCCTATTTTAGTATCCAAAGAATTGGTTGTTATTCTAATATTTTCTAGCTCCAATTTAGATTTTAATATATCTGCATATTCCCTGAGTGAAATTTTATTTTTTAACACAAAATATCTTCCTATGCCAACTTCTCTGTCATTGGGATTTTCATCCAAAATCTTGAATTCTTCCACTCCCAAAAGATTTAATATATATTCATTTAGACCAAAGGGAGAAGAATCCAAATTAGTATGCATTGAATAAACTGCAATTTTATTTTCTATTAATTTTAGTATTTTTCTCCCAAGAAGATTTCTATTATTTATCTGTTTTATGGGAGAAAATATCATAGGATGATGGCTTATAATAAATTTCACTTCATTTTGAATAGCATAGTCTATCACATTTTCTGTTATATCCAAAGAAACTTGTACTTTATCAATTTGTGCATTGTAATCCCCAATCAAAAGTCCAATATTATCCCAAAGTTCTCCATTGGACAATGGGAAAACCTTCTCTAGAGTATCAATTATTTCTTTTATTATCATCTATAGCTTTTCTCCTTAATTGTAGAAATTTTTTCTATAGCTTTTTTAAATATCTTCTCCCCTTGATCTCTTTTTATATCCAACTTATTTTCTATTTCATATATTGAATATCTTTTGTCTGAGTCAAATCCAAAGTACAAATTTAATATTTCAATTTCTATGGGAGACAAAAGATTTTTGGTCTTAAAAAAATCAAAGTTTTCCACAATCCTTTCCATCGTCTCTCTTAAAGATTCAACATAGTAGCCAGAATTTTCGTCATCATTAATAAAATTCTTATTCGCAAAATCTTCGTTCAATAAATCTTGAATTTCTTCTATAGTTGGTTCTTTTTCCTCTTTTTTTTCATGAGTATTTTCTTGAGCCTCTCTTTCCTCATGGGAACTATGAGAATGATTTAAGTATTCTTCTTCCATCTTAAAATATCTTAAAAAGCTATTTTTGGTACTTTCCAATTCTCTTTTCAAATAGAGAACAATGGCTCTAATTACCCAAAAATTTTTATAATTATCAAAGAGTGCTGTATCTTTATTACCAAATGATTCTATTCCATTTAATAATCCAATATTAGCCTCTTGGAGAATATCCAAATAGGAAAAACTCTCTCTTAAATAATAAAAGCATTGGGAAGCAACAGAATGGACGCTTTTTTCAAAAAGATTTTCATCAGTATCAGCTATAATCTGTGAGATTTCTTCTAGATAGTTGAAAACTTCCTCATGGTGAAGAGCCGAAGCATTGCTCCTAGAATTATCTTTTACATGAGAAAAATCTAATTTAAGAGTTTTGTATTGATTTTCTTCCAAAAATTTTAAAAATGTTTCTTCATCTTCCAATTGCTCATATATTATTTTCTCATAATCCTTTAATTCTATTACATTAGACATTTGTCACCCTTCTAATTTTTTATTACTTTATCAAATTAGTACCACAAAATTAATATCAAATTAACATTAATTATGAATATCAAAAAATAGGAGATATTCCTATTCTTTAACTTTTCCATATTTTATACTTTAAAATCCTCTAGCTTTTTCTTCCTACTAGGATGTCTTAATTTTCTGAGTGCCTTTACCTCAATTTGTCTTATTCTCTCTCTAGTAACTTTAAAAATTTTGCCTACTTCCTCCAAAGTCTTGGGAGAACCATCATCCAATCCATATCTATATCTCAATACCTTTTCTTCTCTGCTACTTAATGTATGCAAAACACTATTTAACTGCTCTCGAAGTAAGCTTCTATTTGTTAATTCGTATGGATTTAGCATTTTGCTATCTTCTACAAAATCGCCTAATTCACTATCTTCTTCACTTCCAACAGGAGTTTCTAATGATATGGGGTCTTGATTCATTTCTTGGATAGCTTTAACCTTATCCACTTCCATCGTCAAACGTTCAGCTAAAATTTCTGGAGTAGCGTCTTTTCCAGTTTCTTGAAGATAAATTCTGGCTTCCTTTTTTATTTTGTTTATTGTCTCTATCATATGAACTGGAATTCGAATAGTACGACCTTGATCAGCTATTGCTCTGGTAATAGCTTGCCTTATCCACCAAGTGGCATAAGTGGAAAACTTATAACCTTTACTATATTCAAATTTTTCAACAGCTTTCATTAATCCAATGTTTCCTTCTTGAATCAAATCAAGAAGCTTAAGACCTCTATTGGTATGTTTTTTTGCAATACTCACCACAAGTCTCAAATTTGCCTCAATTATTTGTTTAGTAGCCCATTCATCACCATCTAGGGACATTTTAGCGTATTCCAATTCTTCTTCATGGCTTAATAAAGGGATTTGCCCGATTTCTCTTAGATACATTTTTATTGGCTCATCCACTTTCATATCTCCAGTGAGGGAAAACAACTCATCATTGGACATGTCTTCTTCTTTTATTTCTTCCAATTCTTCTGGGTTAAAGTGAACCATTCCATCATCAAAAGGATCTATTTTATCATCTAAAAAGTCAATATCCTCGTCTGGAATTTCATCTAATATTTCTTTAGCATCAGTTATATCTGTATCATCTAGAATATTTTCCTCAGACGAAATTTCAACTTCTACATCTGCAATTTTTGTTTCTTCACTTTCTCTTTCATCAAGTTCTATTTCTTCCAGATTTTCTTTACTTTTCTTACTTGACTTCTTTAATTTAGTCTTTTTGGTGATAGTTTTGCTTGCTATTTCATCTTTTTCTTCTTTTGCCTTTTTAGCACTCTTTGTTTTATTTTCTTTTGTATCTTTTACTTCTTTGGTTTTTTTAGTTTCTTTTGCTTCTTTAGTTTCACCAACTACTTTAGTGGATATTTTTTTTGTCTTTGCATTCTTTTTTTCAGCAGCTTTCTCCCTCTTTTCTTTTATTTTCTTTACTTCTTTTTCCTTTAAGACCTCAATCCCTTGTTCTTCAATATTAGCAAGAAGTTCTTCTATTTTTTCTGCTGGAATGTCGAATTCTTTTAATCTCTCATTTATATCCTCATAAGTTATATATTTATTTTTTGAGGCAATCTCAACAATGTCTCTGACAGCATCATAAATCTTGGGATTCTTCATAAGCACCCTCATAAATAGCTCCTCCTCTAAATATCTTGAAAAACAACATTTTTTTCAAATTCTTTGTAAATATCTAAAATTTCAGAAAAATCATCACAATTTTGCAATCTTCCATTTATTTGAGCGATTTTAAAAGCCATTGACAAATTCTCTCTTGTGCTTTTATAAGCATTCAACTCTTTTCTAAACCACCCTTTATATATTTCAAATCTTTTTATTTTCTTCTCTTGTTCACTTTTAAAGCCAATTGCAGCATTACAAATGATTGATTCTACTAAAACTTTTTCGTTTTCTTCTATATCACTTAGCTCTTTTAATTCTTTAACAAAATTATTAGAATTAATATAAACAGCCTCTTCTAAAAAATTAAATATTTTTTTAGTCAGTCTATTCTCAAAGGGTTTCCCTTGAAAAAGATTAAGATCTTCCATGTTGGTAATTACATAACTTATGGTTTCTCTCTCCAATTCATCCAAATCCTCTTTTTTTTCTATAACCTCCTTTGGTTTAATAACTTTGGGAGGGTGCGATACTTTCGTCTGATTATTGCTTATCAGTTCTTCCACAAGACCTTCGCTTGATACTCCAAGAGATTTAGTCAAGCTGTCTATATACTCATCTTGAACTATTTTCTTGGGAATCACTTGAAAATATTCTTTAAATTTGCTTATAAAATTTGACTTTGAGAAAATATCTGTCAAGTCAAAATCTTTAGCATAATAATCATACAAAAAATCAAATGCAGAAGGAGAGTTTCGAACTCTTTCTAGAAAGGCCTCTCTTCCATAGGCTTTCAAATATTCATCTGGATCCTTTGCTCCATTTAATAGGATTACTCTTATATCAAAACCTAGTTTTGTAAGAATTAATATTGATTTTTCTGTAGCCATTTGACCTGCATTATCAGAATCAAAACATAACAACACACTAGAAGTATATTTTTTTAATATTATCCCCTGATCCTCTGTGAGAGAAGTACCCAAAGGAGCCACTGCAGTATCAAATCCGTATATATTAGCTGAGAGGACATCCATATATCCTTCCATCAATATTGCATAATTCTTTTTTCTAATTGATTGACCACGTTCTAGCCCATAGAGATTTTTTCCCTTATGGAAAATTGGCGTCTCTTGTGAATTATAATATTTTGCACTGGTACTGTTACTTTCTATAGTACGTCCACCAAAGGCTATTACTTTATTAAAGTTAGAAAAAATAGGAAAAATAATTCTTTCTCTGAAAAAATCATAATTTCCTGTGTCACCTTCTCTAATTAATCCCAAAATCATCAAATCTTCATTTGAATATCCCTTACTTACAAGATAATCAGCAAGTTTTGGATTCTTTCCAGAGGCAAAACCAATACCATTTTCAGTAATTATCTTGGAGTTAATACCTCTATTGGTAAGATACTCCATAGCTCTATGGGAATTCTTGGAAAAAATATTTTCTTTATAAAAATTATGAGCCTCTTCCATTATTTCATAATATTTGTTCAGATGGCTAGTATCTTTATTAGATACAGTCTCTTTTATATCAACATTGTATTTTAAAGCTAGTTCCCTTACTGCTTCAACAAAAGAAATCTTTTTCCATTTGGAATAAAAAGTAATAGGATTTCCACCAGAACCACAAACAAAGCATTTGCAGATATTTTTTTGTGGATTAACCACGAAAGAAGGAGACGAGTCATCATGAAAAGGACATAACCCCTTATAATTAGCTCCAGTTTTCTTGAGAGAAATCGCCTCACCAACTATGTCTACTATTGATAATTGGGACATTAATAGATCTATATCTTCTGTTTTATATCTCATTTTTCATCACTCTATTATTAATCATGGTTAAAAGAAAGTATTTTTTTAAGGTACCCTATAGTATATTATACTTTTTACAAATAATCAATTGGGATAAAATTTTTATTTAAATGAATTATCAAGAAAAAACATCTCTAATTCCGATATTATGAATAACGAATACCATAATCATAGCCTATTATTTTTTTTCAAAATATTTTTTTATAAAACTAAAATAGTTTTTGCATTTCTTCCATAGTTGTTCTATTCAGATAGTCTTCTCTGACTATATCTTCAAAATCTTCATATAGAGCTTCTTCAGCCATTACTTCTCTTATTTTTTGAAAGATATAGCTCCCAATTCCTAATATTTTATAAGTTATATCATTCATTTCAGATGCAAAAATTATATCTGTTAGCTCTTTAGAACGACCTAAGCCTTCCATATAACCCTCTGCAGTTACATTTCTCACTGTATTTGAATAAATAACCTCAGGATCCAATGACTGCAAATTTTCAAATGTCATTTCTCCACTGGTTAGCTTAGCAACAATATCTGCACTCTTTTCTTCAATTCTATTTATTGAGTTATCAGAAAATCTAGTCATAAGCAATATATGACTTGCTCTAGCTCTATTGTTATTATCATCTCTTTCTTCTATCCAGATAATGTGTTGTCCAAAATTTGTAGTAACCAATTCAGGATATATCTCACCAACCTCTCCACTAAAGACAGCCTCAGAAAATTCAGGAACCATATCTTCTCTGGAAAACTCGCCTAATTCTCCACCAAAGATTGCGGTACCATCTTGACCATGCTCTGCAGCCAACTCTCTAAAATTTTCTACTGTAACTTCACTTAACAATTTCTCTGCATCCATTCTAGTAGCATCCAAATCCTCTTGTGAATACTCAAATTGCATCACCGCAATGTTCATATCCAATGTCGCCTCTGTATCATAAGCAGATCTATTATTTTGAAAAAATTCTCTTAATTCTTCTTCTGTAGGATTTAACTCCTTTCTTATTGCTTGAGATAACAACTCTTGATATTCAATAAATTGTCTATCCAACGGAACACTTTCATTGACAGTGATTCCTCTTTCCTTGGCAACTTTTACCATTTGAAGTTGTTTATCCATTAACTCATTGGCAAGTTCTTCTATATTTGAAATATCTCCTCCCAAGTAAGGTAATAGAGATAATTTTAACTTAGCCATATCCAAATTAGTGACAGAAATATCATCTCCTTCTATCACTACTATTTCTTGATAACCGTCGTATCTTTCATTTACATCTTCAATACTAGCAGCTTTTTTGGCGTCATCCAGCAATGCATAAAATGCGATTACAGCCTCCTCTTGCTTTAACATTTCAATAATATTGTTTCTTTCTTCTTCCAAAGTAGTGTTACTATATCTCACTGCTCTATTTGATTCATAAAAATTTTCAATTTCTTCATCTGTGGGTTCCTTGGCTTGCTCTGATAGACGAATGAAGAATTTTTCCATTTTTAAATTATTTTTTATTTCCTCTCGTAAAATATTTCTTGTATACCCTCTAGATATCATCCAATTTTTATATAATTCGTCTCCACTGGCTTTAACATATGTTCCATAATGGGCCATAACTTCTTCATCAGTCCATTCATCAATGGATTTTTTGATGCTTTGAATAGCCCACTCTCTGAAAGGCTGACTGATATTTTCTTTAGTCATATTATTTATACTATTGACATCAGACGAAATTCCCATACTGGCTAGAATCCCAATTTTTCTTTGTTCTTCTTCTAGTTTAGCTCTTTCTGATACTTCTCTAGTAGTTACTCTTATTTTAGCATTATCAGCTATATTAAGAGTCAAAGCTTTATTAATTACTTCATTAAAGGCTAAGATTTCAATGGCATTACCTGGCACATTTCTTATTCCTTGAAGTGCATATTGCTCTCCCACAATTTGAATGGTTCTTTCTATGTCAATAGCAGGGATTTTTTTACCATTTAATTTAAATCCATAGAAGCCACCGCTAATATTTCCATTCCCTACAGTTGTAAGTATAAATCCCAAACCTGAAATGGTCATTAATACAACTACGACCCAAATAACTGGTTTCATATTCTTTCTAAAATTTCTTATTGCCATCTTATACTATCCCTCTTTTATTTATTTTTATTTATTTTTATTTATTTTTATTTTAATTATATAGTCAAATTATAAAATTTATTTTTAGACTCTAAAACCGCCAAAAAGAATAGAATGAAGACCACTTGCTCAATTAATCCATTTCTGAAGATTTAAAGTAGGGTAATTCACCCAGTAAATTTCAAACAAAAACGCATTTATTTGAAATCAAGACCATATTTTCTGATTTTTTCATATAGTGTAGTTCTTCCTATTCCTAATAATTTTGATGTTTCTTGTTTATTCCATCTGGTTTTTTGTAGTGCTCTGGCTATAACGACCTTTTCCACATCATCAAGGCTAAATATTTCTTGTTCCAAAATATCTTTTAGTGGCCCAACACCAATTATTGTTTTGTTTTCAACAGTATCAGATTTCATTTTCACTTCAAGAGGCAGGTCATCTACATCCAATATTTTATCTGTTGATGAAATAACCATTCTTTCTATCATATTTCTTAATTCTCTAATGTTTCCTGGATAAGAATATTCCATTAGATATTTCATTGCCTCACCTGAAATTACAGGGGTATCTTTGTGCAACTCTCTTACTATTTTGTTCAAAAAATAGTTGGCAAGTAGTGGGATATCTTCTTTTCTCTCTCTTAAAGAAGGAACTTCTATTGAAAATGCACTCAGCCTGTTGTATAAATCTTTTCTGAATTTCCCTTTTTCCACTTCCTCTTTGAGGTTTTTACTTGTGGATAAAATAAATCTAACATCATTTTTTTTTGGTTTTGTTCCCCCAACTCTTTTAGTTTCACTATATTCTATGGCATGTAGTAGCTTACCCTGTATTTTGATATCCACATCAGCTATTTCATCCAAAAACACTGTTCCACCAGCAGCGTCTTCCAATATTCCTTTTTTATTGACAGTCGCCCCTTGAAAAGCCCCTTTCTCATATCCAAATATTTCTCTTTCAAAGGCTTCAGGAGTAAAAGAAGAGCAGCTAACTTCTATGTAGTCATTTTTTCTTCTTTCGCTTTTTGAATGGATGCCATGGGCAACAGAAGTTTTTCCAGTTCCATTTTCCCCTGTGATTAGTACAGTCACTTCTGTAGCAGCCATTTTTTCTATTTGAACTCTCATATCTTTTATTCTAGAAGATTGCCCAACCACTTCATCTTCTTCTTCAAATTTAGATAATTTTTCCTCTAATTTTTTCTTTTCTTTTATTAAGTCTAAATTTATCAAAGCTGAAAACATTACTCTATTCATTTCTTTTAATTCAATTGGTTTTAGCATGTAATGATAGATTCCTGCCTTTTTTAACTCTTTTATTTTCTCTTCTTTCTCTTTATCCAGAAGGCCAACAATTACAAACTCACCCATACCATTTAATTTTCTTTTGGCCTCTACGAAATTAAACCACGTAAGATGCTCATCCAATAAAATGATATCAAAATCGCTCTCGCGAAGCATATCCATTGCATCTAAAAGATTGGTAAATGTGATAACTTCATAATCTTCTCCTAATTCTTTTCTGATTTGTCTTAAAACATCTTTTTTGTCTGAAATAGCTAATATTGCATTTTTCATGCAGAACCTCCTACCAAAAATTTCGTATTGTTTATTTTTTTTACAATTTCCTTTTATAATTCAAAAATGTACTTTTTCCAACTATAATTATAATAAATAATTACAAATTTTTCAAGTTATTTTTTATTTTCAGTACATTTTTCCTTTTTTCTTACATTTGTTTTCCCCTCTTTGTTTCTACCATATTTAATTTCATAATGGGTTCTTTTATATTGGGGTTTTCTATTAGTATTTTTCATAATATTTTTTATTTTTGGAAAATATTCACCACATCATTTACACTTATGAGAAAAATCAACGCAAACAAGACAAACATTCCTACATAATGTAATTTTTCTTCAACATTTTTCTTTATTTTAATTCCAAAGAACTCTAAAATAACAAAAACTATCCTTCCTCCATCAAGGGCTGGGAAGGGTAAAAGATTTAAAAGTCCCAAATTTATTGATAAAAGTGCAGCCAAAAAAGCTAAGGGGCCTATACCATTTTGGGAAAATTCTCCTACTGCTCTCACTATTCCTATAGGACCACTTACTTCAGATTTTTTCACTTGACCTGCAAAAAGGCTTTTTAGACCAGAAATCATCATAGTGTATATCTCTCCATTGGACTGAAAAACTCTCTTGAGAGAGGTGTCCAAAAATCTTTCAGGACCAATTCCTATTAAAAATTCATCACTTTCCGGATTTTTCTGAGTTATTATTTGAAAATTTTCTATTTCATTATTTCTTTCTATTTCTATGGTTACAGTTTTTTCTCTTGCATCCAAGTATTCTTCATTGTCTGCATTTATAATCTCTTTTATCTCATCCCAATTGGTAATTAATTGCCCATTTATCTTTATAATCTTGTCCTGAGGTAATAAAAATTCTATCCCAGGAGAAGTCTCAGAGATAAATCCAATCACTGGTTCATTACTTGGCACATAAATACCAGAAAATTTCACATTAACAAAAATTATCAAAAATGCTAATGTAAAATTCATAAAAACACCTGCAAAGAGGACGACAAATCTCTTTAGGGGGTGTTTTGAATTGAAGCCATCTTTCACTTCTGAATCAATTTCCATTCCCTCAATATTAACAAATCCACCAATAGGAATTGCTCTTAAAGAATAGGTGGTCTCTTTTCCTTCATAGGATAGAATTTGAGGCCCCATTCCAAGTGCAAATTCGCTCACTGGAATATTAAATAATTTTGCAGCAACAAAATGACCCATTTCATGGACAAATATCAATATTCCTAGGATAACTAAAGCCAGTACAATTTGTAATATCATCTATTTTTCTCCTTTAAAGTCCAAATTTGAATACTGTAAATTAGACTTTCTTTTCATTCAAATAGTTACTAAAATAAAATTTTTTTTACTGCAAGAAGGATTTCTTGTTGGATTTCTTCTATGGCTTTTAACTTATTATGGTCCATACAATCCACACATTGTATTTCATTCCATTGATATTTTTTGGAAATCTCACAGGCAGTTTTGTAAGAAATTTCTAAATATTTTATATTTTTTTCATGAATATCCTTTTTTTCATCACCAGTGATTTTATTTTTTCTATCTTTCATAAGTTCAAAGGATTTTTCCATGGGCATATTAAGAAATATAGTAATATCTGCTTTGGGAATTTTTATTTTATTATATTCGAGATCCCAAAGCCACTCTAAATATTTTTCTTTTTCTGCAGGAGTTGTAATCTTGGAACCTTGATGAATCATATTGGAAGCCACATATCTGTCTGTTATTATAATTCCATTCTCATCATAAAATTTTTCCCAATTTTCTTTGAAATGAGCATACCTGTCAATGGCATACATAGTAGATATTGGGTATGGGTTAATCATTAATGGATCTTCTCCAAATTTCCCTGTTAGATACATTTTCACAGGTTCACAAGCTGGACTATCATAATTGGGAAAGGAAATTTTTTTTACATTTAAATTCAGTTTTTTTAAGTTTTCAAATAATAAGTTGCTTTGAGTTTCCTTGCCACTTCCATCTGTTCCTTCTATAACTATTAATTTTCCCATTATGGCTCCCTTTTGTAAAATTTCTTTTATTTATTTTTATTTAAATTTATAATAGCGAATACTTTTCCAATGTTAGTTCTCTTGTTTCTTTGTCAATGGATTTAATAATATCAATATTATCTACTTCTATCGGCTTATGATTATCCATCATATTTTCAATAATCTTGTATATATCCAAAAATTTTATTTTATTTTCCAAAAATAATTGAACAGCTATTTCATTGGCCCCATTAAAAACGATGGGCATGGATTTCCCTGTGTTTCCTGCTCTATAGGCTAAATCTAAGCCCCTAAAAATATCATTTTGAGGTTCACTAAAAGTAAGCATGGACATCTTGGAATAATCAAAGGGCTCTATGGATTTGTTCATTTCTCTATTGGGATAAGAAAAAGCATATTGTATGGGTAATTTCATATCTGGCATAGCCAATTGAGCCATTACGCTTTGGTCCACAAATTCTACCATGGAATGAACAATACTCTGAGGATGAATCAAAACTTTGATTTTGTCGTAAGGTACTCCAAACAATTGATGTGCCTCTATTACTTCCAATCCTTTATTTACTAAAGTGGCTGAATCTATGGTAATCTTCTTTCCCATCGACCAATTGGGATGCTTTAGTGCATCCTCCACTTTGGCATTTTCTATAAATTCTCTATTCTTATCCCTAAAAGCACCACCACTGGCCGTAATAATAATTTGGGATACTTCTTTGGAAATGCTGCTTTGCAAACATTGAAAAATAGCTGAATGTTCACTGTCCACAGGAATAATCGAAGAATTTTTGTATTGTCTTAGTAAAAAATTAATGTAAGTTCCTGCTGCGACCATTGTTTCTTTGTTTGCTAGTGCTATTATTTTTTCGTTTTTGATCCCTGCTATAGTGCTCTCTATTCCTACAGCTCCACTTACTGCTGTAAGTAAAACATCATAATTCCTTACCTCTGCCAGACTTACCAGACCTTCTTCTCCAAAATATATTTCTTTTTGAGGAAATAATCCCTTTAGCAAGTCATAACCTTCTTTGGTCCCAACAGTTACATATGTTGGGTCAAATTCCTTTACTTGTTCTATTAATAGATTATGATTAGAATGCCCACTCAACCCCACTACTTGATATTTATCTCTTTCCTTTCTTATTACTTCCAATGCACTTGTCCCTATGCTTCCAGTAGAACCTAGGATAACAATTTTCTTCACAATAATCCCCTTTTAAATATTTTAATTGATTTTTAGTTAAAATTTCTATAATCTTGGATCCACTGGCTCACTTTCCATAGCAAGGATTCCAAATACACACTCATGGACTCTATAAAGAGGCTCCTTTAAAATAAATCTCTCCAAAGATTCCATCCCCATTATAAATTCTTTGTGAGCCATGCTTCGCTTTTTGGATAAAGCACGCTTTTTTAGTCTTATTAAATTTTCTGTAGAGGTATATTCTGGACCATAGATTATTCTTAGATATTCTCTTCCTCTACATTTTACAGCAGGTTGGATTATCGCCCCTTTATGTCTTGTTAAAAACATATGAGGTTTTACAACCATTCCCTCTCCTCCATTTTTAGTCAAGTTTTCCCACCAAGTAATACCCTCTTCAATGGATATCTCGTCCTTTAGATCTACTATGATATAATTGGTAGATACGAATAAATTATTTTTTCTCGCTATATACTTTTTGATGATTTCCATATGAGTGATATGATCCACATCATTCCATACTTTATTTTCTGTGGCCAAGATATGAAATGGAGCTATTTTGTAATCTTCAATATTTTCAATTTCCCAACAATATTCGCCATAAATATTGGTATAATCTACCAAATTTTGATATTTCCCTTTATATTTGGACAAGGTTTCGTTTATATCAAAGTTTTGTCCTGAAGTTTTATCATCCACAGAAAATCCATTTAGAGGACGTTTACTAGTCTCTTCCAATAACTCCACAGCTATTTTTAGACCATCTTTTCCTGCTCTACCTACTGGAGCATATTGGTCTTTCAGCAATTGCTGTGCTTTGGCAGACCATGGCATTAATTCTGTATCTAAACAGATCCAATCTGTGTTATAATCCTCCCAAAAATTAGATTCATTCAATTCTTCAAGTAATTTTTTTAATATGGTCTGTTCTATTTTCCTATCATCAAAAAAATGTCTCCCTGTTCTCGTATAGATCAAACCAATAGTCCCATCCTTTATTCCAAAACGTTTTTCCACTGTATTTTCATCTTTGCACAAAACAATTACTGCTCTAGAACCCATATGCTTTTCTTCACATACCACTTTCTCTACTCCATGTGATTTATAATAATTAAAAGCTTCTGTAGGATATTCCAAATATTTATCTAGGGTGCTTGTCTCACATGGAGACATAGTTGGAGGCAAATAAATGAGCCAGTGGGGATCTGCTGCAAATCTACTGATAATTTCCAATGCTGGAATTGCATTATTCTCATTAATAATGACAGAATTATCAAATCTGGTTTTTATAGTTTTTTTACCCAAGACATCTTTAATATCCAAGATATCTCCACTTTTTCTTATATCTTTTTCCAAAGGTTTTTGAGATTCAAAGTAGACTTTCTTGGCCTTTACTTGGACTATTTCATTTTCTGGATAGCAATAGGCACTTAAAGCTCCACCATATACACATCCTGTGTCTATACAGAAGGTATTATTTTGTATTTCCACATCAATGGATGCCACATGACCATAGACTACCCTTGCCCTTCCTCTATATTTTTCGGCCCAGTTGATTCTAATGGGAAGTCCATATTCATCATTTTCTCCACTATTTTCACCATACAAAGAAAATTCTCTTACTCTTCTTGAACTTCTTCCTTGATATTTTTCGATTAATCCTGCATGGGCAACTACTAATTTTCCATCATCTAACACATAATGACTTATCAAACTCTCCAAAAATATTTTGACTTCTTGGACAAATTCTTCTGACTCCTCCTCCAGTTGACCGAGAGTAAGATTTATGCCATGATTTAGAGAAATTTTTGACCCTTTTAATTTTTTTAATAATTTGGTATCATGATTTCCTAAAAGGCAGTATCCTTGGCTATTTTTGTATATGCTCATCACTAATTTTAGTACATCCATATTTTGTGCCCCACGATCACATAAATCTCCCAAAAAAATTACCTTTCTTCCTATTGGAGCAATAACATCATAGTTTTTCTTGTCTACTTTATAACCCAATTTTTCTAGAAGTTCACACAATTCCTCAAAACATCCATGTACATCTCCAATAATATCAAAGGGGCCATTTTCATCTTTTTTATCGTTTAGAAGTTTTGTCCTTATTATTTCTATATTTTCAATTTCGTCTAAAGATTTAATAATATAAACCTTTCTAAACCCTTCTTTTTCTAAATATTTTAGACTTCGTCTTAATTCTTTCCCTTGGTTTTTTACTACATTGGGACTAAAATGTTTTCTGTCTTCTTTGGCTAGATTTCTTTCTAGACATAAATTTTCTGGCATATCTAATACAATGGCCACAGGAAGACAATTTTGCTCTCTAGCTAGTTTGAGAACTTCATCTCTACTTCTCTTTTGGACATTGGTCGCATCAATTACTACCAATTTTTTATTATCCAATCTTTTTTTAGCCATAAAATATAGACTTTCAAAGGCTTCACTACTGATACTTTGATCGTTTTCGTCATCACTAATTAGACCTCTAAAGTAATCTGAACTAAGAATTTCTGTTTCCTTAAAATATTTTTTGGCAAAGGTGGATTTCCCACTACCAGACACCCCTATTAGTGCCACCACAGAGAGCTCTGGAATCTCTATTCGCATAATCTAAACACCCCCAATTGTGTTGGTGTTCCAGTTTCTTCATCAAAATCACCAATTTCTTTTATAGAATAACTATATCCATAAAGTTCACTTACTTTTTTTGACCAGTTTAAAAATTCCAGTCTAGACCATTCAAATCTATGGTCACTATGCCGCATTGACTCATCTTTCAACCCTTCATAATTTTTGTTGTACTCCGCATTTGGAGTGGTTACAATGACTATTCTTGGTTTAATTTCCCCAAAGATATTTTTTTCAAATATATCTAGCCTGCTTTCATCCATATGCTCTATGACTTCAATTACGCAAGCTGCTTCATAACCTCTAAATCTATCATCTTTATATAGAAGAGAACTTTGAAATAACTGGATTCTTTCTTTTTGTTTTTCAGTTATTCTATCTAATTTCAGTCTTCTATGCGCTCGCTCCAATACATTCCACACGACATCCATTCCAGCCAATTTTGTAAATTTTTTCTCCTTCATCAAAAGAGAAAGCAATTTCCCTTCACCACATCCTAGATCTATCACAGAAGTAATTCTACTCTCCTTTAAGATATTTAGCACAGTGTTAAGTCTTACTTCGTTTAAAGAGATTTTTGAAACTTTATCAGAGTCATCCTCTTCAAATTTTTCTGAAAAATCCCCATCTAAAGAATCTTCCTCCTCTTCCAATTCTTTTGAGGTCAACTCTTTCATGGCCTCATTGGCAAGGCTTCTTCTTCCCCCCATAAATCCTTGAGTAATAAAACCTTTTTGTGGGTGATTTTCTAGCCAACCATCACCATGTTTTATTAATTTATCAATTTCATCCTTTCCAACCCAGTAATGTTTTTGAGAATCAAAGGCAGGAATTAGGACATAAAGATGATTTAGCATGTCTTTTAAGACTACGTCTCCACTTATAGTCACAGTTAGATATTTACTTTTTCCCCATTTGGAAAAATTTTCATCCAAAATACTTTCTACTAGGTCCACACTATAACCTAGTGGCTCAAATATTTCACAAATCTTGCTTGAAGAGCCTCTATAAGGCAAGTTCACAATGGTTGCTGTCAAATTTAATTTGCTTTGGGCTAAATCAGGTCTTTTGTTGGATCTTCCACTCATTGCTGTTCCAAAGGCACGAGCAATAGCAGAGGACAAAAATGATGATGCTACATAAGGTCTATCATTTACATAGTCAAATAACCCATAACTTTGACTACCATTTTTACCCCTTGTCAATATGACAGGATCTATATCTAAAAGCAGAGCCACCATACATTGATTTTCATCGACTTTAGGATAAAATATATATCCCTTTCCATAGCTAAGTTCAATAGATTGTGGTCTATCTGGATTTTTAAATAGCAAATATCCAAAATCTTTGGCATTTTCTCCTCTATATGTAATTGTTAGAATCATATAATAATCCTCCAATAAATTCTATTTTTAAGTATTATAAATACAGATAATAGCATTTTCTTCGTATATAAACTACCAATTAAAATTTCCAACTAATTTTTTAGTATACTTTTTTTACTAAAAGGAGACAAAAATTGTCACAGATATTCATATTTAGTGCTGGTGAGCTGCTACACAGCTCACCAGCAGGAGATGGTGCCTGCGGCGCTTTGTGGGGAAGACCCCCACTCCCCCAATGAATAAAGAAAGTTATGAATATTTTTTTTTGAATTTTCATAAAATTTTTTAGTTTTTCAGCAGTCTCATTTTTTAGTATGCTATTTTTCAGTACACTATATATTTTAGTATATAATATCCCACTGGCAATACGAAAATTAGGCTATCAAATCTATCTAATACTCCTCCATGTCCTTTTAATATTTTTCCAGAATCTTTAACCTGAAAATCCCTTTTGAACATAGATTCCCCCAAATCCCCAATTTGAGCTGTAAAGCTTACTATTAAAGCAAATATTAATAATTTTATTATAGAAATGTCTGTCCCCAAAAAATTAAATATTTTTTGTATAATATACAATGATATTATCGTAAATATAATTCCTCCAACAGAACCTTCAATAGATTTTTTGGGACTTATATGAGATAACCCACCTTTAAAAAACTTTCTTCCAATGGACATCCCCACAAAATAAGCAAAGGAATCGCATACCCACACCATTATTTGCATGGTAAGTATCCATCTTCCTCCGTTAGGTAAAAAACTTATACTTATGATATGTGAAAATAAAAGTGAAATATATAATATTCCCAACAACGTAACTCCAATATTTTTGTTGGAATCTTCTGTTTTTCCTTTGAAAACTCCCAAACCAATCACTGCCAAAGTCATAATTGAAATAACTTCAGATGAATTTATAGGAAGTTTACCACTATTTGCAAAAAATAAAACATTTGGAATCAGTAGAGCAAAAAATATTCCCAAATATTTATATGGAGCTGCCCCAATATTTTCGGACATTTTGTAGTATTCGTATGTTCCAATGGCTATTATTATATTGGTAAATATTAATAAAGGGTATCCACCAGTGAGTAATATGTATACAACAAGAGGAATTCCAATTAGAGCCACCCCTATTCTACTTAGCATTATTTGCACCTCCAAATCTTCTGTTCCTTTTATTATAGATAAGAATTGCTTCGTCTAGATCCTCTTCTGAAAAATCTGGCCACAGTTTTTCCGTCACAACAATCTCGGAATAAGCCAGTTGCCATAGCAAAAAATTAGATATCCTCATTTCTCCACTTGTTCTTATTAATAAATCTGGATCTGGAAAAGAATTATATAAATATTTTGAAAATTCTTCTTCAGTAATTTTTTCTTTTTCTTCTGATATAATAGTATTTATACCATCTATTATTTCTCTTCTCCCACCGTAATTAAAAGCTACATTGAGTACTATTCCGCTGTTATTTTTGGTTTTTTTTTCAAGATTTGAAATGACTACCAGCAAATCCTCAGATATGTTTTTTTTGCTCCCAGAGACAACAAATTTTACATTTTTTTCCATGAGATTTTTTTCTTCACTTTTTATATATCTTCTAAATAGCATCATTAAAGCTCCAACTTCTTCACTGCTTCTTTTCCAATTTTCAGTAGAAAAGGCAAAAACAGTAAGATATTTTACTCCTATTTTTCCTGCGTGCTCTAATGTTTTCCTAAGAGATTTGACTCCTGCTCTATGGCCTAAAGTACGTGGCATTCCCTCTCTTTTTGCCCAGCGTCCATTTCCATCCATTATAATTGCTATATGATTAGGAATTATTAGCCCCATCTTTTTTTACCCCCAAATAACTCTTTTGAATTGTATCATATTTAAGTAAATTTTTCTAGTATCTTACCCATTATTAAATGACTTCATAAAATATTTATTTAAAAAATTTGATATTTCGAAAACTGTTGAAAAACTATCCAAAAAACCTTTTCTACTAAAAGGAAACAAGAATTGTCACAGCTGTTCATATTTAGTGTTGGTGAGCTGCTACGCAGCTCACCAGCAAGAGGTTGGGCCTGCGGCACTTTGTGGGGGAACCCCCACTCCCCCAATAAATTAAGAAAGTTATGAATATTTATATTTTTCTTTTAATTTTCTTAAAAATTTTTAGTTTTTTAACTATCCCTATATTTCTTTATTATTATAGCATCAAATTGGCTGATGCTATTTGACATCAGCCAATTTTCTATTCTATTTATTTTAATCTTCTTATTAAAATTTTAGTTTCTTTTTCATAACCTTTTTTTCCAAGAAGAGCGAACATGTTTTTCTTATAATCTTCCACGCCTGGTTGATTAAAGGGGTTAACTCCCAGTAAATAACCACTTATGGCACAAGCTTTTTCAAAGAAATAGAACAAATATCCCAAGGAGTGTGGAGAAAAATCTTTAATTTTTATAATTATATTTGGTACTCCACCATCTATATGTGCAAGTAATATCCCCTGAGCAGCTTTTTCATTGACAAAATTTAAAGATTTACCTTCTAAATAGTTTAGACCATCCAAATCTGAATCTTCTTTTTTTAATTTGATATCCTTTGTAGGATTTTCTATTAGTATAACAGTCTCAAAGAGGTTTCTTTTACCCTCTTGAATATATTGACCCATTGAATGTAAGTCTGTACTAAAATCTGCTGCTGCTGGGAATATCCCTTTGTTATCTTTTCCTTCAGATTCACCAAACAATTGCTTCCACCATTCTCCCAGATAATGGAGTTTTGGTTCATAATTAATTAGCATTTCTATGGACTTTCCTTTTTTGTCAAGAAGATTTCTAATAACTGCATATTTATAGCAATTATTTTTTGAAAAATTAGCTACATATTCTTTTGATGCATCTTTAGCACCATCCATTAGACTTCCAATATCAATTCCTGCACAGGCAATGGGAAGCAATCCCACTGAAGTCAATACAGAAAATCTCCCACCAACATCATCAGGGATTACAAAGGTTTCATATCCTTTATCATCGGCTAATTTTTTGAGAGCTCCTTTACTTGCATCAGTAGTAACAAATATCCTTTCTTTGGCATTATCGGCTCCATATTTATTTTCCATATGCTCCTTTAAGACCCTAAAGGCTATGGCAGGCTCTGTAGTGGTTCCTGATTTGGAAATTACATTTATTGAGTAATTTTTACATTCCAAAATTTCTAATAGTTCTTGGAGATAGGTCCCAGAAATATTATTTCCCACATAATATATTTCAGGGGTTTTTCTTTTTTCTTTGGATAAATTATTGTAAAAACTATGAGACAAAAAATCTATAGCAGCCCTTGCTCCCAAATATGACCCACCAATTCCAATTACCACCAAAATTTCAGAGTTTTTAATTATTTTGTCAGCTGCTTTTTTAATTTTTTTGAATTCAGTTTTATCATAATTTTTTGGTAAATCTACCCATCCAAGAAAGTCCCTTCCAGGTCCCTTTTTTTCTTTCAAATAATCAGATGCTATATTTACATAGTCTTCCATTAAATTAATTTCTTCTTCATTTAAAAATTTTAATACATTGGAATAATCAAAGGATATTGCACTCATCGGTTCCCTCCAACTCATCTTTATATATATTTTTTATCTTCTTCTTCTCTCCAATCTCTCTACTCTTTCTATGAGGTTATTTATTTTAATTTCATTGTCGTCTACTCTTTTTTTTAATAATTCAATTGTCTCGTTTATATTGCTAATTCTATTATTAAAGGAATTAGTATCAAAACCTATTTTATTTAATTCCTGGGAAAATTCTGAAACAAGGGATTCCATTACACTTAGATCATTTTTATTCATCTTATCTCCATCCAATTTATCCAAGGCTTTGGATAAATTGTAGGCAAAATCATATCTTGACACAGGGTCATTCCCATTGAATTTATACGAATTGTCTTCAAGTACCCCCTTATTTACTAAATTTTCGATTGCACTATAGGCCCAATGTTCTCTATTGACATCTTCATACTTTAAATCACCAAACAAAAAACTTGCAACAAAGATATTAAACAACAAAAGGATTTTCTTATTTTCTGTTTTTATTTTAAACACCTCCAATCTGCCAATTTAGTTTCTCTATTTTTTATTATCTCCATTCTATATTATTATACACTAAAGATTTGCATATGTAAATTAGATTAAAGGATTTAATAAAAAAACAGCCTAAGCTGTCATAATTTGTTATGGAGGCGACGACCAGATTTGAACTGGTGATGGAGATTTTGCAGACCTCTGCCTTACCGCTTGGCGACGTCGCCTTATTTTTTTAGTGGTGCCCAGAGGCGGAATCGAACCACCGACACGGGGATTTTCAGTCCCCTGCTCTACCGACTGAGCTATCTGGGCATTAAAATATTTTATGGCGGGAGTGACGAGACTCGAACTCGCGGCCTCCTGCGTGACAGGCAGGCGCTCTAACCAACTGAGCTACACCCCCAATAATGGTGGTCGCTATAGGACTTGAACCTATGACCCCCTGCTTGTAAGGCAGGTGCTCTCCCAACTGAGCTAAGCGACCATTTATTTGATACCTATCTATAATACCCTTTTTTTGATAATAAATCAATAGTTTTTTTTATTTTTATTATTTTTTTTATGCTGTAGAGATTAATTCTCAATAATTACAAGGACTAGACCATTTATAAATTTATGAAAAAATTTGTCAAAACCATTTTCATATTCACTGGATACCTCATTGTATTTTTTAATTCCAATCTTTCTTCCACACCATCAGAATAACCCATAGAATCTATAGTATAACTGATAATTTCTCTACATACTTCACGAGTCCCACCATTTCTTATTATTTCTTCTGCAAAATATATTTTGTCTTGAATGGAAACATAGAGTCTGTTGTCAATAAAATCCCTAATGGCTAGAAAAACGTTCACTTTACTTGGAAAATCTTCATCATTTAAGTATTTCTTTAGATGTGATCCAATTGTATCAAATGATACTTTTGAATTAATAGATAGACCTACTTCTTTGTATTTTGCTATATCTTCACTATTTCCTCTAAAAAATTTGTATATAGCTGGATTCACATCCAACTCCTCTGGAGTTTTTAGTTTTACATTAAAAATAATACTTCTCGACTTGATTGTAGGAAGTATATTTAAGGAATTGGTGAGCATTATGAAAAAATTGCCATTACTGGGCTCTTCAATTAATTTTAGTAGAGCATTGCTCGCTTCTTTTTTCATATTTTGTATATCTTTTAATATAAAAATTTTTTTGTCTCCTTCAAATGGAGAAATTGATGCCTTTTGAATTAATTCTCTTACAGTGTCCACTTTAATCCCAGTTGGATTATCTATGATTTCCAAGTCACTGTAGACAAGTTTATTGATTTTGTTACAAATATTGCACTCATCACAAAAATCATTTTCTTCTTCTAGACAGCAAAGTCCCTTTGCAAAGATGAGTGAAACTTCAGATAATTGTCCTTCGTCCTTTCCATAAAAAAGATAAGTACCACTCTTTCTATGGGATTTCAATTCATTTTTAAAGAACTTTTTTATCTCTTCATTAAAAGAAATGTCTTCTATCATTTGTTATCTCGCTAATTTTTCTATTTTCTTCAAAACATTAACTTGGTCTAAGGCCATTCCTGCTCCCATCACTACACTTTCCAATGGATTTTCAGCCAATCTTACATTTAAATTAGTATACTTGGATACCATCTCTGGAAGGTTTCTAATTAAAGAACCTCCTCCAGCCATAACTATTCCATTATCTACAATGTCTGATGCCAATTCTGGTGGAGCTTTTTCCAGTACACTTTTTACACATTCTACAATTTCCATAAGAGAATCTTTAATAGCTTCTCTTACTTCTTCTGAACTAATAGTTACTGGTTTAGGAAGCCCCATAATAAGGTCTCTTCCCTTAATTAACACAGTTTCTTCTTCATCCAATGGTAGAGCTGTTCCTATTTTTATCTTTATTTCCTCTGCTGTCTTTTCACCAATAAGTAGATTATGAGTTTTCTTTATGTATTTGATAATATCATTATCAAAATTATTTCCAGCTGTCCTGACAGTCTTACTTTCTACTATTCCTCCAAGAGAAATTATTGCTATATCTGTAGAACCCCCACCAATATCAATTATCATATTTCCTTCAGGAGCTGCAATATCAAGACCAGAACCTAGTGCTGCTGCTCTCGCTTCTTCCAATAAATAGGCTGTTTTAGCTCCAGCATTAATTGCTGCTTCTAGAACGGCTCTTTTTTCTACACCTGTAACATCTATTGGCACACATAGCATTATTTCAGGCATAAATAAGTTATAACTTCCAAAAACTTTTTTTATAAAGTGTTTTATCATAGCCTCAGTAATATCATAATCTGCTATTACCCCTTCACTAAGAGGCTTTACTGCCACTATTCCACTGGGAGTTTTCCCCAACATTTCCTTTGCTTCATTTCCAACTGCCAAGACCAGTCTTGTTTCTTTTTCCACAGCTACCACTGAAGGTTCATTCAATATTATCTTATTATGTTTTTTACTATAAACCAACGTATTGGCCGTCCCCAAATCAATTCCAATACTTCTTCCTTTAAAGCCAAATCTAAAGGCCATTATTTTCCTCCTCTGCCCATTTTTCTATTATTTTTTCTATTACATGTTTTTTATCATTTAAATATAAAGCACCTATTATTGCTTCAAAGGCTGTGGCCTCTCTATATTCTATCTTATCACAAGATTTTGGAAAGCTTTTTATGTTGGCATTTCTTGCCCTTCTTCCAACATTCTGGTACTCTTCTTCCAATGTTGAAAAAATCTCTTTATATATTTTACTTTGTTTTTTTGCATTAACAAAGGATTTGACTTTTTTGTTAAGATTTAATATATTCCATCCCTTTTCTATAAAATGTTTTCTCACCACCAATTCCCATACAGAGTCTCCCAGATAGGCCATAATTATCCCAGAGGTTTCTCTTATATTGATAGATTTTTTCTTTTCTACATCGTCCATGTAGTATTTTCCTTTCCATCTTTTATTTTTATTCCCAAATCCAAAAGTCCATCTCTTATCTTATCAGAAAGTCCCCAATTTTTACCATCTCTGGCTGATTTTCTTATGTCCAATAACAACTCAACCAAATCACTTGTCAAATTCTCAATTTTTTCCTCTAATTTTAATTTGACTCCCAAGACCTCTTCCAAAATATTCTTGACGTATTGAGAAGTTTTGCTTATTGCATCCTTTCCATTTTGATTGATTTTTTCATTTTCTAAGGCTATATTAAGAGCTTTAATTAATTCAAATATAGCACCTATTCCTTGTGCAGTATTAAAGTCATCATCCATTGCAAGGCTAAATCTCTCTTGTGCATTTTCCAAAGCATCTTCCAACGACTTACAAGAATCTCCATCAAGACTGACTTCAAACGCTAATACATCCTTGGCTCTCATGAGAGCATTTTCTATTCTCTCCAATGAAGTTTTAGTTTGCTCCAATTCTTGGTCAGAAAAATCCATTGGCTTTCTATAATGAGCTCCCAGAATAAATAGTCTTACCACTCTTCCCTCATAATGTTTCAGAATATCTCTAAGTAAAGTAAAATTTCCCAGAGACTTGGACATTTTTTGACCATTTACATTGATATATCTATTGTGCATCCAATACCTAGCGAATTCTCCACCAAAACAGCACTTAGATTGAGCTATTTCGTTTTCATGGTGCGGAAAAATCAAATCTTCTCCACCACCATGTATATCAAAGGTATCCCCCAAATACTTGTGAGACATTGCAGAACACTCTATATGCCACCCAGGTCTTCCATTACCCCAAGGAGAGGCCCAACTTGGTTCTCCATCTTTGGCTTCTTTCCACAAAGCAAAATCCAAAGGAGAATCTTTTTGTTCGTTAACATCTATTCTAACACCATTTATGAGATCATCAATTTTTTTCTTGGATAGCTGACCATATTTTTCCTTATAGTTTTCTACTTTAAAATACACATCCCCATTTCTTTCATAGGCATAGTTTTTTTCAATAAGAGTATTTATAATTTTAATCATATCATCTATGTGTTCAGTAGCCTTAGGCCTAATCATTCCTATTTCTTTCAAATTAAGTTTTGAAGTGTCCTCAAAGTAAGCATTAATATATTTATTCGCAACTTCTTCTAAGGTTATTCCCTCTTCATTGGCTTTTCTTATCATTTTGTCATCCACATCAGTAAAATTCTGAACATATTTTACTCTGTATCCACTATACTCAAAATAACGTCTTACTGTATCAAAGAAAACAGCAGGCCTGGCATTTCCAATATGTATATAGTTGTATACTGTGGGACCACAGACATACATGGATACATTTTTCTCTTTTATTGATACAAAATCATCTAACTTTCCAGTAAGAGTATTATGTATTTTAATCATAGCTTTTCCACCACCGTTTTATTCTCCATCCTTCTATTATATATCTTTCTTTATTAATTAGTCAAATAAAATCCTATGAAATTTTAATTTTTATTTTCTTATTCTCTCTCTATAATTTTTTATGACAACAGCCAAATCTTCCAGTGGAGAATTTCCTTTAAGTTCAAGAGTTCGTCCAGTTCCAATGACAGTTATATCATAATTTGTCAGACTCTCATCAATATTTTCAGATAGTCTTGTTTCCTTTAATAAGTCATGTGTAATATAAGCATATAGAAATTGATCCCTTGATAAGTAGACTTCCAAAGGAATAGTCGCCTCTTCCACTTGAGTGGCATTTGTATTTGCTGACGATTCTGAAAATTCACTCCAACTAACCATAAGGGTCTTATTAGCCTCATCTACAAAAACTACATCATCAGGCAATCTAAAAAAACCACTATCAAATTTCCCAATTAATTCTTTAGTTATTTCTACATCTTTTAATAAAATATGCGCTTTTTTATTTTCAAAATCAATCAAGAGTTCTCCATCTATGTTTTGCAATTCTTTTTTTAGATCTATTCCAAAAAATCTCAAAAACCCTAATCCACTACCAAGATTTCCCAGAGTGTGTTGATTAAATAATATATTTTCCAATTTGGAAAAATCCTCCATTGATAGGTAAAGAGAATCTTTTTTTATTAGATCTTTTAATTTTCTTTCATTTGGTTGGTAGTCAACGAATGAGTAGAGCGAATCATTCAGATAAATTTTAGCATTTTGAGATATGATATTATTTTTTAGACTAGCGGTGTAACTTGTAAATTCCAATCCAAATTCTTTGGAATCTTCGTTATTATAAACGAAAGTATACAGATTAGACTTGTTTTCTTTAATTATAGTTTCTATCTTTTCTATTCTCTCTGATTTTCCATCTTCATTATTCAAATATTTTTTTAGATAGTCTTTTTTATTTGATATAAAGAAAAGCCCATTTCTATAATCAGCATACAAAGTCTCTGTTCCTGGAAGAACATTCGTAATTTCTTCCTTATAGTCGTCCTTTATATTATATACTCCGTCTGCTTTCTCAAAATAAGTGCTCCATTTACCGAGAGCAATATAGTAGTATATTCCTGTATCTACTACAGCTACGAAGTCAATGGATGGTTCATACAATTCGCTATCTGAAAAAACATATATATTAGAAATATATTTTTTATTTTTTTCCAATTGATCAACATCTTCTTTTTCTACAAAGTCTGCAAACAGTGGCTCCAATTCTCTAAAATTCTTTTTGGAAACATTGTCTATGACTAAAATTGCCTTTGTATCTTTTTTGACAAATTCCATAGGATGCTTTTTTGTCTTAATTCTATAAGCCACAAAACATACTAACAATAAGATAATAATTGCTACTAATTGCTTTAATCTTTTCTTCATAAAACTAATCCTCCGAAATTTAGTCTCTAGATTTTTTTATTCTCTTTAAAGTATCCATAACTAAATTTATATCTTCAATTTTGAAAGCAGGGGAACTAATCCTTGCTCTTTTTATCATGCCAACATCTATATCACACAATATACTTTCTTCTTCCAAGTAATTTCCTTCTTTGATTATCTCCCCATAAGGGGACACTACAAAGGATTTTCCCCAAAAGGTAATTCCATCTTCTATTCCAACCCTATTAACTACAATATTGAAGATTCCGCTGGCTAGAGAAGATGCTTTTATCAATACTTCCCAATTCTTTGATAGGCTTTCTTTTTCACCAGATAATCTAGCTGGGGAGTTGGAAATATTTAGTATGAATTTCGCACCATCTTGTGCCAATAAATAACCAGCTGATTGGTGCCAAGCATCTTCGCAAATAAGGATACCCATTCTTCCAAATCTTGTATCAAAGGCCTTTATAGATTTTCCACTCATAAAATATCTCCCTTCAGAGAAAAGACCATAATCTGGTAAAAAAACTTTTCGATGTTTGTGTATTATTTTTCCATCAGACAAATAATAAGCAGTATTGTAAGGATATTCTTCTTCTCCTAACTCTGCCATCCCCACCACAATATCTATTTTTTCGCTTTTTTCTACTAATATTGGAGGTATCTCCTTTAAGGCCACATCAAAGACTAAATCTTCCATACAATACCCAGTAAGTGCTAACTCTGGAAAAATAACAATATCAGCCTCATTTTCTATGGCAGTATCAATTTTTTCTAATATTTTTAAAAGATTTTTCTCAACATTACCTAATATAGGATAAGTTTGCTCTAGAGATATTTTCATATTTATATACTACATAACAAGTCCATAGATATAGTTATATAGTCCTCCTTATTTAGTTTTTTTAATAAATTCCAAATCTTCTGGTGTAGTTATTTTGATATTGTCATAATCTCCCATTATAACCTTTACTTTTCCCCCTATATTTTCCACCAAAGAAGAGTCATCTGTGCCCATAAAATTGGTGTTTTCGGCATTTTCGTAAGCACTTTTTAATACTTTGTAATAGAAAACTTGAGGTGTATTGGCCGCCATTAGACTTTTTCTTACTGGTGTAGAAGTTATCATCCCATGATCATCTACTATTTTTATGGTGTCCTTAACTGGTAGTCCAACAATAACGCCACTTATTTTATCATTATTTTCAAGTTCTTCTATAGAATCAGTTATATATTTTTCTTTAAAAAAGGGTCTTACACTATCTTGGACCAAAATTATTGGATTTTTGTCTAAATTTTTTATATTTTCTATTGCTTTTATTCCATTATAAACAGATTCTTGGCGCTCTTTGCCACCCTCAATTACATCGTACACTTTTTTTATGTTGTTTGCTTCACAAACCTCACGAATTTTATCAATGTTTTCCCTTTGGGTGATTACCAACATGGCATGGATCTTTTCACTTTTTTCTCCCACCAATAGTGAATGAAGAAATAATGGTTTTTCATCATATTCTAAAAATTGTTTGGGATATGGTAATTTCATTCTTTTACCAAACCCTGCTGCAGCAACAATTAAAATGTTTTTTATTTTAGTGTTACTACTGTACATCCCAAACCTCCCTCTCCATATCCACCTACTCTGTATTCTTTAATATATGGAGATTGTTTTAAATATTTCAAGATTCCATCCCTCAAGGCACCAGTTCCTTTTCCATGAATAATATAGACTTCACTATAGGAATTCATGGTGGCTCTGTCTAGATAAGCCTCTAATTCAACTATTCCATCATCTACCATTTTTCCTCTAAGATCTATTTCGTTTCTTACTCTTGTCTTAATGTGTGCCACTGTAGTATAATTTTTCTTTTTTTCCTCTTTTGCAATTTTTACATCAGATATGGGTACTTCCATTTTTAATATTCCAACTTGAACCTGCACCATTTCTTTGGAAAGATTGACCTTTAGAACAGTTGCAAATTGAGTTAGGCTACCGACAAACACTCTATCTCCCTCTTTGAAACTAACCTTTATTTGTGACTTTTCTTTTTTTACTGTATTTGCTTCTTTATCTTCAAGTAGCGCACCCCTTAGCATATTAAGACTCTTTTGCACATTCTTCAAATCTTCTTTTTCGCTATCTTCTTTTTGTATCTTTTCTACCAGAGCATTGGCCTTGGATAACATTTCTTTCATCATTGCATCGGCCTTTTCATAGGCTTCTTTTAAAATAAGATTTTTTTCCCTCTCCAAATTTTTGATTTTTTCTTCAAATTCTTCCTTGGAGCTTTGGGCATCAGCTCTTAATATCTCCACATCTTTTTTTAATAAATCCAATTCCTCAGATTTATCTTTGATATTTTTAATCATTCTTTCAACTTTTTTGTTATCCTCTCCAATATAACTTCTAGCCTTTTCTATTACAGAATTTGTCACTCCTAATCTCTTGGCAATGGTCAATGCATTACTTTCTCCTGGTACCCCAATAAGGAGTCTGTAAGTAGGAGATAAGGTGTTCACGTTAAATTCCATGGAGGCAGTCTCTATTTCGTCATCGTTATAACCATAGGCTTTTACTTGACTGTAGTGAGTACTTATAATGGACTTAGATTTTTTTTCTTTAAAAAAATCAATGGCAGCCATGGCAAAGGCAGCTCCCTCTGCTGGGTCTGTTCCTGAACCTAGCTCGTCTAACAATATCAAGGAAGATTTGGTAGACATTTCAAATATTTCTTGGACATTTTTCAAATGAGCCGAAAAAGAAGACAAAGATTGCTCTATACTTTGTTCATCCCCAATATCAGCATAAACTCCACTAAAAAATCCAATGCTAGTCTCTTCTTTGGCAGGAATAGGAAGCCCTGATAGAGCCATTAGTGTCAAGAGTCCAGCTGTCTTTAAAGCCACAGTTTTTCCACCTGTATTAGGCCCTGTAATGAGTAGGGTTGTATAATTTTTTCCTATTTCAAAGGTCAAAGGAACTACTACATCTTCTGGGATAAATGGATGTCTTGCCTCTATCAAAGATAAGTATTCTCTTGAATTTATCTTTGGAATAACAGACCTTTTGTCTATGGCATAATTTCCTTTGGCACACAAAAAGTCCAATTCTAGTATTGCTTCACCAATTTTATCTATATCTTCTCTATTATTTCGTATAATATCTGTAATTCTCAATAATATTTTTCTTATTTCTTCCTTCTCTTTGGTTTCTAATTCTCTCATTTTGTTGTTAAGAGCTACAATTGATAAAGGTTCCATAAAGACAGTCTGCCCACTGGCAGATCTGTCATGCTCTATTCCCTTTATTTGACCCTTAAAATCAACCTTTACAGGAACTACACTACGTCCATCTCTGTTGGTGATGATTCTTTCCTGAAACACATTGGAAAATTGGGAATCATTGAATAAATCATCAAATTTTCTTTTTATATTTAACACCATATTTTTTTTGGCAACTCTTATATCTCTCAAATCCAAAGATGCCTCATCTTTGATTTCTTTATTTTTATCTACAGTTTTGTTTATAATATCTTCTATTCCTTGTAAAATAGGAACTTCTTTAAATTTATCCTTGAGAGGTTTGTATTTATCCAATTCGTTTAGCCTGTTTTTAAATAATCTAAAGATTCTTATATTAAAGTTTATATCCCACAAATCTTCCACTTCCAAAAATGTTCCGACTAACTTGGATTTTTCTGTGAGAATGCAAATATCTTTCATTCCAATGGTCTCTAATCCCCCATCAAAGACCAGAAAATCCATAAAATCTCGAAGAATATCAAAATCCCTCACAAGAGTACTATAGTCTCTGTAAGGGGATAATTCCATTATTTTGTGTTGGTTCTTTTCAATCACACTATATTGAGAAAGTTCCATTCGTAATTTATTGTACTCCAAAACATTAAAGCTGTGTTGATTCATTTTTTTCACCTAAATTTATTTTTTTTACCAGAAACATTATAGCATAATTCCAAAAAAAATAAATCTTTATTTACTTTGAACTTAAAGAAATTACATTTATTTAGATTACATTTACAAGAACATCAAAAGTAATTTTGAAGATTGACTAGATTTTATCGCCACTTCAACTACACCTCTATATATTTAGCAGAGTCAGAAACTTTTATATAAACATAGAAAAACTTTGTAAAATCTAATAATTTTACAAAGTTTTTAATTTGGAAAGTTTTTAATTGATAGTATGTTTTAGAATAAATTCTTGTACCTTTTTCATTTCAGGGGAAGTATTTTTTTTGTCAAGCCAGGCGGCATAAATTTTTCTTTTTATCTCTGGCTCTCTAATCCTCAATACTTTGATATCGCTTCTATTGATGTTTGGCATTGCTGGTACAATTGAGACACCAAAATTCATAGCAACATAGGTTAGAGCAGAATTGCATTGACTCACTTCAAATACAGTATTAGGAATTATTTTAAGATTTCTAAACTCATTTTCAATGGTTTTTCTTATGGCACTATCCTTACTAATCATAATAAAGGGTTCGTTGCCCAATTCACCTAAACTTATATCAGTTCTATTGGCAAAGGGACTAGATAATGGAACTATAAGAAACAACTCTTGTTCAAAAATCTGATATGATATAGCGTTTTTAGGTTTATCCACACAGAATATCAAATCCACTTTTTCACTATAGAGATTACTCTTTATTTCTTCGTTTAATCCTTCAGAAAAACTAAATTTAATAGTTGAATTATTTTGGTCAGCATAGAATTTTTCCATCAAAATAGGCACTGATGAAAGACTAACGCTATGGATACAAGATACGTTAACTACTGTTTTTGGCATTGTTAGTTGTTTTATTGTACTATATCCTTCGTCCAATAGTTTTAGAGCCTCGTCCACATAAGTCAAAAATAATTCTCCATTTTGGTTCAAGCTTATTTTTTTACCCATCCTATCAAACAAAGGAGTTCCCAATTCTTTTTCTAATTCTGCTATCGCATAACTGAGACTTGGTTGAGAAATATGCATCTTAACAGCTGCATTATTAAAGTGTTGAATTTCTGATAGTACCTTAAAATATCTCAGTGTTTGTAGCTTCATAATTATTCTCCCCATAATGATAAAATAGACAAATCCAATAAAATATCCAAATTAGAGTTAAAATTATTCATACTTAAGATTAATCAAGAAATAGAAATTAATCTAGTATTAAATATTATACCCGATAATTATCATTTAAGCAAAATAATCTTGCTACTTTAGTTGGGGACTCCTGAAAAACTATCCCCCAAATTTTTTCACTATAAATAAGACAAAATTTGTCACAACTGCTCGCTTTTAGAGCTGGAGAGCTGCTTCGCAGCTCTCCAGCTAGGGAGGGGGCCTGCGGCGCTTTGTGGGGGAAATCCCCACACCCCAAAAGAATAAAAAACTTATGAACATTTACATTTACATTTTTCTTTTAATTTTATAAAATTTTTAGTTTTTCAGCAATCCCCTTATAATTATTACTTTAATGTTACTTTGCTATTTCATTCATGATAATAGCCTTGGTGGGACAAGTATCTCTGCAACTATTGCATCTAATGCATTGAAAACTATTGGGATTTTCATAGACCTTTATATTAAATTTACAAGTTGATTCGCATTTATTACAACCTATACATTTGCTTTTATCTACTTTGAATCTAAATAATGCTATTGGATTAAAAAAGCCATATATTACTCCGAGAGGACAAATATACCTGCAAAATGGTCTATAAACTATCACTGATAAAACTAATAAAAGAATCAAAATTAATAATTTCCATTTAAATAAAAATCCTGCTGCATCTGCAAAGTGAGAATGTCTCAGAACCATAGGTATTCCAGCTGTAAGAGTGCCTGCAGGACAAATATATTTACAAAACCAAGGAAGTCCCATTCCAACAAAATTTGTTATTACCATTGGAAGTACGATAACAAATACTACTAATATTATATATTTTAACCATTTTAGATATTTGTCCAATGAAAAATTATTTAGTTTTTTTGCGAATGGAATTTTGTAGATTAAATCTTGAACAAGTCCAAAGGGACAGAGCCAGCCACAGACAAATCGACCTAATAATCCTCCCACTATTAGAAAAAATCCCATCATATAAAAGGATAGATCAAATTTTCTATCCCCAATAACACTTTGAAGACCTCCTATAGGACAAGAACCCAAAGCTCCAGGACATGAATAACAACTTAGCCCTGGCACACACAAGTTTTTTAACTTTCCCCTGTAAATACTGGTTTTGTAAATTCCACTAGTATAGCTATTTGTCAATGCTGTAAATAAAATCTGTATCCATATTCTTACCCGACTAATCAATTCCAATACACTCCAAACAAATAGTAGTAGCCTTTGTAAATATAGTTACATGCTCTCTCCTATATATCCCAAATCCTACAAATAAAATTCCCACAAAAATAACCAATATTGATAAATTATTTTTCATTTTTATTTTACCACATATTCTTCAATATATTGGTCAATTATAGATTTCCATTGAACTTCATTTCTAGACCCTACTATTGATTGTCCTACCACATTACCATTTTTATCTACAAATATAGTTTCTGGAACAACGGATACGTTTTTTAACTTTAAAGCAATTAAATCTTGAGAAGGTAGTATGTGCAGAAAATCAGCCTCAGTTTTTTCTATTATTTCTTTGGCAAGGTCCAAATTTTCCTTACCTCTGACATCTGCCACTATTCCAATTATTTGAAAGTTCTTATCTTCATATTCTTTAGAAATTTTTCCCAAAGCTGGTAATTCGTCCAAACATGGTGGACAAAATGTGGCCCATATATTTATCATGGTTAAATCAGCTCTCTGAAACACTCCACCATCCACTTCTTCTTCATTAATATCCAAAGTCTTAAAGGGAATCATCTTTTCACTAGCAAAGGATAATCCGTTTATAAACAAAACCAAAAATGTCATTATAATTAACTTATTAAATATTTTTTTCTTTAACATGCCCAGACCTCCTAAAATCTCCATACTTCCATAATATCATCATTACAGATAATTTTCAACATAATAACACACCACAAATAAAATTGTCAAGTTTTAGAAAAAAATTGGGGTTTATGCCTTAAGATTAAACAGACCTAAAATATCAAAGAAAGCATTTGATTGGATAAGCCTTACTCCAGAATTAAACTCCACATTTTTTTCTTATATATTTAGACTGATGAAATTTGCTTTTTTTCCAAAATTAATGTATTATATTTTTAGAAAAAAATTTTATAATTACTTGAGGTGAAAAAATGAAAAAAATTTTATTGATATTGACTTTGGTATTATCCTTTGTTATTTTTTCAGGTGAAAATATCAAAATATCAAGTAGCACAATCAAACAAGGGGGGTTTTTCTATATAGAGTATCCAGCTAACAAGGAATACACTGTTGATTTTAGTCTTAGTCAAAATTTAAAGACATTTGAGTTAAATGATTCTAAATATATTTTTGTTCCTGTACATTATTCAAATGCAGTGGGTACTTACCCTATCAAACTTTTGGAGAATGGTAGAGAGGTTTTTAGCGGTAATATTAGCCTTCTAGACGGAAATTTCAAAAAAAGTTACATTAAAGTTGCTGAAAGCATGGAAGAAAAAAGATCTCCAGAAAATATTAGAAGAGGGGCTGATAGAATAGGTGAAGCTAAAAAAACTCCTGCTGACAAGCTTTGGGAAGGAAAATTTATTTATCCAGTGGCAAATAAAAAAATAAGCAGCCCCTTTGGTGCTATGAGATTTGTCAATGACAAGGTGGTAGGTTATCATTCAGGAATAGATTTTCCAGTGGCTGTTGGTACTCAATTGGTAGCAACCAATACTGGGAAAGTAATCTTTGCAAGTAAACTTACTTCCACTGGAAATACCCTTGTGATTGATCATGGAATGAATCTTTTTTCAAGTTATTCTCATATGAGCTCTTTTGATGTAAAGGTTGGACAGATGGTCAAAAAAGGTGATGTAGTAGGAAAAAGTGGAAACACTGGTTTTACAACAGGCCCTCACTTGCATTTTACCTTTGCAATAGGGACAACCTTTGTAAATCCCCATCTAATTTTGGAAGAAATTATTCTTGGTGAAGAATAAATTAATTCAATAAAAAAGAAAATAGCAAATTTTAAAAAAAATAAAAAGAGTTGAAATTATCAAATAATCCCTAAGTATGTTGCTAAAATTTGAATCCCGAATATTATAGACAAAACTATTCCTATTAATACAGTAGTGATGAGAGAACCTTTTAATATCCCGTCAGCTTCGCCGGGATTATTTTTTGTCCAAAAAAAAGAAAGTACAATCCCTATGACAGGCAAAATCAATCCTAATAATACAAATAGGCAGCCTTGACTTTCTCTTGAATATTTCCCCCCTTTTTTATCTGAATTTTTCAATTTTTTCACCCTACGAAGGACTTTTTTCTTAGTCACTGGATTCTCAGGAGAATTTAAAACTTTTTCTGGTTTTTTTTCCAAATTTGTCGCTATAATTTCTTCTATCTCTTCTTCTTTTATCTTGCTTTCTTTTGTTTCACTTTCTTTTGTTTCACTTTCTTTTGTCTCGTTTTCAGCCATCAAGTGAGATTCATTTTTATTATCCATAATTCTAACTCCATATTAATTTTTATTTTTCAATTTATTATACCACAAAAGAAGAGATTTGTGATATAATAATAAGGAATTAGAATTTTTTTATTTGGAAGTGTTTTATGATTTTTAAAAGGACAAAACTTTTAATAGGGCAAGATAACCTAAATAGGCTTGCCAAATCTCATGTTTGTATTTTTGGATTAGGAGGGGTAGGTGGTTTCGCAGCAGAAGCTCTGGCTAGAGCTGGTATTGGTAACTTTACTTTGGTAGATTTTGATACTGTGGATATTACCAATATCAATAGACAAATTATAGCGACTTTAGATAGCGTAGGAAAGGATAAGGTTGATGTAATGTCTCAGAGACTTTATAGTATTAACAAAGATTTGATAATTACAAAATATAAAGAGATGCTCACAGCAGAAAATATTAATTTATTTTTTGAGAATAAAAATTATGATTATGTTGTAGATGCAATAGACAAAGTTACATCCAAAATCGCACTTATAGATCATTGTACCCAAAACAATATTAAGATTATCTCTTCAATGGGAACTGGTAAAAAATTGGACCCAACCAAACTAAAGATTTCTGATCTTTCCAAGACATCTGTTTGTCCTCTGGCAAAGGTAATCAGAAGAGAACTTAAAAAAAGAAACATAAAAAAACTTAATGTTGTTTTTTCGACTGAACCCCCAAAGAAAAACTTTGAAAGCTATGAAGAGGGAGATGAGAAAATAATAGGTAGCATTTCCTTTGTTCCATCAATGTCAGGATTGATGCTTGCTAGCAAAGTTGTAAGGGATATTATCCAACTTGATTGATAGAATGGAGATTTTTATGAGAATAGGAATATTTTATGGTAGTACCTCTGGAAGTAGTGAAGCTATTGCGGAGGAATTGGAATTTTATCTTAAAAAAGAAGAGCTTAGTTCATTTAATGTAGCCAGTGGAGTAGAGAATATAAAAGACTTCAAAAATTTAATTTTTGTGGCACCCACCTATGGAGTAGGTGAATTACAAAAAGATTGGGAAACATGCCAAAGGGATTTAAAATTAATTGATTTTACTGATAAAACTGTAGCTTTAGTGGGATTAGGCAATCAATTTGCCTTTGGAGAATCTTATATAGGAGCAATCAAAATTCTTTACGACATAGTCACCGAAAATCATGGGAAAATAATTGGTTTTACTGATACAAAAGGATACCTATTTAAAGAATCAGAGGCATTAGTAGATGACAAATTTGTCGGACTTGCTTTAGACGAAGTCAACCAGAGTAATATGACCCCCGATAGAATAGAAAAATGGCTTGAAGAAATAAAAAAGGAATTTAATTAAATAAAAAAGCTATAGCTTATCTTTTGCTATAGCTTTTTTATTTAATTTCCCCACATTGAATTAAATTCTATTTCCCTTACCTCAGACCAAACTACTTTTCCTGATTTGTCGTATTCAATAACTCTAACTTTTGTTGCTCTATTCTTAGGAACATTATGACCATTGGAATCAAGATAAACTCTAAATAATTTTACCCCACCATGGGAGAAGTGTCCAACTTTTATTTCTGTCTCTGGTCCTGGGGATTTATGTCTCTTATTTTTTCTGGTCGTATCAACCACTTCATCAAAATCTATTGCTTTTTTAAATTTCCACTGTAGTTCTCTATTTATAGGTTCATCATAATCGTTTATATTTTCATAAAGATTAATATATATGCAGCCAGAAGGAAATTTTTCCTTTTGGTAACAATCTGTATAGTTTATCAAAATTTCTTCTGATACATATTCATTATATGATGGTGCAAACCACATTTTCCATGCTGCTCCAAACCAGATATTATTTATAACTTCTTCATATCCAGGCAATTTTTCAACATCAATAACTTCTTTATTTTGGTAGTTTGCCACCTTTTTCAAAGGAATTTTGTCTAGGCTTTTATTATGGAGACTATAATAATTTTTATCTGTATTATTTTGCCAAAAATAGTCATCAAAATGAATAATTCTTCCTACTATTCCGGATTTATCCATTATTTCATTAATTAAAATAGAAATTTCTTCCTCTTTTTCTTTGTACAAATCCATTTGTAAATTAGCAGAAATTATTGTTATGTTTTTGAAATCACGATTTCTAATGACAGATACTGCACTATTTTCTTCATAATATGAAACATTGAATTTTTCCTTGCCAAATTCTTTGTCAACATTGGAAAAAAATATTCTTTCATTATATTTTTTATGATTTCCTTTAGTGAGCAAAGTGGCACACATTTTTTGGGGGACAAAAAATTTCATATTTTCAAACCATTTTTTTATAAGTTCTGAATCATTATGTATAAATAAGTCAATTAAAATTATTTCATCTTTGTTTTTCATAGTTTTAACTCCTCAAAATTTGCTAACTTTAATGTGTGTATTTTATTTATATTAATTATGTAATATATAATCGTTTACCATTATTTTCTCTTTTATTGCTTTTTTTGTCAAGATAAAGTTTTTAAGTCAAATTTATTGTTCGATGCTAAACTAAGAAAAATTGCATGTCAGGGAGTATTTTTTATTTTTAAAAATTTTTTTAGAAAAAAATTAAGTTATTAATTATTTATTTTTAAATTTCACCTGTTTAATATATCAATTTATTATATATCTTTTTTAATCCTCATTGTGAAAACAACTATTTTTCTTCTTTGCCAAATAAAAAACTAAAATATTAGAAATCAGAATTTAAAATTTTTTCATTTTTACCAAACTAATATTTCAAACCATTTTGCCTTAAAATCGTCTATTTTCCATTTTGTTAAACATTTTTACAAAAAAATATTGCTTTTTTACGTTAAATATAATATACTTGTGATATATTAGAATTATGATTTAAATATTTTATATAAATATTATTATAATAGTTTTAGTAGTTTTCAAAATAATTTGTTTCTAAATCATATATAAGGAGAACATTGATGAAAAAATTTATGTCAGAAGATTTTTTGCTTAATAATGAGACTGCAAAAAAATTATACTATGACTATGCAGCAAAGATGCCAATAATTGATTATCATTGTCATCTTCAACCTAAAGAAATTTTTGAAGATAAAAAATTCAGAAATATCACAGAAGTTTGGTTAGGTGGAGGAGATGGTTTTGGAGATCATTACAAATGGCGTATGCTAAGAGCTGGTGGATATGCAGAAAATTTAATCAGTGGGAATGGCGATGATAGAGAAAGGTTTAATATCTTCGTTGAATCTATTCCTTATGCCATAGGAAACCCATTGTATCATTGGAGTCATTTGGAGCTAAAAAGATATTTTAATATTGAAGAAATTATCAAACCTGAAAATTCAGATGCCATTTGGGAAAAATCCAACAAAATATTGGAAACTCTATCTGCTAGAGAAATGATGTATAAATTTAATGTTGATGCTGTTTGTACAACAGATGATCCAATAGATGACTTGGCATGGCACTTAAAAATGTCAAAAGATGATACTTTGAAAGTAAAAGTTTTGCCTGCTTTCAGACCAGATAAGGCAATCAATGTGGAATTAAGTTGGTTTGCTGATTGGATAGAAAAATTATCCAAAGTAGTTGGATATCCAATTAAATCTGTTGATGACTTGTGTAAAGCTTTGGAAGAGAGAATTGAATTTTTCAATTCTGTAGGCGGAAAATTAGCTGACCATGGGTTAGATGCAGTTCATTATCAAGAGGCTACAAAAGAAGAGGTAAATGAGATTTTCTTAAAAGGTCTTGCCAATGAGGAAATTTCTTCCCTAGAAATGGACAAATATAAAGGCTACTTGCTTGTGTTCTTAGGTAAAGTCTATACAAAATATAATTGGATTCAACAATATCACATAGGGGCATTGAGAAACAATTCAAGTAGAATGTTATCAGAAATCGGACCTGACACTGGTTTTGACGCTATACATGATGGGTTGATTGCAGAAAAATTGGCTAAACTTTTAAATAAGTTAGATTCTACCAATGAATTACCTAAGACGATTTTATACAATCTAAATCCCCGTGATAATCAAGTGCTTGCTGTTTTAGCAGGATGTTTTCAAGGAGCTGGAAGTGGAATTAAGAGCAAAATCCAATTTGGTTCTGCTTGGTGGTTCCTAGATCAAAAAGATGGAATGGAAAAACAATTGGAAGCATTGGCTCAAGTTGGAATGTTAAGTCAATTTATAGGAATGCTTACAGACTCCCGTAGTTTTTTATCTTATCCAAGACACGAATATTTTAGAAGAATACTATGTAACAAACTAGGAGAATTAGTAGAAAATGGAGAATATCCAAATGACATGGGACTTCTAGGAAAAATAGTAGAAGACATTTGTTATAACAATGCAAAAGAGTATTTGGGCATCTAATTTTTTAACTAGCTTAAAAAAAAATATTTATTTAACCATATTTATTAATTAAGCTATAGTAGAAATTTTTAATATTTAAAGCTTTATAAATTTAATTTTTTAGGAGGATTTTTAAATGAAAAAAGTTACAAATTTACTTTTAGGATTAGCTGTTATTACGTCTCTTGGCACAGTAGCAAGTGCATCTAGTACACCTATAAGATTTGTTTATGCTGAGGTTAACCCTTTAGACACTATTGTAGGTCAAACTGGTACTGCTTTTAAAGAAAAAGTAGAAGAATTGTCCAATGGAAGTATCATCATTGATATTCAAGCAAGTGGTGTATTAGGATCAGAAAATGATGTATTGGACACTATGCTAGGTGGCGGAGGTACTATAGATATATCTCGTATATCTGCATTTGCTCTTACTCCTTATGGAGGTCAAAAATCATCATTACTTTCAATTCCATTTACATTTGTAAACAGAGCACATTTCTGGGCTTTTGCCGACTCTGAATTGGCAGCTGATTTCTTGCTTGAACCACATACTAGTGGAAGTGGTGTAAGAGGTTTATTTTATGGTGAAGAAGGATTTAGACATTTCTTTACTAAAAACCCAGTATCCAAAGTGGAAGATTTTAGAGGAATGAAATTAAGAGTGTCTAACGACCCTATTATGGTTGGAATGGTAAATGGTTTTAATGCAGCTCCTACTGTAATTTCCTTTGGAGAACTCTATTCATCTCTTCAATCTGGAGTAGTAGATGGTGCAGAACAACCAATTACTAACTACCAATCAAATGCTTTTCCAGAAGTTGCTCCTAATTTAACTCTGACTGGTCATACTCTAGGTGCAATCCAAGTTGTTATCACTGATGATGCATGGAATAAACTGACTGCAGATCAACAAAATATACTTGTAGAAGCTGGTAAATACGCTTCTCAATTCAATAGAGAAATATCTGAAGGTGCTGATAATAAATCATTAGCAGAATTAAAAGCTGCAGGGGTTAATGTTATTGAAGTGGATGATATTGCTCCTTGGCAAGAAGCAGCTAAAGATATTATTGAATCAGCTTCCGCTGTTAATAAAGAATTGTACCAACAAATTCTTGACATGGCTAAATAAGTTAATTAAGTTCAGTGATGGTTTATATACAGTAATTATTGTACATAAAGTTATGTGATCGTCTATAGTAGAATAGTGACACAGAAAAATAGAACTACTTTCTGTGTCTTTTCTTTTTTTAGTTTAAAGGAGGATAAGTGCCAACAACATTTGAAAAAATCGACAGAATCAAACCAGTGTTTGATCTGGTTTACAATATTACTTTTAATATATGCAAAATATTACTAATTTTTGATATTACAATTACTAGTGTAGCAGTACTAGGAAGATATGTTTCTTTTATACCAGATCCTGCATGGAGTGAAGAAGTGGTATTAAGCTGTATGGCTTATATGGCTATGCTATCTGCTGCTCTTGCCATCAGAAGAAAATCCCATATTCGTATGACTGCTTTTGATGCTTACTTACCTGAAAAAGTTGTTATTATTACTGATATCTTGGCTGATATAGCGATTTTTATACTGGCTATTATAATGATAAAAGTAGGTTGGGGATACGCTGAGAGACTGGGTAGATTTGGAAGTTACGTGAGTATGCCCTCTGTCTCAAGGTTTTGGATGTATTTTCCAGTGCCTTTAGCTGGGATTTCAATGATATTTTTCTTAATTGAATCATTTTATAACAATGTTAAAAGATTATATATAAAGGATGGTGCGAAGATATGAGTCCAGAAACTTTACCAATTTTAATCTTACTCGGTAGTTTTCTTTTTATGGTAATGCTACGTTTTCCTATTGCCTATGCAATAGCTCTAGCTTCTGTGTTGTGCTTGGTGTCCCGTGGAACATCACTTGTAGCCGTAAGTCAACAAATGGTAAAAGGAATAAGCTCTTTTAGTTTAATGGCTGTACCATTTTTTATCACAATGGGTTGCCTTATGGGTCAAGGTGGAATCTCAGATAAGCTAATTAACCTTGCAAACGCTCTTGTTGGTTGGATGCGTGGAGGAATGGCAATGGTTAATATTGTTGCCTCTTATTTCTTTGGTGGAATATCAGGATCTGCTGCTGCAGATACTGCTTCAATTGGAGCAATTATGATTCCCATGATGGTTGAACAAGGATATGATGCTGATTTTTCTACAGCAGTAACAATAACTTCTTCTTGTGAAGGTCTTTTGGTACCACCTAGTCATAATATGGTTATATATGCTACCACTGCTGGAGGAATTTCGGTAGGAAGTCTTTTTCTTGCTGGGTATTTGCCAGGAGCACTGTTGGCAGTGAGTCTAATGGTAGGTTCTTATATTATTTCTGTAAGACGTAATTACCCTAAAGGTGATCCGTTTAGTATGAAAGTGCTACTAAAGGAATTGAGTGTTTCTATTTGGGCATTGGCAGCTGTACTAATTGTTGTGGTTGGAGTTGTTGGTGGAGTATTTACTGCCACTGAATCTGCTGCAATTGCAGTCTTTTATAGTTTATTTGTAAGTGTATTCATCTATAAAGAACTAACATGGAAAGGTGTTTGGGATGTTATTGGAGAATGTGTACATATTCTTTCCATAGTGTTAATTTTGATTGCTACATCAAGCATATTTGGATATTGTCTTACTCTTTTGAAGGTTCCTGAATTGGCAGCAACTGCTATTACCAATGTAAGTAGCAATCCTATTGTTATTGCAATTTTATTAAATGTGATATTATTAATACTTGGATGTATAATGGATATGGCTCCTATTATTTTGATTACGACTCCTATTTTACTTCCAATAGCCCAGTCTATAGGTATTGATCCTATACAATTTGGAATTATTCTAGTATTGAATTGTGGTATTGGACTTTTGACACCTCCAGTGGGAGCCGTATTATTTATTGGTTCTGCAGTGAGTAAGGTTCCAATGGAAAAGGTGGTAAAAGCAACATTACCATTCTATCTATGTATGATAGTCACTTTAATGTTAATTACTTTTATTCCTGGAATCAGTTTGTGGATGCCTAATTTCTTTGCAAATTAGCTTTAACTCAAATAATTTGGGGAGAAGATACTAAGTATGAAATATCAATATGCATATAAAAATAATGCTCACGAATTTTGGCAATTATCAATGTACCAGATCTATGGCTCCATTGTAGGAGTGTGTAATATAATATTTACAGTGGCTATGGTTGGTCTAATGATGAGAAAGTGGGATGATTTCAATATTTATTTAAGAATTTTTTTTATTTTATTATTATTTTGGTTTCCCTTGATTCAACCTTTACTGATTTATTCCAAAAGTAAAAAACAAGAAGCAGCAATTACAGATTATACTGAGGTTTCATTCAATGAAAAGGGCATTAATGCAAAATTAGGAAAGCAAAGTTCATTTATTCCATGGAAAAAAATAGTAAAAATTTCCAAAAAACCAACTATGATTATCATATTTACTGATGATAAATATGGTTATTTGTTAACAAATCGTATTTTAGGAGGAGATAAAGAAAGTTTTTATAAATTTGTCTCTTCTAAAGTAGAAAATTAGTGGAAACTAGTAAGCAAAAAAATAAAATTTACACCACAAATTTTGCTCTAATCACAAAAGAAAACATTGCACTTTTTTTCAAAGTGCAATGTTTTTTTTGTCATTTATTTCTTTTCCCATAAGTAATTTTCCACCATTTTCAATGTGTTGCTTGCATAATTTAAATGCTTTTTCTTTATCTCTTGCTTTAATAGCCTCGTAAATATGACCATGAGTGGAAATATGGACTGATCTATGTAATTTTTTTCTAAAAATAGTATTCGTATAATTCATTAATACCGCTTTATTTACAATTGGAATAAATCTATCAAATAAAGGATTTTTACTCATTTGACAAATTAAGTTGTGAAATTTTACATCTTTGCAAGAAAGCTCGTCAATTAATTCTTGAGGAGGGATGTCTACTTCTATTTTTTTATGTAATTCATCTATTTTCTTTACAATTTTACCCAACATTTTTATCTCTTTTTCGTCGCCTCTCTCAGCAGCAAGCATTCCACAATATGGCTCAAAAACCTTTCTAACCTCCCAAAGATGCTCCAATTTTTCTTCTTCGTCCATAAAAAGAAGACCAAAAGGGTCTTCAGCCATACCTGGTATGGAGCAGACAAAAGTTCCTTTTCCTCTTTTTATTTCCAAAATATTTTTGGACACCAAGGACTTAATAGCTTCCCTAATGGTAGTTCTGCTGACATTAAAGTTTTTTATTAGCTCTTGCTCATTATCAATTTGTTGACCTGGTTGCAAATTTCCATTTAAAATCATTTCTGTTATTTTTTCAGAAATCTCTTCTGATAATATTTTTGATCTCATTACTCACCTCAAAACTGGATACTCTCTCTTAGAATAATATATACCATATTTTTTCTAATGTCAATCAAGATATTTTTATTAAAATTTATTATTTATTTTTCTCTATTGACAAGAAAAATATTATATAGTATAAATAAAAATATAAAGGTATGACGTCATATCAATGTGAAGATAAAAATGATTCATTCTAGCATCTCCTAATAGAAAACCCATATTTACATAGCAAAAATTTAAATTTTGCTAGGCTGAAAATAATTTGTTAGTGATTTAATAAATATTATAGCCTCTCGGAGTCTCTGACAAATTAGTAAAACAAAATGTGGTTAAAATATATAAAAATACTTTTTATAGTTTTGGATGAAACAACTTGTATTACAAAA